>WNEZ01000369.1_pt1 | contig 36323 bp, 30 predicted proteins | sample 5400521 | NCBI WGS metagenome assembly WNEZ01 (sample SAMN13153339, study PRJNA577476) | soil metagenome | isolation source: 120 cm saprolite under Douglas fir tree site 2 hole 1 replicate 1 | place: USA:California | collected 2015-04-18 | reverse complement strand
TCAAGAATGCGGAAACCGAATCGTCGAAGGCCGCGCGGCTTCTGCGCGGACGACACCGCCTGGCGGTGAGCGGCACTCCGGTGGAAAACCACCTCGGTGAGCTGTGGACTTTATTCGAGTTTCTCAACCCTGGAATGCTTGGCGCTGCCAATGCCTTCAAGGTTTCGGGCGGGTCGATGCGCAATCCGGACGAAGAAACGCGCCGCCTGCTGGGTCAGGCGTTGCGGCCGTTTGTCTTGCGCCGAACCAAGGAGCAGGTGGCGCGTGAACTGCCGTCCAAAACCGAGCAAACAGTGTACTGCGTGCTCGAACCTGAGCAACGGAAGCTCTATGACGAGTTGCGCCAGCACTACCGCGATTCGTTGCTCAAGCGGATCGAAACCGCCGGCTTGGCGAAATCCAAGATTCAGGTCCTGGAGGCATTGTTGCGCCTGCGGCAAGCTGCTTGCCATCCCGGCTTGCTCGATTCGAAACGCTCCAGTGATTCCAGCGCCAAGCTGGACGTGCTGCTCGAGCAACTGCGTGAAGTCCTCGACGAAGGACACAAGGCGCTGGTGTTCTCGCAGTTCACCAGCTTGCTGAAGATTCTCCGCGCTCGCCTGAATCAGGACGGTATGCGTTACGAATACCTAGACGGCGCCACCCGTGACCGCCAGACCCGAGTGGAGCGCTTCCAGAACGATAAAGACTGCCGGCTCTTCCTCGTCAGTCTGAAGGCAGGAGGTCTGGGCTTGAATCTCACCGCCGCCGAGTATGTATTCATTCTCGATCCTTGGTGGAACCCCGCGGTTGAAGCGCAGGCCGTAGACCGCGCGCATCGCATTGGACAGACTCGGCCCATCTTCACCTATCGACTGATTGCCCGCGACACCGTTGAGGAGAAAGTCCTGGAGTTGCAGAAAACTAAGCGCAACCTTGCCGCCGCAATAATCGGCGCCGAGAACAGCATGATTCGAGACCTGCGCTCTGAAGACCTGGAATTGCTGCTGTCATAGCGATGAAAACGTAGTACAGACGTAGTATCAGTTGTGGCGAATGGCAGCAAAAGCGAATAAAGGGTGAATGAAAGCTGAGGAAGTGACGCTCCGGGTTTTAGTGCAATTCGTTAGCTTTCCTCGGTTTAGCTTAGCTCCGGCGAATTGTGATTAAAATACTCTGCTGGCTGTTAACCGAAGGGTTGCTAGTTCGAATCTAGCCCGGGGAGCCAAATCCAGCCATTTCAAACAGTTGCGATTTTTGAAATGCCGATTTTTGACCAAATAGCATTCGGTTACGAGCCGAAGGGTTTTTTCCGATCGACAAGACGTACCTCTTGGTTTCTTTCTCCTGTGGTCCCAGCGATTTAGCAGCAACTTTGCCCCAGCATGTCCGCCTCTTGATGGGTGCGATTTGGGTGCAACATAACTCGAAGTTGTGTGCAGCCGGGAGATTTTGCATGTCGCCTAGTCTATTCGTTAGTCGGGAGAGGACGCATTCTGCGCCGATATTGGCTAGGTGTGACTCCGACAAAGCGTGCAAACGACCGCCGCATGACATCAGCGCTCGCAAACCCACAGGCGACAGCGATCTGTTTGAGGCCGCGATCCGTTCGTTCGAGCTGATGCTGCGCTGCTTCTACGCGCACTTGCAAAATGTATTTGGAGGGTGCCCTACCCAACTCGCGCGTGAATACGCGCTCAAAATTTCGAACGCTCATGGCGATGTGATCTGCAAGAGCTTGCACTGACAATTTTTTCTGTAAGTTTTCTGCGATCCAAACCTGAAGTTCCCGGATCGCCGTCATTTCTGACGCTTGCGCGGCAAGAGAAACGCTGTACTGAGTTTGCCCGCCAGGCCGGCGTAAAAACAAAACGAGTTCGCGCGCCACTTCATGGGCCACTGCCGCGCCGCAGTCCTCTTCCACCCAGGCAAGAGCCAAATCGATGCCGGCGGAAATACCCGCCGAAGTGTAGATGTTGCCGTCCTTGACCCAAAGCGGATGCGATTCGACGCGGACGCGCGGATAGCGCTTCGCTAATTCGTCGCCGAATTTCCAGTGCGTTGCTGCGCGCCTGCCATTGGGGAGCCCCGCTTCCGCAAAGAGGAACGCACCTGCGCACACGGAGCCGATGCGGCGAACCACGGGCGCCATCTCTCTGAGCCATGCGAACAGAGCCGCATCCCGGGCATTGCGTGTCCCGACCCCGCAAACGAGCAGGATTGAATCGAACGAGCCCTTGAGTTCGGAAAAGCGTCGTTGCGCGAGAAAGGAGAGGAGGCCACCTTCGCCAGCCACTTTCAGATCTCGGGCGTTCGTGGCGACCTCAACGGAATAGACCGGCCTGCCCGCCAGACGATTGGCGGCGCTGAAAACTTGCATGGGGCCGACGAGGTCGAGTTCGTCGACCGGGGGAACAACGATCACAATGACACGGCGGCGCTTAAACAGGTTCTTGGGCTGCGTGTCGCGTCGAGAAAGTCTAGGCATAGGCTAGCTCACTATGCATCGCCGATCGCAGGTTCGACAAGAGTGCAGCAAACTTTGGCGCAAAACGATGTACATTTGTCCGAATAATGCGTTTGTGCCTACATACAATGGCGTCATCACGGCTCTTCGCGAGGAAAGATCATGAAACATCCTTGGCTTGAGATCGTTGGCTTAGTCCTTCCGACGCTACTCGTTGCACAAACCGGGCGGGGTCCGGACGCACAAAATGAACGGGGGCCGTACGCACGCATCGCGGTCTTGCGTCCTCACGACGGGGACACGGTCGAATTCGAAGCCGGATACACCCGGCACCTCGATTGGCACCGCCAGGCCAAAGACACTTGGGTCTGGTATGGCTGGACGATTTGGGCCGGTGAACGGCAGCGGTGGTTCATCTACGCAACCTTTGGGCACTCGGCGGCCAGCCTGGACAACCCGGTGTCCCCGGCGGAGGACGAGCGGGACAACATTTCCAACGTCACGGCGCACGCCCAGTATTTGGGGAACGCGCTCTACGAGTACCTGCCGGGGCTCTCGCGTGGCACAGGTGAACCGCAACCAACCGCTAGGCTCGAGTTCACGACCGTAGACCTCGTCACCGGGACGGCAAAGGCATTCGAGGCGGCCCTCGGCGCGGCCCAATCAACACTCCAAGGTGAGACACTTTGGTACCGGATGGTAGCGGGTGGAACCACTCCGCGCTATGTGCGACTGCGCCCGCGGCCCAGCTTGTCGGCGATTCTCGATGGAATGAGTGAGCAGACGGCCCCCGAGGGGGTCAACCACTTAATCGCGAAGACGACCGTCGAGATCCTGAATCTGCGACCAACGATGTGTTATGGCCTCTCGCCGGCTCGCCAGTGATGGAGCGCGCGACTCCTATGGTCTTTCGCGACGGACGAGCTTTCCCGGACTTGAATATTCCTGTTCGTCGGAGGACTAAATGAACGAAACACCGCAGCAGTACACTCAGCGCATTCTTGGCTATATAGAAGTCAAGGAGCCTCTCGCCGTGCAGGCTGCAACCGCCGAGAGGCTCGATCGCCTGATCAAGGGCGTGTCCACGTCCGAATTGCGCAAGCGTCCCGCTCCGGAGAAATGGTCCGTGAGCGAGATTATTGCGCATCTGGCCGACGGAGAAATCGTAGGCGCCTTTCGGATGCGGCTCATTCTCGGATCCCCGGGTTCACACGTCGTTGCCTACGATCAAGATAAATGGGTAACTAGCGGACATTACGACAAGCGCGATCCGCAAAAATCGGCGGAGCTTTTTCGTGTGCTGCGGGAGGCGAATCTTGCGCTGCTTGAATCGCTCAAGCCCGAGCAATGGAAGCACTGTGGAATGCATTCTGAACGCGGACAGGAATCGATCGAGCACATCGTGCGCATGTTTGCCGGGCACGATATCAATCACCTGCAGCAAATAGAAAAGATCCTCGCGCGCAAGTGAACCGCAAGTCGGTGGCGGGTTCGCTTCGACCAGGCTCTCGTTGGGCAACGATGCCTACTCGAAATGCTCGCCGGAGGAGCGCGCATGAGCGGATTGGTTGTTGATTCATCAGGCCAGACCACCGCGTCCGCTTGGGTCGTGGCCCGTCAGCGTTCAAAAAACAGACCGACGCGCCAATTGGGCGAGTTTCCTGGGTGCAGGAGTGGGTGCAACTAGAAAAGGAAAAACGGCTCCGATTTCCTTGTAAGTGACACCAGATAGGGCACTTAGATTTTTATCACCATCGGCTGTTAACGGCAGGGTTGTTAGTTCGAATCTAGCCCGGGGAGCCAAATTCTTATTTCTCAGCGTGTCGAATCGCGCGAGAACATTCGGTTTTCGCATTTGAATCACGCCCCACTGCCGCTTGACTACGATGTGATATAGATATAACAATTAGATGCGATGACTGTACGAGATCACAAGACTAGCCCTCGCTGGTTCATGCTTGTATTCACATTGCCCACAAGAAGGGCGAGCCAGCGTGTGGAAGTATGGCGGAAGCTGCAACGCTATGGAGCCGTGCCGCTCGGCAACTCCGGTTACCTGCTTCCCAATAATCCATCCAACCGTGAACGTTTCGAGTGGCTGGCGCAGATAATACGCAAACACGCCGGGGAAGCCTCTGTCGTCAGCGTCCAGTCCATTGACAACCTTTCCACTCCGCAACTGGTAGCGCGTTTTACCGAGGCGCGGACTCGCGACTACCAAGAACTCATCCGGGAAGTGCAAAGGCTTTCTTCCGTTGCTCGACACAAGCGCCCGCCCGGACGAATTAGCCGCCTGAGCGAACGGTTTCGGGAAATCGTGGAGATTGATTTTTTCGGGAGTCCCCTCCAAAAGCGTGTTGAGGAACTGTTAGCACAGGCCAACGCCATGCCCGCAGTTGCTGAAAAACCGCCCAAGACCAATCCAAAGGACTACGTGGGAAGGCTCTGGGTCACACGGCCACGACCCGGAATCGATCGCTCGGCATCGGCGTGGCTGATCCGGCAATTCATCGACAAGAAGGCGCGATTCGCATTTGCCCAAGAGGGAGACGTCCCGCGCGATGGCGTGCCGTTCGACATGTTTCAAGGCGGGTTCGGGCACCGCGGCGAGGACTGCACCTTCGAGACTCTACGGAAGGAGTTTCGCGTTCGCGATACAAGGGTCGTTGCGGTTGGCGAGATGGTTCACGACGTGGATTTGAACGATGGAAAGTTTGGCCGCAAGGAAGCCTTTGGCGTGGACGAAGTTTTGAAAGGCTGGGCCCGGAGAGGCACGCTGGACAAAGAGATTCTGGGGCGCGGCATGGAAATGATCGAGGGGCTATATCACTCGGTGTCGTAAATGCGCGATCACCAAACGCGGAAGGAAGACTTCAAGAAATCTCAGCTAACAACAAACAGAAAGGACTAGTTCTTATGAAATTTATTTGCAGGATTGCACTTACCCTCAGCGTTACATTCGGTGTCTTCGGCGCATTCGCCGGAAGCATCTGCGCGCAAGACGTGCCTAGCGACTATCAAGATGTGTTGAAGTCGCTCGACCGGAAGGGGGACTTCAAGGCGGGAGTTCTGAAAGTGAATGTTCCGCGCAACGATTTGAAAATGACCATCCAGGGCTTCTCCACGCCGACGCCATTTGGTTTCGGAGGCTGGATTGCATTGACCAAAGGAGCGGACGGGTCCGATGTGATGATGGGCGACCTTGTGTTGCTCCAGGAAGAAGTGAATCCGGTTCTCTCCGCACTGCTCGACAACGGGATTGATGTTACGGCGCTCCACAACCATTTCTTCTGGGATGACCCACACGTGTACTACATGCACGTTCATGGAATGGGGAAAGCGGCGGACCTTGCACGGCGCGTGAAACCTGGTCTGGACCTGATTGGACACGGGAAGCCAGAAGCGGCTTCTCCCGCGAGCAGCGGAGGCACGCCGCTTGATACCGCCAAGCTTGCGAAGATCGCGGGGCACGAAGGTGAACAGACGGGCGCCGTGTACAAGATCACCGTGGGACGCGATGACTTGGGGATGAAAGAACACGGAGCCACGATCAACGCCCGCATGGGACTCAACACGTGGGCAGCTTTCGTCGGTATGCAAGAAGATGCGGCTATTGCCGGTGATGTCGCGATGCTCGAAGACGAAGTAACACCAGTTCTGAAAGCTCTTCGAAAGAACGGGCTCGATGTCGTCGCGATACATCACCACATGACGGGAGACCGTCCGGTCGTCATCTTCCTTCACTACTGGGGCAGAGCGTCGGCCGAAAAACTGGCTGCCGGATTCAAAGCGGCTCTCGACGAACTCGGCAAGGGTGGCGGCGCCGCTTCACACACGATGGGACAGTGAGAGGCTAGAGATGCAAACGAAACTGTTTTCTTTGGAAATTGGCGGTTGTGCTTGCCTTGCATTTTTTAGTTTGTTCTCCCCAAACGCATTCGGACAAACGCTCAGGCAGGTCACGAAGTTTGACTTGCCTGGGCCGGGTGGCAAGCGTTTCGACTACCTCACGATCGATGAGGATGATCACTATTTGTTATCCGCGCATCTCGCCGCGGGACAGACCTACGTCATCGATCTCGGCACAAACAAAGTTATTGCGACGATAACGGACACTCCCGGTGCCGAAGGAGTGGAATACGTCCCGGAACTCAAGAAGTTCTACACCTCGAACGCTCACGACAACACGATCGGTGTTGTGGACCTGAAGCAGATGAAGGTCGTGAAGAAACTAAAGACAGAAGCGAAGCCGGACGGAAGCGCCCACGCCACTCCATTTCACAAACTATACGTCTTCGATGAGCGGGGGAAGGCCGAAGCCGTCGTGGACGTGCGGAAGGACGAAATCATCCGCAGCTTGCACTTCGAGAGCGAAACGGGAATGCCGCAGTACGACCCCATCGCGCGAAAGGTGTATTTGAATCTGCAGGACCAAAACATCTTCGCGGTGATTGATCCGGCGACAGACGGAGTCGTCGGGCGCTATGCGGTCGGGCAATGCAAGGGAAACCACGGGATGGCCCTGGACCCGGAACACCATCGTGCATTCCTCTCCTGTGAAGGCAATGAAATGATGACAGTGTTCGACCTGGACAAGCATGAGCCGATCGCTTTTCTGAAAATGCCCGCCGGTCCCGACGTGATCAAGTTTGATCCGGGATTGGGCCGCATCTACGTGGCTTGTTACAGCGGGGCCATTGCGGTTTTCCATCAGGACGACGCGGAGCACTATCGCAAGCTAGAGGACTTCCGCGTGCAGCACGCCATACACAGCTTGGCCGTTGATCTCAAAACGCACCGTGTGTACACACCCGAGCAGGAAGAAGATGGCAAGCCCGTCGCACGTATGGTGGTCTACGAGGCCGTGACGAATCGATAGGACTTGCCGCAGTCCTTCAGCGAATGGCGCCAACCAATTTCATCCCGAGTGTGCTCAGGACTCTGTCGCGCGACGGGTGGCTTCTTTTTGTCACCCGCTTTGCACGTTTGTTTGCGTATGGCTCACTTTCCGTCATTCTGGTTTTCTATCTAATCGGTCTCGGGCTCACGGAGGCCCAAGCCGGTCTGGTTCTTACGCTGACCTTGCTCGGTGATGTCATCGTCTCGCTTTACCTCACAACAAGAGCGGATCGTATCGGGCGGCGGCGCATGTTGATTGTGGGCTCAATTCTTATGGCCGCCGCGGGTCTAGCTTTCGCGTGTACGAGCAACCTGTTTTTTCTCGTTATCGCCGGCACCATCGGCGTCATCAGTCCAAGCGGCAATGAAGTTGGGCCATTTCTCTCGATCGAACAAGCTGCGCTGTCCCACATTGTTCCGGCTGCGGCACGCACCGAGGTATTTGCGTGGTACACGCTGGCTGGTTCACTGGCGACCGCCTTCGGTGCGCTCTGTGCCGGTGCATTGACGCAGGCGCTGGAACACGCTTCGATCACGCCTGTTCAAAGCTACCGGGCCGTAGTGTTTTTGTACGCTGGGTTAGGAATCGGGCTGGCCCTGTTGTTCACGCGTCTCTCGACGCTAGTGGAAGTGGGCGCCGTTCCAAACGGCCCAGCCTCTTCACCAAGCGTCGTCAGTGTTTTTGGAATTTCCCGCTCACGAAACGTTGTCCTGAAATTGTCAAGTCTCTTCGCCCTTGATTCGTTTGCGGGTGGATTCGTGGTCCAAAGTTTTGCCGCCTATTGGTTCTATCTGCGTTTTGGCGTGGAACCTGCCACACTCGGCGCGATTTTCTTTTGGGCGAATGTGTTTGCTGGAATCTCCGCCCTCCTTGCTTCCCGCCTCGCAGCGCGCATTGGTCTCATCCGTACGATGGTAGTTACGCACCTGCCTTCGAACATTCTTCTCATCCTTGTGCCGCTGATGCCCAATCTCTTGCTGGCGGTGTTGGTACTTCTTCTCCGTTTCAGCATCAGCCAAATGGATGTACCCACGAGACAGTCCTATACGATGGCCGTGGTTCCGGCCGAAGAGCGATCGGCAGCAGGAGGATTCACGGGCGTCGCGCGCACCACCGGTGCGGCCATCAGTCCGCTGCTCGCAGGATTTCTATTTGCGCGTCCTTCGTTGATCAGTGCTCCGTTCTTTATCGCGGGGACGCTGAAGATTGTCTACGACCTGCTTCTCTACAGTTCGTTTCGAACAGTTCGCCCTCCAGAGGAGCGGTAACGGTCCGTTGACAGTCGAAAGCATCGATCGGGCAAGCAATATTCGGCTACCGACCGTCGCTGCAAATGTGGGTGCAACTAAAGGAACAAAATGACTCCCAATTTCTCTTGGACACGCAACACTAGCACGAGTTTAGGTCGCGTTTTGATCTCTACAGAACGACAGCGGCTTCCTCGAACTCCAGGCGAGGGTTTCGTGGGTAGAGCTTGCTTTGGTCTCCATAACCCAGATTGCAGAGAAGGTTGACCCTCCACTTGCCGTCGGGAAAAAATTCCTCAGAAGCGATAAGAGAAGGTGAATCCGACTTGTCCCGTTTTGTCAGGACTTGTTACTTCCCTTCGATTTGTCTCGGTGCGGGCAACTTGTGATTAATTTGGTTTCAAGGCTGTTAACCGAAGGGTTGCTAATTCGAATCTAGCCCGGGGCGCCAAAACTTGGTTGGCCGGTCACTTGCAAAATTCCGTTCTCGTTTCGGCCTGTGTGAGGATCGTCGCGTCTAAAGAAGCATTTTCCCAAGAGAACGTACGCGACCGAGTATTGGGGCAATCTGAAGATGAGCTTCTCGGAAGCGCAGGTCGCGGCAACTTCAGCTGTGGCATCCGCAAACTCGCCCGCGGCGCGAACGGAATAGGCTGTGCGCTAGTCCTGGCGCAGGGCGGTGATTGGATCGATGCGGCTGGCGCGGCGGGCCGGTCCAAAGCTTGCCAACAGCGCGGCAACGACCAAGATGGGAATCGTAATGATGAAAGTGGACGGCTCAGTGGACTGCATGCCGTTTACTGCGTGCACTAGTAAGCGCGCTGCCGCCAAGGCGGCGAATATGCCCACTCCTACTCCGACGAAAATCATTCCAAGGCTTTGCCGGAGCACCATCCGTGTGACCTCGCCGGCGGTAGCGCCAAGCGCCATGCGCACGCCGATTTCCGGCACGCGCTGTCCGGTCAAGTAGGCCAGCACGCCATAGATGCCAATGCACGCCAGCAGCAGCGCCAAGCCGGCGAAGATACCGAAAAGCAGCAACAGAAAGCGTTGCTCCGCGAGCGATTCATTCGCGAGCTGTTCCATCGTGCGGACCTCGTAAAGAACTTGATCGCCGCCAACACCTTTCAATTCGCTTCGCAAGGATGCGAGGACACTCAAGGGAGGAATTTCGCTCCGGACGGCAATCGACATCAGTTCCGACCAGCGGTGCATGAAATTATCGGGAAGCTGGTCAAAGGGATAGTAAATCTGCGCGCGGGCCTTCGCTTGATGGTCGCCAGCGAGCCCCCAGTGTCGGACGTGACCCACCACGCCCACTATTTCGAACACGTTGCCGCCGTAGCCCATATCAGGAATCCAGAGGCGCTTTCCGACCGGATTCTGAGTGCCGAACGCGTTCTGCGCCAGGACCTCATCAATCACGATAACGGGCGTACTGTCGAGCGTATCGTGATCATCGAAGAATCGTCCCCGGCGCAATGGGATACGCATGACATTCAGATAATCTGCAGAGACGCTTGTCAGCAAAGCGAACGGCAACTTGTTCGTGGGCGGCACATCCGCGTTGATCCAATAACCTTGTTCATTATCGCCCGAGCGCATAGGAAACGTATCGACCGTGGCGACGGATTGCACGCCTGGCACACTCCGAGCCCGAGCGAGCACGTCCTTCCAAGCAGCACGCGTTTTTGCCGGAGCCGCCAGGGTCGCGGGCGAAAGCGCCATACGAGTGACCAGCACGTTGCGAACGTCAACCCCAGGATCGAGAGAAGAGAGATGAAGCAGCGTTCGCCCAAGCATTCCGGCCGAAACCAAAAGGATGATCGCGAAGGCGATTTCAGAAATCACGAAGATATTGTGGAGATGTCGCGAGCTCCCCGCGATGCTGCGCGCCCCAGTGCGCAGTCTCCGTTCCAGATTGCCGAATGGCGCGCGCAGGGCCGGTGCGAGTCCAAACAGAAGCCCGCTCAACATCGAGACGCCAAAGGCAAACAGGAGCACGTGCCAATCGAGCCGAACTTCCTCAGCGCGCGGCAGAGCGCCCGGCCACATCCTTACAAAGGGACTAATGCCATCGGCCGCGATAAGCACCCCGAGCAATCCCGCAGACAGTCCCAGCAATGCGCTTTCGGTCAGGCACTGCCGCACCAGCCGGCCGCGGCTGGCCCCGAGTGCCACCCGCATAGCAAGTTCACGCTCCCGCGAAACGGCACGAGCGAGCAACAGGCTGGCGACATTTACGCAGGCAACCAATAGCACGAGGCTCACCGCTCCCAGCAGAAGCCACAACGTCGATCCAACATTTCCGACATTCGGACGCAGCGGCTGCACTCGAAAAGTGCGTCCTGCATTTGTGTCCGGGAATTTCTCAGCCAAATGATGACCGAGCAGGGCCAACTCGGTTTGCGCCTGCGAGAGCGTCGTGCCGGGCTGGAGTCGAGCCACAACATGCATCGGATGCGCCGCTCGATTCCACACATATCGCGCAGTGTCTTGCCCCACCGGCGTATATATATCCGCCTCGTCTCCGAACAACTTGAGACCTGCCGGAGCGATACCAACAACGGTATAGCGCTTGCCGTCCAGGACCACAGAGGAACCGAGAGCTTCCGCCCTTTCGGCAAAGTGTCGCCGCCAAAAACCGTTGCCCAGGATGGCTACCGGCGTTGCGCCCCGGCGGTCTTCTTCGGGTAGAAAACTGCGCCCTTTCACAATGGGCATGCGCAGCACTGAAAACAGGCTCGACGAAATCTCGCGAAGATCGACATATTCGGGTTCTCCAGGCTCGCTGACTGTGCCTCCGCTGTACAGCGCCGCGGCAATTGTCAATGAACGGCTCTGGCGAGCACAGTCAAGGAAATCGAGGTAGGCAACATTCTGTTCGCCTAGGATTTCTGCGTTCCACTCGTCTGACTGTCCATTCACGGCGACAAGTTTGTCGGGGTCCGGATAGGGTAGGGGCGTCAGCAGAACGCCGTTGACGAGGTGAACATGACGGTCGTTGCTCCCGTACCAAGGGCAAGCGTTAACAGAGTTACAGCCGCAAACCTGGGTTGCTTCCGAAGCCCGCGAATGGCGTACCGGAAGTCCTGAAGCAGGTCTTCCAGCCACCGCGTGCCGCGGGCATCGCGGCAATTCTCTTTCACTTGCTCGGGACCGCCAAGAGCGAGCCTCGCCTGGCGTCGAGCTTCCTGAGGATCGCGGCCTTGTGCCATCAGTTCGCTCGCGTGCTGTTCAAGATGGAAACGCAGTTCCTTCTCGAGTTGATCTTCCATCTTCCTTCGGCGCAAGAGACGCTGCCACCAATTCATTCCGCACCTCCCTCGGACAGTTTGAGGACCAGCCCGACCGCTTCAATCAATCGCTGCCAGCTCGCGGCTTCCGTTTCGAGCTGCGTCCGCCCTTTGCGCGTCAGGCGATAGAACTTTGCCTCGCGCCCGCTCTCCGTTTCCTCCCAATCCGCGGCAAGAAGGCCGCGATTTTCGAGCCGGTGCAAAGCAGGATAGAGCGAGCCTTGCGGTACCTGTACCACGCCGCGCGAAACTTGTTCCAGGCGTCGCGCAATCGCGTACCCGTGCACCGGGCCGAGTGCGACCACTTTCAAAATCAACAAATCCAGGGTGCCTTGAGGGAGATCGGATTTTTCAGGCATTACATACCTCCGCCTCCTACAGATCTAACATGGGACGTGTAGAAGTGCAAGGTGTGCGTTGGTCTAGCAGTCTCGGTGTCGTTCAGAACTCGCCGGAACGTGGAAAGAAACTAGGATTCGTGGGAAAGCAGTCGTTCTATTTCGCAAGCTGCACGGGGCGATCGTAGCCGGTCATTTCCAAATAACCCACGCCACTGAGGGATTGCTGGCCACGTCGCCCGGTGAGAGAGATTGCGCCTTCCCAATAGTTCGGAGCCAATGCGGTCTTGCCCGTCAACTCCTGCGATGCTAGAAGCGTTTTCGCTTCCAGCTCGATTTTCAATTTTGGAATGGCAATCTTCCAGCGGACTGGATAGCGCGCGCTCGTGAGAGGGCTGGTCCAAGTTTCGCCTGCCGGCTGCAACGCGAAGTCCCCCGAGCGCAGATGTGTTGTCTTTCCATTTGCGTCCGCATACGTGCCGGCAGAGTACGGATCAATCGAACCATCTTTGCGGCGGATATGAAAGAGCATCAGCTCCGTGTTGTCTGCAAGCTGCAGGCTCAACCAGTCCCAGCCGGTCTGACCGGTTTCGAGCTGATGCGTGAAGAATTCATGGTCCATCCAGCTGGTGCCGCTCACTTCCATTTTCTTGTTGCCGAGTCCGATCGCACCGGACGTCGCCAGACGTGTGAGAGAAATGTAGTGTGAGGCGCGGCCCGGCCCTTCCGCTTTTTGGCTGACGCCGCTTTCGCCGTGAATCACAGGAGGCTTCTCCGGTTGCAGCGATAAGTGCAGTTGAAAGCGCTCATCAACCGTTTCCAATTCCTGGTCGCTGCCGCGCCATTGAATCTGCCAATTGCCGTTCCAGATCCGGCCGAGGGACTCGCTCACCGCAGCGATCCCTGGGCCGGATCGATTAATGCGCTCCGCGTGATAAAACTTCCCGCCGTCGAGATCGCTCAACGCGAGATGCGCGAGGTAGAGGTCCTGCACGTCCCACGCAGAGACCTTGGCGCGCTCGCGGCTGACGGCTTGCCGGAAGAAGGCCAATTCGAATCCAAACCGCCGGCCGTCAACTGATTTCAGGTTTCCGGTGTAGTACCACCACTCGGTTTGAAAATCCGGATGGTTGAAGTGATCGCGTGGAAATTCGTACCGGTATCCCGGTAAAGCAGTGCGGTATTGCGCCGAGAGCAGTTGCATGAGAAGCAGCGCAGCGGCGATGCATGCGAACCTATTCTTCATGGACGACCTCTACCGGATTCAAGCGCACCGCGACTTGCGCCGGGTAGAGACCCGCGAGCACGGTCGCTCCATACACCACCGCCAGGGCACCAAGAAGAATTCCCACCGGCCAGTGAAACCGGATCGTCCAGCCGAACGACTGCTTGTTGATCACATAAATGAGAATCAGCGAGAGCGCAAAGCCAAGAGCTAGACCAGCAAGATTGGCTAACAGTCCCAGCAAACCGGCCTCGACGAGAATCAGCTTTCGAACTTGTCCCGTTGCTGCACCTAGGAACCGAAGCAGGCCGAGTTCGCGCCGGCGGTCAATCACCAGAGCCAGAAGCGCTCCGGCAATGCCCATAACCGCGACGATGACGGCGACCGCTTCCAAAGCGTAAGTGATGGCGAACGTGCGGTCAAAGATGCGGATAGCTTCGGCGCGCAAGTCGCGATCCGAAAACAGGAGCACGCGGTGACCAGCGGTGGCTTTTTCGATTTCAGCCCTCATTGTTTCCAATTGTGCATCCGCAGAAAGATAGATGGCGAGGTTCGATGGTGCGCGATCGGGCAAATACCTCAGCATCGTATTGCGGTCCATCAAGATTGACCCGCGCTCGTTTGAGTAATCGTAATAAACGTCGGCGATGCGAAAAGATGCCTGCGTCTCCCCGAACGAGAGTGTTATGAAATCGCCGGCTTTCAAATGATGCTTATAGGTGAAAGGTTCGCTGACCACTACTGTATTTGAATTGCGCAACTCGGCTAGGACTTGCTCTCTCGGGCGTCCGGAAAAAAAATCGGAATTATGGTAGGAGCGCAATACGTCCAGATCGGCGGAACAAAGCGAAGCTGGCATATCTTCATAGCTGATTTCGTATATGCGCAAGCGCTCGACGGCGGCCACGCCTGGAAGTTTCGCAAGCTCCTCGGCCAGGCCAGCTGAAATCGTGGGGTGGCGATCCGCGGCTGCCGAACCAGCGGGACGGAGATAGAGATCCGCGGGCAATTGATCGCCCATCCAGATCATGACTGTCTGGCGGAAGCTCCCCACCATAATGCCGACCGCGGTCATCATCGCAATGGCGGTCGAAAGCGCGCCGACAAGTACGGAGGTTCGCCGCAGCGAAGCTGCAAGGCTTCGCGAGGCAAGTATGGCTTCCACACCAAAGAGCTTGCCGAGAAGTTTCGAAGAAAGTGAAGTCAATGCGTCAACGAACGCCGGCATCGCCAGTGCTGAGGCGGCTACGAGCAGGATCGCTGCGAGATAGCCAAAAAACGGCTTGCCGGCGACCGAGGGAGCCCGTGATGCAATGGCTGCTGCCAAACCGAGGCCCACAGCCAGCCACAGATCGCGGGATTTGTGGACGCGTACGTCATATTCGCGGCGGCCCCGCGCCATCGCTTCGGCGGGCGATACTTGCGAAGCTTCGCGCGCTGGCGAAAAAGCGGACGCCACCGCGACTCCAACGCCGATTGTTAGCGCAATCAAAATAGATGCGGCATTCAACTCAATAGTTCCGGGACGGCTGCTGACGTAGAGCGATTCCACCGTGGCGGACATCAGTCGAACGGCACCCGTCGCCATGAAACGACCAAGAGGAAGCCCGATCAGAGCCCCTGCAATCCCGAAAGAGGCGGCTTCGCCGATGAATGCGGCGAGAATTACCCTTCGGCTCGCACCGAGGGCGCGCACGATTCCAATCTCCGGGCGGCGGCGAACAATGGACACGGAAATGGTGTTGTAAATGAGGAAAGCGCCAACAACGAGAGAAATGTAACTCAAGAGGCGCAAGTTCCAGCGGAAGGCCGACAGCATGCGACGATTCTCATTTGTGCGAGTGCCTTGCGGGCGTACTTCCACACCAGAAAGAAGTGCGGTCCGCAAACGCAGTTGCCACTCATCGAGACTGGGAGTTGCCGGCATTTTCAAGAGAATGCGATCAACGCGACCAAAGCGATTCAGCGCCTGCTGAGCGGCCGCGAGGTCCATCACAATGGCGGACTCGTTGCCATTCGAATCAGGAAACACACCCCGCACGGTGTACTCGCGAACCTGATCGTTGATGAGCAGTCCAACGCGGTCGCCCGCCTTGTAGCCAACGCTCGACCCCACCCAAATGCTGTCCACATCTCCTAGATGTTCAAACAAATCTTCCAACACGCTCTGCGTCTGGGGCTCAGCGGTAATTTTGGATTCACGTTGCATGGAAGCGCTGCCTTCCGCGACAAGATCCAGTCCGATGAGAGGAAGCGACTTCTTGGAATCAGCGATAACCGCGTAGTCTTCGATGCGAGGTGAAACTCGAACCGCATAAGGCAGCGTCGCGACCATTCCAACCACACTCTCTGGCACGCCTCCCGACGCTCTGACCTCGAGATCGTTATCGCCCGCCAGCGTTTCCATCGAACTTCGAAACGAGCCGGCTGCCGCGCCACCGGCAAGATCGATGGCCAGGACCACCGCGACCCCCAGGGCGATAGCCAAAATGGTCAGCGCGGTACGCACCGGCTCACGGAAGAGCGGCCGAACCATCAATCGGTAAAAGAGAAGAAAGAGAGGCATCTCAGCGCCGGGTAATTTCTTCGATTTTCCCATCACGCAAACGGACGAGCGTGTTCGCGAGTGAGGCGGCCTCCAAACTGTGGGTCGCCATGATGGTAGCGGTGTTTTGTTCCTTCGTGAGGCGGCGGAGCAATTCCAGAATTACATTGCCTGTCGTAGTGTCCAGGTTACCAGTGGGTTCGTCGGCCAGCAGGATACTCGGTGAGTGGATGAGCGCGCGTGCAATGGCCACACGCTGCATCTGGCCGCCGGAAAGCTGGTGGGGATAGCGATCGCCGAGGCCCTCGAGTTCCACCCAGGCAAGCCGCTCCCGCACGGCTTCGCGAGGGTTGCGTTTCCCGGCGAGTAGCAGCGGCAGCTCGACGTTTTCAAAAACCGTCAGAGTATGCAGCAATTGAAACGCCTGAAAAATGAAGCCAACGCTCTCGCGTCGCAGTTCAGTTAGGCCGCTGTCATTCAGGGAGGAAGTCGAAACTCCATCCAGGAATACTTTGCCCGACGTCGGAAAATCCATGGCCCCGGCGAGATTGAGTAGCGTGGATTTTCCGCAGCCGCTGCGCCCTGCTAGTGCCACAAATTCCCCGCGCTCGGCGTTGAGGGAAAGACCCTTGAGCGCGTGCACCAGCTGGCCATCCGTCAAATAGTCTTTCGAGACGTCCTGCAACGAAAGAATCGGCATATGGATTCGCGGGCAGGCGAGACTTTAAGAAGCGCCCTGCTCGCAGCCTAACGATTATACGTTGCGTCCGAAGACCCGCTGCCGGAATGACTCGAACAGTCTTCGCTCAGGATTTCAGCGAGCCAGCGCCTTCTCAATGGCCGAAGTCACCTGGGGCGAATCCGGCGTGATTTCCGGTTCGAAGCGGGTGATGACGCGGCCATCGGGGCCGATGAGAAATTTGGTGAAATTCCACTGAATCTCTCCGCCGGTGTGCGGATGGGCCGATTTGTCCGTGAGGAATTGATAGAGCGGGGTAATGTCATCGCCTTTCACGGACACCTTGGCCATCATGGGAAAGGTCACGTTATATTTCGAAGTGCAAAACGTCTTGATCTCCTGATTTGTCCCGGGCTCCTGTGCGCCGAAATTGTTGGCGGGAATGCCCACGATAACGAGGCCGCGTTCCTTGTACTTCTCGTACGTGGACTCCAGCGCCGCATACTGCGGCGTAAAACCGCAGCGGCTGGCTACGTTTACGAGGAGGACGACTTTCCCTTTGTAGGCAGCGAGCGGCGCGGGCTGCCCATCGATGGAATTCAAAGCGAAGTCAAACACGCTCTTATCGGCAGCCATTACTGCGGCCGCACAGAAAAGCAAACAAATCACTACCTTCTTCATGTTCTTCTCCTTCTCTCTCTTCTTACTCTGTTCCAAGCCTGGGAGCAATCTGGAGCCCGTCCGAGGCCGGCGCACCACTGAATACCTGCAGCGCGAATCGATTATTCCATGCCACTGGAAAACGGCGACGAAACCGGCCATCAGAACCAAACGGGCATTGAGCCTGAACTGACCCTGTTATAGACTTCGCAGTCACCAATTTTCGCGGCGCTTCTTCCAGGAGTGGGGCTGGTGCGCTAGAGCAAACTCGTTTCAACAAGGTCAGCCACGGCCAGTGTGGCTGAAGTCAGTTTGAGGCAGTACGCCGGGGCCATTTGGACGACCACGGCGTCAAGGAGGCCTGGATGTTGTTCGCATCTTCTGTCGCGGTTACTCACCGAGCCCTTGCGACCATTGATCTCGTAATCATCGGGGTCTATTTTGCCATTGTCTTCGGGATTGGAATGTACTTTTCCATGAAGGAGCGCACCTCCGAAGGCTATTTCCTCGCTGGCCGCGATATTGGATGGTTTTTCATCGGCGCATCCTTGTTCGTGTCGAATATTTCCACAGAGCACTTCATCGGCCTCTCCGGAACGGGAGCTTCGTCAGGACTCGCGGTTGGCCATTTTGAATGGCTAGCATGTCTTATCCTTCTGATTCTTGGTTGGGTGTTCGTGCCCTTCTATTTGCGCAGCAATGTCTTCACCATGCCGGAATTCTTGGAACGCCGCTTCAATCGCCAGTGCGCCGTTTATCTCGCCGCGATTTCCATCATCGCTTACATCTTCACCAAGATCTCCGTACAACTCTACGCCGCGAGCGTGGTCCTCGAGCGCGTTGCCGGGTGGTCACTGTGGAAGACCGCCGTGGTTCTGGTTATCGCCACGGGCATCTACACGGTCGCCGGCGGATTGGCAGCGGTCATCTACACAGACACCGTCCAGACGCTGATTCTCATCACCGGTGCGGTGGCCCTTACGATCATTGGCCTGGGGCGGGTGGGCGGTCTGGAGCATCTTCGCACCATGGTGCCGCCTGATTATTTCCATATGATGAAGCCTGCTTCGGATGCCAACTTTCCATGGACAGGCATCTTTTTCGGCGCGCCGATCCTGGGCATCTGGTACTGGTGTACGGACCAGGTAATTGTGCAACGCGTTCTTTCCGCCCGTGATGAGGGTCATGCAAAAGCGGGAGCGATTTTTGCCGGCTTCCTGAAGATCCTGCCCGTGTTCATGCTCGTTCTGCCAGGCATTATCGCTTTTGCCTTGTTTCCGGAACAGGTGAAAAAGCCCGACTTCGCTTATCCCACGTTGGTCCTCAATCTCTTGCCTGTCGGTCTCGTTGGCCTGGTGATGGCGGCATTGCTGGCGGCGGTTATGGGTGCCATGAGTTCTGTTTTCAACTCGGCTTCTACGCTTGTCACTCTCGATTTTTACAAGAAGCTCCGTCCGCAAGCTTCCGAGAAACAGCTTGTGAACTTCGGCCGCGTGGCCACGGGCATGATGGTTGTGCTTGGCCTGCTCTGGGTTCCGTTCATCCATTACATCAGCAGCCAGCTCTACATCTACTTGCAAAGTGTCCAAGCCTATATCAGCCCCCCGATTTCGGCTTGTTTTATCCTTGGAATTCTTTGGCCTCGCGTTAATGGACCGGGCGCCATCTCGTCGCTCCTTACCGGCTTCGTACTGGGCGCCACACGATTCGTTCTGGAAATCGCCGATCGTGCCAGCGGCGGCCGCTTTGAATCTTCAGCAGTCCGCTGGCTTATCGATATGAACTTCCTTCATTACGCCGTTTTCATGTTCGTGATCTGTGCAGTGGTGCTTGTCGCGGTCAGCCTGATGACGCCCGCTCCGGACCGTAAGCGCCTCGCCGGACTCACCTTCGCGACTGTTGATGACAAAATGGAAACCATCGCCGTAGGCATTCCCCAGCGAAAGCCCGCGCATGAGACGCCCGCGGAACATCGCATCAACGTTGTCTTCAGCTTGTTGTTGCTGGCCACCGTCGTCGGGCTTTGGATTTATTTCCGATAGGAACGGGCGGAGAACAAATTCGATGAGCACCAGCACCATTCGCGCCCTGAAACCGAACGTGACTCAGGCAGAGGCCCTGCGCGCATTTTCCGCGGCAGGAGTTTCCGCCTTTTATTGGCGATTGCGCAGCGGCCCATTGCGACGAATTGCCGATGCCTACGTTCCTTATTTTTTGTACCGCGTGAAATACGCGGGCGCGCCGGCGCGGCTTTTCGCTATCGACGCCGTGGACGGATCGCTCGACTTGTTCGAGTTTCCGCGAATCCCGGTTGAGGGGGAGTTGCTGCCATTGAATGGACGCAACCGGCTGCAGGCAGTTATGACCGAGGAGCGTGCGGCAGAAGTATTGCGCGACAAGGTTCTGCGTGTCATTTTCCAGCAAGGATTTTTCAAGCTTCGCGACGCGCGTCTTGAGATCACTCTGGTGCCCTGCGAGCTGCACCTTCCTTACTGGCTCGGCTTCTATGAACGCGATGGATCGGTCCGTTGCCGTGTGATGGACGCGGTTAGACGCCGGATGGAAGGCGCCAAAGCATGCGCGTTTTTCGAGCAGTGGCTCGCGGCTTGAGTCGGCAAGACGGCCCCGAATCATTTCTGCGCACGTAGAACGCACGCCTAATCGTTCTTCGCTTTTCTTGGCCTTCGGGGAGGGTAGTCATGACAGGGTTTGCTCGGCGCATCGCAATGGGCGTGCTTGCCCTCACTGTGGGAGGTGGGCCTGCGTTTGCCCAGGGCTGGCAACACCTCGGTAAAGTCCAGCGCGTCGAAAAGCTGACAGATGGCGTAGAGTTCACCGCCGGCACTGCGAAAGTGCGAGTCACGGTATTCCGCGATGGCATCTTCCGCGTGCGCGTCGCCCCCAACGGGACTTTTCCCAAAGATTCTTCCTGGGCAGTAGTCGAAACACCCGAGCCTTCGCCGTTCAAGATCGAAGAAAACCAAAAGGAAATACGACTTACCGCAGGGAGTGTAGTCGCCACCGTTCAGCGATCACCACTGCTTATCAATTTCTCCGACACTGCAGGAAACGTCCTTCTCGCCGATGAGCCAAGCCTCCCCATGGCCTGGAATGGGCAGCGGGTCCACACCTGGAAGAAAATGCCCCTCGAAGAAAACTACTACGGGCTCGGCGACAAGTCCGGGCCCATGAATCGCCGTAATCGTGCCTTTACAAACTGGAACACCGATGCCTTCGGCTGGCAGGAATCCACCGACCCGCTTTACAAAACCATCCCATTCTTCATCGGACTTCGTAAAGGCGCAGCCTATGGCCTGTTCTTCGATAACACCTACCGAAGCAGCTTCGATTTCGGAAAGGAATCCGCGGACTACTTTTCCTTCGGCGCGGAAGGCGGAGAGCTGAATTACTACTTCATTGCTGGACCGGAACCGAAAAAAATCATCGAGCAGTACAGCGCGCTCACCGGGCGCGCTCCCCTCCCGCCGCTTTGGACGCTCGGCTATCAGCAGTGCCGCTATAGCTACTATCCCGAAGCCCGTGTGCGGGAGATCGCCCGCCTACTCCGCGAAAAGAAAATTCCTGCCGACACCATCTACCTCGACATTGACTATCAGGAAGGCTACGCCCCGTTCACCATCAACCGCCAATATTTTCCGAATTTTGAAAAAATGGTCGCTGACTTGAAAGAACAAGGGTTTCATGTCATCGCCATTACGGATCTCCACATCAAGCGGTTCCCCGACCACGGCTACTCCCCGTACGATTCGGGCATGAAAAACGACGTATTCGTCAGGAATCCGGATGGTTCCATATACGTCGGATCTGTCTGGCCCGGTGAAAGCGTCTTCCCTGATTTCACTCTTAGTCGCGTGCGGGATTGGTGGGGCGCTCTTTACAAAGACTTCGTCGGAATGGGCCTGGCGGGCTTTTGGAACGACATGAATGAGCCGGCTGTCTTCCGTTACCCATCGAAGACCATGCCGCTCGACGTCGTTCACCGTCTGGACGATGGCACGATCCTCGATCATCGCGCCATCCACAATATTTTTGGAATGGAAAATGCCCGCGCCACCTATGACGGCCTTCGCAAACTGCAGCCTGACGAGCGGCCGTTCGTCCTCACGCGCGCCGCGTATGCAGGCGCGCAGCGCTACGCCGCCACTTGGACCGGCGACAATCTGGCGACCTGGAATCACATTTCCATGAGCACGCCGATGCTGCTGAGCATGGGTCTTTCCGGATATCCGCTCGTCGGAGACGACATCGGCGGCTTCGGCAGTTCTCCGCCGTCGGATTTATTGACGCGCTGGTACGAGCTCGGCGCCTTCAATCCCATCTACCGCAATCACGCTGCAAAAGGCACGCTGGACCACGAGCCCTGGGTGAACGGTCCAGAACAGGAAGCCATTCGCAGGAAATACATCGAGCTTCGCTACAAGCTCTTGCCCTACATTTATACAATCACGGAAGAAACGACGCGCACCGGCATGCCCTTCATGCGCCCCGTGTTTCTGCAGTACCCGCAAGCCGAGGACTTTTACGTCGACGATCGCGATTTTCTTTTCGGCCCCGATTTTTTTGTAGCGCCTGTAGTCTCGGAAACAACGGACGCCCACGCGGTCTCCCTGCCTCCCGGCGAATGGTACGACTACTGGACGGCGGAGAAGCACACCGGCAAAGACCAGATCAACTTGCACCCGCGCATGGATGAGGTGCCGCTCTATGTTCGCGCGGGCGCCATCGTGCCCATGCAGCCTCTTGTGCAGTACACGGGTGAAAAGCCGAGCGGGCCGCTCGAATTGCGTGTTTATCTGCCCACAAGCACAACAGCCAATGATTGCCGCGGGGCGCTATATCAGGATGACGGCCACACATTCGCGTACCAGAAGGGTGAGATTCTGCGCGCCAATTATTCGTGCCAGGTTTCGAATGGTTTCGTGACCGTGTCGAGCAACATCGAGAAGTTTGCGTTTCAGTCCTGGTGGAAAAGCGCGGAAATTACGGTTTTCGGAGCCACCGCTACACCGAAGGAAGTTCGCATCGGTGATGAAGTCATCCACGAATGGCGCTACAACAGCGGCGCTCAGACCGTCACTCTGGTGGTGCCTGATGCCACGAAAAACTGGAGCGTTCGCCTCGCGTTCTAAACGCCACGCCGCCTGCGTTCAGTTCAGAGAAAAAATCGATAGAGTTTTCGCAGGCATAGTGAATCGGAGTTCGCTCCCGGCCAGATCAGCCTTGGCTTCGCCGAAGAGAGCCTCTATGGCTGCCGCTCTCTGTGCTGGCGTCTCGCCCAACGGAATGCGAAGCTCCCGCGTCTCATCGGCGTTGTTGAATGCGACGACAAGTCGCTCTTCCTCTGCTTCTCTCGCAAAGACGTAAGAAAATTCGTCGGACGCAAGATGCCATAACTGTCCTTCGCGCAGCGCAACGTGTTCGTGGCGAAGTCTCAGCAGCGACTGCACGTAAGTGAAAATCTCCTGCTGCTCGTGCGTGCGGCCTGCTTGTGTAAACGCGTCATTCGCATCACCAATCCAGCCGCCGGGAAAATCGCGCCGGTTGTCCGGATCGCTGCCGCCCGGCATCCCGATCTCATCGCCGTAGTAAATCTCTGGAATGCCCCGCAGCGTGAACGTGAGTCCGAATGCCAGCTTGAGCTTTGTGGGAGAGCTGCCTTCCACGCTGGCGAAGCGCGGCACATCATGATTCGCAAAAAATGGGACCAGCATTTCCGGATGTACATACAGTGCATCGTGCCGCAGCACGTCCGCGATACGGCCTGCGGGCGCTCCCCGCAACAACACATCCCTCAGCGTGAAGAACATCGGAAAATCGAAGACCGTGGAGAGTCCGCTATCAATGCCGTCGTAGCGCTTCACCCCGCCCACAAAAAACGAAGTCACGCTCGGATCTGGATGAAACACCTCGCCAACAGTAGTCAGCCGGGGATAGAGCCTGTGCAATCCTGCATGCCAGTTTGCCCAGAACTTTCGTCCCACATAGGGAAACGTGTCCACGCGGTAGCCGTCCAGTCCGGATATTTCCGCCCACCAGATGCTGTTTTGCAGAAGGTATTGCTCGACCACCGGATTCTCCGTGTTCATGTCCGGCAGAATCCCGAAGAACCACCCTTCCGTAAGATTTCGTTTCATGCGCAGGGTGGCGTGCGGATCGATCAGTGATTCGAAAGGATCGTTCGCGATGGCCTCGCCGCCCGCCTTGCCGTAGAAACTGCCTTTCACCGGCGAAAATGAATCGATGTGATGTTGCACCGTGCCATGGAACCAGTCGGGCAAAGGTGGATTCGCAACCCACGGGTGCTTCGGGCCAACATGGTTCGGCACAACGTCAAAAACAATCTTCATTCCTTGTTTATGCGCGGCAGAGACTAGTTCTTGATAATCCTTCAGCGTGCCAAGATGTGGATCAACCGCATACAAATCAACAGCCCCATATCCGTGATAGTCCTGCGCAGCTCCATTCTTCACGATGGGCGTCAGCCACAGCGTCGTCACGCCCAGATCCTTTAAATACGGCAGGTGATTCTGAATCCCACGCAGGTCGCCGCCATGATACGCGCGCGGATTCGTTCGATCATGGAAGCCCGGCCAATCTGCTGGCTCATCATTCGTAGGATCGCCGTTCGCAAAGCGGTCCGGCATGATGAGATATATCACGTCATCCTGTGAAAGCCCCTGATACTTCCCCAGCGTCGGCGCGCGGGCAGCGAGCGGCAGTTCAAACGACGCCGATCCTTTCGGTGCAGTAATTCGGCACACGGCCGTTCCCGACTTCGTCTCCGCCCCAATCGTCAGCCAGACAAAGAGATAGTTTCCTCCCGCCGTAGCTTGCGTGCGCGAGACGCGTAGCGTCGGCAGATTGCACTCGACATGCGTCGCTTGGAGATCATGCCCAGAAAGCAGCAGCATCACCTCTGGAGTAAATCCCACCCACCAACTCGGCGGTTCCATTTTTGTGACGGCAGGACCAGCCTCCTTGACCGTTTGCTGCGGACGGGCCCGCAGCGCCGAACCGCTGCAGACGAATGCGACGACGGACAGCAGCGAAAAAAAAACTCCTAGAACTCGCGCCACTCGGAAAGGCCGGGAATGCTGCGGCGATCGTTTCACGGAGAAAGCATAAGGAAAAGTTAAAAGGGATGCCAGTCTCGATCTTCCGCACAACTGGGCCAGTCCGCTACTTCCGCGGCATAGCCATAGGGTTAGGCGTAAAAACCAATACGCCAAACGCTTCCGGAACGTGAAAATTCGGCGCTGGAGTTCGCGTGGGTTGCCAGGCGGAATAAAATCGCGGTTCGGCTGTGCCTTCGACGCGGTAAAAATTCACTCTCCAAGTAGCCGCAGGATCAAAGCTCTCAACTAGGCATTTCATGGGCAACGCGAGCTCCGCGACCCAGGATTTGGCGGCTTCGTTCAAAATTACGCGGCGCCGCAAACCGCTCTTCAAGTCGTGCTTCTTTCCCGGCGCGATGTCAAGATCAATCCAAAATCCGTTTGGGCTGACTTCGAATTCTTTGTAATGCCGGACCTGCGACGGGTCGGACTGAAGAAAAACTTCCACGACGTCGCGGTCCCACAGCTGATCTCGTCGGCCATTAGCATCGGCGTCGTCAAAAATGGTGATGATGCGGTAATTGACCTCGAATCGCACAAAGACTGACTCCGGAGTCCACAGCAGCCGCACTTCCGTCTCTCTTTCGGGATCAGCATTTTCACCGCGCCAGTCCTTGTTGAAACGCAGCGCCGCCGCTCGGCCCCACGCAAGTGATGTTGGGAATCCATCGGCGTCAGGCAGTTCGAGCATTTCAGCAGCCACTGCCGTCTGTGCATTGGACATAGCGTCGAGCCTTCTCCGGGACTCCAACTTCGAGGCAGCTCCCAGAATAACCATTGCCGGGATATCCACAAGCACAAACTAAATAGTGCAACGAACGCGCCTTTTCCTCCGCAGCCGCTTCTGAGCTACTCCCATAAGCCCTGTCCTTCTGGCCTGCGAACTATTTGCGCACCAGGCACCCTCCTCATCGTGGAGACTAGAGGGCACCGTGCTAGCATCAGATTTGGCCGCTTTCTTCGATTTTCTCAAGTTACAAGGGCGAGCGAAGCCCAGGAGCGCGGGAAATGATCGAGCCAGTCAGCACCCAGGATTTCACATCGCAACCGGAACGCCGCAAACCGGAACAATTTGAACATGTGAAGTTCCGCATCGACGCCGGCGTCGCGAGGATGACCCTCAACCGTCCGGAACATAATCTTCTCAATGAAGCCATGCTTCGCGAAATCGCTGGCGGAATCACTCATGCCGGCGAACGCGACGACGTCAAGCTGATCGTTGTCGATTCAGCTTGCAAAGTCTTCTGCGGCGGAATTGACATCGGCGAATACACCTCGCAGCGCGTATTTCAGATGCTCGATGCTTTTCACGCGGCGTTCGCGGGAATGTTGGAAGTCGGCAAGCCGGTAATCTGCGTGGTGAATGGTCCTGCGATCGGCGGCGGGGCCGAGCTCGCCGCTTTCGGCGATCTCGTGATTGCCACGCCGAAAGCGCGGTTCGCCCAGCCGGAAATCAGCATCGGCATCTTCCCGCCGCTCGCATCCACAATTCTCCCGTTCCTCGTCGGACCCAAAATCGCGCTCGAACTCGTTCTTACGGGTGAACCAGTAACCGCGGAGCGCGCCTTGGAGCTCGGCATGATCAATCGCCTCGTGCCGGAGGCGCAACTCGAACACGCGGTAAAAGATCTCGTCGACCGCATCAGCGGCCACTCCGGTCCGGTGCTCACTATGGCCAAGAAAGCCATTCTCGGCGGTATGGGTATGTCTCTTCGCGAGGGCCTCAAGCATTCCATGGGCATTTTCTTGAATGAACTCTACCGCCTCGAGGATTCGCAGGAAGGCCTCCGCGCACTGGTGGAAAAACGCAAGCCCAACTGGAAGAATCGCTAAACGTTCGCGGCGATTTTTCAGTCATTCTATGTTCCGTGGCCCCTTTTTCAGTGCTGCATTGACACTCCAACGTACGCGTCATACACTCGAAATTCAATTTGCAGGCAAGGGCAGCGGGGAAGGCCGTGTGAATCGGCCGCGGTCCCGCCACTGTGATCGGCTGAAAAGCCGTAAGCCAGGCCACCCTCCCATGCCGCAGAAGGCCGCGCTCTTCGCGAGAGAGAGCCATGCCGCAAGCCCCAAGGTGTCTCGTGGGGCTTTTTTGTTGGTGCAATGAAAATCTCTGGTCAGGGAAATTTCGTGAAAGACTTCGCACGCTCACGCCTCCAAGGCGCGATTGCCGTGGCAATCGCTGCCGTTCTGTCCAGCACGGCGCCGTTGCGTGCGCAGAGCGCTTCTCCCCTCCCTCCCGCATCTCCAGTCTTCCGGGAAGTTACCGACGAAACCGGGCGTACCGTTCGCGTCCCTCAGCCGGTCAACCGCATCGTCTCGCTCGCCCCCAGTTTGACGGAAACCGTCTACGCGCTCGGCTTGCAGGATCATCTCGTCGGCGACACCGACTACTGCGACTACCCCGCGGACGCGCAGAAAAAACCAAAGGTCGGCGACACCATCAATCCCAGCTTGGAACAGATTGCTGTTCTCCATCCGGATCTTGTTCTCGTAACCAAAGGCCTTAACCGCCTTGAAACGGTTCACGGCCTGGATAATCTGGGAATCGCTTCTTACGCTACCGACCCCCGCACCGTGAGCGAGATCGTCACTTCGTCGAAAAAACTCGCGGATCTTTTGGGCGTCCCGGAAGCCGGCGCGTCCGTCGCTGCCGAGATGGAACATCATCTTGCGGATCTGCACCAGCGCCTCGCGTCCTCGCCCGCAAAGCATGTTCTCTTCGTTGTCTGGCATCAACCGCTCATTTCTGTCGGCAAGCACACCTTCATCGCCGATGCTCTCCGCCTCGCTGGCGCTGTCTCCATCGTCGATTCCGAGCAAGACTGGCCCCACGTCAGTCTGGAAGAAGTCGCCCGGTTACAGCCCGACTTCCTCGTTTTCGCGGCTTCTCACGCCGACTCCGCTTCACCGGCAGTCGAAATGCTCGCCACGCTTCCCGGATGGAGCATCGTGGATGCCGTCACCAATCGCCACATTGCCGTGATCAGTGATGCCGTAAATCGGCCCGCTCCGCGCATCGTCTCCGCTATCGAAGATCTCGCCAGGCAACTTCACCCGGATGCCTTTGCTGAAAAGTCGGAGAAACCCGGCGGAAAAAATGCCAAGGAAATACTAGGAAAAGAGAAGAACGAAAAACGCAACGACGAGAAGACAGCTCCTCCGCCAGTTCAGCCGCCTCCCTCGCCACCTACTCTTTTTTCAGATGTGCTGCAACACAACGCCACAGCCCCCGGAGGCTTCCTATGCGCCCGCTGACCCTCCGGCGTCTTCTCTTGCAATGCTTAATTTTGCTCGTGATTCTCTTCCTCGTGGTGATCGTGGCCATTAAGTTTGGCGCCGTTCCCGTTTCTCTTTATGCTCTCGGCCGCGATCTCTGGAATGTTCTCCTGCACCAGCGCACTGGCATCTCCAGCGACTACGTCCTGATCATCCAGAACATCCGCCTCCCCCGCATTCTCCTCGGGATCATCGTAGGCGCTTCTCTCTCTGTCGCGGGCACCAGTTTTCAGGCGCTGCTTCGCAATCCCCTCGCGGATCCTTACGTCCTCGGCGTTTCCAGCGGCGCAGGGCTCGGCGCCATCCTCGCGCTTATTGCCGAACCCCACCTCAACCTCTCTCCCACGCTCTCTGCGCTCTTGACCCCTCTTGGTGCCTTCCTTGGCGCGGCCGCCACCATTACCGCGGTCTATTTTCTCGGCCGCCGCGAAGGCCAGATTGACGGCAACACGCTTCTTCTCGGTGGTGTCATCACCGGCTCTTTCATCTCCGCCATCATCATGTTCCTCATGAGCACGCTCAGCGGCAATCTTCGTGGCCTCTCTTTCTGGCTGATGGGCGAACTTTCCACGCCTCTTCAGAAAAGTATCTATTGGTTTCTGGGCGTCGGTTTCCTCGTCGCGGCTGGAGCCATCTATACCACTGCTTCTGATTTGAATTTGCTTCTCGCCGGAGAAAAAGAAGCCATGCATCTTGGCGTCGACGTCCCCCGCGTGCGCCTCGTCGTCTACATCGCCGCATCTTTCTTGACCGGGTTGGCCGTCTCCGTCAGCGGCGCCATCGGCTACGTCGGCCTCATCGTGCCTCATGTGATGCGTCTCATCTTCGGCTCAGACCACCGCACCTTGCTGCCAACCGCTGCGCTAGGCGGCGCCATTGCCGTCGTGTTCGCGGACACACTCGCACGCACGGTCGTTGCCCCCAGCGAGCTTGCGGTCGGCGCTGTCACCGCCGTTGTCGGCGCCCCGCTTTTCATCTACCTCCTCCGGAGGAGGCTCGCATGAGCGCCGCTTCAGCTCACGCGCGGCATCTGGCCGAGGCCGGCCGCTTGGCCAACGAAATACGCTTAAGCGTCGAGCAAGTTAGTTACGCACATTCGGCGAACCCGGCGCAGGCGCCGCTCTTCACGCTGGAAGCGACGAGCTTCCAGGCGAGGCCCGGCGAAATCGTCGCCATCCTCGGCCCAAACGCCAGCGGCAAATCCACTCTATTAAAATTGATCTCCGGTGCTCTCGTACCGCTCTCCGGACGAATTCTGCTCAATGGAATCGTCACCCATTCGCTCACGCCCCGCAACCGCGCGCAGCGTATCGCCGTAGTCCAGCAGGAGAGCACCTTGCTCTTTCCCGCGCGCGCCTGGGAATTCGTTCTGCAAGGCCGTTACGCCCACGGCCGCTCCCTGCGCTTTGAATCCGAAGACGATATTTTGATCGCAAAAAACGCGCTCGCCCAGGTCGGTGCCGCCGAACTCAGCGACCGCTGGATGGATCAAATTTCCGGTGGAGAAAAACAACGCGTGATCCTCGCGCGCGCCTTGGCGCAACAGCCGCTGCTCCTGCTCCTCGACGAGCCCACACTTCACTTGGATATCGCCGCCCAGATTGGCCTGCTCGACGCGCTCCGTCGCCTCGCCGCCGAAAATCGCTACACCGTAGTGATCGTCACCCACGAACTAAATCTTGCCGCCGAGTACGCCGATCAAGTCGTCCTGATGCAGCGCGGCCGCTGCTTGCGCGTCGGTCCCCCGGCAAGCATTTATCAGCGCGAGTTGCTCGAACAGGTTTTCCAGACCCCGCTCACCGTGGAGTTCGGCTCCTCCGGGCGGCCACGCGTCACCATTTTGTCTGGAACGTAGTGCGTGGAAGTTTTCGTAAACAGAAGTTTTTCTCGTTAACCCCAACCCTGCGGCCCCGCGCCGCAGATCACATTCACCGCGAACTTCGTGCTCGGGAAGACGGATTGCCGGTTCCAGCCCCTTTGGAATCGCCAAGAAGTAAGCCGTCGCCGCCGCGCGACTGTAGGGCGGATTCAGTTAGTGCGCAGGCCACTGCGGCCAGTCGCTCCATCGCTGGGCGACCCCGCGGGAAGGCCCCGCAACGGTCCTCATCAAAAAGGCCCGGAGCTACCGCCAAGCCAGGAGACCGGCGAAGTTCGCAGCCGTGCGATTCATCCAATCGCACCGGACAACCTTCAACTCCCGCGCGAGAGGGAGCGGAGGACAAAATGAAAATAGTTCTACTTCGGTCTGCCTTTCTTCTCTTAGCAGTCTCTGTACTCAGTTTTTCCTCGCAAGCACGAGACAATTCACCCGACGCGCATCTTTCCGGACGGCTCACAGATCTTTCCGGTTATGGCGTCGGAAACGTCAAAATCACCGCGCAGCTTGCGAACAACGCAAACACTCAAATGTGGTCGGCGATTTCCAGCGCCGACGGTGGGTACCTGCTTGTCGTTCCGCCCGGGAGCTACCGCATTCATTTCCAGCACTCCTCCTTTGTCGCCCGCGACGTCGTCCTCGATCTCGCTGCCGCCGAAAATCGCACGCTCGACCTTCGTCTCGAAATTGCGCGCCTTTCGGACAACGTCGTTGTCACCGCCAATGCCCAGCCGTTGGAAAGCGACCGCACACCCGCTCCGGTCGATCTCATCGGTCGCCAGGAAATCGACCAGCGCCAAGCCGTTACTCTCCCTGATCTTCTCTCCACCCAGACCGGCATTAGTCTCGCGCGAACCGGTCCTATCGGCGGCTTGACGACCATCTTTGTTGACGGCGGTAACTCCAGCTTCACAAAAGTGCTTATCGACGGCACTCCCGTCAATCTCCCCGGCGGCGACATGAACTTTTCAAATCTTACCCTCGATAACGTCGACAAAGTCGAGATCGTTCATGGCGCCGAAAGCGCCCTTTACGGTTCCGACGCCATGTCCGGCGTAATACAAATCTTCAGCCACCAAGGCTCCACGCGAATTCCTGAACTCAATCTTTTTGCCGAAGGCGGCCGTTTTTCTTCCGCCCGCGGCGGCGCGCAAATCAGCGGTCTCCTCGGCAAATTCGACTACTCCGCCGCAGGCTCCTACTTTCAAACCGATGGCCAGGGCGTGAACGATGCCTTCTTGAACCGCAGCTTCGCCGGCAACTTCGGCTACAACTTCTCCGGTTCGAATCAACTTCGCCTCACCCTTCGCAGCAACGCAAGTTTCGCCGGAACCCCAGGGCAGACTCTTTTCGGGCTGGCCTTTTCCGATCCAACGGCCTACGACGATTTACGCCAGCTTTCCGGCAATCTCAGCTGGATCTTCAAGACCGGCTCGCATTGGGTCCACCAGGTCTCCGGAATGGAATCACGCTTCCTCGACACCAACGGCTTTCCCGATTTCAGTTTTTTTGAAACCGCGCAATTCAATCGCGCTGGTTTCCTTGAACAATCCACCTACTCCTTCCGCCAGGGAGCGGCCACCGCCGGTTATCAATACGAAGTCGAGAACGCCGATCCCAACAATCTCAGTGGCCTGCACGCGCGTCGCAATAACCAGGCCGGCTTCCTGGACGCTCATTGGCAGCCGTTCTCTCGCCTCACGCTCAGCGCCGGAGCTCGCGCCGAAGCCAACACCAATTTCGGCACGCGCGTTGTACCTCGCGTGGGAGCTGTTTACGCTCTTCGCCGTTCCCAGGATTTCTGGGGAGACACCCGCGCCAGAATTTCCTACGGCCAGGGCATCGAGGAACCCACCATTTTCGAATCCTTCGCAGCCGATCCATGCAACCCCGGCAATCCCGCGCTTCGCCCTGAAGGCAGCCGCACGCTCAACGTCGGTATCGACCAATTTTTCAGTGGGGATCGTTTCCGCGTTTCCGCCAGCTACTTCACCAGCCAGTTTCGCGATTTGATCAACCAGGAGGTCGGCCCTGCGAACCCCATCTGCTTCAGCGGCCATGAAATGCTCTACTTCAACACCGATCTTTCTCGCGCCCGCGGCATGAATTGGTCCGGCGAAGCCCACCTCAATCACTGGCTCATGTTGAAAGGTAACTATTCCTACGATGACACCCGCGTGCTCAAGACCGTCATCTCCGCCCCGGCCATCGAGCAACCCGGCAATCATCTTCTTCGCCGTCCCGTGAACTCCGGCAACCTCTGGCTGAGCGCCAGCTTTCAGCGCTTCAACTTCAACCTGGCAGCCTATTTCACGGGCGTCCGCACGGACAGCGACTTCGATGGTCTTGGCATCACTCGCAATCCCGGTTACGCCCGGTTCGATTTCGCCACCAGCTACCACTTCGGCCGTGGCCTTTCCTTCTACGGCCGCGTCACCAACCTCTTGGACAAGCAATATCAGGACGCCGTTGGTTTTCCCGCATTAGGCCGTGATTTCCGCTTGGGCATAAACTACCGCCTTAGCGGCAAAAATTAATGTCTCGCTTGCAGGGGCAGCGCCGCTGCGCCCCATCTCGGCAAGGTGTATCGCCTTAGGAGATTTTCTTGACCTCACCCGAATCCATCCTCTTCTGCTGGAGCGGCGGCAAAGACAGCGCCATGGCGCTGCACACGCTGCTCCAACAGAAGCATTTCCGCGTCGTAGCCCTTCTCACCACCGTCACGGAAATCTACGACCGCATCGCCATGCACGGCGTTCGCCGCGAACTCCTCAAACAACAAGCTCATTCCCTCGGCCTGCCGCTGCATGAAGTCTTCATCCCGCCGCAATGCGTCAATTCCATCTACGAAGCGCGCATGGAAGAAGCTCTCCGCCTCTTCTACAGCCGGGGAGTTCGTAAAGTCGCCTTCGGCGATATCTTCCTAGAGGATCTCCGCGCCTACCGCGAGAAAAACCTCACCCGCGTCGGCATGACCGCTCTCTTCCCCATCTGGAAGCGCGACACGCGCGAATTGATCCGCCACTTCCACGAGCAGCATTTCCGCGCCGTAGCCGCCTGCATCGACACCAAAATCCTCGCTCCCAGCTTCGCCGGCCGCGAGCTCGACGAATCCTTCTTCCGCGATCTTCCCGCCCAAGCCGACCCGTGCGGCGAAAACGGTGAATTCCACACCTTCGTCTTCGATGGCCCCATTTTTCGCTCTCCCATTCCCATTCGAACGGGAGAAATCGTCAACCGCGATGGCTTTGTCTTTTGTGATCTATTACCCGAAATGGAGGAAGCAACAAAATGAACGCCGAAATCTCTCAAAAGGAAAATCTGCTGTATCGCACGCTTCTCGCGCTCGCCCTGATTCTGCTCGCCGCGGCCCTGCGCATCGCTCCCCATCCCTGGAACTTCACGCCCGTAGGTGCCATGGCCCTTTTCTCCGGCGCGCTGCTTAAAGACCGCCGCCTCGCTTTTGCCTTTCCCCTGCTCGCTCTTTTCCTCGGCGACATCTTCATCGGCTTCCACAAACTAATCCCCATCGTCTACGCCAGCTTCCTCATCAACGTCGCCATCGGTCTCTGGCTTCGCAATCGCCGCACAATCCCGCGCATCAGCTTCGCCACGCTTGCTTGCGCCACGCAGTTTTTCCTGATCACCAATTTCGCCGTCTGGAAGTTCCTCAGCAGCTATCCACATACTTCCTCCGGCCTGGCCGCCTGCTACGTCGCAGGTATCCCCTTCTTTTGGAACACCCTCGCCGGCGATGCCTTCTACGCCGCTCTTCTCTTCGGCGCCTACGCCTTAGCCGAGCATTTCATCCCCGCGCTGCACCCGTCCGCCCAGCGCGCCACATCCGAATGATTTTGTAGGGGCGCAGCACCTGTCCTGACACTGTCGGGACCGTTGGGCCCTCTTCCGCCTCCAAACGTGACGGTCCGAAAAAATCTCGCTGCACCATCCCCTCCTCCAAGAGTCGGTGTGGGTGTCCTCATCCTTGACCGTCGCAGCCGCGTCCTCCTCACCCTCCGTAATCTCCCTCCCGAAGCAGGCGCCTGGAGCATCGTCGGCGGCAAGCTGGAATACTTGGAGACGCTCGCTGAATGCGCACTCCGCGAAGCCCGCGAGGAAGTAGGTGTCATTGTCTCCCTCCAGGGTCTCCTTTGTGTTACCGACCATCTCCTCCCGCAGGAAAACCAACACTGGGTTTCTCCAGCCTATTGGGGTCGCGTACTAAAAGGCCGCGCCAAAAACTGCGAACCGCAGAAGACGGGCGAAGTCCGCTGGTTCCCTCTCAATCAGCTTCCCTCGAATCTCACCATGACCGCGCGAAATGCAATCGCGGCCTACACCCGCCAGTTTTCTCAATCGCTCAGTCACCACGCCCGCTGATGCTATAATCTTCGTCTCTTTATGGCGAAGACCACTCCAGAGGAGACCTCTCTCCCGCCCGAAGTCCTGGCGAAATACGAGCCCGTCATCGGCCTCGAAGTCCACGTCCAACTCCTCACAAGGACGAAAATCTTCTGCGGCTGCTCCACTCGCTTCGGCGACCCCCCGAATACCAACGTCTGCCCGGTTTGTCTCGGCCTTCCCGGAACTCTACCCGTGCTGAACAAGCGCGCCGTAGAAATGGCCATGCGCGCCTCGTTAGCCCTGAATTGCACCGTCCACCATCATTCCCGCTTCGCCCGCAAAAACTATTTCTACCCCGACCTCCCCAAAGGCTACCAAATCTCTCAATACGAGTTGCCGCTAGCCACCGGCGGCTGGCTCGAAGTCGAAGTCAGCGGCGCAAGAAAACGCATCGGCATCACCCGCCTCCACCTCGAAGAAGACGCCGCCAAAAATCTCCACGAAGGTTTTTCACAGTCCGCCACCAAGGCTTACATTGACTACAACCGCTGCGGGACGCCCCTCAGCGAAATCGTCTCCGAGCCGGATATGCGCACTCCCGAAGAGGCCTACGCCTACCTCACCACGCTGCGCCAGATCCTCCTCTACACCGGCGTCAGCGATTGCAACATGGAAGAAGGCTCGCTTCGCTGCGACGCCAACATCAGCGTCCGCCCGCGCGGCTCAAAGGAATTCGGCACCAAAGTTGAAGTAAAAAATCTGAACTCTTTCCGCTTTCTCCAAAAAGCTCTCGAGTACGAAATCGAGCGCCACATCGGCGTCCTCGAATCTGGCGGCCGCATCTCGCAAGAAACGCGCCTCTGGAATCAAGCCGAAAGCCACACCGTCTCCATGCGCTCCAAAGAAAAGGCCCACGACTACCGTTATTTCCCCGAGCCCGATCTTCTCCCCGTCCACGTCAGCTCAGCCTGGCGCGAAGAAGTCCGCCGCACTCTGCCCGAACTCCCCGAAGCCAAGCGCGCCCGCTTCGTCTCCGCCTACGGCATCACGCCTTACGACGCCGAAGTTCTCACCAACACCCAAGCCTTAGCCGATTATTTCGAATCCGTAGTCAAAGTCGGCGCCCCCGGCAAAGCCACCGCCAACTGGATGCAAACCGAACTTCTCCGCGGCCTCAAAGACTCCAATAGAGAAATTACCGCCAGCCCGGTCTCGCCCGCCGCCCTCGCCGAATTGGTGAAGCTGGTCGAATCCGCCAAAATTACCGCCGCTGTCGGCAAAAAAGTTTTCGCTATCATGTTCGAAGCCGGCCGCACCGCCTCCGAAATCGTAGCCGCCGAAGGCCTCGCGGCCCAGGTGGGCGATAGCGTCATCGAACAAGCCGCCCGCGAAATCATCGCCAAAGAGCCGGGCAACGTGGCCAAGTTCAAAGCCGGCAACGAAGGCGTCTTCAAATTTTTCGTCGGCCAGGTCATGAAGGCCACCCGCGGTCAAGCCAACCCCCAATCCGTAAACGACATCCTTCGCAAGCTCCTTACCTAACGCTGTAGCTCAGGCCTTCAGGCAGGAGGCTTTTTGGAGTGCGGCGGCTCGCCGCCGCTTTCCGTCGTCCCGTTGGCTTACTGCCCCCGCAACGTTGTTCATCGTGAGGCCATCCAGCTAGGATCTCCAATCAACGTTCACGACATTGTCTGTAAGAGTTTGTAAGATTCCGGCGATAGCCGAAACATCTCGACGTATACTGCGTCTTACTTGTAGGGACGGCGATGGAGTTTACCGCGATCCGGTCGGGGAGGCCATCCGCTCCCGATTCCTGTTAAGCTTCTAACAACTGACGCGAGGATCTTCCGATGCTAAAAATTGGCGCCAAAGCCCCTGCCTTCCGCCTCCTATCAGACGATGGCAACGAGCTCTCCCTCAAAGACTTCGCCGGTCAGCGCGTCCTCCTCTTCCTCTACCCTAAAGCCAGCACCTCCGGTTGAACCATCGAAGCGTCCGAGTTTCGCGACGCAAAAAAAGACTTCGACAAGCTAGGTGTCGCCATCCTCGGAATGAGCGCCGATCCGGTCAAAGCCCAAGCCGCTTTTAAGGCCAAACAAAATCTCAATTTCCCGTTGCTCAGCGATCCCACCCACAAAACCATCCAGAAGCTCGGCTCTTGGCAAGAAAAGAAATTCATGGGCCGCACTTACACAGGCATCGTCCGCAGCTCCTTCCTCATCGGCGAAACCGGCAAAATCGAGCACCTCTGGCCCATCGTCAAAGCCAAAGGCCACCCCGCCGAAGTCCTCAGAGTCATCTCCAAGAAGTAGCCCTGGCAGGCGTTCGACCCGTCGCACACGAACTCTT
>WNEZ01003011.1_pt1 | contig 36327 bp, 30 predicted proteins | sample 5400521 | NCBI WGS metagenome assembly WNEZ01 (sample SAMN13153339, study PRJNA577476) | soil metagenome | isolation source: 120 cm saprolite under Douglas fir tree site 2 hole 1 replicate 1 | place: USA:California | collected 2015-04-18 | reverse complement strand
GCACCGCGTTGGCCGTCTCAGTCTGAACGATATTATACACGCCGGCGCTGCCGCAGCATTGGTCCGCTCGTTTCAGTTCCACCAGCTCCAGGCCGGGAATAGCCTGCAGCAGACTGCGTGGCTGGCGAACGACTTTCTGTGCGTGCCGCAAGTGACAGGAGTCTGCATAGGTTGCCCGCGCACGTACCTCGCCTTGTGGTGGGTTGTTCAAGTGGTCAGCCAGGAACTCGCTGATATCTTTGACTTTCGCGACGAACCGGTCAACCTTTGCGGCATAAGCAGGATCATCTCGCAGCAGGTGTGCGTACTCGCAGCAGGTGTGCGTACTCTTTCAACGTAGCTCCGCACCCGCCAGCGTTGTTGATGATCGCATCGTATTCGTCATCGGCGAAGGCATCGACATTGCGGCGGGCCAGGTCACGAGCGAGTTCATCCTCGCCAACGTGCAGTGGAGCCGCGCCACAACAAGTCTGTCCTTGCGGGAAGTGGACTTCGTAGCCGTTGCGTTGCAGCACACGGATAGTCGCTTTGTTGATGTCGCATAGGAACGCCTCCTGCACACAGCCGTGGAAGAATGCCACTGTGCCCTGCCTGGGACCGATGGCCGGTGCAACATGGCGATAATCCATATAGTGGGTGGAAAGCGGCGGCAGGAGAGCTTCCATTGTTTGCAGGGGCCCGGGCAGGAAATTCAACCTGCGCACCAGGTGTTGCAGACCAACTACTTGATACATGCGTATGAGTCGGGCGAGTAATCGCAAGGTGCCGATATGGGGCAGCATCTTGCGCAGGCTCAGCCAGCGCACAAAGCGTTCAGACATGCTCGGTGTACGAGCCTTCTCCATCGCAATGCGGGCCGTTTCCACTAATGTCCCGTACCGTACTCCAGAAGGGCAGGCAGTCTCGCAGGCGCGGCAACTCAGGCAGAGCGAGATATGTTCCTCGAACGCTCCATCCAGTCCAATACGGCCTTCGGAGGCAGCTCGCATCAGTGCGATGCGTCCGCGAGGAGCATCCATTTCCGTGCCAAACACGGCATACGTGGGACAGGCTGGCAGGCATAACCCGCAATGAATACATTGCTGCAGCCGCCGCTTGTAGTCTGGGTCGGTAAGCGATTCAGGTGGTATAAGTTGGCTCATTACGCTATCCTCGTGTCTATACTCCTCATCCTTCCCTTAATTGTATCACTTTTGAGATCAGCAGCCTTGACGCTTCATTTTTTGTAGGATATAATAACGTTACAATGGTAACGTCAAAAACGTCCAATAGACATTTCTAAATCAACTGAGGGGTTGAGCATTGTTCCCCCCTTCACAGAGAGGTACAAATACATGATCGAGCAAAGCCAGCAACCGATGATCGAAACAAGTCTCATAACCATGACACCCACTGCAGCAGAGAAGGTTCGCGAACTGCTCAAACAGGAAAATGATCCTAGCCTTGCCCTGCGCATCTTCGTCGCTGGTGGTGGTTGCTCAGGTCTCCAATACGGCATGACCCTCGACGAAGAGCAAGAGGGCGACACCGTCATTTCACAAGCCGACTTCAAAGTGCTGGTGGATGAAATGAGCTTGGGTTACATCACCGGTAGTGAGGTTGACTATGTTGACAGCTTGATGGGTGCAGGCTTCACCGTCAATAACCCCAACGCGGTATCCAGTTGCGGTTGTGGCCATTCCTTCAAGACTGCCGGTGGTGGCGGTGGCGATGCTCGAAGCTGCGGCTGCGGACACTAAATTATTCCGCTGTCGCTCACGCCGTGAGTGCAAATATTAAGAACTCGGAGACCTTTCTTGCCTCTATCTAATGGAGAGTAAGAAAGGTCTTTTTATTGCCCTTGGCATCACACTCAAATTGCTGGGAAAACTGGTCAAGGAGAGCTAAGACAGGCAACAGAGTTACAGGTAAGTGGTCTATTCGTAGGTTTCTATCGTAGTTCAATATAGACACAACTGCGGGAAAGTATTTGGAGAGTTTGCTGCTCTTCCAGCCTCTACTTCCTACATCTTGTGTCTACACGTCTTGTGCGCTCATGTTTTAACGGGCTACGCTGTCAGAAAAGCAAAAAAATGTGTGTGGGGCAGCTACGAGGCTTTTTCGTCAACTCGTGAGATGGATAACATTGGTAACGTATAATATAAGAGACAACCAACGCGAACCGCCCTGGTTCCAGGAGCGGTCAGCATAGTAGCATACTATCGTAGTATTAGAACCTCCACGAAAGGAGAACCAATAGTGTCCCGTATCGCTCACCGCCCGCGACCCCAGGCTATGCGCCATCTTCCACAATCTCCACGACATCCCTCCAAAAACTTTTTCCGCGTCCGCTGGACGTACCGTCGTCTCACCATACCCTATCAGAAACGCCCATTAGGGCAAGGTCTGTTACTTGTGCCCTTTGGCTATCACCTTGCGCATCGTTTTGTTATAGGCTAAGCCCTACTCTACCTCGTCGTCAAATGCGGCTGTGCCCGGCTCGCTGAGCATCCGCTCTACCAGGCCTGGCATATCGCTGGTGAATTTGGAATTTGCAACCACGCGCAAAGCTCCCGCTTTGAGAGCCTTCGCACGCGCCTCTAAATCCATATGTGAACCAAAAGCCAACACCGACAAACCGTGCGCACGTGCCTGGCGAATCGCCTCCTCCCAGTTAACCCCTGTAGTGGCAGTGTTCACAATCACTAACTCAGGTCCCTCCTTCGCGGCCGCCGCCAGGTGTTGCTCGAAGGCCGGGAGCGTCCGTACCGTCGTTACCTCCATATCGTAGTGACGCAGCGTGTCGCGCATCTTCACTGCGAAGAAGAGGTCCTTTTCTAATGCCAGAATACGTCTTGTCACAGCATTACTCTTATCGTCCTCGTCAATCGTCCGAACGCTCATGCACCGGCCGGCGGAAAAGGTCGCCCAGCTCCTCGTTGATTACATCCCAATTTGTGTACAGGTCGGGTGTCAAGACATGATGCGTGCCCGTGCAATAGAACTTGCCACATTTTTTGAAGTGACTGGTCTCGAACACTAAATTCCCATCCTCAACCGTTATCCAGATGTGCTTGCGCGAGTACCCATCGCCCCATTTGAAGATCAGTCCGTCCTTGTATTCATCGAAACGCCCCTGGCCATAGAGGTAATCGCGATTGAACATATGCAAAATCTGCCGTACTTTGCTCTCTGCGATCACCCGCGCTGCCTCAGCAGACATCTGCGTCGTCGCCTCCTGCGCCAGGTCTTCCTTAGGAATATATAATGCACGCGCCGAGTGTTGCTCCTCGCGAATCATCTGCTGAATCATAGCCCCTTCTTCGTCAGAGAGACCATGCGCCTGCCCTAAGATAGGCGGCTTCCTGGGTCTCGCTTTCTGTTCACCCCGATTGGGATCATACGTATCGGACACAATTCTGCTCCTTCGTTTGCTCAGCTTGCTTTTCGTAACACTTACCTCGTAATGTATCACGCCGAAAGGAACATTGCCACAAGGCATAGGCTTTAGGATACATATACCGAGTATCGTGTTGTATTATTCGGTTACGTCAAGGAGCAGCGTGGTATATCTTTGCACAGGCCCTACCACCACGAGCCCCTAATCAAGGGCTCGCGGCCAGATTCCACAGGCCACTTTCACCTGTGCGGGTTCCATTCGCATCCAGGACACTAAAGGTCCCTACCATATCCCCACCGATTTTGATTACCCCTTCAAAAGCCAGCGTTAAATCTGCTGTGGGGACCTTCACCGTGAAATGTACCTGCCCAGCAGGGGTGACAGTTCCTGTGAACGAGCCAACCAGCCCCAGACCCTGGAAGTCACCGCGAATGCTCCCCTGGCTTTGTTGCAACTGTGTGAGGAACATAGCCGTTTTCTCATTGTTCATCAGATCAGACACAGTACCTGCATACGAGTCAGCGAAATGTGGATAGAGGGATGACCCATTAGTCATCGTGGGGTGAGGAAGAACAGGTGTGGCCTTCTGCAAAGCAATAGGCGAATGGCTAGAACTCAAAAGAGGAACCAGGAAACTTGCGCCAATGATACCGCTGAGAAGGAGTAGCAGGGCGATGAACAGGAGCCCACCAAGCCCTATCGCACGAAAGACATGCCGTTGACTGTCCGCGGATGCAAGCTTCATCCTCTCACGCTTTTGCCCAGGTAGTTGCAGAAGAGATTGGGGAGTGACTACTGACGTACTACCCGATAGAGGTATGCCCTTTGGAACAAGAGCAGTCAACTCCTGCCAGAACTGCTCAACGGTCTCGAAGCGATCATCGCGACTGATGCTCATGGCACGTTCGATCGCCGTGGCTACTGTCCAGGGGACCTCGGGTGCAACCAGGTGGGCCGGTTCGAGCGGATCGAACCTTTTACTTGCTTCAGCTCGCATGGCGGCATTGGCGGGAATCGTCCCGGTTAACAACGTATAGAAGGTCGCCCCCAGTCCATAGATGTCCGTCTGCGGGGTGGTTCCACCTCCATATTGTTCCAGTGGAGCATAGCCAGGGGAACCGTGGCGAATTTCGGCCGTGGTTCCATCTGGCATGTATTCCTTGGCGGAGCCAAAATCCACCAGCTTCGCTTCATCAGGGCCTATCGGCACGATGATGTTCGCCGGTTTGATGTCTCGATGCACGATCGGCGGGTCTTGACGATGCAAATACATGATCGCATCCACGATCGGAGCCATCAGCGCCAGGACTAAGGATAGCGGAAAACGCCGCTCAGCTTGCCCTTCGCGCAAGGCTTCCAGATCCCATCCCTGGACGTAGTCCATGAGCAGGTATACCCGCTGTCTGTCGTTTTCGAACACGTGGTAGACGCGGGGTAATGCCCGGTGATAGAGTCGTTTGAGGATTTCCCCTTCGAAGATAAAGCGCTCACAGTCCTGCTTGTTCGGGTTGATTACCTCTTTGAGGGCAAACTGGCGCTGCCTGTCGCGCCGGTCTCTGACCAGGTAGACGGCACCAAACCCACCCTTTCCCAACAGACCTTCGATCACATAGCGCCCGCCAGAAGGGTCTCGTACGGTGGCTCCAAGCTTGAGTGTCGTCTGCTCTTGTTGCACACTGCACCTCAGTAACGGATACTTAGCAGGAACAATGAGAGAAGTACCCCTATACAGAGCAGAAGGAGAAGGGTAAGTCCCCAGATATGAGTGAAGAAAGCCGTTCCAACTGCTATGGTTACCAGTAATATAAGGAAGAGAAGGAGGAGTACTCTACCTTTTCTAGAATGCAGGACATCTCGCTGATGTCGCCAGAATGTAGACATCTTGCTTTTCATGTCTTGCTCAGGGATAGTCAAATGTTGAGATGTGTTTACTGACGTGAAACGAGGTATCTGCGCCGGTTGCTGTGTCGGAAGAACCGTTAGCTCCTGCCAGAACTGTTCGACCGTCTCGAAACGCTCATCGCGGCTGAGGGACAGTGCGCGCTGAATGGCCTGAGCTACCGCCGTAGGAATTGACGGTGCGAGCAGATGGGCCGACTTGAGAGGATCGATCCCGCTGCTCCTCCTCCTGGTGACACGGGTGATGGCATCGAGAGGAACAGTCCCGGTTAACAACGTATAGAAGGTCGCCCCCAGTCCATAGATATCCGTCCGCGGGGTAGTTCCACCCCCGTATTGTTCCAGTGCAGCATAGCCAGGCGAACTGTGACGAATAACGGTCGTGGGTCCACCTGCCACGTACTCTTTGGCGGAGCCAAAATCCACCAGCATCGCTTCATCAGCCCCTATCGGCACGATGATGTTCGCCGGTTTGATGTCTCGATGCACAATTGGCGGGTCTTGGCGATGCAGGTACATGATCGCATCCACGATCGGAGCCATCAGCGCCAGGACTAAGGGTAGCGGAAAACGCTGTTCGGGTTGCACTCCGCGCAAGGCTTCCAGGTCTCTGCCTTTGATAAAGTCCATAAGTATATACACCCGCTTGAGTCTGTCGTTTTCGAATACATGGTAGACGCGAGGTAATGCCCGGTGATCGAGCCGTTTGAGGACCTCCGCTTCAAAAATGAAGCGTTCGCGATCTCGCTTGTCCGGGTTGATCACTTCTTTGAGAGCAAATAGGTGCTGCCTGTCGCGCCGGTCCCTGACCAGGTAGACCGCACCAGACTCACCTTTACCAAGCAAACCTTCGATGACATAGCGCCCACCAGAGGGGCCTCGTACGGTTATTCTCCTGGGGAGTATCAATTGTTCTTGTTGCACGTTGCCCTCCCTGAACATTTTGTCATCTTGGACGCGCCCTCATTATACAGAAGTAGAAGCTTTCGAGCAAGTCCATCTTTACAAAAGTTTCATAGAGAAAGTTGCGATTCTTTGCGCATAACAGGAGCGACGCTCATTATATAGGATTAGAAGCTTTCGAATAAGTCCCACAGTCCAAGATGACGCAATGTTCATGGAGAAGGACGCGATTCTTACATACAGCAGGAGTGATACTCCTTATTTATGAAAATCCTGTTACTGGTGATGAGGATCAACGTTACGTAAGTATGAGTACGTTATTTGTATCTCTAAATAGTACTATTTGGTATACCTGAACAAAAAGGAGAAGTTAACCGTGAGAATCAGTCGCCCTCGAACCATCTTCATCCATCTTACGTCCCTAACATTTGGTCTCTTTGCGCTTTTTGCATTCTTTGGTACACCTGTGCTATCCGCCTCTGCCACGAGCCCAGCATTTGTGCGCGTCATTCATGCCTCGCCTTTCGTTGGCACCGCCGACGTCTTCGTGGATGGCACCAAGTTACTCAGTAGCTTTGCCTTCGGTGCTGTCACCGACTATGTACCCGTTCCCCCAGGACCGCATAAGATTCAGATTGCCCTGGTCGGCAAAGGCATTGGGGCCGCAGCCCTGACCCAGACCCTATCGGTCAGCCCTGGGCTGGCCTATACGGTCGCAGCCATCGGGGCAACACCTTCGACTCTCTCGCTGCAGGTCTTCGTCGACAGTAACCAGGTTACTGCAGGCACTGCCAAGCTGCGGATCTATCAACTGTCGCCCGATGCCGGCCCGATCAGTGTGGATGCCGGGAGTACTCCGCTGGTGCAAAACATTGCTTACCAACAAGCGAGCCAATATTTGAATCTGTCGGCGGGGTCGTATACCTTCAATGTGAATACGAGCAACGCCAGCGTGACACTGCCGCTTTCGACCACACTCAAAGCCAATACGGTGGCAAGCATCTTTACGGTGGGAGTGGTCAACGGGACCCCCAAGCTGGAACTGGTGCCTGCACAAACGAATGGGTTGCCGAGTTTGCCTGGAACAGGAAGTGACCCAAACGCGCTCCTACCAGGGCAAGGTAGTGTGCAACCCCTGGCTCCCTGGCTGCCGTGGCTATTCGGAACGTTTGCTATGCTCCTGTTTGGCACTAATCTGATAGTTCGCCACCGAGCAAGGATGCATTAGTATCTCTGATCTGGTATAGAATGGGTCTCTCCCTGCAAGGGTTCCAGGGGCTGCTGCCCATTGACGGGAGTCTGGAGAACACCTCCAGACTTCCTCTCTTCTCCTCAGCTGGATCTGATATAATTCATGCTTAGAGAGGAGAGAGCTTGTATGCGCATGGTTCGATTACCATTTTGGCTGATATTTCTGACACTGCTACCTGCCCTGGCCGGGTGCGGCCCTTCGCCCACCGCGGAGACCGAGATGCTGCATACATCGTCTTCTCACTCTGTCAGCACCCCTGCTGTCGTGACGCCGACTGTTCGCCTGGCAGGGACAGCCGGTGTGACCACTACTCCAGCACGCTTACTCGTTCCGGCCATCGAGATCAACGCCTTTGTGGAAGCGCTGGGCATTTTGCCCAATGGGGACCTGGCAACGCCCACGCGCAGTCCATGGGAGGATGTCGGCTGGTACGACGCCGGGCCCCATCCAGGCGAACGCGGCAGCGCGGTTATTGATGGGCATCTAGACCGCCCAGGGGGATTTCCTGCCGTCTTTTGGCGTCTACGCGATCTACATGTTGGCGATGATGTGTGGGTGATCAATACCGACGGCACCCGCGTGCACTTCCACGTCACACGCATTGCATTCTATCCGCCACAACAGGCTCCCATTCAGGATATCTTCGGCAATATCGGTGGGAAATATCTCAATCTCATAACCTGCGCAGGCGACTGGCCTTCGCTTCGCTCAAGGGCAGGCTCTGAGCGCAGCGAAGGATCAGCGCACGCGAAGCATCTCGGCTTTCTCTCCGCGCAGAGACCCAAAGCTCGCGCGGAGGCGTGACAGATCGCCATCCCCTGTGCTCAGGCCATGCGCCACACCTGTCTCGTTGGAATAGTAGTGCTATGCCCATTCAGTACAGCGCTATGAGACCCACATTTGCTCTTTCAGTTGTTTGCTCAGCGATAACATACACCAACGTCCGCGCATTCTGGTGGCTCTTCTGCACCGAGCAGCTGGTTATGTGCCGGGAGTGAGGGATAACGTTGCCATCAACTGGCCTTGCTGGTAGGCGGTGAGGGCACCCGCTTCGCCCACGACAGGATCAATCAGCCCATCATCATTGACATCCATACCGTGATAGGCCTCATCGGCAAGCGTCGCTATCTCCTGGACCTTCGTCAGGTCCGCTGGGTTCTCGCGCAGGTTGAGCGCATCTTGATCAACGGTGGTTACCCACCCTTTGATATTCGAGAGAGCAATTGCCAGCAATTTAGCATGCAAGTGCATCGTGTTCGTTGCGTCGGGCTGAGTGATCGCAAAGGTGGCATGTTCTGCTGCATCGGCCAGGTAGCCATTGCCCAGCAGGCCGAAGCCATCGCCAATCACCGTCACATTCTGGGGGGCACACGTTGCTGCGAGGGGTCGGTAGTGTTGACCTTGCTTGCCTTCAATAATATCGATGATACTTTGGGCCACGCATTGAAGCGCCGTAGTATTCCGGCTGGCTATGAGACTCTGCAAGACATCTGCCTGGATGTTCAACACGTGTGTTTGCTCGAGCACTCCGACCAGGAACCCAATCTTCCCCGGAGTCTGAGGAAAACTGACGAGCAGATGTTGGATATGCGCAAAGGCTCTGAAGGGAAATGCGCCGGTGAGGATCACTTTGCCTGCTGGCAACTTGATCGCACCTTGTTCCAGGGTGATCTCGAGCTTATCCCCTGCGGCAAGCAGGTTCGTGTTTACTTGCCCTTTGCTGCTCACGCCGCTATAGGTTAGTACAAAGGTTTGCTGCTTCATCGCCAGTGTGCCTAATGGCACGGTCTCCTCATTCTCGTTATTGATGAGCCAGGCAGCATACTGGAAGCCGACAGGCGGCGCATCCAGGCCATGGGCGAGGATGGTGAGGGCATTAGTGTGCCCTGGTGGTCCGTTCTGACTGTCAAAGTATATCACTTGTCCACTCAGCTCCGTCGCACCACCCTGATGTGTGAGGAACGCGATCCCGATCGTACTGCTTGCGGCCAGCAGGAGGAAGATCAAGACGACGATCAGCACATTGCGCTGCACGTGCTTCCGCTGCAGTCGGCGCAGCAATGACGGTCGTGGGCCGCCAGGCTGGCTGAGGGGATCGGATTCTGATAAAAAAGGCAGATCACGCGGGAAAGGGGTCTGGGGGACCGGGCCTTGCGTACCATGATTCCCATCGAAGGCGGTTGACCCACTATTGCTCCTGTTTAGTTCTCTGATCTGTACATCTGGCAGTGACGCTGCCGTAGCAAGAGGTTGCTGGGTCTGCACGGCTGGTGATGTCGGGATAACAAAAGGCACACGCGTCCTATTCTGAGGGTCCGCAATGCGATGGTAGGCATTAGCAAGCGCTCCCGGTTGGTGAAAACGTTGTGATGGGTCTTTGGCCATAGCGCGGGCAATGATGCTGTATAGACCTGCGGGCAGGTCAGTGCGCCACTGGTTGAGCGGTGGGACAGAAGCATAGAGGTGCTGTTGGAAAAGTTCGTCGGGTGTGTTGCCAATAAACACGGGAGAGCCGGTCAGCAGGTGGTAGAGCACTGCTCCCAGCGAGTACACATCTGTAGAGGCACCGGCAGGCTTGCCCAGGAGCTGCTCTGGAGCGCATGCCTCGCCTCCCTCGAGGAGCCAATCCTGCTGGGCATTCTGTCTGTGCAACTCAAGCATGCCCATCACTCCAAAGTCTGCAACAGCGAGTTGTCCATCGAGCCGGATGAAAATACAGTCTACCGTAAGGTCACCGTGGAGCACGCCATGCTGGTGAGCATATTCCAGCGTGGCGGCGATCTGATCCAGGTAGCGGCCGACAACCAGGACATCCAGGGGCCCGCTCTTGGCAAGACGGGTACGCAGTGAGCGCATCGCAATGTGCGGTGACACCAGGTAGGGTATGCCACGATAGCTTCCGTAGCCAAGCAGGGGGAGGATGTAGGGGTGTTGCAAGATCGCGATCTGGCTCGCCTGATGATGAAAGCGTTCCAGGTAAGCATCACGATCCTTGACTCCCAGGGTGGTTGACCCAACCAGGAAGCGCAGCAGATAGGTTGTTGCTGCGGCATCCGTACGTACGAGAAAGGTAGGTCCCCATTTGCCATGTCCCATGAGCCGTTCCAGGCGGTAGTCTCCTACAGTGGCCCCAATAAACCTTTCATAAGATACTTGCTCTATCATCATTTACCTCTTATACTCGTAATACATCGATAAACATCTTTCTTTTTCTCTAGAAACGTACGAACTCAATATCAAGTTGGATGCAGTGCGGGCAACAGCGGCAGAAGCAAGAGGAAACATCCTACGAAAGACAGCACATACACCCGAGATACAATGTTTTGTGGGATGTCAGAGGTAGGCCGCAGCAATTGACATACTCCTGGCAGGAGTGCCTGCTTCGATGCTAGTACACAGTGCTTTGTCTCTTTACATCTTAACTTGCCAGTGGAGCGGTGGCTGTCTCCTCCCACGAGCCACCTGGTGGGTAGCAAGCAACGCTGGACCGATGCGCTCCCACACAGACTGTTACAGATCAAATCGGGCATCAGCAGTTTCCCGAACATGAGTAGTACAGCACCGTACAAACTGGACAAGTAGGTATCACTAACTATAGTATAGATACTCATCGATATAGCTGTCTACCAGTTTGGTATTAAACGGTACTTTATTACTATGAGACGAATTCGTAGAAATTTTGGATGTATTAGAGGAACGAGGAGCTTTAAAGGTTTATTGTGACTCTCAATCGATGGGGAGTGGGTGGGACCATCGCTTGCCTTCTACTTCAGCTTTCGAAACCATCATTACCCCCTTTCGTGTTTACACTTTACTTACGAATAGGGTTTGTCCCATGGTTACAACAAAAACCTCGTACCTGCTCAGCAGGGGGTGCCGGGGGACGCAGTCCCCTGGCAGGAGCGCGAGGTGTCCTCGCTTCCTTCCCTTTTTCCTCGTCCACCGCAGGCGGCACAAGAAAGATACCTGAGTAGTTACTTTTGCTCAGTGTATTTTCAGTTTTCAAACACAGAAGCCTTCCCCTTCTGTTGCAATCTCGAACGTATGCTCTTGACAAATGTTCTCCATGCCAGCTATACTTTTTTTACATAAGATGTCGTTATTGTTCTTGTAGCCGTCGCTGTAGGCCTACCAACATATAGAACATTCGTTCTACAAAAATACTAGAAAATTGAGCCGCGGGTTGTCGTTCATAAGAACAGACGAGAGTGCGGTAGTAGGGGTAGAGGTTGCTGTGAGCAGAGCTACTATCGCACTGGTTGATCGCCACGGAAGGGTACACCATCGCCTCTATGCGAAAACTCTCTGGGGGCGGCCTGTTGCTGCCACACTGGAGCCCTACTTACGCGCCATCGAAATAATGCTGGCCTACGCCTCGGCTGAAGGATTTCACGTCTGTGGTCTGGGAGTATCAGTTCCTGGTTCGCTGGATTCCTCCTTGCGTCGCCCACTGCTCGTTCCCACGCTGCCCGCACTCAACGGTTTTCCTCTGTGCGACCTGCTCGAAGCTCGCTACTGCCTACCCACCCAACTGCATGTAGATGTCGATGCTGCCGTTGTGGGGGAGTATCGTTTCGGTGCGGGCAAAGGCTTTCGACGCTTGCTCTTCCTCTCCGTCAATGCCGTGGTAGGCGCTGCCTTCCTCGTAGACGGCAAGCTAGAGCCCTCCGCGCAGCAGTATGTGGGGCATGTCTGTCATATAACCGTCTCAGCGAATGGGTCCCGCTGTAGCTGTGGCAAACGTGGCTGTATCAATACCCTGGTCTCGATCGATGCTATGCAAAAGATGGTCCAGCGTGCGCTCCGGCGTGGTGAGGAGACAAGCCTGTCGCAGCGTTTGAGCAATCGCGAATATTTCAGCCCACGCTTACTGGCAGAAGAAGCTCTGCAAGGCGATAGCGTTGCCTTGCAGGTCTATAGTGAGCTTGGTCGCTGGCTGGCTGCTGCGACCGCCCGCTATATCAGTATCTTCGACCCAAATATCTTTATCCTGGCTGGTAGCGTTCTTGATCCCAGTGACCTGTTGCTCACCCAGCTCCGCACTGCCCTCATAGCACATTCCTCCACGCAAGTCGGTACCACAATTGAGGTCGTACCCGCCCTTCTGGCAAGTGACGCCGCCTTAATTGGAATGGCGGTTCCCTTTCTGGCAAGTGACGTTCGGCGGAGTGCCAGGCCAACGGTGCCCTTGGCAGATGTCGTCCATGCAGAACAGGATGATCAGCCCCGCCAGGCTGGAGATGTCCTCGACGATGTCTATCCTGTCCAGGCAGATGTAGTCAATCAGCAAACCCATCGGCGCAAGTCGTATCAACGTCGAATAGGATAGACCTGGTCCCTTGCAGTCACCTGTGTTCTTGTGATATTATAACTATGTAATAGTTGCATGGATGTACAGGTATTCAAAAATAGGAGATAGTTGCAAATGACATCGCCACCCGGTCTAGCAAAGGCCGATGTCTCACCAGAGGATATATGCCAGAATCGTTGCATTCATCCTGAGCATGCATTGGCAGTACGGCACAACCTGATACCGGCTGACAAAGCAATGCGCGTAGCCGAGCTTTTCGCCGTTCTGAGCGACCCTACCCGTTTGCAGGTCGTCTACGCACTTCTACGCGCTCCATCCGGTGAGCTATCTGTCGGTGATCTGGCAGCCGGGCTTGGCCGAGATGACACCACCATCTCACACCAGCTCCGTGTCCTACGCAATCAGAAGGTCGTTGCCACACGCAAAGTCGGGCGGGTTGTCTACTACCGGTTGACCGATGAACACATTCGCCTGGTGCTCGAAATGGGCATGACCCACGCGAATGAAGAAACATTGACTCCTTTTGCAAGAAAGACGAAGGCATTAGTGTGAACAACCAACATGCGGGACACAGCCATACTCATGCGCTGGCCAAGCATAGTCTGCGCCTGGCCTTCTTTCTGACTATAATCATCTTAGCTGTGGAACTCATCGGTGGCTTCCTGGCAAATTCACTCGCCTTGTTTTCTGATGCCGGCCATGTCGTGACAGACATCTTCGCGCTTGGCCTGGCCTGGTTCGCCACTGTACAAGCGGAACGGCCTGCCAACGCACGCAAAACCTTCGGCTACCATCGTGTCGGCATCTTAGCCGCATTGATCAATGCTGTAACACTGATCGTCATTGCCCTGGCCATTACTGGGGAAGCAATTCAGCGCTTCCAGCATCCTCAACCGGTGCAGCCACTGATCATGTTCCTCGCAGCCGGGGTCGGCATTGTCGTCAACCTCTATATTGGTTTTGGTCTGCAAAAAGAGAGCAATAACCTCAACATGCGTGCAGCAGCGCTCCATGTTTTCAGCGATGTAGCTGCATCCATAGGCGTCATCATCGCCGGCGTCATCATCCTCTTAACTCATTGGACACTGGCTGATCCATTGCTTTCTGTAGGCATTGCCGTACTGATCGCCTTCGGTGCCTGGCGTCTCCTGCGCGAAACGACCGACATCCTGCTGGAAGCTTGCCCTAAAGGCATCTCTATGGCAAATCTTGTAGACGACATGAAGCGCATTGAAGGCGTACAGGATGTCCATGATCTTCATGTCTGGAGCATCACCAGCAGCATGTACGCGCTCTCATGCCACGTATTGATAGACGACCTTCCACCTAGCGGCAGCTCACAGATCCTGCAATCGCTCACCACCATGCTCAACGAGCGGTATCATATCGGCCATACAACCATACAATTTGAGAACCACCCCCATCAAGGCGCCTGCATGGATGGCCTCTACTGCCACTTGAAAACGGCGGAAGACGCCTGCAACGGCCATGTTCACGAGTCCAGTATATCATCTTCGATTCCAACAAAACGATCTCGTTCCTTCATCAGGCGGGGATCGGAATCCCCATGATCCACGAAAATGCTGGTGAAACCAGAAATGTAGTGGCAGGGGGAGGAGTGGAGAGGCGGAGGGGCCCTTGCGGCTGCCAGGCTAACGATGCGAGTAAAGAACACCGTACGCAGCTACGCCTGGGCGTATGGATCGAAATCTTTACCATCTTCTGGATGACCATCGAGGCAACAATAGCCATCGTCACAGGCTACGCAACCCATAGCGTCTCCTTACAAGGTTTCGGCATCGACAGCATCATCGAACTCATAGCCGGCACCGTATTACTCTGGCGTTTGCTGATCGAGCAACGCGCTGGTGCAGTCGAAGTAGTTGAGCGTGCGGAACGTCGTGCATCGTGGATCACCGCCCTAAGCCTCTTCGGGCTGGCTATTTACATTGTAGGCGATAGCGCCTTCACATTGCTCACGCACAGTCGACCGCAAGCGTCCTGGTGGGGCATAGGCCTCGCGCTAGCCGCCGCGATCATCATGCCGCTCTTGTGGCAGGCCAAGCTGCGTGTCGCGAAACGCATCGGCAGCCCCGCTCTCAAAGCCGACGCCGCGTGTAGCGTCACCTGTGCCTATATGTCCCTTACGCTGCTAACCGGTCTCCTGCTTAACAGGTTCTTCGGCTGGTGGTGGGCCGATCCCCTGGCTGCGCTCGCCCTCGTCTATTTCATTGTACGTGAAGGCCGCGAGGCATTACATGAGGCACGGACAGGCGAAACATGTGAGTATGGGGATGAATAGTTCTTCCTCAGTCTAGACTTTAGGCTGTTACCTGCTTGTCCGCCACATCTTCTCCAGTTTTCCTCTAAAGAGCTTCAGGCTCTCGCCTGGCAATGCCTTGCATACGATCAAAGCCGGTATCGTAAGAATAGAGCACGTGCGAATTTTGTTGTTCCATCGATGCAATGATGAGGGTATCTCCAAAATCCAGGTTGGTAGAAGCATAAAGATCGAGTGCTCGCAAGACACAAGCATCGTTTTGAACTCGAAAGTGTGGAAGACGCACCAGGGGAGCTAATAACTCCCGTACTTCGCTGCGAACTATGTGGTAGAGTCGTGGGGAGGAAAGTACATACACCGCGTCCGCAATAACGGTATCAGGAGCTGCAACCGTGAGCAAGCCCTGTTCAATTTGCTCAAAAAGGGTTGCAGCTGCGGCTTGTTTCCTCAAATCATCTCCCGTAAGAAAACGAATGATAATATCAGTATCAATGAATGGTTGTGTCATTGTTGGGTTTCGTGCTTGGCTTGTAATCGATCCTCATAGGCTATTTCTTTCATCTGCTGCCAATTCAATGGTTTGTTCAGGCTGCCCGCAGCACCACGAAGCGAGGCAATATCTGGATAACGAGGAACTTTTAGCCTTACTGTTCCCTCCGCATCAATTACGAACGCAATCTTGTCACTGGTTTTGATACCAAGATACTTGCGAACCTCAGCGGGAATGGTCACTTGTCCTTTGCTCGTGATGGTGGAAATGATCTCTTTCATGCATGTCGCTCCAATGAAAAAGTGTTACTAGATGGTAAGGAGATTGTACCATTTTTCCTTACATTTTGTCAACTGGTAAACAGGCTTCCACCTCTCGAGAAAAGGACACTGAGTAACCTTCACCCGTATCTCTCTAAGAGGGGTACCATGGCTCTGTTACAGTCAGAGACCGATTCGTCATTGCTCTCACTGGTCATGTAGACGCCTTGTTCTTTTCCGAAGGAAGGGATATTGTATGAAACGCGTCCACTATTGTAACCGGGACTACAGCCCTACAATGCCGAGGCCATTTAGGGTATAATTGAACATACACGGTTATTTGAGTGAAAGTCCTCAGAGGACAGGAGAACCTCTGAGTGCCATCCCAGGCATCTCCGATGAGATGAGGTCCGACTGGCCTGATTTTCTGTTTTTTCTCTTAGGGGTCGTAACAAGGGTACACCTCTTCTCATAGAAGAGGACCCCTACAAGATAGTATTCATTGGTTTGGGTCAGGAACATCCTATGCTTCCTTTCCCCTACAATCTTTAGGAGGACAGCACTATGGCTACTGATGTCGTCACTATCCCCGAAGAACAAGGTATTGAGACACATGGTATTGAACGTGTCTCACCCACAACCCGTACGCATGTGCGCATCTTCGACAACTTTACCATGTGGCTCTCCGCCAACCTGGTCATCTCCACAATTGCCCTTGGCGCTCTGGCTATCCCCATCTTCGGCCTTGGGTTTTGGGATAGCGTCGCCATTATCATCATCTTCAACGCGCTTGGTGTTCTACCCGTAGCCTTTTTCTCTACCCTTGGCCCGAAGTTGGGACTGCGCCAGATGACCATCTCCCGCTTCTCCTTTGGCTGGGTAGGTGGGATCATTATGGCACTCTTCAACGTTGCAGCTTGTATTGGTTGGTCCGTTGTTAACGTCATTATCGGCGGTCAGTTGATCGCTGCATTGAGTGGTGGGAGAGTACCCAGTTGGGCTGGTATTCTCATCTTAGCGGTTCTCACTACTCTGGTCAGCATTTATGGCTACAGGTATGTGCATCGCTATGAGCGTTACGCCTGGATACCTATGGCTATTTTGTTTGCCATCATGCTGATTGTAGCGGCTCCGCACTTCAGTATTGTAGCTACCCCTGCCTTCGGAGCGGCAGAAATTGCCGGCTTGCTCTCCTTTGGCGGAGCCGTCTATGGTTTCGCCACAGGCTGGAGTTCCTACGCTGCTGACTACAACGTCAACCAGCCTGAGGACACCCCGTCCAGCCGCGTCTTCTGGCTGACCTTCCTGGGTGTCTTCGTCCCTTGTGTGCTGCTAGAAACCCTCGGCATGGCCTTTACCACCTTTGGCCCTTGGGCAACCAAATTTTCGAATGGACTGGTTGGTGATCTACTTGCCGCGGTCGTCAGTCCCTTGGGAGGCTTTGGAACACTGATCCTGGCATTGCTTGCTCTCAGCGTCGTTGCGAACAACATTCCCAACGACTATAGCCTGGGCCTGTCCGTGCAGGTATTTGGGAAGCCTTTCCAACGCGTCAAGCGCTACGTCTGGACACTCATCGGTGCCATCATCTACGTTGCGATCGCGCTTCCTGCTTCGGCCAACTTTGCTCATACACTCACCGACTTCCTGCTGATCATTGCATACTGGCTCGGTCCCTGGTCAATCATTCTCATCCTGGAACACTTTGTCTTCCGTCGTGGACAGTACAACGTCGATGATTGGAATAACCGCAGCAGACTCCCAATTGGTTGGGCTGCCATCGTATCGATGGTATTCGGTCTGGTAGGTGTCTTGCTGGGTGCCGCGCAGGTGTACTACGTGGGTCCTATCGCCAGGTTGGTCAATCCTCCCTTTGGTATGGACGTTGGCTTCGAGTTGGGACTCATCTTTGCTGGTATCGCCTACTTCTTCTTGCGACGAGTGGAACTGAACGCCAGCAAAAGTGCTGAACCAAGCACGAGCAGTGGCGAGTAGCTGCTCCCTCTGACCGTTGAGGTCACGCTGGCTTCACCTTTGCCAATTCTTCGAGGCCAGTTGGAAGAAGCTACAAGACTTCTTGGAAATGCTTGAGAACCTGGTGGGGCTTCGCCTCAAGGCCACCCCACCAGGTTCCTCTCTTGTATAGAAGATCCGGCAATCACTTTAGTACCCAGGGAAGTATCCGCTGAAATCGGGACCTTCCTCGAACAAGCTCTTTTGCAGGAAATGCCTTTTGCTGTTATGCGCATGCATCCGACAAGGCATAGTCAACACTCTGAAAGTTAATACGACGCGGCTTTTTGTGAGGTTTGGGCTTTATGAATATTTTCATGGACGGCTCCTGCCGAAACGTTGTGTAACCTCTCTCCGTATTCTTTTATAGAGCCATCTTATGTACAGGATGAGCTTTCGTGAACAAGATACTTTTAAAGTATGAAGGAGGTATTTCATGAAACCATTTGGGTCACTGTCCAGCCAGCGCTTCAGGTCTTTGGGGGCTATTTTGACGGCAATAATAGTGTTGTCGCTCGTCCTGGTTGCCTGGGGTGGAAGTGCCACCACAGCAGCAGCGTCAACCAAGGCATCAACTCTTGGGCTCAAGAGAGGTCACGTCGTTCACACCGTCAAGATCATGGAAAAGCATCACAGATACTTTTTTTCACCTGCAAGCCTGACCATCAAAGCGGGAGATAGCGTGGTCTGGAAAAATGTCAGCGATGCGGCCCATACCGTCACGAGCGACACAGCAGTGTTCAACAACCGCGGCTTTCTCACGACGAATCACACCTTCAAGTTCACCTTTGCCCGAGTAGGGACCTTCAAGTATCACTGTAACGTTCATCTGTATATGCATGCAACCATCTTCGTGACTCCCTAGCACAATGGCAGGAGTAAGCTGAGCTTACTCCTGCTATCATGTTGACTGCTACAAATCCTACAAATCCTCTCCCTTGACAGTCCGCTTGCTATACTCTATACTTTGAACAAGACAGAGGCAGAGATTTCTCCCTTCTCACCCTGCCCTCGCCTCGCAATCTCACCAGGGAACCTCCTGCCCTGACCAGCACCTTAACATAGACCTCGGTAATCAACCCAAAGGCAGCAATTTTACCCTGTCTCAAAGGTCCCAACTGTCCCAAGTGTCCCGTTCTGATATTCTTGCAAGGAGAACCTCACCCATATGCACTACGACCTCATCATCCGTCATGCACACCTCCACCGTCAACAGGGCCTCGTCGACATCGCCGTTCAAAATGGACACTTCGCAGCCATCAAACCAACCGATTCCGCGACAAAAGACAGTGCCACACGCGAAATCGACATTGCTGGCCGACTGGTATCACCCCCCTTCATCGACGCCCACGTGCATCTAGATGCCGTCCTCACCGTCGGACAGCCGCGTTACAACACCACCGGCACCCTCCTGGAAGGCATCCAGATTTGGAGCGAGCGCAAGCCAAGCTTGACGCTCGAAGATGTCAAGCACCGCGCACTGGAGGAGATCCGCTGGGAAGTAGCGCAAGGCACGCTACACATTCGCAGTCACGTCGATGTATGCGACCCCAACCTTACCGCATTGCGTGCCCTCATCGAGTTACGCGAAGAAGTGCGCGATATCTGTGATCTGCAACTGGTTGCCTTCCCTCAGGATGGCATCATGTCCTTCCCCAACGGGCGTGAGTTGATGCGTAAGGCAATGGTATTGGGCTGTGACCTCGTGGGAGGCATTCCACACTACGAGTGGACACGCGATATGGGCGTCGAGGATGTACATTACGCCTTCGCCCTGGCCAAAGAGTTTAACCGTGACATTGACTGCCATTGTGACGAAACCGATGATCCGCTCTCACGCTTTACAGAAGTCATGGCAGCAGACACCCTTGAGCAATCATGGCAGAGCCGCGTAACCGCCAGTCATTGCACCGCCATGCACTCCTATGACAACGCCTACGCCTTCAAACTGATCCGGCTACTCGCACGCGCACAGGTGAACGTCGTTGCCAACCCATTTGACAATGTCGTCTTGCAAGGTCGCTTCGACACGTATCCCAAGCGGCGCGGCATCGCTCGCGTCAAAGAGCTACTGGCAGCAGGCGTCAACGTCGCACTTGGTCACGATTCCATCATGGACCCCTGGTTCCCTCTAGGCAAAGGCGACATGCTCGCCGCCGCCCAACTGGCGCTCTTCCTCTGCCACATGAGTGGCTATGAAGAGATCAACGACGTCCTCGACCTGATCACCATCAATGCCGCAAAAGCCCTACGCATTCAAGACAATTATGGCATAGCAGAAGGCAAATCCGCCGACTTCCTCATCCTGGATGCTCCATCCGCCTTTGAAGCGCTGCGTCTCATCCCTGCCCGCCTGCACGTCTTCAAGCAAGGACGCGAAGTAGCATATACGATACCGGAGAAGAATGTGGTGAGAAGAGAAGGAGACGATGAAGGGAAGGTGGTTACGTACCGGGTGTGAGACTCTCACCCAATAGAGAGATATCCTGTAAACAGGCGGCTGCAATTCGATTCCAGCGCGGGTACCGCGCCTTTTATCATCACTAGAAGCGGCGAAGATGCAGAATGTTGCGGTGAGGTTTGGTTCAGGTTAGGGTTTATGGCCTCCTGCTTGGAAGGCAGATGCTTGTCACTATTATTAGCGAAAGTGCACATGATCCAAATCATTGTTATCAGGCTCAGATGAGTCCTTCACTGCAAATCAGCCTGGGAAACTCGTCATCTCCTATTCGTCTCTGTTGATTGTCTACCCAATCTTGCATATTGTGTTGAAAGTAGATCTGTCCTAAGCTCTTCAATAAAGCTCGATTCTTCACACTGTTCTTGCGCAAGAAATTTAGTTCTCGATTAATGGCCGTCGTAATCGGCCCACGAAAAGCCTTTTCTAGCAGGTTGACTTGAGCTTTCTCGTCTTCGTCTGTCACAAGTCTGAAAAGCTCACGAAGTTCCCGTAAGACATAGCGTTGCCCCTGAGTAAGAGAGAGCGTGTGTTCGCGCTCCGCTTGGCGATGTTTCACCTCTTCTGCAAAGTGGTGTTTTACGTGCATGACTGCCTTATTGTAATCAGAAGGTAAGGCATCTCCTGCTTGTTCTGGAGTGGTTTTGATCGTTCCTAAAATGCGAGGAATATCACGAGATACTACTTCGCCTTTGTCATTCAGTAGAAACAGTTGTTGGTAGCGTCCCGCCTGACAGAAAACATAAAGCCCCTTATAGCTTGAAGCTTTCGCTGTGCGAATACCATCCCGAAGGTTTGCAATACGCTCATACTCAGCTGGATCTTCCTTCCGCAACTGTCTCATGATTTCTTCGGCCTCATTGAGATCCAAGAAATCCTCATCCTCCTCTTCGAAAAGGCTTAACTGGTTTCCTTTTTTCTCATAAATAGCATACATAGCTTCTTCATTGAGGCGCTCGGTACGGTCAAGAATGGCGGAATCCTCACCAATAGTATCGTGAATTTCTTGTATGCGGTTATGTAGCTTCTGGCGCAACCCCAGGTTCTTTTCTATACCCGTCTCAGGGAGAAAGTTGAATCCATAGATGACAGCATATTCACTGCCAATGCGGTCAATACGTCCAAAACGCTGGATGAGTCGTACTGGATTCCAATGCAGATCATAATTGATAATCTTGTCACAGTCTTGCATATTTAAGCCTTCTGCAAGCACATCCGTCGCGATCAGCGTTTGTAATTCTGTTTCGTTGGGAGACATCTGGTATTCAGGATTAGACTTAGGGGCGAATCTGCCAACTACACGTGATTTGCTCTTATCACCACTATAGATCACCTCGATCTCATCTCGTTTGTCTTGAGGATTTAGATTTTCATACAGATAACGAGCTGTATCAGCGTATTGAGTGAAAATCAAGCATTTCCCATCTTTTAATGGCGCATCTGCCAGTCGTTTCTTGAGCCTTTGAAGTTTCGCATCCTGCTCAGGTGTAATGGGTTCGACTAGCGTTAAAATTTTCTCAAGCAGGTGAATATCATGCTCGATATCTGCCTGTAGACGGTACAGGTCAAAGTCTAAAACATTGTAACGCCCGGTGACATTCCTTAAGGCATCCATTAAATCGCTTTCTTCTGCATAATCAGATTCGTAAAGGATACTCTGGGCATCATCCCCCGCGGGAACAATGCCTTGGGAAAGAGCTACCAGGAACGATTTATGCACTCGTAACAGGCGGCGCACTGTCTGTTGAAAAGCGTATACACTCGACTCGAAGCGTTTGAAGAGGAGTACGCGAATTAACCCTCGAAGGTTATGACCCGCACGTTGTATGGTAACATACGGCTCTTGTTTTTGCTTGCTCTTGATGACGTATTGCCATAAGCCATATCTGGCAAAGGTCAACTCGTCTTCTGAAATATTGGCAGTTTGTCCCTTTCGAGGTTTTCCTACAAATCCACGTAGTAACTGGTAGAGTCCTCGATAGGTGTCTTCAATACTGTATTCGATAGTTTCCAGTGTTCGTTGAGGAAAGAACTGATGTCTTCCCCCGACCATGACATAAGCTCTCCGTTGCCCATCCAGATATTCCCTAAATTGAGATGGATCAAGTGATTGATGAGTACTTGCGTCATACCCATACCAGCGCAAAATATGATTGCGCGTGCGCCTGATGAGGATATTGGCAGGTAAGTCGGTCTTATCATCCTGATGGAAGAGCTTGATCTGGTAGTACACGTCCCAGGCGCTCTGGTTGCGAGGCGTCGCGGTCAAAAAGCAACAGTGTTTGCCAGTGACCAAGAATGCCTGAACTACTTTATAGCGTTGCGTATCTGGATGACGAAAGTTATGACTCTCGTCGACGAGTACAAAATCCCGATCCCGGAATTTCGTATCTTTGAGCAAGAAGTTGAAATTCCCATCATCGTCTTCGCGCAGATACCCCGTGGATAGCACACGTGCATTCAGTTGATAGACTTCATTGGCACGTTCCCACATTTCGACAAGAGGTGCCGGACAAATGATCAGGGGGCGCGCATGTTCTGTCCGCTCGAAATGTTTGATGATTGCCGCGCCGATATAGCTCTTACCGAGGCCAACTACATCGGAAACGAATACGCCTCCAAAGTCACGAATAATTTGTACCGCCTGCCGCACCGCCACTTTTTGGAAGTCAGCCAACCGCTGGGTTATCTCGTCATCCCACAGGATATCTCGCGCATCTTCACCTTCCAATCGATCTTTCACAAGCGTATAGAGCGTTTTCATGTAGATATCATATGGCCTGACAGGAGCAATGGCCCAGGATTGTTGCATTTCGCGCATAAGCGTCTCGTCAAAATCCTGGGACTCATTCCAGAGTTCATCAAACCAGCGGGCCAAGACTGCATGATTATCGTTTCCCTGCACAACCACATTGAGTTCAGTATTGTGACTGACACCTGAAAGGGTTAGATTAGAAGAGCCAACAACGGCAATCCCTTTCTCATGGCGTTCTACCGGCTTGCCAAGTCTGTCGAAAAGCGTCCCATAGTAATCAAAGATGTAGGCTTTAGCATGTAAACGCCCTTTCGTGTATATTCTCACTTTAAGGCGCTTTTCCTGGATCATCCGTACAAGTGTTTTAACTAGCGCTTCGCCCTGATCCGTCTGATCCATCTCTTCTACTGTGGCGCGAATGTTACCGACAGTTGTGACAGCCATACGTATTGCATCAGTACGTTTGGGATACTCCTGAGCTTCGATTGCGTCCTGCACGAGTTCCAGACGTCGATATCCCTCGGCTAATTGTTCCAGAGTTTCACGATTGGTCGTGTTGCCAATGAGCAGGCGTAGTTCTTTTACAGCATCGAGCCGCTCCGCAATACTCTCCAACCCTGAAAGAAAGAAGTAGCCAACAGCGAAACGAGCATACTCAGTCGAGTCAAGCATACGATTGATGTGGTCTACCAGTTTTTCATGGCGGTTATCAATGATGTCATGTGTGGGCATAGGAAACCTTTTTATGGTATCACGTCTTGTGGTGTCCAGACTGTGATACCTGAAATATGAGCGAAGTCGCCATCATTGGTCACAATATCATGTAAAGGAGCTTTTTTCGCTTCACAGTACGTCGATTCATACAGCCGAGGTGGAGCGAATCTCCTGTCATCAAATAATAAGTAGCTCGTTCAGTTTTTGTCTCTACCAGCAGCTTTTCATTGATTGGCAATACTTTTAATCCCATCGCCACTGCATCCTCAAATTGTGTCTGATACTCTCCAAGAGGGATAGGAGTTCCCCGGTGTAGATTCAGATATTCCTTTAGTTTTAATGCACTGGGACTGGGCCCACTCGTACAATGCTTGTTAAGAGCCTCGGCAGTCATCAGCTTATGCAACAAATCAGCCAGCACCTGGATATTGACGTAGGCATCAACTTCCTTGTTGAAAACGCACGAAAAGAAATTCGTACAGTCAAGCGATCTGGCCTGAAAGTGCAAGTAAAAAATATTTGTATCGATAAATACACTTGCGCCACTTGGTAACAGCGAAAGATCAGGCATATGTACTATCAACCTCTTCCTCTTCTTCGTCTGGGATACCCATCCATATCCCCAGTGTATCGTTGACTGCTGCCAACCGCTTTCGCAGTTCTTTTGACTCAATACCTCTGTTTGATTTCAAACTTTCTGCCTTCTCCAGTCTGGTTTCTACTAGTTCGCTCACCGCTTCGTAGATTGCATCACGTTCTCCTGAAGAAAGCTCGAGTGCGTCAAAGACAATAGTATCTAAAGTACGGCGGTCTGGTGATGGATGTAAAGCATCCCAGAAGGTAGAAGCAAGTAGTTCGCTGTTGTTAAACCCTATTGCTGAAGGGTTCACGCAAGGCAAATCACTTACCTCGTACCTTTGGATTTTAAGTAGCCCCCCACCAAAATTAGATCGACCTGCTACATTGACCATGAGTTGGAAAAGAGTAGAGTTTAAGGATGCGCACAACGGTAAGACTAAAAGGTTAGAAATAATGACTTCGTGGAAATTATCACTAAAATAGCAGCCGTGAGGAGCATAGAGCGTTTTCGCTGTCGAGTCAATGAGGTAGTTAAATCCTAAATGTGGGGAACGCCTTTCTCCTAAATCCCACCATTTTGCACGTCCTCTACAACTTGGTCTTTGATGGAAATTTTGTGATTCGCCCCACTCGATATACCTCAAGGCGGAGGTGCCTTTAAGCTCTGCTTTTGTTTTATGACATAGGAATAATTTGAATTTCAATGTCTCTGGATCAATCAAGATACTCCTGCACTCACGGGGACTTTTAATAGCTGGTTGTAAGAATTCTGGCTCTATATGCCATTGTCTTGCTTTTGTATCGTCCAGGTAGAAAAATTCATTGGCTCCTGTTTTGATACCAAAATTCACTTCAGCAATATCACCTAGCCGTACTAGCTTGCTCTCACCCTTTTCCAGGATAGTCCAGTAGATATCGGGAGCCCGTAGGTACTTGCCTCCCCACTTATTAGCCGTGTAGTGGCCTTGTTGCTCAAACAGCATTGAAGGGACTTTCTCTGTCTTGCGGAGAGAGGTATCTTTGTCAGCCTCTTCCTCACTTCCCTCATATCCTTCTTCCAGCAGGGTTCGTTGAGAAACAGTGCGGACGCGATAGGCTGCTGTGTTGATGTGCTCCTCTACCTGCTCAATCTCCTTGAAAACCTCTGCCAAAAGCGTATCTTCAAAGGGTACTTTGAAGAGCACAAAGCGCGCTACGTGGTTAAGTATATCCTCACCTGGTTTCTCAGCGGGAGCCGAGAACATCGCAATAATTGTATTGATATCTGCCGAGGAGAAAGAACGCTTCACCTGATTGTCCAGGATCATGCTGATGCGGCAATACTTTAGCAGAAACTCCTGCAAATCTTTCCCGTAGCCTACGTCAAGCCAGGAGTTCGAGGTGATAAAGCAAAATGATCCCTTTGGTTGCAATATCCTGAGTCCGAGCAGGTAGAAATAGATATACAGGTCGCTTTTCGCATCGATTTTCCGGGCTGCGATACCGGCTTTATAATCGAAGAAGGCCGGGTATGCCTGATAGGCAGCTCGAGCAAGTTGCGCTTTATAGATCTGCTTATTCTCTCCAGTTGTAGCCTCTTCTCGTGGCAAGTGTGGATTGGCTATATGCTCCTGTCGCACATATGGGGGATTGCCGATCACAATATCGAAGCCTCTGTTTTCTTGCTCTTCTCCAAATACTTCTGGAAAAGCAATATCCCATACGAAAGGTTCATCTTTGGGCGTCTTGAGCGCTGCGCGCGCTTTTCTCAACCGCTCAAGTTCGTGTTCTTCTATAGATATCAGTTGCTTGAGCCTTTCAATCTCATTCTTTGCCTTCGGTGTGTTCATCGGCTTGCCATCTAGGAGTGATCGCTCCCCTTCCTGGACCTCGATCGTTCGTCGATACTTCTTAACGGTTTCCTGGTGTGTATGAATTTGTTCATCGAGGATGGCGCAAAACAGTACAAATTCATCCTGGACAAGTTGATCTTTCGTTCTCGGATGCCGTGAGGGATGATTATGGAAAAAGTCTCTCTTGTCTCGCTTTAACGTGTTGAGACGGGTCAAAAGCTCACGGGGCAGGTTCTTTGTTGTATCCAATCCCATACTGATACCCCCAACCTCTTGTACCAAGCTGTCTCCAGGGCGTATCTTGAATGAAAGGTGTGGTAAGAGCGGGTCTATGCGCGTGAAACGACCTTCGACAGTTGAGATACTGGGGTCGTCAGCAACATCTTCGACAATCAGCGTCAGCCAGAGACGTAATTCTGCCACATGAACAGCCCATTCCATCACATCGACACCATAAAGGTTCTCCTCAATGATGCGTTTTTTACGCCTGTACGCATTTTCGTCTTCGTAGCGCCGTTCATTGGCCCGTTTCTGCAGATCATCCAGCACATAGAGCATGCCTACCAGAAATGAGCCAGAGCCGCAAGCCGGATCAACCACTCTGATGGAGCGCAGGCTAGTATAGAGTTGCGGCCAAAGCCCATTAGCATCGACTCTAACAGCGGCTTCTGACTTTTCATGTGGCTCTAGCGCAAAAACTACATCATACAACAACCTCCTGTATCGCTGTCCAAGCTGATTGGAAAGATAGTTAACCAGGGATAGGCGGCACATCAGGTCTATTTCAACACGTGGCGTATAGAAGATACCAGCCTCACCACGTTCGTCTATTTCTGTTGACACATTGACCAGGCTCTCATAGACCTTGCCGATCATTTCGGGGTCAACGGCTACCTCCTGGTCGAGTGGGCTGTCTTCTGCAATGGTAAAGTTATAACCCTGTAAGAAGTTGAATACTTGCTGAAAACGGCCATCTGTGATGACAAAGCCACTTTTTTTATCGAGATCATTTTTGGTGAACAAGCCGCCATTGAGATAAGGGGCCTGAGCCAGAATGTCATAAATAGGCCTGGGGAAATAGTTTCTGTTGTGCAAGAACTGCTTGTTAAAAGCCTCGAAGAACAGTACTTGAAGCCAGTATTCAAAAAATGCATCTTTTTGATACTCAACGCTATCTTTATGCTCAGCATCAGGTTTTGTATAGCTCTCCCAGAACGAGCGCAAAAATTCTCTATCGTTGCCTAGCCAGCCTTTACGTTGGAGAAAATACAGAAACATGCAACGATTGAGAAACTGAAGCGCGTAGTCATGCGCCCAGGTAGAATCGCCGGTTTGCTTTTCCAGGTCTTTCTGAAGAATGCGGTACAGATTTCTATACGCCTGAAAGAAGCTGTCAGTGACAGCTTCAACATCGAATGCATGTTCGTGTAAATCACGAATCTCTAGTCGTGAAGCTTCTTCTCTCTGTGCCAGATCAAGCAACGCCAGGCGTTCGGAAGCTGTGCGCAGGCGTTCCTCCGGCCCAACTGTGATACGACGGAAGAGCCGCCGCCTGGTCTGTGCGCTATCCTGTTTAACATTCACAAAATGCCACTGGCTTTGTGCGGCATTGGAGAAAATAAAAAAGCCATCAAGTCGCTCATCGAGTAATTTGAGCACAACAGCACGTTCTTCGGTGAGTAGGAGCCTATCGTTTTTCAAATGAATGTAGATAATATCAAAGTCGTCGTCCTCACCCCCTGTAGCTAGGCGCAGGGGAGGTTCTTGTAAAGTATCTTGAATATTTTGAGACCAGTGGCGCGAGGAGAGTAGCCTGTTAACACGCTTATAACTCAAATCGGTCCAGAATAGTTGCTTGAGTGGGTCCAGAGGATCTGGACTTTGCCGTTGACTTAGCTCTTCGAGGCGCTTGCGCACAATAGCAACCATATTTGGCAAGTTGGAAGTTGTATACTCGCGCAGTTCCTTCTCGTTCATGTCTGGCCTCTGCAACTCTAGCTCTTCTCAGTCCTTTATATGAGCCTATTGATTTGTATCCGCATCTGGTTAGATAGACTAGCAGATTATTCTAGATTTGACAAGAGAATAGACCGTGAGAACGGGTAGAACCACTCTACGCGGTGTTCGGAAAGATTCAGCTTATTCTCCTCCACAGCAGCCACCTCATTCACCTTATGAACAGTAACCAATTCTAAAGAATATTCACCGCACGTGCCGCCAGCAAGACAATCATAGTCATGGAGAGCACAGCTTCCACCATCATCAACCCTTTCGCCTTTCGAGTCAGCGGAAACGTATCGGCGGGACTCAAGGCTGTCGCACCCGTAAAAGCTAGAAAGAGGTAATCAAAAAAATAGGGTACCCACTTTCCAGGATTGCCGTTAGCCTGCTGTGGAAACATGAAGTCCGCAGCCTGATGACCTGCCTGGTGCCGTTTCAGCGGCCCACCACCGTCGATTTCCCAGTACCACAAAGCAAACACCAGGATATTGAAGAACCAGAGCAGCGCGGCAGAACCAAGCAATCCCCTGGGCTGCCTGTTTTCTGGCAAGGTGATAATTAAAAGGGCCACTCCACTTGCCAGAGCCAGAGTAGCGGCCGCTAACGCCGCCATGGCAAGGATACGTATAGTTTTATGCGGCAGTGTCCGACGTGTGATGCGGGACAGGGCAAGTGGCAACAGTAGTATCACCTCGATTACCAACAATAACCACTTAGGGCCAATCACCAGTTTATCGGGAAAAACGAGGTAGAGAACGGCAAGGACTAACGTTCCGATGATCGCTGTCCACCTTGGTGCCACCTCCCCTTGATGCAGATCTGGCGCGGACGTTCCGGCCTGCTTATCCGCAGGAACTGGTTGCATTTCGTCGCTTGGCTTCATCTCAGTTATGATCTTCTCTTTCAGAACAGAATAGTGGTCACCACTAACTCTATTCTAATCTACTCTGTCAATTACCCCATGGCTAGAAGCCGGGGGACTCCTAGCACGGAATGTTGAAAGGGATACAAGCTCATCCATATGAGCTATTATGACAGTTTTTTTATCAAAAACATCCATCTCTGCGAGGCCAGCGTAGTACCCGTTGGTGAGAGATCATCCTCATCGCGGCCATCAAGATACCTCGATGTCGTGTCATATAGAGGCGATCCCTTGCGGTTCCCTGCCTGGGGGACAGGTAATGCCCGGACTTTTTCACCTACATGTGTGGGGAGGATAATATGATGATTGCTGAGCAACAAAGCGTGGACCCAGTGGCTCATGGATACCTCTATATATCAACAGTACTGAAGTCTCTGCTCGATGAATTCAGTGCAGTGACCGATTATCGCACCCTGCGAGATAGCTTACCCCGACGCCTGGCTAATTTGCTCAAATGCCGCAGTGTCCTGCTCTACCAGCGCATAGGTGAGACACTCCAATTTGCGTCTGGCACCTTCGATGAGAAACCCGGCTGGTCATCTTCTCTGCTCGCAGTAGCCCACATCAACCCCATCAGCACGAATAGCGATACACCAGAAACGCTAGCCTGGCGTTTGCGCCGCGCTGTGACCGCACCTACTGAGAGCCCCAGGCCCACCTTTGTTGCCGTACCTCTGATCTATCGCCAGCGTACTATTGGTGTACTTGTGGCTATTCGTGGCGAGTCAGGCATTTCTGCCCCCGAGACAGGATATCTTAAGGATAGCCTCTACGATTACTGGCCGAATGAGGACGTGCAGGTAGTGGAAGTAGTGGCCGGTGTCTCAGCCATGCTACTAGAGAATACCCGCTTGTTGGAGCGTGATCGGGAGCGTATACATGAGCTCTCGTTACTGAACAGCATCAGTAGTCAGTTACATCGCTCAATGCACGAATTAAACCGCATACGCAGCATCGTCGTCCGGCGCGCACGAGAAATCTCGGCAGCCGACCTCTGTGAGTTGGTCCTGCCTTCTACTCCCCCTGCTGCCATTCCCTGGATGACACCCACCTTATATCAAATGCTGTTGCAGCGTATGAGTGAACGCCAGGACCTACATCCATCGCCTCTCGTCATCGAACAACCCTTCGACCCGGCTTCGATTCACTCAACTTCAGTCCTTCCGCCGGGCCCATATAGCGAGTACCTGAGCCAGTTACCAGGCAATATCAAGACCTTCTTTGCCATCCCACTGGTCAGTAGTGGTGCCGGTGGTACAGACAGTAACCATACAGAGGTCGGACTGAAATTGCTAGGCGTGCTGGTTGGGGCCTATCACCGTCCGTGGAAGCTGCGCCACGAGGAACTGATGTTGCTTCAAGTATTGGCAAGTCAGGCCAGCGCAGTACTGGAAAATATATCCCTGACAGCAGAGGTTGTAGAGGCGCGTACCGAGGCGCGTAAATTGTTGCGCCAGGTATTAGACGATCAGCGTTTGAAAGAACTCATTCTCAAATGTATCCCTAGTGGGTTAATTACGCTTGATCTACATGGTCGTATTACAACCTTCAACACTGCTGCGGAGGCAATCTTGGGATACTACCCATCTGAAGTGCTGGGACAGCCGGTACAAAGGATACTCAACCTGAAGCATATCACTGGCGTGAACGGCAATAGAGAGGACCATTCCTCAACACTGATCACCTTAGATCGCCACGGACAAGAAGTGGTCCTTGATGTCTCCACATCGCCGTTACGTGATGACCGTGGTGAACAGATTGGCGTGCTGGTAACGTTTAGCGATATCACCTCCATGCATCGCCTGGAAGAGGAGAAGCGCCGTCTTGACCGCCTGGCAGCGCTTGGCGAAATGGCGGCAAATGTCGCCCATGAAGTGCGCAACCCGTTAGCTTCAATCAAAACCTCTGTACAGATGCTCCAGTATGATCTGTTAGAAGATACTACTGAACAGCTTGAGCAGGCTGATGGCATGAGTTGGGCGAGCGAAGAAACACGCGAATCTGTATCAGTTGTGCTCAAAGAGGTAGAACGCCTGGATGCGATTGTGCGAGACCTGCTCCTGTTCGCCAGGCCACGTCAGTTGCATTGCGTTCCATGTAACCTGCCAGAACTCAGCGATCGTGTATTACAGTTCTTGCAGCCACAGTGTAATGAAGCAGGCGTAGTAGTGCATCGTCATTATCAAGCAGTGCCACCGGCGCAGGTAGATGTAGCGCAGATGGAGCAAGTATTGTTTAACCTCTACATGAATGCTCTGCAGGCTATGCCCGATGGCGGTGTGCTGACAATCGGCTGTCAGGTGATACCCGGCTGGCTTGAGTTATCGGTGAGTGATACAGGGGTAGGCATCCCCCCCGACCAGTTTGACCGCATCTTTCAACCGTTCTTTACGACCAAGGCGCATGGAATCGGCCTTGGCTTACCAATTACCCGGCGCTTAATCCAGGATCATCATGGACAATTGCTCGTGGAGAGCCAGTTTGGCTATGGCACAACCATCACAGTACGCCTGCCCTTACAGGAAGATTGACATCAGATAACTATTCAGCAGGGGGTGCAGGGGGACGCAGTCCCCCTGCCGGGGCGCGGGGTGTCCTCGCTCCCTTCCTTGCTCACTGCTGAAGGCGGCTCGAAGTGGGCACCTGAATAGTTGTAACCATTCAGCAGGGGTGCAGGGGGACGCAGTCCCCCTGCCGGGGCGCGGGGTGTCCCCGCAAAATCCCCTTCTTTTTCCAGGGCCGCCGCAGGCGACGCGAGAAAGGTACCTGAATAGTTGCAATTGTAGCGAGATGACAAAGTTCCACAATTAATGGATTGTAGAGGAGAGAAGAGGAGGAAGGGATTGTGAGCTTACGTATTCTCATCATTGACGATGAACCACATTTACCACACCAGATTGCACGCTACCTCAGAAAATATAGCTACGAGGTATACACCGCCTCTGACGGCGAAACGGGATTGCAGGAACTGCAAAGGAACAGCATTGACCTGGTGCTCCTCGACCTGCGTCTGCCCAAGATAAGCGGCCTGGAGGTCCTGACACACGTGCGCAAGAGCGATCAAGAGCTACCGGTAATCATACTCACCGCACATGGCGATGTGCAAACCGCTGTTACCGCCATGAAGCTGGGCGCCTCAGACTACCTGCTCAAAGGCTTCGATCTTGATGAGCTCTTGCTCGTGGTTCAGCGCGCCCTGGAGACAAGCGCAATGTACCGTGAACTGCGCCAACTCCAGCGTGAGCGCCGTGACAACTACCACTTTAACTACATCGTAGGCTATAGTCAGCGTATGCGAGAGGTATTTGACATGGTGGCCCGTGTAGCGCGTAGTGATACCGCGTCGGTGCTCATTACCGGCGAAAGCGGCACTGGCAAAGAAGTAATAGCCCGGACTATCCACGAGCAAGGATCACGAGCTGCGGGACCCTTCCACCCGCTCAATTGTGCGGCTATCGCCAGTAATCTGCTGGAAAGTGAGTTGTTTGGCTACGAGCAATTTGCCTTTACCGACGCAAAAAAGCAGAAGCGAGGCCTGCTTGAACTCGCCGATGGAGGAACATTATTCCTCGATGAAATTGGTGAGATGCCACTCGATATGCAGGTCAAATTACTGCGTGTGTTAGAGACCAGGTCCTTCTATCGCTTAGGTGGCAATAAAGAGGTCAAGATCAACGTCCAGGTCGTCGCTGCCACCAACCGTAACCTCGAAGACGCCATGAAACAAGGCTCGTTTCGCTCTGATCTGTTCTTTCGCCTGGCCGTCCTGTGCATAGCATTGCCACCCTTACGTGAGCGGCCAAGCGATATCCTACTCTTTGCCTCACGTTTCATAGAAGACTTTAACAAATCATTGGGTCGGAACGTGCGGCAGATTGCGCCGGATGCACAGCGCCTTCTGCTCGCATACCACTGGCCTGGCAATGTGCGTGAATTAAAAAACGTCATCGAGCGTGCCATGATCCTCAGTAATGGTGATGAGCTATTGCCCATGCACCTCCCGCGAGAAATCGCCGGGTCGATGAGTGGTGGCAGTCCCGATCAACTTGATCCGTGGCAACAGTGGCTCGATTTGCGACCGGGAGGTCCTGTCTTGCTAGAGGAGGTGACTGAACGCGTAGAACAGTACTTTATTCGTTGGGCCCTGGAGACCGCGAAACACAACCGCGCCCGCGCTGCCGAACTGTTAGGCCTGGCGAAAGTTGACCAATTGCGCTACCTGATGCGCAAACACGGCGTAGAGTAGGCCAGCAGCTTACTCCGCTAGAGTTAGCAGTAGATATTCTAGTTCTTGCCATACCTTTTGTTCGGCTTCAAAGCTGCTCATGTGTTGCCCATGTTGCGCAGCCTCACTCATGGTTTGCCGCACACGTTGTCGGAATGTAGCAAGATGTGGCCGTTGCCTCTCGAGTTCAGGCATGACACGCAGCGCTATAAGATCAGGTGGATAAAAGTCATCTTCATCGAATGCCAGGGAAACGATATCACTGAATGTGCCTAGCAAAGCAAGTCGTTGCTGAGAGAAGTAGCCAGGTTGTGTGCTGGAGGCCAACAGGCATCCCGCAATGCGACCTCCCATCCAGATGGGATGGGCTGCAGCGCTCACCTCGAACTCCGTTTGGTAAGCAGGCAGAAGTTGATCTTTTTTGCGCAGGTCTTCAACACTTGCAGTATGGCGGGTCTCCACCACATAGCCTGCCAGCGACTCCATGCCAAGAAAGATCGACAGGTGTTCCAGATCTGCCATCCATGGCGCTGTACCTCTGCCTAGTCGCTCGCGAAGACTACAGATCTTCCCTCCTTCAGAAGGAGGCATACACTGTACCAGCGTGATAGCCATACCAAGGTGATTAGCGTCGAGTTGAGCCAGGGCTTGTCTCAGCACCATATCACTTATGTGCCAGAAACATACTGACTCGATAATCGTAGCGCGTGCATGCAGCACCTGGGCGAAAAACTCAGAGGAGATCTGTTCAGGCTCCTCGTCTTTCGGCCAGGATTGTATATCAGGATAACTTGCTTCCAGAGCCTCGAGCAGTTCAATACGATTTTGTGATTGGATGATCTGGACCAGGCGAGCGAGGTGAGAACGTTGGGGTTTGGAATCTTCATTCGCCCAGCGTATGAGCGTCATTGTGGAGACGCCAAGGGCTGTTGCCAAACGCTGTCGTTCGGTCGGTGCCCTGATCATACGTTGTAAGATAGCCTGCCAGGATGGGGATGCGTTCATATCCTTCCCCTTCGAAAACATCACCTTATCAATCGTTTCTGTTCTATGGCATCATCATCATAGCAGAGGCAACGAGGTGAGTCAACCGGCAGGGCTATTTAAAAGTCATTGGAATACGTAGTGAAATAAATTATAATAAACTTACCAATAATACAATGAGAACGTCAGGAGTTGTTTATGCCCAAGCATATTATCGTTGTCGACGATGACAAAGAGATACGAGAAATTGTCACGTTTGTGCTCAATTGCAACGGCTTTGAAGTAGCCGCTGCTAGCAACGGACAGCAACTTCATCGCCTGCTAGCCAGCAAGCTTCCCGATTTAATCATCCTCGACGTGATGATGCCAGGACAGAATGGCTATCAGCTCTTTCACACTTTACGCAGCAATCCCCTTACTCAGCGGATCCCCATCATGATTATGACAGCCCATGCCGAAAACATTTATGAGCGCATCAGCGCTGACTTAGGAGCAGCAAATCATGTGACTAAACCGTTTCATCCCTTGGATTTGGTCGAGAAGATCAAGGCACTCTTACAAATAACACCATGAATTCTCAAAATTGAGACCCTAACCTCTTGTCTCTGCGCCTAGAAGTTGGTATCATTACAATTAAGAGCGTCTTGGCAAGTTTAAGGAAACAGAGCGGTCATGCCAAACAAATACGAGCGCGAGATCGAAGAGATTCTGCGTAATTTAGAACAAACAGGGCCCAAGCCAGGTCTAGGTCAGAAACTAAGTGGGCGCTTCCGCCGAAAATCGGAATATCGCACACCCACCCGCAAGCCTGGTTTCCCATCGATCCATTTCAGTCTATCTGAGTGGTTCCTGCTTATCGCGGTAGTAGCAGCACTGATCTCTGGTGGCTATGCATATGCGCTAGGAGAACCCACTCTCGTCACGGGTATAGTGGCACTCGCAGGTGCATTGTGTTTAGTATTGGTCGTACTTTCACCGTTCTTTCGGTCAAACCGTTCTACGCAATCAACTCGCTATGGGAATGTAGCTCCTCTGCGTCGTAACCCGCTTAGCAGCATCAGAACACGCTGGAATCTCTTTCTGCTCAAGCTCCGCTATCGCCGCCGAAAGCAATGACGCTGCTTGACACGTCACTATGAGTATGTTATATTGCTCTTGCGTTCGCGTACTAGAGGAAGCGTCGCGGGGTGTAGCGCAGTTGGTAGCGCGCATGGTTTGGGACCATGAGGTCCGCGGTTCAAGTCCGCGCACCCCGACCATACCTTTGTTACCATGCCGCCTATCTTTCAAGATGTTTAGCGGGAGTAACTCAGTGGTAGAGTTCCTGCCTTCCAAGCAGGCTGTCGCGGGTTCGAGCCCCGTCTCCCGCTCCAAGCAAGAAACCGTCTCTTTGCAAGCGCTTCTAGCGCCAGTTGAGAACAACCAACCGGCGAGAGGGAAAGCAAGCAGACGGGTTTTGCTTTTGGCAAAAATGCATGCAGCGACATACTGCCTTTTCAGGTACGCGACATACTGCCTCGCCTCCTACATCACCGTGTGGTTGTTCTCTCAAAGAGAAAGTGAGAACCCAACATGACTTCAAACTCGTCAAAGCAACCCTCCGCCCATGTGACGGAAGCGCGCGCTGCCGCCCAGCGCGCTAAGTTAGACGCCCAGGCACAGCGTCGCCGCGGCGACGCTGAGGAAACGGCAACAAAGGCGAAACAAGCTACAGGCAAGGACAAGCAAGCGGTGCTGCTCTCGAAGCGGATGTGCCATACTACTAGTGGAAAGAAATTTCGATAGTTACCCTCCTGGTGGGTATCATCCCACCAGGTAGTTACGAAAGCGAGGATACTCATATGATGTGGTGGGGATACGGTTTTAGTTGGGGCGGCATGTTCTTGATGTCGTTTGGCATGGTACTTTGGATTGCCTTGCTGGTGGTGCTCACCTGGGCACTGATCCGCTGGCTCACCAGTAAAACGGCCACAGCGATCCCGCCTGTGACAAGCATTCCAGCAAGCGGACCTTCCGCCCTAGAAATACTGCGGCAGCGTTACGCACGCGGAGAGATTGACACTGCCACG
>WNEZ01000367.1_pt1 | contig 36343 bp, 37 predicted proteins | sample 5400521 | NCBI WGS metagenome assembly WNEZ01 (sample SAMN13153339, study PRJNA577476) | soil metagenome | isolation source: 120 cm saprolite under Douglas fir tree site 2 hole 1 replicate 1 | place: USA:California | collected 2015-04-18 | reverse complement strand
CGGATTTACTTTCGTCGTTGTGTCCTTGGGCGGCGGGCCCGCGTTCACGATTGGAATCCGCGAGGAGTCAGGCGCGATCACAGCAAAGTTGGCGGCGCTGAGTGTCTGGCTCGGATTCAAGGGTTTGTCGAAGGTCACTTGCAGCGTGAGGGAATCCACCAGCCTCACGTCGCGAAGCCTCGGAGCGACGGTGTCATGCACAAAGATCGCGAGGTCGGTGCGCGCGCTGTCGGTAAGATTGATCGAGAGGCTGTCCCACGGCTCGCTCGGATCGATCGTCAAATTCTTGTTGCGATCGACGTACGCGCGAACCGTGTAGCGCGCTGGCGGGACGTGCTCGATGACGAACGCACCGTTCGAATCCGCGAGCGCTACGAACGGATGAATGCTATCGGGCGGCACGAACGATTCAACCAGTGCGCCAGCGGCCGGCGTACCGGATACCCAATCGAACACGTTGCCTGCGAGTCTCGTGCGTGGGATCGTGGTCCCTGTCGAGAAGAACATCGATGCACCCGTCTTGCGGACATTTCCCCGAAGGTCTGCCAGCCCGCTCATCATGATCACCGTGTAGGGCGTATTGGCGCGCCACCCGTGCGTGGGCCTGACTCCGATCGCGCTGCGATGCCATGATGCTTCCGGAACGCCGTCGCGAGGAGAGATCAGGAAGAGATCGCTCAGGGTCAATGCGGAAGGCGGGCGTTCGGCCACGGTCTCGTCGAAGCGGAACATTACCTCCTTCGGCTTGACGCCAACGCTGCCGGAGTCGGGAATGGTCTCGACGATCTGGGGTGGCGCAACATCGACTGGTCCACCGGGCGGAATGCCGGGAGAAGCGCACCCCGACACGAGCAGCGCGACGGCGACTAGCCGCCGCAAAGCGCTTTCACCTTTTCCGCTAGCTGCTCGCGCCGCTTGATCCATTCCTCTTCTTTTGTTCGCTCTGCCGCGACGACGTTTGCCGGCGCTCTGCTCGTGAATCCCTCATTCCGAAGGCGCTTTGACAGCGATTCAAGCTGAATCTCGAGCTGTTCCAGCTCCGAGCGCAGCTTGCCACATTCCTTGGTGAGATCGACCAATCCGCCGAGGGGAACGATCACCTCGCTGCCGTCTGCGAGAACGGAATGCGCCGCGCCGGCACCGGCAGACTGACCAGCCACCTTTACCGCAGAGCGCGAGAGCCGCCCTATCAGCGGCGCGTGCTCCTTGAACAGAGCGCCATTGGCTCGTGGCTGAACGATCACATCCATCGATTTCCCGGGCGGGATCGCGTAGTCGGAGCGGATCTGCCGGACAGCACTCACCGCTTCGCGAACGAGGTCAAAGCGCGCCATCTCGTTGCTTTCATCCCTTGAGCGAGGATGGGGAATCGGCCACGGCGCAATCGCCAGGAATTCGCAGCGCTCGGCGGCCACCGGGAAAGGAAGGCGTTGCCAGAGAGTCTCCGTAATGAACGGCATGATCGGGTGCAGCAGTCGGAGCGCGTGGTCGAAGACGTGCGTGAGCACTGCCCGCGCGACCTCGCTATCGCTTCCCGACGCACCGATGCGTCCCTTTGTGGTCTCGAGATACCAGTCGGCGACGTCATTCCAGACGAAGCGTCGTGCGGCTTCCGCGTATTCACTCAAACGAAGTCCGGAGTGACGCTCTTCCGGGCGCCATTTCTGTTTCTCGGGCCGCGCGGGGCCGAGCGCAGCATCGGCCTCCAGAATCGTGACGTTCAATCGGCCGAGTATCCAGCGATCGGCCAGCGTGAGCTCGTTGTCACGAAGCTCGTCGACGCTTCTCACCGGGGAAGTGCCGACGTTGGCGAGCAGGAACCTTCCGATGTTCCAGAGCTTCGTCGCGAAGTTGCGGCCCGGCGCGAACGAGCGCTCGAGGTTGAGAGGGTCGAGCATGAGGTCCGCGCCCATGCCCATACCAGCGATCACCGTGTAACGAAGCGCATCGGCACCGTATTTCGCGACGACGTCGAGTGGGTCGATCCCGTTACCGAGCGACTTCGACATCTTGACGTGGTTGGTGTCGCGCACCGTTCCGTGCAGGTAAATAGTGTGGAAGGGCGCCGCGTCCATGAACGCGTAGCCCGCCATGATCATCCGTGAGACCCAGAAGAAAAGAATCTCCGGGGCCGTGATCAGATCGTCGGTTGGATAAAACGCGGCGAGCGGAGCCGAGTCCTTGTCGGGCCAGCCGAGGGTCGAGATAGGGAACAGCCACGACGAGAACCAGGTGTCGAGGACATCTTCATCCTGGCTAACGGGACCACCGCATTTGTCGCAGGCCGTCACGTCGGTGCGGCTCACGATCTGCTTGTCGCACTTGTCGCAGTACCAGACTGGAATTCGGTGTCCCCACCAGAGCTGCCGCGAGATATTCCAGTCGCGAATGTTCTCGAGCCAATTGATGTAGACGGCCTCCCACCGCTCGGGCAAAATGCGAATAGTGCCATCGCGAACCGCTTTGAGTGCCGGCTTGGCCAGGGGCGTCGTCTTTACGAACCATTGATCCGACAGTCGCGGCTCGACAACGGTGTCGCAGCGGTAGCAGTGACGAACCGCGTGCTGATGCGGCTCGACCTTGATCAGCTGACGCGAGTGTTCGAGCGACCTGATAATCCGCTCGCGCGCCTCGAATCTGTCGGCGCCGAGTAGCTCGGCGGGCACGCGTGAGCCCGCGTCGACCCCGTTGGCCATGGTGCCGTCGGGCGCCATGATCACCGGCATCGGTAGCTTGTGGCGCATGCCGACCTCAAAATCGTTTGGGTCGTGCGCCGGCGTGATCTTCACGACGCCCGTTCCAAATGCGGGATCGACGTACTCGTCGGCGATGATTGGAATCTTGACGTTAGCGATTGGAAGCAGCACGGACTTGCCGATCAGCTTCTTGTAGCGGTCGTCGTCCGGGTGAACGGCGACGGCGACGTCTCCGAGCATTGTTTCCGGACGCGTGGTCGCAACTGTGAGACTGGCGTTGTCCTTCGCGCCGACGATGGGATAGGTGATGTGATATAGCGTGCCCATTGCCTCGCTATGCTGGGCCTCTTCGTCGCTGAGTGACGTGAGGCAGCGCGGGCACCAGTGGATGACACGGTGGCCGCGGTAGATGAGCCCTCGCTCGTAGAGCTGGACGAACGCTTCCCGCACCGCGCGCGACAGCTCCGGCGAGAGCGTGTAGGCTGTGCGGTTCCAGTCCGCCGAAACGCCGATCGCGCGCAGCTGCCGCAGGATTTCACCCCCGGTCTCCTCGACAAATGCGATCGTGCGCTCAACGAACGCCGCGCGTCCGAGATCGAACTTCGTTTTGCCTTCGGCGGCGAGCTGCTTCTCGATGATGTTCTGAGTGGCGATGCCGGCGTGGTCGGTGCCCGGAACCCAGAGCGTTTCGTCGCCAACCATGCGACGCCAGCGAATGATCACGTCCTGGACAGTGTTGTTGAGCCCATGCCCCATGTGCAGCGCCGCTGTGACATTCGGCGGGGGCATGATGATCACGAATGGATCGCGGTCCCCACCGTTGCGGCGGCTGCGCTTCTCGTCGGCGGAAAAAATTCCGGCCTCGATCCAGCGCTCGTAAACGGCGCGCTCGGTCTGGCCGGGGTCGTACTGCGCCGGCAGCTCGTGAAGCTCCTGTGTTGTGCTCATCTCCGGCGCAAGTTAACGGGCGCCATTTTCGCGGGTAAGACCGCGCGTCTTACCCGCGAAGCACTGCGCCGGTGCCGCTACGCGCTCGATCCGGGGCGCGTGCCGTTGCCCGGTGCGGGGCGCTAGTCGTCAGCGACGTGATCGGCCTTTGGAACTCCGCTCGGCGCCACAGCGGACCCATCGGTGCGTCCGCCGCGGCCCTTCCTCGTTGATTTCCGGACTGCCGCGTCCGGAATCTCGTCGGCGGCGGCCATGAACGCCTTGTCTTCCTTCAGAGATCTGTCTTCCAAAACGTTCTTTGGGTCGGCGTGCCGGTCGATCTCTTCGGAAGTGCCCTGCCGGCGACGGCCTGTGCCGACTTGCTGCCCGTCCCAATGGCGCTCCGTGAATGGCGGATCGCCATCCTGATAGTGATGCGCCGCGTCGTCGAAGAGATTCTCATCGGTACGGATGCCAAGCCGGTTCACGACCGTGGCGACACCTGGAACTCCGCGTGCTACAACGACTGCCTGGTGCGCCTCCTCTTCCGAGTTCACCCAGCCGGTGAGCTCGATGATGCCATCTTCCACGGCACCGATATCGATCGCGCGCTCGCTCAGCGTTGGATCGTTTCTGTACGCCTCGAGCACTCTCTCCTCCAGTACTTCGGTGCCGTTGAGCGATCCCTTGGGCGTATCGAGTTCTTCGTCGAAGTCCGGATCGAACTCATCCTCATCCAGTCCCTCGTAATCGAAGTCTTCTTCTTCTCCCTCGGTGCCGCCTCCGAATGTGTCCTTGATTCTGTCAGTCAATCCCTTGAATCCTCCGAATCGCTCCGCCATGAGAACCCCTGCCGCAAAGCCGGCCGCGGCTCCGATAGCGATGTAGATCGCAGTGCGCGACGAAGACTCTTCCTCTTCTTCATCGTAGATGTACGGTGGCTCGTTACGAAAGCGGAAGGGCAGCATAGCGTGATGGCCTGTGGCGAAGGGTATCTCCAAACGATACCTTAACGGGGAGCAAAATAAAGGCCATCCGCAGTACTCGAAATCATACCAAAAAATGTTGACGCTGAGGCTCCCCGACGGCGCCACCCGTGAAGTTCCCGAAGGCGCTCTGCCGCGCGATATAGTCGCATCCATCGGGCCCCGGCTGCTGCGCGACGCGATCGCGGTGCAGGTAGACGGCGAAATCATCGATCTCAACACCCCGCTCCGAAAGGGCGGCGAGTTCAGGGTTCTCACCGAAAAAGACCCGGAGTCCCTTGCCGTGCTCAGGCATTCGGGCGCGCACATCCTCGCGACCGCCGTTCGCCGGCTTCGGCCGGACGCCAAGATCGGCTTCGGCCCGGCAATCGAGGACGGCTTTTACTACGATTTTGAAGTCGATAAGCCGTTCACCCCCGAAGACCTCGAGAAATTCGAGTCCGAGATGAAAAAGGTGATCGCGGAGAAGTATCCGTTCGTCCGGGAAGAGGTATCCCAGAGCGAGGCGCGGAAACGCTTCTCCGACGATCCGCTCAAGCTCGAGCGGCTCGGCGAATTCCCGGACGATGAGATCATCTCGACCTACGCCGATGGTCCATTCATCGACCTTTGCAAAGGTCCGCACGTCCCCGACACGTCTTATCTCAGGAACTTTAAGCTGCTGCACACCGCCGGTGCGTACTGGCGTGGCGACGAGCACCGGCAAATGCTGCAGCGCATCTACGCCACGGCGTTCTGGAAGAAGGAAGATCTCGAGGAGCATTTGCATCGCCTCGAGGAGGCGAAGCGGCGTGATCATCGCGTGCTGGCGCAGCAGCTTGACCTTTACTCGACCGACGCACGCGTCGGACCAGGTCTGATTCTCTGGCATCCGAGAGGCGCGATAATTCGGGGCGAGATCGAGGATTACGAGAAGGCACTCATTCTTCGCCACGGATATGATCTGGTCTTTACTCCGCACATCATGAACGAGCGGCTGTTTCAGATCTCCGGGCACCTCGAGAATTTCAAGGAGAACATGTTCGGCTCGATAGATGTCGAGGGCGTTGGATACCGCCCGAAGCCCATGAACTGCCCGGGGCACATCTGCATCTATCAGTCGCATCCAAGGTCGTATCGCGATCTGCCGCTCCGCTATGCCGAATTCGGCGCGGTGTACCGGTACGAGCGGAGTGGCGTGCTGCATGGAATGATGCGCGTGCGCGGTTTCACCCAGGACGACGCACATATCTTCTGCACGCCGGAACAGGTCCCAGCGGAAATCGAGCGGCTGCTCGAGCTATGCGATGAGATGCTCAAGACGTTCGGCTATCCGTACACGATCGAGCTCGCCACTCGCCCGGATAAAGCGTTGGGAAGTCCCGAGCAGTGGAAGGAGGCGGAAAAGGTTTTGGCCGACGTTCTCAACAATCGTGGTCGCGAGTTCACGTACGACGAAGGAGGAGGAGCCTTCTACGGGCCGAAGCTCGACTTCAAGCTGATCGACGCAATCGGGCGAAAGTGGCAGGGTCCCACCGTCCAGCTCGACTTCAATCTGCCCGAGCGATTCGGGCTCGAGTACACTGGCGCGGATAACGCGGCGCATCGCCCAACGATGTTGCACCGCGTGCTGGTCGGATCGATGGAGCGATTCGTTGGCGGCCTGATCGAGCACTACGCCGGCGCGTTCCCGCTGTGGCTCGCGCCGGAGCAGGTGCGCGTCATTCCGATCGCCGATGACCTGAAAGAATTTGCGAAGTCAGCGGTCGATCGGCTCAAGGCGCGCGGCGTCCGCGTTCATCTTGACGATCGCTCCGACACGTTGAACTACCGGATCCGTGAAGGCGAGATAATGAAAATCCCGTACATGGCCGTCGTTGGGAAACGCGAAGCCGAGTCGGATTCGGTTGCGGTGCGAGTACGGGGAGCGGGGAAGAAACAGGAAATCATGACAGTGGCAGATTTCACCGCGCGCCTCGAAGACGAGCTGGCGACAAGGGCGCTCAAGCCGTAACTCCCCGCGGAACGCTCCGCGATCAATCACAGTGAGGCACAGTATGCGTCGCACGTCCATCGCTTCCTTCGCCGCGCTGTCGTTGGCGTTGGCCATTCCCGCTCTCGCTCAGCAGACCACAGTTCTGCGAGGAGCGCGTATGATCGACGGCACGGGCGCTCCGACCGTGAGCAACGCCGTGGTGGTCATCACCGACGATCGCATCGTGGCCATGGGCCCCGCTTCAACGGTGGCAATTCCCGCCGGCGCTCGTGTGCTGGATCTCGGTGATGTAACGCTGTTGCCAGGGTTCATAGATGCGCACACTCATCTCATCGGCAGGACGCTCGGTGATCCACTCGCCGACGTCGCTGTCGTCAAGGACTATGCGTCTTATGCCGCCATCGTCGGAGTGGCAAACGCTCGCAGCACGCTGATGGCTGGATTCACGACTGTACGTGTTGTGGGCACGCGGCACTTTGATGACATGGCTCTCCGCCAGGCGATTACTGACGGGCGCGTGCCGGGTCCGAGGATGGAAAACGCCGGCAACCTGATCGGAATTACCGGCGGTCATTGCGACGAAAATGGATTCCGGCCTGGTTTGATCCACTATGGCCCGGAAGACGGAGTCGCGGATGGGCCGGAGCAGATACGCGCCGCTGTAAGATACCAGGTGAAATCCGGCGCCGACGTCATCAAGATGTGCGCGACGGGCGGTGTCCTCTCGGAAGGCGATGCCGTCGGCGCGACTCAGTACACGTACGAAGAGATGAAAGCACTCGTGGATGAGGCCACCAAGCTGGGCCGAAAAGTCGCGGCCCACGCTCACGGTACGGAAGGAATCAAGCTGGCCGTTCGCGCTGGAGTGTCGTCGATCGAGCACGGCTCGTTCCTCGACGAGGAAGGCGCCCGGATGATGGCGCAGCACGGCACTTTTCTGGTGCCGACGATAATGGCCGGCGAGGCGGTGGAGCGCTTCGCCAAGAACGGAGTGCTCAAAGGACTCCGCGCCGAGAAGGCTCTGGCTGCGGGAGCTGCCGTGAGAAAGGCGACCCGTATCGCGGTGGCCAACCACGTTCAGATCGCGCTCGGAACCGACGCGGGAGTAATCCCGCACGGCACGAACGCGCGTGAGTTTGGTTTGATGGTCGAGTGGGGTGGGATGACGCCGATGGCGGCGCTCAACGCCGGCACGTTGAACGGGGCGAAGCTGCTCGGCTGGGATGCGAGGGTCGGCTCGCTCGCGCCGGGAAAGCTCGCCGATGTCGTCGCGGTTCCCGGCGATCCGCTCGCGGATATTCACGTCACCGAGCGAGTCAGCTTCGTGATGAAAGGCGGAGTGATTTACAAAGGACCGGGCGCCGAGCCGCGCTAGCGCTACGTGGAGATCACGGCGCTAGGGCGTCTGCGCTGGCATCGGCGACTTCCTCGCTTTTGTCCTCCGTCTGTCGGAGTACGCGGCGCAGCACTTTCCCTATCTGCGTCTTCGGCAGGTCGGACACGAACTCGTACTTCGCCGGGATCTTGTAGGGCGCCAGCCGGTCGCGGCAGTACAGTTTCAGATCGGAAGGAGTCAACGCGCAATCCGCTCGGAGGACGACCCACGCCTTGACGATCTCGCCGCGCATGTCGTCCGGCACGCCTACGACTCCGACCTCTGCGACGGCGGGGTGCGACGAGATCACCTCTTCGATTTCGCGCGGCCACACCTGGAAGCCGCACGTCTTGATGAGATCTTTCTTGCGATCGACGATGAACAGGTATCCGTCTTCGTCAAGGTATCCGAGATCGCCAGTGTACAACCGGCGCTCGCTGCGGTCATTGGTGCGAAGCATGTCACTGGTCTCGTCGGGCTTTTGCCAGTAGCCGCGCATTAGCTGCGGGGCGCTGATCACGATCTCGCCGACCTCGCCCGCCGGAACGGGCGTGATTCCGTCGTCCGAGTCGAGTATGTCGACATGGACGTCGGGAAGCGGCATGCCCACCGACCCGATTTTCTTCTCGCCCCGAACCGGATTTGCGACGACAGCCATCTGCGCCTCGGTAAGCGAGTAGCCTTCCACGATTACGCCGCCCGTCAGCTCCTCGAATCGTTTCTTCGTTTCGGCCATGAGCGGTGCGGCTCCGGAGAAACACAGCTTGATCGAGGTGAAGTCCACTTTGCCTTCGCGCGCCATCGCGTGGTTCATGATTCCGTTGAGCAGCGTCGGCACTGTGCAAATGAACGCGGGTTTGACCTGGTTTATCTCCTTCAGGAAATCGCGCAGATCACGCGGGTTGGGAATCAGCGCGATCGGATTGTGATTGACGAAGGCCAGGCTCTGCACACCCGTATTCCCATAGACGTGGAACAACGGCAGCGGAAGCATGATCGTATCCGTCCACGCGTTCATCGCGGGACTGAGCCAGGACTGAAGCTGATGTCCCGCGACCACCATTCCCCGGTGTGATCCCACCACCCCTTTTGGCGTTCCGGTGGTGCCGCCGCTCATCAGAATGACCGCCGGATCATCCAGACTCGCACCCGAGCTCGGCGGCGCCGAACGCCGGTATCGCCGCAGCAGTTTCGCGAAACGGAAATCATCCCCCGCCAGCAGGATGCGATCGCCTTCCTTCTTCTCCTTGAACAGCGTGTAGGCGAAGCGGAGAAGCCATGGCAGGTACTCCTTGATGTTGGTGGCGACGACCCGCTTCACCGATGTTCGAGACTGAACGCTTTTTACTTTTCCATAGAAGCGGTTGAGCACGATCACCGTCTCCGCACCCGTTGTGCGCAGGGCGTCCTCCATCTCGCGCTCGCTGTACGTCGGATTGAATGGGCTTACGATCGCGCCCACCTTCCAGGCAGCGAACTCGGCAATCAGAAACTGCGGACAGTTGGGAAGGCAGATAGCGACGCGGTCGCCACGCCCAACACCCATTTCGCTGAGTGCAACGCCGAGCGCGTTGCTCTCGTCCTCGAGCTTCCGGTACGTTACGGTCGAGCCCTTGAACAGCAGAGCCGGACGGTCGGGCCACCGGATGGCGGCTTCTCGCAGGTAGTCCGCGAGGGTTTGGTTTGGGTAGGGCTCCAGCGTCGACGGGATTCCATCGTCGTAGTTTGCGAGCCATTTGGGTGCGGTCATTGCAGCCTCCATCAATCTTCAGCTACTGTTTGGTGTCGCTTGAACGATTCGGTTTCGGCAGCCCCGGTATTGCTGACTAAAGAATGCTTTAGGCCTGAAGGAAGCGCTGTACGTATCGCTACGTAGTAATTCGGACGTTTACCTGGCGGACACTTTCATGACAGGCATAACCGGACTCCACCACGTCACCTGCATCGCTGGCGACGCGCAAGACAATGTCGATTTCTACTCGGGCGTGCTCGGCATGCGCCTCGTCAAGAAGAGTGTCAACCAGGATTCACCGGGCACCTACCATCTCTTCTACGCTGACGGCGAGGGCCACCCCGGAACCGACATCACCTTTTTCCCGTGGCCCGAGATGCCTCCCGCCAAGCCGGGCGTCGGATTGGCGATGGAAGTCTCGCTCGCCATTCCGCTCGGCAGCATCGACTACTGGGTGGAGCGATTGGCCGAACACCAGCTCGGCGTAGGAGAGATCGAGACCAGACGTGGCACATCGGCGCTCCCGTTCACCGATCCGCATGGGCTGCCTCTCGTACTGCACGAGACCGGTGACGACCGTGACTTCACCCCCTGGAAAGAAAGCCCGGTTCCGGTAGAAAAGCAGATCCGTGGCCTGCACTCCGTCCGTCTCTGGCAGCGTGACTTCGCGCTTACGTCCAGCTTCCTCACCGGAGTCCTCGGATTCGTTGACATTGGCGCAGAAAACGACTGGTTCGGTTTCGAGATCGGTGGTGGCGGCTCGGGACGATACCTGGAGATCCGCGAGATTGCCGACGCTGATCGCGGCGGGTGGGGCACTGGCGGCGTTCACCACGTCGCGTGGCGCGTGCCCGATGATAAAACCGAGCTGGAGATGCGCGAGCGGATCGATCGCGCGCGTCGCCGTCCGACCGAGGTGATCGATCGTTTCTGGTTCAAGTCGGTCTATTTTCTCGAGCCAGGAGGGGTGCTGTTCGAGATCGCCACCGACGGACCGGGCTTCGCCATCGATGAAGACCCAGCCTCGTTAGGAGAGCACCTCGTGCTCCCTCCCTGGCTCGAGTCGCACCGCGGCGAGATCGAGGCGGCATTGCCCCCGATCAAGCCGCCGGCGGAATCAGGCGCGCGGCTGTAGCTCGCTCGCCGACGCGCGCGCCGATGTCTGGCTCGCGGTCTTTTTTCGCCACCGTCTGAGCGTGGGGACGTCCTTCGCGAAACGCCGCGCAAGGAATCCCGGGAAGTGCATCGATCGCAGTTTCCCTTCCACCAGCGCCGTCATTTGTTCCAAGGTGATGTTCGGCTGGGTGAACGCTCCTTTGCTATAGCAGTGACTGCAGTACTCGCTGCTAAGGGTTCCATCCGCGTTGGTTCCACCACCGCGCGGGTCCTTGCTGAGAGGCATTCCGCAGCTCTGACACGCTGGTCCTTTAGGTCTGAACACGATCCACCCCCTACTGGGCGCGAGTACCCGTCGTGCTTAGAACGAGAACAGAATCCGCCGACTTCACTTTATAGTGTGCGGTAGTGCTGCCCACCATACCGCCATTCTGAACTCGCGAGACGCCGTAGGTCGTGACCTGGACTCCCTTGCGCCGCACGCTTGGATACGGGCCGGCCGACAACATGATGCTGTCGCCGTCGACACTGACTTTCACTGGGATCGGCGCTCGCCCGGGAAACGTGATGGTCCAGCCCGACGTGTTCGCTGTCGCTGTCAACACGTAGGTCGTAGCGGATGTGTCTCCGCTCATCGGAACCGATCGCATGTTCCACTTGCCGGCGACGTTGGCCAGGTTGACCGGGGCCGGAGCCATGGTGGTGGTGGAAGTGGTCGTGGAGGACGCCATTGCGCTCGTACTGTCTACCGAGGCGCTCTCCTTCTTTGCGCATCCGGCGAGGACCGCTGCGCAGCAGCAGATCGCGATGCGGGTGGTGCGGTGCGGCGTGAACATAGAACCCCCCGTTAGATGTGACGGACGGCTTCGCTTGGCGTGATGCCGGTCCGGACGAACGTACGGCCACCATGGGTTGGCGGCAAGTGACGGAACCTTGCGCCGCGATGTCAGCGGGCCCGCTTCCTTTGTCGCACGATCGCCCAGGCTCCGAGTGCTGCAAGCAGGACGCCAAGAATTGTCCAGCCGACGGGCCCGAGGAATTTGTGGATCTTCGGAAAGTTCGCGCCGAGTATTCTGCCGGCGACGGCTAGCACTGTGCACCAAACGAGCGTGCCGATCAGATTCGCGAGCAGGAAGAGTCCGACGTTCATTCGAGCTACCCCAGCCGGTATGGAGATCAACCCGCGCACGCCTGGCAGAAGCTGGGCGATGATCACGTCGACGAAACTGTGGCCGGAGAAGCGGGCAGTCGCGCGCTCGACGTCCTTCCCGCGAATCAGTGTCCACCGGCTGTATCGCTCCACCCATTTCTCCGGCCGCTCTTCACCCAACACGCGGCCGGCGTAGTACAATGGGAGGGCACCGAGCACGGAACCGATAGTTCCCACGACGATGACGCCGCCAAGAGTCATACTGCCATTCGCGGTCAGGAATCCCGCCAACGGCATGATGAGCTCTGACGGGAGGGGCAGAAAGACATTCTCGATCGCCATGAGGATGGCGACCCCCCAATAACTCAGGGCGCCGACGAGATGGGCAATCCAGGCAAGCATGGAGTGAGTAGGGCGGCGCAATCCCTCGGCCACTCACTCCATGCGCAACCCCGTTAACTACTTATTCGCGTCTGGTAGAAACGACCGTCGGCGAACGAGCTAGTTGTTGCGGACGCCCCTCAGATCGGACCGTAGCTCGTCGGTGATGAGATTCGACGAGTAGTCCATCAGCTGGTTGAGCGCACCCTGAAAGTCAGCGACGCTGACGCTCCCGAGCGTGCTTGCGGTGATGACGGACCCAGGGATAGGGCTCGAACTCTGGACGTACGGCGTGAGCCGGTCGCGGCCGTGGATCTTGACGTTCCAGATCTCGCGGCCAGTGCGACGATCGATCAGTACCGCTTCGGCGAAGGTGAACAGATACGCTGCCTCGTCGGCCTTGGCGTTGATGCCGAACCTCTGCATTCGAACTTCCATCAGATAGTCGGCCTGGTTCTCGTCCGTGACGGACCGGGTGCCGAGGTATCTGCTAGCGCGCTGAAGGGTGCGCTGGGCCAGAACGGCGGGTATGTCGATTCGCTCGCTGGCGCTGTCGAGGCGCGCATTCGCGCGGCGCCCTTCGCGCTCGCGTGCGACATCGGCGCCGGCTCTTACGACGGCTTCGACTGCGTTCTGCGAACTGCTGAGATCGTAGTAGCTGGTGAGCAGCTCGGGAGCGGGCGGTGCAATGTAGACCACCGCTAGCGTCCGGCTGGAGAAGGGGTACTCGGCGAGGTGATGGCCACCGCCGCAGGCAACGAGAGCTGCTACGATCGAGCAGGCGCCAGCCAAGGCGCGCGCTCCGTTACGATTGGGACGCAGTGAAGACGTACTCATTTGATTTTCCTTTTCAGGTAGATGCGAGTAGCGGCGGCCACGATGGGCCGCCGCGTGACTCACTACCTAGACGACAGGCGGGCGCGAGGGGTTACGCGTAATCTTGCTATTTCGCCGAGCCCCTGTAGGTGACCTTCCAGACTCGTCCACCCTGGTCGTCGGCGATATAGATGGCCCCATCGGGTCCCAGCGAAAGGCCGGCAGGGCGATGAGCTGCGCGGTCCGGCTGCTTTACCCCACCGGCAAAGCCATCAGCGAAGATCTCGAACTTCGCCGGATCTAGCGGCTTTCCTTGCGCGAAGGGAACGAACACGACGTTGTATCCCCCCTGAGGCCCAGGCGCACGATTCCACGAGCCATGGAACGCGATGAACGCGCCATCCTTATAGTGGGCCGGAAACGACGAGCCAGAATAGAAAAGCAAATCGTCGGGTGCCCAGTGGGCGGGGAAGAACGCCTCTGGTCCCCTCTTCGTCGCGCAGTCTCCAACGGCTTTGCCCCCGTCGCCGCCGTACTCGGGCGCGAGAACGAGCTTCTGTTGCTGGCCGTCGAAGTGGCAAGTTGGCCATCCATAATCGCCACCCTGCACGATCTTCAATAGCTCCTCGGCGGGCTGATTCTGTCCTTGCTCCGCGGTGTACAGTTTCGGCCAGTTTTCAAAGAGCTGGTCGCGCCCGTGCTGGGTCGAGTAGAGCTGTCCGCCGGGATCGAAGGCGATCCCGACCGCGTTCCGGATGCCGGTTGCGTACCTCTCGGCCGGTGAGAATTTCTGGTTCGTCTTGTTTGCGTCATAACGCCAGATCCCCGCGCGCGTCCGCAGCTCCGTGCATGGTTTGTGGCCGGGCGACTCGAGCGTGCGGTTCTTGATCTGGCACGAGTTGGTTGCCGAGCCGATGTCCATGTAGATGTTGCCACTCGGATCGATCACGAACGGATGCATCGGATGATCGCCGTTAGCGGGGAGTCCACCAACGATCGTTTCCGAAGTCGCCGAACTAGGAGTCATGCTATCGGTCGAGATCGCGTAGCGTACGATCCGCTTCGTGATCGTGTCGCCCTCTTCGGCGTAGAGCGCTCCCTTGTAGATGCCAATGCCGGTGCCGCCTTCATTCTTTTGTTGCGCGCCGGGACCGAATCGCTTGACGATGTCGGCCTTCCCATCGTTGTTTGTATCGCGCAGCGCAATCAGGAAACCTCCCGGATGCGTTGGGCCCTGATAGTACTTGCCGCTCCAGGTGTTGACGTAAACGTCACCGTTGGAGGCAACAACGATATGCCTGGCGTGGCCGATCGTGTCGGCGAATACTGTCGCGCAGAAACCGTTGGGTAGGGTGATCCCTCCGTTGTCCGCTGTGCACGCGGAAGTGCTGACCGTGTGCGTGCTGCTGGCGGCTGTAGAGTCGGTGCTGCTCGTCCCTTCGGTTTTGACGCACCCGATCAGTGCGATTGCTGCCGCTGCCAAGGCGAATGATTGGGCAGGACGACCAACAGAGCGCGTGAGCCCATTTCCGTAAGACATTTCAACCTCTGCGGTGAGAGCGCTAATTCCAGAGCAAACGAGCGTCCATCCGCTTGTCGAGGAGCAGAGCGTCAGTGTTGGGCGCAAAGCTCATCGACACGCTACTGTCAGCGCTTGCTGGGCATGCGGCGTCCGCTCACTGGACCGAGGTCGATCATGAGCGCGATTACGAGCCCTGCGACCGGCCAGAAAGTCCAATGTCCGCCGAACCAGTTATGGACTGCGGAATACCAGAGCAGCGTGGTGGGAAGGAAGACGAACCCAATGATGGGCCACAGCAGGTTGTCGAAGACGCCGCGGAACCAGTGGGTGAAGAACCAGAGCAACGCGACCACGAGTCGCGGCGCGGCCAGGGCCAACAGAGTCATGATGCAAGGCATCGGTCAGGATTCCTCGCGCGCTCGGCGCTTCAGAGTGGAGGATGTGGGGTTTTCGACGATCCCGATTCTTGGTTCTGCCGCGTGAAGCTCTCTCACTGTCTTCTGGTTCTTCAGGGCCTTCCCTTCCGCATGGTTCGTGCGAGAGGAGCCGGCCCACGTTGGTTTACGGCTATCTCCGCAACGCCGGCGTCTCGCTCCTCTCGGCGAGCAGCTTGGCGGAGAAGCGCTGCGCCTCGGCGATGCGTTCGACCTCGACGGCGATGGCGTCGACTGATTGCTGCAGCTGGTCGAAGCGCTGCTCGAACTGAAAAGCGTTCGGAAGCTCGCGCGCTGGCGGCTTCTTCTGAACCGTGCGGACGAACCAGACGGTGATGGCGCAGAGTGATGCGATCATACCTACGATGATCACCGCCACTACGGCGAAGTTGGCAACATCGGGGTCCATGATGATCTCGAAAGAGAGTTTTGATTAGTTCCATCAAGGTATCGTACGAATCGTGACGAGCGGAGTTTCTCTCGTCGAACGACAAACTGCAAAAGAGAACTGAGCAAGGTAGGAGGTGCGAGGTGCCGGGTACGAGGTCGGAGGCAGAAGCGCTCTGACGTCCGACGAGGCCGGAGGTGGAAGCGCTCTAACGCCCGGATTCAGCTCGATGAATGTTACAACGGTGGCGAAAGACACGCATCTACAGAGTGAGCACCGCTCGAAGCATACGCAAGGACATGACGCCATCGTAATTGGACTCGGCGCGATGGGGAGCGCGACGCTATTCCATCTCGCGCGCCGAGGTCTCCGCGTTCTCGGACTCGATCAGTTCTCGCAGGGACACCAGCTAGGGTCGTCGCACGGAGATAGCCGCATCATTCGCGAGACCTACTTCGAGCATCCTCTGTATGTGCCGCTGGTCCAGCGAGCGCACGAATTGTGGCGCGAGCTGGAGGAGACGAGCGGAACGTCTCTGATGAAGATCACCGGCGGGCTCATGATCGGCCCGAGCGACGGAATGGTAGTCACCGGCACGTTGCGGAGTGCGGGCGAGCACCGGCTCCCGCATGAAGTCCTGACTCCGGCGCAGGTGTACGAACGATTCCCTGCGTTTCAGCTCGAGCCGCACCTGGTTGCTGTGCTCGATCCGCGGGCAGGTTACCTCGACCCGGAGGCGTGCAATAGAGCGCATCTCGAGGCTGCGCGCGCCGCCGGCGCGGAGACGCGCTTCGAGGAGCCCGTGCTCGAGTGGACGCCAGACGGTGAAGGAGTTCGAGTACGCACTCGCGGCGCGACGTACACCGCAAATCGCCTGGTACTCGCCGCGGGCGCGTGGAACAGAGATCTGGCGAGCGAACTCCGGTTGCCGCTCGCGATCGAGCGTCAATCGGTATTCTGGCTGGAGCCAGGAGGACCGGCTGAGTCATACGAGGCGGAGTCTTTTCCGATCTACGCGTACGAGTACAAAAGTGGGCAGATCTGTTACGGCTTCCCGCGACTACCTCGGGGAGTGAAGGCGTCGGTGATGCACTCCGGAGAAACCGTGCGCGACCCCGACAACGTCGAGCGCAAGGTCAATGACGCAGAAGTAAAGCCTCTGCGCGCCGCGTTGCGTCCGGTGCTACCGCAACTTGCGGAGGCGCCTGTAAGTGAGCGCGGTGTGTGCCTGTTCACCAACACGCCGGATCACGACTTCATCATCGACTTCCATCAACTCCACCCGCAGGTGTTGATCTCGAGCCCATGCTCGGGGCATGGATTCAAGTTCGCGAGCGCGATCGGCGAGCTGCAGGCGGAGCTTATCACGACGGGGAAATCGCGATTCGACCTGTCTCCTTTTCGAATAGAAAGGTGGCCCACCAGTAAGGATTGAGTCGGTGGGCCACCTTCGCGTTTGTCAGAATCGGCGGAAGCAATATGCCCGCGGATTGCCTTGCGAACGCTGCCACCATTGAATTGCCATCCGATCTGCTCTCGGAAAAGCGTGATCGTGTTGGGGTCTAACTACAGATAAGAAGAGTCAAGGGATTGAAACCCTCGCCGAACCCGAACCGATCAGGTGCGGCGTCTCGTTGCCGTTCGCCTCGAAGATCCGGACGAGGTACGGGCCAGGATCGATCACCAGAATTGTCGCGCCATAATCGACCACATTGCGTTGAGTTGGTGCGATGCAATCGATCAGTGGGTCTGACCACACCCGAGCCACGACTGACAGCTCGTGCTGGACGCGGCTCAATCCTGCATTGACGACAGCCGCGCACGGTACAGCGGCACGAGTGACCTGAAATGATAGGCTAGTTGCACCACCAGATACCTTGATTGCTGGCACCGGCTCCCCAGGAACTTCTGCTCTTGTGCTCACTGAAATTGTTAACTGCTCGGAAACGGGAGGCGCGGCAATCTCGCCACCGTTGCACGAGAGCTGTAACGCGAGAGCGATACCGCCGACCACACACGCATACAAGGTCTGTTTCATCATGCCTCCGGGTTGTTGAATCATGCAGCATCATCCGCACCACCACTCCTTCGCTGTCCCTCAGAACTCAAGCGTAGAGATGTACTTGTAATCGCGCTTGGCACTGTCGAGCGGAGCGCCGGGATACGACTCCTGCTCGACGTACAGCACCTTGTCGTCGATGTGATCGATGTTCGCAAAGAATCGCTTGAAATCGATGACGCCCTTTCCGAGGTCCGTATCATGGTCAGCGCCGATGGCCGGAACGTCCTTGATGTGAAAGAGCCAGTAGCGTGAGCCATATCGTTTCAGGTAGTCGAAGGGATCACCGCCGGCTTGCGCGAGGTTCCCCGTGTCGAGCTGGAGGCGCACGTAAGCGGGGTCAGTCCGTTCTGCGAGCACATCGTACGGAACGACGCCGTCGATCTTCCTGAAATCGATGGACTCGTCGTGAAAGGCGATCCGAATACCGCTCGGGAGCGCGCGACGTCCCGCATCGTTGAGGCGGTCGGCCCAGTGGCGGTAGTCGTCGAGAGTCGGTTTGTCGGTCGGAAGGCTGGCGAGGACGAGGTACTCGTGGCCAAGTATCTTCGCCGTCTCGATCTGGCGATCGAGATCATCGAACGACTCGCCGCTCAGGTGCGTGGATGGCGCGCGCAAGCCGTTGCGGTCCAGAATGGCTCTCAATTGTGCCGGCGGCATCCCGAAATTATTCATCGAGCTCAGCAGCTCGACGTCGTTGTAACCGATCTGTGCGATATCGGCGAGCGTGCGCTCGAGATCACGGCGCGCATCATCACGCAGTGTGTAGAGCTCGATTCCCACGCGACGGAGACGGCGTGGTGTCGCAGTCATGCTGCCTGTTCTCGGGGTGCAGGCCAGCTGCGGCGCAACCGCCGCGAGCCCGAGAGCCGAAAGGAATGTGCGTCGATTCATGGCTGCACCCGATCCGCGACGACCGCGGTTCCGTAGCAGAGGACCTCGGTCACGCCCTGCATCACTTCAGTGGCGTCATATTGGATCCCGATCACCGCGGTCGCGCCAAGGTCGTGCGCGTGCTGAAGCATCAGGTCGAAAGCCTCAGCGCGTGTTTTCTCGCACAGCTCCTCGAACAACGTGATGTTCCCCCCACCCAGAGTCTGGAGCGATGCGCCGATGGTTCCGAATATGGAACGGGATCGCACTGTCACGCCGCGAACGACGCCAAGCGTTCGAGTAGTTCGGTAGCCTTCGATGGCGAACGCCGTAGCGGTCATCGAGTGCGTAATGGGTCGCACGGTCATGCAAAATCCTCCATGACTTGGATTGTTAAGGCGCGTGGCGATGTTACAGCGTAAAGCATATTGTTTGTAGCGAACAAATGACAGACTGACGCACTGCCGCACTGGCAGGCGGAAAACAACACTCCAGGAGTCGCTATGACGAAGAGCAATTTCTCGCGACGTGAATTTCTCGAGGTAAGCGCGGCCGCCGCTGGTGGATCGCTGGCGGCGAAAAGCATTCTCCTGAGCCCGGAGCCGCTTCAGGCCTCCCCGAGACGCGCCGCTCCCAGCGACACGATTCACTTCGGCATGATCGGGGTCGGCATGCAAGGCTCCGGGCTGCTCGGCACATCCATCACGATCCCGGGAGTCGAATGTGCCGCTGCGGCTGATCTGTACGACGGCCGGCATACACTCGCCCGGGAGATCGTGCGCCCCGATCTGCCGGTCACCCGACGCTACCGCGAGCTTCTGGACAACAAAAACATCGACTGCATCGTGGCGGCGGTGCCGGATCACTGGCACCGGCAGGTTGTCATCGATGCGGTGAGCGCAGGGAAGGACATCTACTGCGAGAAGCCGATGTCCCACAGCGCAGCCGACGGCGTGGCGATGGTCGATGCCGCAAAGAAGAGCGGCCGCATCGTGCAGATCGGCTCGCAGCGCGTCAGCTCCCCGATTTGCGCGAAGGCGCGCGACATGATTTCGCAGGGGATGCTCGGCGATCTCATGCTCGTGGAAGGATGGATGGGCCGCAACGATCCGACCGGAGCGTGGGAATATCCGCCGCCGTTCGACCTCTCTCCTCAGACCTTGGATTGGGATACGTGGCAGGGGAATGTCCCCAAGCGGCCGTTCAATCCTCTGGTTTTTGCGCGCTGGCGCTGCTGGAAGGAATACGGGACCGGGGTGGCGGGAGATCTGCTCGTGCATCTGATCAGCGGCATGATGTTCATGCTGGGAATCAATGAGCCGCCAAAGCAGGCGTCTGCCGTTGGAGGAATCCGCCATTGGAAGGACGGTCGGAACATGCCGGACGTGCATTCGACCGTTTACTACTACGGCGAGCTGCCGGTTTACATGCGACTCAATCTAGCGACCGAGATGCCGGAGACGTATCGGATTCAGTGGTCAAAGGGACTTTTGGAAGTGACCGGAAACACCGTCACCTTCTCCCCACAAATCGGGGAAGACTCCTACCCGAGCTACTACACCGGAAGCTTCCCGCGCGCGATGCGCGAGGAGTACATGAAAAAATGGCACCAGGAGAACGACGCGAGACTGGCGCGCGAGGCGATGGCTGAGACCTCCCTCACTTTCAGCGGCCCCCACTTCGACGACATCAAGCCGCATCTCACGAATTACTTCAACGCGGTGCGATCTCGGAAGCCGGTGGTCGAAGATGTGGTGTTCGGTCATCACGCCGCGCTGGCGTGTCACATGGCGAACGAGTCTTATTTCCGGAAGACGGGAGTCACCTGGGACGAGGCGTCGAAGACCATCAAAGGCTGACACTGTCTACGGAGAGAACGACTTCGCCTCGAGCTACAGCTCACGCATTTCCGTCCAGGTACTCTCGCAGCCACTGCCTGAGCGAGGCGAATTCCATCTTGCGCCGTTGACTCAGTTCCGGCTTTTCGCCGAGCCAGGCAATGAGCGCTTCGTTCGCTCCGTGGGCCCAGCTCTCCAGAATCTTCAGCTCCAGCCCGCTGAAGTATTGAGCGGCGTCTCCGCTTTGCCAATCAGCCCGGGTGCGGCGCTCCAGGCGAGTCGCAAGCTCCGTCACCTCTGCTCGTTGATCAATAAATCCGCGCTTCCACTCGGCGGCATTGGGGAAAGACACCGCCGCCAGCTGCGTACGTTCTCGCTTTGCTTTCTCCTTTGCGTCCGCGAGAGCCTTTTCGTTGGATGCGGCTTGTTCCGCAACCCATTCGGGGATCCGCTCCAACGCCCGCTCTAAGACTGCTCCGGCCCAGTTGAGTGCGGCAATGCCGTCTCGAATCACACCTGGATAATCGCTCGGAAGCATTGATGCCGCGTTACGCGGTGCTGCGGTCGCCGGCGGATTGGTTGGAATTCCTGCCGACGCGACTCAGGAGGAAACCTGCGCCGAACATGACCGCTCCGACTACGAGTGAGCCCAGCGCGACCGTAGTCATCGCCGGCAGCTGCAGACGGGTGTCGCCGCCGGCCTGCCTGGCGAAAAATGCGAGCACGACGATCACCGCACCAAACGACAGCAGAATCCCGCCAATGCCCATCAAACCCGCAGAAAATCCTGAGCGCATCGATTCCTCGGTTGAGTACGCTAACCCTGGTCAGTAATCGTAGTCGCTACGCAATCCTTCCGCGAGTCACCGATCACTGAGGGGTGTTCGTTGTTTATACTGCTCAGTCCTTCGTCTGAATGTCGGACCACCGATCCTTTCTCTCTTGTTCCGTCGTTTCTTCGATGCGTGTCGCGATCGTCCGCACATGTCCTGATGGATCCATGATCCACGCGATCCGGTCTCCCCAGAACTGATTCTGTGCTGGAATCAGGATCTTGGCGCCGCCAGCGATCGCTCGCTCTACTGTTTGATCCACGTCCTCGACATAGACAATATCACGACGGGTGAGCTTCCATCCGGCTCGGGTGCACGGCTCGTCAAAGATGGCCATTCGCTCTCGATCATTACCATCGCGGGGCCGATCATCATCAGCGCATGCGCCACCGACCCGCCGGAACCTGGCCGGCGGACGCGCTCGACCGCGCCGAAAGTGCTCGCGCAGAACTCGATCATAGCTGCTGGGTCTCGGCACACCAATCTCGGGATGACGACTGACGCGCCATCGGGAATGCCTTTCACTTTACTGGCCATGTTGCTCCAGGAATGCAGCGAGATTTCTCGCCGCCTGTAAGCGCACGCGTTTCTTTACGAAACCCGACCAACCAAGCAGCCATCCCGTCGGTCCAAGCGCCTGACGCGCCCAACTCCAGAAATTGAATCTGTCGCGGTGCCGGATGATCTTCCCGTCTCGAAAGTCGAAGTCGGCGTCGATCCTGTTGTGAACCGGGCGGCCTGTGGAGGAGAGCGTGTACCATGCCTCCCAATGAGCGCGTCCGGCGGAGTCGTCGGCCTCAATGTCACGGAATTTCGACCCTGAGATTTTCGCCACGCTCGCAGAGCATCAGCCACATCCCCGCCGCTCGTGCGCCCTCGAGATCGGTGAAAACCTCATCCGAAAACGTGACGGCCGGATGGTAGCAGGCGGCCATTCCGCGAGCGTCCCGATTTCCGAAGGACGTGTAGAACTTGCGTATCAGCTCGACGTTTGGATGCACGATTCCTTCATCTTCGCTCTTCTCTTGTCGCACTGCCAGCCGCGGGCTACCATTCAGCTATGTGCCGCGAGGGCGGCCAACGGTCCGCGTAAAGGGTTCAACCCGCCCCTGCGTTCTTACATAACCTTCTATTCCTCGCCCAGGTTGCGGACACGGGCATGAAAGGACTCGCATCCTTTCGAAGGAATGGAGGTGTCTCATGTCCGAACAGGCCCGCGGGTCTCCGTCCGCTTCGTTGTTACTGCCGGACGCCTCCAACCTGGAGTGGCTACGCAAGCAAGCGAAGCGCGCCTTCGACGAGCTGCAGAAATCGCATCCCGACGCGAAACTTGCCGACGCGCAGCGCGATCTGGCCAAGCAGTACGGGTTCTCAAGCTGGCGAGCGCTCAAGGCGCACGTCGATTCACTGACGGTAGATGGTCTACTGTTCGACGCGGCGAAAAAAGGTGACGTTGGCGCGCTGACCGCGCTGCTCGACCAACACCCCGAGAAACTGTACGTCCGCGACCAGCCGTACGAGCACACGCTGTTGCACGCAGCGGCTTTCGCCGGGCACTTGGCGGCAGTGGACCTACTGCTGAAACGCGGCCTGGACGTGAACGCGCGGGAGAAGGGCGACAACACCTATCCGATGCACTGGGCGGCCGCGGCGGGTCACCTCGATGTCGTGCGGCGGTTGGTCGACGCGGGCGGTGACGTCGTCGGGCGCGGTGACGACCACGCGATGGAGGTCATCGGCTGGGCGACGTGCTGGGACGGCGGTGACGACACCATCCACCGCGCCGTCGCGGAATTTCTCATCAGTCGCGGCGCGCGACACCACATCTACTCGGCTATCTCGCTGAATCTCGCGGACGAAGTTCGCCGCATCGTGGCGGCCGATCCATCAACGCTCAACAGCCGCATGAGTCGAAACGAAAACCACCAGATGCCTTTACACTATGCCGTGTTGCGAAATCGTCCGGAGATGGTTTCGCTATTGCTGGACCTCGGCGCCGATCCGCTGGCGGTGGATGGCACGGGCATGCCGGTAGCTGCATATGCGACGGCGCCGGACATGGACCGGCGGGTGATGGAGAAGATCCGCGCACTGACGTCGTCGGAGCTGGCCAGTGCCGAGCGTGGAAACCGTCCGCCCCGGAGCGGCATGATGGACCTCGTCGCCGCAGCGGCTCTGGGCGAATGGGAGACCGCCGCCAGACTGTTGAACGGGAATCCAAAACTCATCGAGCCAGGCGTGCCGCACCTCATGGCCAAGCGAAATAATGTTGCCGCCGTAAAATGGCTGCTCGACCACGGCGCGGATCCCAACGCCCGCTGGGCCCACTGGGAGGCAGATGTTACACCGCTGCACCTTGCCGCTTCGCAGGGTCACGCGGAAAGTGTGCGCCTACTTCTCAATGGCGGTGCTGATCCGAGCATCCGCGACAGCATGCACGATGCCGACGCGATCGGTTGGGCTGAGTTCTTCAGAAGGCCGGACATCGTCCAGATCATCAAGGCCCACGCGATGAAGCCGAAGCGCTAGCGGCGTCGCTGCCGATCGACGCCACGATTGGAATTCCCACGAACGGAAAATGTCCGATCAGCTGAACCCACCAGCGTACGTTGATCGCTGGTGGCCGGTGCGGGAGAAGCGGAATAACCGCCAACGACATCACCATCCAGATGAACGGTCCGTAGAACGATGCAACCTTGACAATCCCGTACCGGGAGCTGAGGAGTTCACGGATCCAGCCCAGACGCAGAACGAGAAACAAGAACACGGCGGACCAATGGGCGATCAGCCGTAATGACTTACATTGACATCACGTGGCGATAACGCTTTGGATCGACGCCGACGCTGCACCGCAGCCCGTGAAAGAGGTTTGCTTGCGCGCCTCTGAGCGCCTCGCGCTCGCGACCATCCTCGTGGCGAATCAGCGGCTTCCGATTCCGCCCGGATACGTGTACGTGTCGGCCGTGCGCGTCGATGGTGGACCTGACGTCGCAGACCGCTACATCGCCGAGCATGCTGTCGGGGGGGATGTGGCGGTTACGGCTGACATCCCGCTCGCGGCGCTCCTGGTGCCGAAGGGCGTCGTCGTCCTCGATCCCCGGGGCGAAGGTTACTCGGCGGAGAACATTGGCGAGCGACTCTCCGTGCGAAACTTCATGGATGGACTGCGGACGACCGGCGTCGATACCGGTGGCCACTCAGCTTACGGCCCGCGAGAGAAGCAGGCATTCGCAAACGCACTCGACCGCGTGCTCACGCGGGCGCTGCAGCAGCGCTGATCGCGTCGCGATCAAACGTCTAAACTCACGCGCTGCCGTCAATCAACAATCATGTACTCGCTCTGCACCAGGCCGCTCCGATACGTGCGCGTAGCCACGTGTTCGAGTCGGACGTCACGCGACAGTAACCCGAACAAGGGAATCCCGCTTCCGAGGAGGACGGGGATGCGCGTGATGATCAAACGCTGAATCAGTCCCGCCTCCAAGAAACGCTGTATGGTGACGCCGCCATCGATGTAGAGATGCTTCAAGCCGCGCTCAGCGAGCCGAGTCACGATTTCTTGTGGGGTGCCGGCCATCACATCACACACGGCGCCGTCAGGTACTGCCAACTCTGACGGCGTCGAGGTGAGCACTACTACCTGCTTCTTACCATAAGGCCAGGCATCGAACGTCAAAACTGTCTCGAACGTCTTGCGGCCGATGACGATGGCGTCCACCGTAGCTATGAACTCGTTGTAGCCGTGGGGCTCGCTGTCGACTGGCAGCCAGTCCAGCGCGCCGTTCTGCCTCGCAATGAATCCATCGAGGCTTGTGGCGATGAATACCGATGCGCTAGGCATGGCCTTAGTGCGCGGGCTCAGGTAATCGGCCGTGTTTGAACATATCGAACCACAGTTCCTCATCCGTGGCGCTGAAAATCTTCAGCTGTCTGAAGATCTCGCGAGCGAACTCTACCGGCGCGAGTCCGCCGGCCGTGATTATGCCGCGGTCGTTCACCGCTGGACCTGCCTCATACAGCGCCACTCCGGAATAATGTGGAACATGTTCGGCGATATAGCCCGGCATGTTGCTGGTGTGACGTCTATCGTTGAGTAAACCCGCGCGTGCAACCGCCAATGTTCCAGCACAGATCGCGGCTACGGGCACGTCTGCCGCGACCGCGCTAGTTAACACTCGATTCAGTCCGGCCTCCGGGTAGTCGGTCTCCCAGTAGTCGCCACCTGGGAGAATGAGAATCTCCATTTCTGAAGGACGGACATCCGCGACCGCGCGGTCGGGGACTAGGCGCAGCCCGCCCATTGAACGGACTGGCTCGAGATTGAAACCAACAGCTACGATGGATCTCTCGCCCGAGCGCCGTAATTCAGCGAGCGCATAGGCGGGCTCCCAATCGGCAAAGCCCTCGAAGACTAGAACGTGTACGGCTCGTGAGGTCAAAACGCCTTCCTCGCTATGGTAATCACGTGCTCCGATCGGGAAAACCCGTCTACGTCCTGCTTCTCAAGCCCTAACTTTCGGACAGCACCTCACCGAGCAGGTCCAGCCGATCCGACCAATACTTTTTGAGATGGTCAACTGTCTGGCGGTCAGGCAACTTCGTGTGCTGCACGGCGACTGAGCTCTTCAACTTCCCCTTCGCCGTGAATCCGATTGCGATGATGGTGCGATCGTTCCAATCGAGTCGCATCGATTTCGGGGCCGTGGCTGTGCGTACCTTGACCTTCGCGCCATCCAACCAGCGACGGCGCGCGCCCGCATCCGCCCACGCGTCGAACAGTGTCGTCACGGGCACGTTGAACGTGCGGGACTTGCTCGCCTCGTACGTGCCGTCGCGCCGCTGCCCGCGCGCACGCAGCCCCTTGATGCGCTCATAGCCGACGGTGACGGTCTGCGACCACCATCCATCGACCTTGTACTTTTCATTCACCAACGCGGCAATTTCGCGATGCGGCATCTGCTCGGCGCCATAGTGGTCGAGTGCGTGCACCCAGCGCTCCCAGGTACACCCTGTCTTCGCCTTCAGTTTCTCGTTGCTCATGCCCGCGACCGCCGCGTAGTCCAATGACTTGGACGCGGGGTTGGGCGTAGCGCGTGCGGCGGCCGCACGGGTGACCGGCGTTACTTTGGGCTTTTTATTGATGTGTGCGAGGGCGGCAGTGTAGGCTTCGCCCGTCTTTCTCATGCGAGCGCGAACCAGGCGCTTGAGATCCTTGTTGCGTGGCATCGTCAATTCTCCTTTGGATGCACCACGGAGCTCTCCCCAGCCGTGCACCATGGTGACGCAAAGGACCGACGAAACCAATCCGGGAGTGTGCCCCCCTTTGCCTCTCACAGGACCCCGGCTGGGGCGGAGTCTCAAGAGGTTGGGCGCGGATCGCCGCCGCCAACATCATGGGATGTCCGAGCGACGGCGTCAAGGCATTTCAGTTGCGGCCGGTCCGCAAGGATTAAGCGGCGCCGAGGCAATCGTCAGGCGGCGCCGACTCGTTTTCGCACTGCGTCGATGTCCCTTACGGGACGCACCTCAACGCACCCCGTACGCGTCCACGGGAACTCGGCCGCAATCCGCACTGCCTCGTCCATGTTTTCGGCTTCGATCAGGTTGAAGCCCGCCAGGAGCTCCTTGGTCTCGGCAAATGGCCCGTCAACAACGGTTAGCCTGTTCTTGCGGGTGCGTAAGGACTTGGCGGTAGACGCGCTTTCGAGCATCTGCGAATCGAGCAGCCGTCCATCCTTGCGCAGCTCGTCCGCATGCTCAAGGCAGCCGCGCATCGTCGCGTCAAACTGCGCCGGAGGCATAGCGTCGAGCATCGTGTTGTCGCTGTAGATCAAGACCATGAACTTCATGCTACATCCTCCTCGGTCCGCGTTGGGGCACCGCTTACTCACGCATTCTAGGGGAAGTGAACCGTATCACCAAGCGGTAAGTGTGGCTTGGTACGCGTGCTCGATATACCTGTCTCGAAACTGGGTAAATTGCGACCATATGGAGCGACGGGGTCGCCAATTCAGACCAGCTATCCCGCGCATCGATGCAGATAGAGGAGCCGGCACGCCGTGGTTAAACGAAAAATCCTGATCGTGGACGACGAGATCGTCGGCGCCAAAGAGCTCGAAGGGCGTCTCACCAGACTCGGATACGAGGTGGCGGGGATAGCGTCTTCGGAGGATGAGGCCATTGCGATGATAGCTAAAGCGGCGCCGGATCTGGTGTTGATGGACATGAGGCTCCGGGAACACGTGAACAGCGTGGGTGCTGACAACAAGCCTCACCGATACGGAAATCTCCCAGTCGTCTTCATCATCGGGGAGGAAGATGCGGCAAGGGTGCGACCGCCCCGAGTAGCCGAGCCTCATGGTTATGTCGTAAGGCCGTTTACGGAGAGCGACCTGCGCGTCAACATCGAGGTGACTCTCTGCAAGCGCGACACGGCGAGAGCGGTCCATGAGATGGAAGATCGCTTTTTTACCGCCTCGATCGACATGCTCTGCTTTCTTGATTTCAACGGGTACTTCAAGCGTATCAACCCCGCCTGGGAGCGAACACTCGGCTATACCCGCAAGGAATTGATGTCGCGTCCCTTCATCGAGTTCGTACACCCCGATGATCGCGAGCGTACGCTGAAGCAGAACGCCCAGGTCAGGGGCGGTGGGCAAGCCCTCGCTTTCGAGAACCGCTATGTGTGCAAGGATGGCTCGTTTAGATGGTTTCGCTGGAATGCGGCGCCGGATTCCTCCGAACGGTTGATTTACTCAGTGGCGCGCGACATTACTGAGAGCAAACGGGCTGAGGAAGAGCGGGAGCAACTGGTGCGCGAGCTCCGGGCTGCACTGGCCGAGGTCAAATCACTGCGGGAGATTCTGCCGATCTGTTCGTATTGCAGAAAGATCCGTGACGATGAGAACTACTGGGACACCGTCGAGAACTACATCTCCCGGCACACGTCAACCCTGTTCAGCCACAGCATCTGCCCTAGCTGCATGGCGACTGTGGTCGAGGCGCAAACTCGAAAACATGGGACGTGAGTAGGCGAGTCCGCGCGAACGAGCGACACGGTCGCGGACGAGGAACACGTTACGGATAGCGATACACGCGAACGTAGTCCACGACCATTTGCTGCGGCAACGTCGTCGATGCGTCCGGATCGCGCGGCCAATCTCCGCCCACGGCGAAGTTGAGCAACAGAAAGAAGGGATGATTGAACACCCACGTCGTCCCGCGCGGCAGATCGGCCGGCGTCATGCGATGATACTGGCGCCCGTCCACGAACCACCGGATCTCGTTCGGCCGCCATTCGACGGCGAAGATATGAAAGTCGTCCGCGTACGCTCCACGAGACAGCGTGTCGGCGCGGCCGATGCCGTTGCCCCCGGAATACCCCGGGCCGTGCGCCGTGCCGTGCGCGACGGCCGGCTCGCGTCCGATGTTCTCCATGATGTCGATCTCGCCGTCCCGTGGCCATCCGATCGAATCGATGTCCGCACCGAGCATCCAGAAAGCCGGCCAAACTCCTTGGCCGCGGGGGATGCGGATCCGCGCCTCGAAGCGACCGTACCCCTGCGCGAACAGTCCCTTGGTCTTCAGGCGCGCCGACGTGTAGCGACACTTGCCGTACCAGCATTCGTCCGCGGACAACGGTGGCTCGGCGCGCGCGCTTATTACCAGGTGGCCGTCGCCGTCCAACGCGACGTTCTCGGCGCGCGTCGTGTAGAACTGCCGTTCGTGATTGCCGAAGCCAGCTCCGCCGGTGTCCGCGACCCACTTGGAACGATCGAACGATGCGCCCGCCGGCCCGTCGAACTCGTCGTGCCAGACAGGACTTGGGGATGGCGACAACTTAGCGCACGCGGTGACTGCGAAGACGGCGATGAAAGCCGGTTTCATTACTGTTCCTCACTCTGAAGGCGGGACGCCGCTTCCACTTTCGCAGCGCTCTTTTGAAGGTCTGACAAAAGTACTGAGGGTCGTGTGCTTCGAGGCTCGCGATGACGCTGTGCGGCACTTCCGCCTCCGGTTAACTTCAAAAGGTAGGCAACCTTATCAATGAAGTAACCATGCCCGATAAATCCCGTACTCCAGTAATCGTCGGCGCCGCACGCACGCCCATCGGCAAATTCCTCGGCGGGCTCTCTCCGTTGAGCGCTCCCGAGCTCGGCGCTGTCGCCATCCGCGAAGCACTCAAGCGGTCCAAAGTGCCGGTCGAGGACGTCCAGGAAGTCATCATGGGCCACGTGATCCAGGGCGGCACCGGCCAGGCGCCCGCGCGCCAGGCCGCGCTCAAGGCTGGGATTCCAGCAACGGTCTCCGCGGTCACCGTCAACAAGGTCTGCGGATCCGGACTCAAGGCGGTCATGCTCGCATCGCAAGCGATCAAGGCGGGCGACGCGCAGGTCATCATCGCCGGCGGGCAGGAGTCGATGTCCAACGCGCCGTATTACGTCTACGGTATGCGCAACGGCGTCAAGCTCAGCGACCAGAAGATGGTCGATGGCATGATCAAGGACGGGCTCTGGTGCGCATCGTGTGATGTCCACATGGGTAGCCACGCTGAATACACTGCTCGCAAAGCCAGCGTGACGCGCGAAGAACAGGACGAGTTCGCGGCCGCATCGCATCGCAAGGCAGTGACCGCGATCGAGGCAGGCAGATTCAAGAGCGAAATCGCACCGGTACAGGTTCCGGGCAAAAAGGGCCCCACCACGGTCGACACCGACGAAGGCCCGCGCAAGGACACTACAGTCGAGGCTCTCGCGAAGCTTCGTCCCGCATTCCCCGGCAAGAATGGCAACAACGACGAGCTGAGCGTGACCGCCGGAAACTCCTCGGGCCTGAACGATGGTGCCGCTGCGCTCGTCGTCGTCTCCGAGGAATACGCGAACGCGCACAACCTCGAGATACTCGGCCGCATCACCGGCTACGCGACTGGAGCAACGAATCCGGAGGATCTGTTCTTCGCCCCGATCAAAGCCGTGCGGAACCTGCTGAAGAAAACCGGAGCGCAACTAAGCGACTACGATCTGATTGAAGCCAACGAGGCTTTCGCATCGCAGGCGATCGCAGACGGTGAGCAGCTCGGCTGGGATTGGAAACGCGTCAACGTGAACGGCGGCGCGATCGCGCTCGGACATCCGATCGGTGCGAGCGGTGCGCGCGTCCTCACGACACTCCTCTACGCCATGAAGGAGCGCGGCGCGAAGAAAGGACTCGCGACGCTCTGTCTCGGGGGCGGCGACGCCGTTGCGCTCAGCGTTGAGCGCGCGAACTAACACCGATTGACGCCGGCGCCCAGCGCACGCCCGACGGTCGGCCGGTCATTACGACCGCTATGGCTGACCGTCGCGTTTTATATCATTTGCTTCGTCTCGCTCGGAATTCTGCAGACGACGGCGGCGTGGATCGGTGGTCCGGCGTCGATCATCACCACAGGCGCGCTTTTTCAGTGGATCTCGCTGGCCAGCGTCGTCATCGCCACCTGGATAATGTTGCGGCGGGTGGAGAAGCTGCCGTGGAGCACGGTTGGACTCGGTCGAACCGCCGCGGCACCGCAGTTGATCCTGAAAGGCGCCGCGTTCGGTGCGGTCACGATTGGAGTCGCGAGCCTGCTGCTTCTCGCGACACACATGATGCGCATCGATCGAACACCTCCGGGCAGCTGGTGGGGCGAAGCGGGCCATTCGACGATCGTTCTGCTTCCCGCCGCGTTTTTCGAGGAGCTCTTCATCCGTGGCTACGTCTTTGCCGTACTGCGACGTGCGTCGGGTTGGAGACTCGCGCTCATCGTCACGAGCGCCGTATTCGGACTTCTGCATGCGTGGAATCCCGGAGCCGACGCCGAGTCGATTCTGGCGGTGACAGTCGCCGGATTCTTTCTGGGCGCCATTCTTCTCGCGACTCGGAGTCTCTATGCGGCGGGTGCCGCGCACTTCGCGTGGAACTGGGTCATGTCGGGCGCCCTGCACATCGCTGTGAGTGGAGTACCATCGGCGGATCCCGATTATCGAGTCGTGGAGACTGGTCCGGACTGGCTTACGGGCGGAGGTTGGGGACCTGAAGGTGGATTGGCCGCCGTAGCCGTAATGTTCATCGCGATTTTTTACCTGTACGGGCGCTACCTGCGCCGGCTGGAGTGGAAAGCATGACCGACCGCGCTGCGGTTGTTGGAGCAGGACAGATGGGGAACGGGATCGCGCATGTCTTCGCGCAATCCGGATTCGACGTCGTGATGATCGACGTATCGCAGGAAGCGCTCGACCAGGGCCGGGCGACGGTTGCGAAGAATATCGAGCGACAGGTCAAGAAGGGGACGATCCCCGCCGAAGAACAGGTGAAGATCCTGTCGCGAATCGATCTCAGCATGGACATCGAAGCGGCGGCGAATGCGTCGCTCATCATCGAAGCCGCGAGCGAGGATAGCGGTCTGAAGTATCGGATCTTCACGGACCTCGATCGTATCGCGAAGCCTGCGACCGTGCTCGCCACCAACACGAGCTCGATCTCGATCACAGAGATCGGGCGGCGAACTTCGCGTCCCGACAAGGTCATCGGCATGCATTTCATGAATCCGGTGCCCGTCATGAAACTCGTCGAGATCATTCGCGGACTCGCGACGTCGGATCAGACGACGAAATACGTCACCGACATTGCGCAGCGGCTCGGGAAGACGCCGGTCGAGGTGAACGATTATCCCGGCTTCGTCTCCAATCGTGTGTTGATGCCGATGATAAATGAGGCGGTGTTCTGCCTGATGGAAGGCGTGGGCGAGGCGGAAGCGATCGATCAGGTCATGACCCTGGGCATGAACCACCCGATGGGGCCACTCGCCCTTGCCGACCTGATCGGACTCGACACCTGTGTCGCAATTCTCGAGGTGCTACGCGATGGACTCGGAGATCCAAAGTATCGCCCCTGTCCGCTGCTCAAGAAATACGTCGCCGCGGGCTGGCTCGGCAGGAAGAGCGGCCGCGGCTTCTATACCTATAGTAAGTAAGACCGAACGTGTCCTGGGCTCTTCACCCGCTCACCGAAGAACAGACCGAGGTTCAGAAACTTGCGCGCGACTTTGCCCGCGCTGAGATCGCTCCGCATTCCGCGGAGTGGGACCAGAAGGCCTACTTCGAGCCGTCGCTGGTGAAGAAGCTGGGCGAGCTCGGATTCCTCGGAATGATGCTGCCCGAGGCATACGACGGATTGGGCACGGACACGGGTACCTATCTCATCGCTCTCGAGGAGATCGCGGCGGCGGATGCGTCTGTCGCTGTGCTCATGAGCGTTCACAATTCGCTTCCGACGCAGATGATTCTGCGCTACGGAAGCGATGCGCAAAAAGACAGATTCCTCAAGAAGATGGCGCGCGGTGAGATACTGGGCGCCTTTGCTTTATCCGAGCCGGACGCTGGATCGGACGCGTCGGCGCTCTCGACGCAGGCGGTGAAGGACGGCAACTCGTGGATTCTGAACGGCACCAAGAGCTGGGTGACGAATGGCAATACCGCCGGCGCAATTCTCACCATGGCGCGCACGGACAAAACGGGCGCGCGGCGCGGAGCGCGCGGAATCGGAGCATTCATCATCACGCCGGATCTCCCCGGATTCAAAGTCGGCAAGAAGGAAGACAAGCTTGGACTGCGCGCCTCGCCGACGGTGCAGCTCACGTTCGACAACATGCGAGTGCCGGCTGACAATCTCCTCGGCGACGAGACGCAGGGATTCGTCTACGCAATGCAGTCGCTCGACAACGGTCGTCTGGGAATTGCGGCACAGGCGATCGGCATCGCGCGCTCGGCGCTCGAACACTCGGTTGTCTACGCGGGGGAGCGCAAGCAGTTTGGTAAGGCCATCAAGGAGTTCGAGGCAATCCAGTTCAAGCTCGCCGACATGGCGATGCGCGTGGCCGGATCGCGGGCCTTACTGCACGCCGCGGCGGCCGCGAAAGATCGCGGGCAGAACATCCGGCAGTTCAGCTCGATGGCAAAGTTGATGGCGAGTGAGACCGCGATGTGGGTGACTACGCAGGCGGTGCAGATCTTCGGCGGTTATGGCTACGTCAAGGATTATCCCGTCGAGCGCCTTATGCGCGATGCGAAAGTCACCGAGATTTATGAGGGCACTTCCGAGATCCAGCGGATCGTGATCGCGCGTGCTCTGTACGGCCACACATGAGGTTTCACCCTGGAATTACGAAATGAAATTGTTCGATACGCTGGCTGAGATGGGACACGAGGAAATCGTGATGTGCAGCGATCCCTCAGTCCGATACAAAGGCATTCTCGCGGTTCACAGCACCAGACTCGGGCCCGCACTGGGCGGAACGCGATTCTGGCAGTACGCGACCGACGAAGATGCGATCACCGACGCGCTCCGACTTTCGCGGGGCATGACGTACAAGAACGCCGTCGCTGGTCTTCATCTGGGCGGTGGCAAGTCGATCATCATCGGCGACAACAAGACCAAGGACCGTGAGAAGATCTTCCGCGCTCACGGTCGTTTTGTTGAAAGCCTGGGTGGCCGCTACATCACCGCCGAAGATGTTGGGACTAGCACGAAGGACATGGCGTTCGTGCAAATGGAGACGAGCCACGTTGCCGGCCTCGCCGGAAAATCGGGCGATCCTTCGCCGGTAACGGCGCATGGCGTCTTTCGCGCCGTGCAGGCGTCAGCCAACCGAAAGTGGGGCTCGGATACCCTCGAGGGGAAAACAGTCGCGATCCAGGGCTGCGGCAGCGTCGGAACATACCTCGCAAAGGAGCTGCACGAGGCAGGCGCAAAGCTGATCGTGTCCGATATCGACGCAGCGAAAGCGGAGAAAGTGTCCAGGATGACGGGCGCGAAGATCGTCAAGGGAGCCGCGATCTTCTCGGCCGACGCGGATATCTTCTCGCCGTGCGCTCTCGGCGGAATCATCAATGACAAGACGATTCCGAAGCTCAGGGTCCAGATCGTCGCCGGCGGGGCGAACAACCAGCTCCTCGAGGAGCGTCACGGCGATGAGCTCCAGAAGCGCGGAATTCTCTACGCGCCGGACTACGTCGCGAACGCCGGCGGCGTGATCAACGTCTACGGCGAAATCTCCGGATGGGACGCCCAACGCGCGCTGGACAAGGCCGACGATATATACGATACCATTCTGAAGGTGTTCGACATCGCTGAGGCGAAGCATATTCCAACGTATGAGGCGGCGGATCGCCTGGCGGAGCTGCGCCTGGCGGAGGCAAAATGAGCGAGACTATTCCAATCGCTTCTGATCATGCCGGCGTCGAGATGAAGAATCGTCTCGTCTCCGAGCTGAAGAAGCTGGGCTACACTCCCGATGACATTGGGTCTAACGATCCGAGCAAACCCGATGACTATCCCGACTACGCGCATCCCCTCGCCAAAGAAGTTTCGGAGGGGGAGGCCAAGCGCGGAATTCTGCTCTGTGGCAGCGGCGTCGGCATGGACATCGTCGCCAACCGGTATCCCGGAGTCCGCGCCGCTCTTGCTTGGTCTCCCGCGATCGGAGAGCTGTCGCGCGAGCACAACGACTCCAACGTGCTGGTCCTTCCGGCCAGATTCATGACGGACGATCAGGCGATCGAGACCATGAAAGGCTGGCTGGACGCTAAATTTGAAGGCGGGCGCCACGAGCGCCGCGTGAAGAAGATCGAACCGAAGGATATTTGATGGGCGGGCCAACGCCGCTCCGACCACAGGACACCTGATGCCGCAGACACACGCAGCGCCGCCAAAACCCACGCCCAGGATCGCGATGCCGACGGGCAACCTCGCGCAGAGCGATCAGGAGATCGCGCGCTTCATCGATCTCGAGGTCAACCGCCAGCGCACCGGACTCGAGCTGATCGCGAGCGAAAATTTCGTCTCGATGGCGGTGCTGGAGGCGATGGGGACTCCTCTGACCAATAAGTACGCGGAGGGATTGCCCGGAAAGCGCTACTACGGAGGATGTGAGTTCGTGGACATGGTGGAGCAGTGCGCAATCGACCGGGTGAAGCAACTGTTCGCCGCCGACCACGCCAACGTCCAGCCACACTCCGGCGCGCAGGCGAATGCCGCGGTGTATCTCGCGTTCCTCAAGCCGGGTGACGTCGTGCTCGGTCTGGATTTGTCGCAGGGCGGACATCTCACCCACGGCTCGCCAGTGAATTTTTCGGGGCTTCTGTACCACGCGATTCACTATGGCGTCGGTGACGATGGCCGCATCGACTACGCGCAGATGCAGAAGATCGCGCGGGAACAGAAGCCGAAAATGATCATCGCCGGCGCCAGCGCCTACGCGCGTATCATCGACTTCGAGCCGTTTGCCGAAGTAGCGCGCGAGATCGGCGCGAAGTTCATCGTGGACATGGCGCACTTCGCGGGTCTCGTGGCGACCGGATATCATCCATCGCCCATCCCGCATGCGGACGCGGTGACGAGTACCACGCACAAGACTCTGCGCGGCCCACGCGGCGGCCTGATTCTCTGCAAAGAGGAGCACGCGAAGACGATCGACAAGGCGATGTTTCCAGGCACGCAGGGAGGGCCACTCGAACACATCATCGCCGCCAAGGCGGTGGCCTTCAAGGAAGCGCTCGATCCGTCTTTCAAGGATTACTGCGGACAAATCGTGCGCAACGCGCAGGCACTTGCGTATGCGCTGATCGAGCGTGGCTTCAACCTCGTCTCCGGTGGCACTGACAACCATCTGATCCTCATCGACCTCAGGAACAAGAACGTCACCGGGAAAGTGGCCGAAAAGGCGCTGGATGTGGCGGGCATCACTGTGAACAAGAACACAGTGCCAAAGGAGACCCAGTCGCCATTCGTCACCAGCGGAATTCGTATCGGTACCCCGGCAGTCACCACCCGCGGTATGAGGGAGCCGGAGATGGAGCAGATCGCCGGGTTCATCGATCGGGTGATCTCCAGCGCTGGTGACGTGACGGTCGCGTCGGCAGTCAAGGAGGCAGTACTCGACTTGACGAATCGCTTCCCGCTCTACAAATCCTTCCCCTCAATGGCGGACAAAAAGTAGAAAAATGGCTGAGCTGGCATTTCGCGAAGGCATCATGGACCGGATTCGCATCCGCGAGCCGCGCTTCGACGAGCAGGCATATCTGTTCGTCCTTTCAGCGCTCGAGATGTGTCAGTCGCAGCTTACCGTGCGACGTCACATCACTGGAGCGGAGCTGGCACGCGCCAGCCGCGATCTCGCGCTCGAGCGATATGGGCTCATGGCCCGAGTAGTCCTGGAGCACTGGGGA
>WNEZ01000422.1_pt1 | contig 36460 bp, 28 predicted proteins | sample 5400521 | NCBI WGS metagenome assembly WNEZ01 (sample SAMN13153339, study PRJNA577476) | soil metagenome | isolation source: 120 cm saprolite under Douglas fir tree site 2 hole 1 replicate 1 | place: USA:California | collected 2015-04-18 | reverse complement strand
GTTCGACAACGCTCGGCGCCTCCACAGGCTCGTTACCGAGCTCGAAGCCCTCTCCGTCCAGGCTCTCGGCAGAGCAGAGGGTTGGGAATTCTGAGGACCGTCCCTCTAGCCACCCTCATGTGCGGAAGACAGGGCTAGCGCCAGGTACCCCGGGCCGGCGCACCGCCGGAACCCCGGCGGGAGGTGAGGAACCAAGCGGCGATCACCGAGGCCACGAGCACGCCCACCAGCACGTCGTTGAAGGGGCTGGGGTCGTGGCTGTCGACCGGCCGCCCGGCGGCCAGGGTCCCGGGGCCCGCTGCCTGGGGCGCAGCGGCCAGGGTCCCCGGGCCCGCTGCCTTGGGCGCAGCCCCGCCGCCGCTCTTCCTCGTTCCGGCGGCGATCGACGCCACCGGGGTCGCCGGGACGATGTCGTCGGTTGCCCGGGCCTCGAGCGCGTCGAAGTTGGCGAATCCCCAGTCGTAGAGGGCCTTCGAGTCGTTGTAGCCGGCAGGGCTCTTGGCATTCAGCACGATCGCCAGGAGCGTGTGGCCGTTGCGGCTGGCTTCGGAGGCCAGCGAGTTGCCCGACCCGTTCGTGTAGCCGGTCTTGACGCCGATGGTCCCCGGATACAGCGTCAGGAGCTTGTTGTGGTTGAACAGCAGGTGCGTTTGCACGCCGTCGTCCCAGGGGATGGAGTGCCGCGTGGTGGCGACCATCTTGGCGAAGGTCGGGTCCTTCATGGCGACCATCGTGAGCAGGGCGAGGTCGCGGGCGGTGGAGACGTGGCCCGGGGCGTCCATGCCGTGCGGGTTGACCATGACCGTCGAGTTGGCGCCGAGGGAGGCGGCCTCCTGGTTCATGAGCTGCACGAAGCCCGCCACGCTGTGGTCGGGGCTGACCTTCTGCGCCAGCGAGATCGCCATGTCGTTGCCCGACACCAGGAGGAGGCCCCAGAGCAGGTCCTCGACCGAGTAGGTCCAGCCGGGCTTGGCGTAGGTGTTGGCCCCGGGGGCGTTGTATGCCTCGTCGGTGACGGTCTGGGTGTCGTCGAGCTTGGAGCGCTGCAGGACGACGAGCGCGGTCAGGATCTTGGTGAGGCTGGCCGGTGGGCGGGGCTGGTCGGCGTTGACGGCCCATAGCACCTTCCCGTTCGCGGCATCGACGAGGATCCCCTCGTCCACGCCGAGCGGGGCGGCCAGAGGATCGGCGTCCGGGCCGGGCGGGGGGCCCGGCGGGGGGGCGGGCGGTGGCACGGGGGCCGCCGCAGGCGCGCCGTGCGAGGCGATCCTCGCCTTGGGAGCCGGTGGGGAGGGCTTCGAGATCGAGCGGGTAGCCCCAAAGGCCTGCCCCGCCGATGGGAGCAGGACGACCAAGAGGGTGAGAACCACCAAGAGGCGGTGTGGAGTCGTCATCGCCGAAGGGAGCATACGGGACGGGAGCCCTGGGGTGCTGGATATCGGGCGGCGCGCCCAGGGGCCCCAAAGGCGGTTGAATGGGCCCGTGCGCATCGTGCGGTACGGGGTCGCCGGGCTCAAGGACCCCAAGGACCTGGAAGGGTCGATCGCCAGGGTGGTCGAGGCTGGCTACGCCGCCTGTGAGGTCCAGTTCGTCAAGGAGTTCACCCTGAAGGAGCCCGAGGCGGAACGCCTCGGCGTGATCGCCGCCCGGGAGGGGGTGCGGCTCTCTGTCCACGCCCCCTACTTCGCCCAGCTGACCACCGCCGAGCCCGAGCGCCTGACGTTGCACCTCGGGGCGCTGCACCACTCCTGCCACCTGGCCTCGCTCATGGGGGCGAAGGTCGTCGTGTGCCACCCGGGGTCGAACACCGGCGACCCCGCCACCGTCCACCGGCGGGTCGCCGCGGCGCTGGACAACCTCGGCCCCCGTATCGCCGACTTCGGGGTACCGCTCGGGCTGGAGACGCCGGGCCGCAAGTCGCAGTTCGGCGCCCTCGGCGACATCGCCCTGCTCGTGCGGGACCATCCCTTCGCCACCGTGGTCGTGGACTTCGCCCACATCCACGCGGTGTCGGGCGGCCAGATGAGCTCAGTCGAGGCGTTCCGGGCGCTCTTCGCCTACATCGCCGGGCAGTTCTCGCCCCAGCACCTGTGGCCCCTGCACTGCCACTTCACCGACAACCGCTTCGGCCCGGCCGGGGAGCTGACGCATGTGCCGTACGACCAACGGGGCCCCGCTGGCCGGCCCGGGGGAGCAGGTGTGCCCGCCGGCGCCGCACGGCGGCTACGGCCGCCCCTTCCTGCCCTGCACCGTCCCGCTGGAGCCGCTGGGGCCGGCGCACGTCTTCCGGGACGGCGGCCGGGAGGTGCGGGTGACGAACCTGGACAAGCCGCTGTTCGGCGACGGCTCCCACACCAAGGGCGACCTCATCGCCTGGTACTACAACGTCGCTCCGATGCTGCTGCCGTTCTTGAGCGACCGGCCGGTGGTGATGCAGCGGGTCCCCGACGGGATCTACGGCGAGGCCTTCTACGAGAAGCAAGCTCCCAAGGGGGCCCCGGAGTGGGTGCGCACCGTCCCGGTCCCCTCCGACGCCGGGCGCAAGAACATCGACTTCGTCATCCCCGACTCGGTGGCGTCCCTGGTGTGGCTGGCGCAGATCGCCAGCGTCGAATGCCACGCCTGGACGAGCCAGTGGCCGCACCTCCACGAACCCGACTTCGCCGTGATCGACCTGGACCCCTTCGAGCCCATCACCTACGACGACGTCCGGGCGGTCGGCCGGCTCGTGCACACCGTCCTCGATCGCCTCGGCCTCCTGGGATTCCCGAAGACCTCCGGCGGGGCGGGCCTGCAGATCTTCATCCCCTTGCGGCCGGGCCACACCTACGGGGAGGTGCGTGAGTTCTGCACCGGCGTCGGCCGGCTCATCACCGCCGTGTACCCCGAGAAGGCCACCCTCGAGCCGTCGATCCCCAAACGAAAGGGGCACGTCTTCGTCGACGCCAACCAGAACGCCAAGGGCAAGACCCTCGTGGCGCCCTACTCCGTCCGGCCCTACCCGGGGGCACCGGTGTCGATGCCGCTGCGCTGGGAGGAGCTGGACGAGGACTTCCTGCCGGAGCAGTTCACGATCGCCACGGCGTTCGACCGCCTGGAGGTCGTGGGGGACCTCTTCGCCGCCACCCGGATGCACCGCCAGGACCTGCATCCCGCCCTGGAGCAACTCCGGGGGTAGTTTTTGTGGCTCCTAGCACTGCTCCGGCGTGAATCCGCTCGTTTCCTTCAATCTCGACTCAATGGAGCTCTGTACCCAAGGCCGAAACCACGGAGCGTGGTCACCTGGGTGGCCCTTTGCGCGGCTTCGCCCCAGCGTCACCATCTGTGGTCGCCCGCGTACCTGGTGGGCGGGTCCCGGCGCATCTTTGGCTGTCTCACCGCGCCAGGCGCGGTCAAACAGCCAAAGTTTGAGTCCGTGGCTTCTGCACGGCACCTAAAACGGGTGTTATGGGCAAATGGCGAATCCGACGTGACCACGAAGAGTGGTTGACCTCCTCCGTGGACCCGGAGGAGGCCGTTCTGAAACAGAGAACAATGCGATCCGTGCTGTCAGGGGACCCCGGGCTGGCTGCGGACTGGTCAATGCCCGGTCAATGCCCGGTCAGTGCTCGGCTAATGCTCGGTCAGGCCGAAGGCGACCCTCCTGTGGAAGGAGCAGAGTCCCTTGCAGTCCCACGCCCGGTGGGTGCACCCCGGCCAGGCGCACGCCAGGGTGCCGGCCAAGCCGTGCACTCGCTCGAGGTGCCGCGAGCAGATACGCCCCTGCTGGGCGGGAGCGCCGCAGGCGTCCCTGCAGTTGGCGGGCCAGACGCATCCCGCGGGAACGACCACGGCGATCACCCCTCCCGGCCACCGAAGCTGTGGGCGGGCCGGGACCTGCCGAGCGAGCCGCGGCGCCGTCCGCAGTGCCGAAATGCAGTCCGCTCACCCATGCCGGGCTCTCCGACCAGGCAACCCTCACGGGGCATCCGGACCAGGGTCTGCAGCTTGCCCGGGCCGGGCGAGCCGGCCTCCGCCACGGTCACAGCCCTGCCTGCCTTGCCGACCTGTGGGCCCTGCAGGCGCGAGCTGAGGCCGCGCTCGGAGACGGCAAAGCTGCGGCACACTCCATCCTCGAATCAGAAGGGGCGGCCGACGCCGTCCAACTGCCCGACGAACCGGAGTGGGCTCGCTTTATCGATGCGGCCTACCTGAACGGCGAATACGGCCATGCCTTCCGGGATCTCGACCAGCCGGAGGAGGCCACCCGGTTCGCAGCACGCTCCGCGGCCGAGGCCGGGCGCCAGGGCCGGGCCAGGAGAGGTTCCCTCGCGCACGCCACGCTCGCCCGGGCGGCGCTCGCCAACCACGACCTCCAGGCCGCCGCCGCAGATGCCGCCACCACGGTCCGGCTCGCCGCCACGGTCCGTTCGTCCAGGTCGGCCGACGCCGTAGTCGACCTACGGCACCGGCTCAGCGCCCATCAGGGCTCGCGGCCGGTGGCCGACTTCTTCGATCTCGCCAACACGCTCCTGCCCGCCTGAACTGAGCCGGGGGGATCCGCAGCTCATCCGGCTCCGCTGCGCTCCGCCGGGCTGCTACTCCCCCCTGGACCCCCCTGTCCTCTCCAGTCGTCGCCCACTCCTTGGGAGTGTCCGACGACCCAGGGGGATCCGCAGCTCATCCGGCTCCGCTGCGCTCCGCCGGGCTGCTACTCCCCCCCGGACCCCCCTGTACAATCGCTGCGCCGTGACCCAACCCACCTGGCCCAACCTGCTCGCCTGCCTGATCTCCGGGCAGCCGCTTGCAGAGCACGAGACCTCGTGGGCCATGGAGCGCATCATGTCGGGCGAGACGACCCCCGCCCAGTTCGGCGCCTTCGTCGCGGCCCTCCGGGCCAAGGGGGAGACGGTCGAGGAGATCTCGGGCATGGTCGCCACCATGCGTCGGATGGCGCTCAAGGTCACCGTCGACGGCCCGGTGGTCGACACCTGCGGCACGGGCGGCGACCGTATGGGCACGATCAACGCATCGACCATCGCGGCGCTCGTCGTGGCCGGGGCGGGCGGGAGGGTCGCCAAGCATGGCAACCGGGCAGCGTCGAGCGCCTGCGGGTCGGCGGACCTCCTGGAGGCGCTCGGGGTGAGGATCGACCTCGGTCCCCAGGCGGTTGCTGCCTGCATCGGCGAGGTCGGCATGGGCTTCTGCTTCGCCCCGATCTTCCACCCCGCCATGCGCCACACCGTCCTCCGGCGCGAGCTCGGGATCCCGACGATCTTCAACTTCCTGGGCCCGCTCACCAACCCGGCAGGGGCGGCCCACCAGGCCCTCGGTGTGTCCGATCGGGGGATGGCGCCGAAGATGGCGGAGGTCCTCGCCCGGACGGGGAGCGTCCACGCCCTCGTGCTCCGAGGCTCCGACGGCCTCGACGAGATCACGCTCTCCGGGCCGACCGAGGTCTGGGAGCTGCGCGGTGGCAGGGTGACCGAGTGGGTCATCGAGCCCGGCGACCTCGGGATCGACCCCGCCCCGCGGGAGGCGTTCACCGGCGGCACCCCCGCCCACAACGCCGAGACGACCGTGGCGGTGCTGTCAGGGGAGCTGGGGGCGTGCCGTGACTTCGTCCTGATCAACGCCGCGGCGGCTCTCGTCGCCGCAGACCTCGCTCAGAACCTCGCAGACGGGCTCGCTGCCGCGAGGGAGTCCGTGGATTCCGGTCGGGCCCTGGACTGCCTCAGCCGGCTGAGGGCGCTTTCCAACCGGCTCGCCGCTCCGGCTCCCTAGCGCCGTCCTCCGCCTTGCCGGCCCGCCGGGGCCGCTTGTGGCCGTTGCCATTGCCGTTCGCTGAGCCGCCCCCGCCCTTGGCATGACCGTTGGTGTGCCCATGGGCCTCGGGGGTGAGGGTGTGGCCGATCGTGGGGAAGGGCCGCTGCGACTCCGACCGGGCCATGGCGAAGGCCGCCGAGGGGAAGTGGCCCCTGCCGTCGTAGACGAAGTAGCGGGGTCGCCACTCGGGTTCGACCGCCTCGCTGACCCGCCACGGGGTACCGACCTGGTCGGTCCTGGACAGGTGGTCCAGCAGCCAGCGCTGCGCCCGGCCGCCGAGGCCGTCAGCGTCGCTGCGGGCGAGCTTCCGGCTCATGACCGAGAAGTTGAGGCTGACGTTGTGGGTACCGCCGTCGCCGAGGTGCAGGATCGTCTCGACGAGGATGGCCTCGACCAGGTCGGGAGGGATCTCCCGGGTCGTCCGCCGGACCTGGTCCAGCGTGTAGCCGCCGAGTCCCGGAGCCGGCACGAACTGGCAGAAGGCCGCCGGGTGGTTGTCGGGGCCCATCGCCATGGCGAGCACGAGGCCGCGGTCCTCCGCGTCGAACAGGCGCCCAAGGGTCATGCAGAGGCGATGGTCGCACTCGGGGCGGTGGACCTCGGTGGCCAGGCCGCGCAGGGCAGACTCCAGGTAGGCGTCGATGCGGCTGGGGTCGAGGAACTCGATCCGGTACCCGGCGTCCAGGACGTGCTTGACGCCCGCACGCAGCCGGGCTGCCCGTGGAGGGTCGACGACGAACCGCCGGCAGTCCACGATCGCTTCGTCGCCCACGTAGACCTCCCGCATCCCGGCCCGGCGGTAGACGGGGAGCCAGTCATCTGAGGCCCCGAGGACGGCCACGGGCCACCCCCGGGCATCCGCGTAGCGCTGGAAGGCGTCCCACACGACGTCCCGCTCCCACAGCGGGCCGACGGGGTCGGGCGACACCAGGCACACCCGGCCGGATACCGAGTACGCCACGACGCTGTCGCCGTGGAAGAACAGCTCCTTGTCCTGGCGGAGTGCGAACGCTCCGAGCGAGTCGCCGGGGTGCGCCGCCAGGATCTCACGCGCCCGGTCGAGGCCACTGCCCGGTGCCCGCCGGCTGGCGTAGGCCGGCCGGAAGACCGTCCAGGCGGCGAGGGCGACCAGGCCCAGGCCCACGGCGATCATCACCGGCGTGAGGAAGTCGCTGAGCTTGTCCGGGAGCGCGATCGACGTCAGGCCGACGAGGCGCAGCGTGACGGCGGCGAGCGCCTCCCCCAGCGCCAGGCGCGGGTGCCGGGTCAGGATCTCGACCGCTGCGGTCCCGGCGACGATGACCGCAGCCGTGCCGGCCGCCGCCGTGATGGCAGCGTGGCGTACGCCGCCCCGGGCCGACCCGCCGCGGAAGGCCGACTGTTGCGCCGCGAGGTATGCGGCCACCCCGAGGGCGGCGACGGCGGCACCGATCTCGACCCCTCTGGCCAGGTGGAAGATCGCACCCCCGACGAGCAGCGCCAGGGCGGTGGCCCAGGCGCGCCGGCCCCCGCGCCGGACGCCGCCGGCGAGGAAGAGCAGCCCCAGGCCCGTCAACGCCACGAGGGCCCCGGCGAACTCCGGGATGGCCAGGGGCACGATGGAGCGGATCCACTCCAGCCGCTGGAACACCGGCGGCATGGCGGCGGAGACCAGGTTGACGAGGCCGACGATTGCAATGGCCGTCGCGGCGCGGGCGCGGACCTTGCGCTGGTGTCCGGCCTTGACGGCGGGCGGGGGCCACGTGGCGCCGCCGGGGAGCGAGGCGACGGTCGTGGGCCTGGGGTCCGATCGTTCCCGGCGGACGTTCAACCGCTCCAGGGCGGATTCCGGGGGCATCGCCTGCCGGCCGCGTACCAGCCGGACATGGAGGTCGGCGCCGGCTTCGAGCTCGATCCACGAGGTCTGCCGGACGGACCGGAAGATGGGCAGCGGGCCGACCCGGGCCCTCGACTCTTCGAGGACCTCGGCGCAGCAGCCGGTATTGGCGTAAAAGCCGTCGCCGAGGGGGATGAGCTCAGCCAGGTGGGAGTGCCCGGTGATCATGCCGGCATAGCCCTCGCGGATGCGGGCGAGGGCGTCGGCCCGCACCGAGTCGTTCCTTCCCCGGCGAGGGTCGAGGGCGGCGTTCGCGACAGCTTCCCACACCGCGTAGGCCGCCAGCGCCAGGGCGGCGATCACGAGCACAAGGTCGGCCACGACCAGGCCGCCGAGGAAGAGGAACCGGTCGGGCCAGTGGGCCAGCCGGGCGCCGATGCGGGTCCGGGACAGCAGGCTGATCGTCAGGGGCAGCTTGAGCAGGAGCGCAACCAGGAACGGGATCACCAGCCACTTGAAGTGGCGGGCGAAGCGCCGGTAGGCCAGCCGGGAGGCGACGAAGCGGGGGAACGACAGCGGGTCCGGCAGGCTGTCGGCGTCCTTGAACCAGGGGTACCGGTGCATCGCCGGGGTGAGCTGGCGGGTGACCTGGATGCCGAGCGGGACGTCGAGGGGATCTCGGGGGTCGGTGAAGGAGTTGGCAGGGTCGAGCCGGTGGCCGTGCTCCACCTGGACCCTGCGCACGCCCTGGCCCGTGTCGATCTTGAGTTCGAGGGCGAGGGCCAACTCGCAGGCGAACGCCTCGGTCACGGCAGCCGCCGCGCCCGAGTCCCAGGCGAGGCGGGAGTCGTGGTTGCCGAGCAGGTACACCACCCGGCGCCCCTCGCACGCGGCGAAGGCCCGCACCGCGGTGGTGAGGCGGCTCTCCTCGTCGAGCATCGAGCGGACGTCCCGCAGATCGCCCGTGACCAGCTCCAGGATGTCGCCGTCCAGCACCAGGACGCCCGGGCCCGTGACGCGCTCGATCGCCGCGGTCAAGTCTTCGATGGGCCGGTGCGAACCATGGCCCCCGAGATGCAGGTCGCTCGCAGCCAGCACACGGCCACCGGCCGGTACATGAATGACGAGCAGGTCGGCGACGCCTGTGCTCACGTGGGCGGATCTCCAGCTATTGGTATGCAAGAGCTTAACCTGCACGGCAAGCAGCGCGTTTCCAGGGCATTTCCATGCCGGTATTGGTGGTACCGTCGAGGCATGAAGCGACTGCGGTGGGTCCTCGCTGGCGCCGCCGTCCTGGGAGGCATGGCCTTCATGCTCCTACGCTCCCGGCACGCGGGCCCCCCGTTGGTGAGCCTCAACGGCCAGCACCCGATGGAGCGCCGCTCCCGCTCCGACCCCGAGGCGCTCAAGGCGCTCATGGCAGGCTCGGTCTCCCGGCTGGGCCTCGATCTGGAGCGTCTCCAGGAGCTGAAGTCCGCCAACTACAAGCCGCTCATGGAGTACCTCGGCTACATCCAGGTGCAGCGTGGGGGCAACGAGACCCTGCTGTTCGTCCGCATGCGGGACCTGGACGAGATGGCCGCCCTCGCGGGCCAGAGCCGCGAGGAGTTCGTGAAGCAGTTCAAGAAGCTTGGGGTTTTACTCTCAATGAACTGAGTGCTGGGGTTCAGAAGTTCGGTGACTTTTCGTTCGCTGCGAACAAATTCTCGCCAAACTTCGAAAACCTCCCCTTCGCTGTCAGTACCACCCGTCTTACTAGACGTGTGCAATCTATCTCTTCTCTTGCGCAGAAGCAGCATGGTCTGCTTACACGTGCGCAGGCTCTTGCCCGGGCCTGTCGGACGGCGACATCCGGGGGCGGCTGAAGGCCGGTGCCTGGCAGCGGGTCCACCAGGGGGTCTACCGCGTCGCCGGCTCCCGGGAGACGCACGAGCAGCGGGTCATGGCGGCGTGCCTGGCCGCTGGGGGCGTGGCCCTGGTATCCCATGGAATCGCAGCGGGGCTTCATGAACTGCTGGGGGAAGACGGCGGCACGCACCTCACTGTCGTGACCAGACGGATCCTCGTGCCTGACGTGAAGATCCACGTCGTGACCGGGCTCCAGCGGCCCGATTGCGCGGTCAAGAACGGGATCCCCATTGCGACTGTGGCGCGGACCATCATCGACCTGGCCCAGACACTCCGGCCCGCCAGGCTCGAGGAGGTCCTCGACCATGCCCTCGCGGCCCGAGCGGTCTCCCTCGGCGTGCTGGAGCGGCGACTTGACCAGACCGGCACCCAAGGTCGGCGCGGGACGGGCGTCCTCGACGCGCCCATCGCCGCTCGGCTGGTGGGGTCGCCACGGCCTCGCCAGCGCGGGGAGCGGCTGTTCGCCGAGATCATCGCCGAGTACGGCCTCCCGCCCGCGGAGCGGGAGGTGGAGTACCACCTCTCGGACGGGAGGACGGTCGACGTGGACTGGGTGTTCTGTCGAGTCGTCGGCGTCGAGATCGACAGCCACCGGCACCACTCCACACTGACCGACTGGTCCGCGGACCACACGAGAAACAATCTGCTGAGGGCGCAGGGCCTGATCCTGCTCAACGTCACCTACCCGCAACTGTGGCGAGAGCGCAAAGGCGTGGCGGATCTCGTGACGGAAGCGCTCGTCAGTCGGGGGCCCTGTGACCGGCCGGAAAATTTCTCCGGACTTTTTTTGCGGTGCTTGAAAACAGGCCCTTTTCTGTCAGTACCCCTCCGTATCGTCGTTCTTGCAAGCCGGCCCCCCGACCACAGGGGAGCCCAGAGCGACGAAGGAGCGGACATGGGCACGCAGCGAGCGGAGGGACCGGGCACGGAGCCCGGCTTCGAAACGGCTGAGGCCAACGGCGTCCGGCTGAGCACGGTCATCGACCCCCGGCTGGCGGAGGTCTGGACCACGCTGTTCGCCGCCGAGCTCGATGCCGAGGACCTCGCCGAGCAGGTCGGCTGGTTCCTCAGGATGGCCTACCTCCGGGGGTACCACGACGGCCTCTGCGAGCCGGAGGCGGGATTGCTGTACCGGGAGCTGGGGGCGCGGGTCCCGCCGCGCCGCCGCTCCATGACCACACGACCGGGCACCACCCACTGAGAGGAGGCCTAGATGATCATCGACTGCCGCGACTGCGAGATGCACGAGACCGAGCACTGCTCGGACTGCTTCGTCATGGCGCTGCTGGCGCCGCGCAACCGCCCCGTGGTCCTCGAACCTGAGGAGGAGGAGGCCTTCGCCAACCTGCAGGAGGCCGGCCTCGCCCCGCCGCTCAAGTTCCGCCGGCGGGCAGGGTAGGAGGGCCCGAGCGGCAAACTTTTCCCCGTTTCGGTGTGCGATGCTTGAACGCGCACGTGAACCAGCGTTTGATTACCAGCGCTGGGACGACTGGGGTGAAGGTGCAAAAGCTGTACGTGGTGGGGTTCACAAGTGATCTGCGGGGTTTGATCCTCTCTCGCCAGAAGGGCGTCAAGAGCGGCGGCTTCGTCGTCGCCTTGGACGACCAGCTCCGGCGGACGATCGACGAGGTCTACCGGCGCCACGCGGCCAGCTCCCACCCAGAGGTCCCCAGGCCCGATGAGCCCACACCAGACGAGGCTGTCGAGACTGAGCCGGCGCCGGAGGCTCCGCTTGCGGAGAGCGGGCCGCGCAGGACCGTCAGCCGCGGCGCGCTGACGCCCAAGGAGATCCAGGCGGAACTGCGGGCAGGGAAGACCGTCCAGCAGGTCGCTCGGATGGCGAACACCGACGTCTCGTGGATCGAGCGCTTCCTGAGCCCGATCCTCGCCGAGCGCAAGGGAATTGTCGACGCCGTCATGGGAGGTGTCATCTCTCGGCCACGGCGAGGGAAGTCGAGCTGCAACGTGGGGGAGGCGATCGTCGCCTACCTGACGGAGCGCAAGGTCGCTGTGTCGATCGAGGACCTCGAGGACGCCTGGCAGGTCGTCCGTCGCGACGGGCAGTGGGAGGTCACGTTCCGGTACGCAGTCCGGGACCAGGTGAAGGAGGCGGTGTTCACCTATGACGCCGAGACGGGCCTCAAGACGTCAAACGCCACGGCGTCCGAGATGGGATGGCGCCCTACGGACGCCGGCCGAGGAACCGAACGGGCACAGCAGACCGACGAGCCCGAGGACGCATCGGGGGCCGGAGGCACCGTTGCGCCCCAGGCGTCTGCGTCACCCAAGGCGCCAGCCAAGCCGAAGGCAAGCTCGAAGCCAACGTCGAGCTTGAAGCCGGCAACCAGCCAGAAGCCGGCAACCAGCCAGAAGCCGGCGAGCCGCCGGGAGGTGGCCGCCGCGTCCGCGGCCTTGTGGGGCGCCACGAAGGTCACGCCGCCCACGGCCCCCGCCCGGCGCAGCAACTTCATCGGGGCCGGCAAGGCGGACGGGTCCGTCCCTCCCACCAAGCAGGCCCCCGGGTCCGCGGCCAGGACTGCGGGCCGCCAGCAACCCCCGCCGCCCGTCAAGCGGCTGCCGGGAGCCGCCGACGACCGGCCCGTCTTCGCCCGCAACTCCTCCAGCCCCCGCCCCAAGCGCCTGATCACGAATGTGGACGACGAGGCCACGTGGCGGTCCGCGGTGGCCAAGACCCGTGCTGCCCGGCGGGGAGGGGCGACCCCGCCCCCGGAGCCACCGCCGAAGCAGCCGCCGAGGGCCCAGCGCAAGCGCCTCCCCGACGACTGGCTCCTGGACGACTGAGCCCCCGGGAAGGCCCCCTTCCGATTGCGGGGCTAGCATGACGGGATGAAGGTGCTCGTCTACGTCGATGGATCCGACGGGGCGATGCGAGCGGTCGATCGGGCCATCGCCCTCGCAGCGGGAGGCGCCCAGGTCCTGGCCCTGCACGTCTACCCGCCCCGGCTCGACCGGGGTCACGTGAGCCACTTCGAGATCGAGCCCGAGGACCTCGACATCGTGTTCGCCAGGAAGGTGCTCGCTGCGGTGGAGGAACGCTTCGCGGCCCACGGTCTGGCCTTCGAATCGCTGATCCTGGAAGGCCACCTGACCGGGGTCATTGCCGAGCAGGCCGTCCGGGGCGGCTGCGACCTGATCCTGATCGGGTCCTGCGGATCGCCTCGGGTCGGCATCGGCCTTGCGAGCGCGGTGCGCCGGCAGTCGCAGGTGCCGGTGGAGGATGTCGCCTGACGCAGCCCTGACACGGGCAGGGAGGCCGGGCAGGGAGGACGTCGCCAACCGCCCCCTGCTACATGCGGCCCAGCAGTTCCCCCTTCTTGGACTGGAATTCTTCGTCGGTCAACACGCCCTGGGCCCGCAGCTTGGCCAGTTCGGCGATCTGGTCGGGGATGCTTGCCCCCTGGTGCTCGACGTGGACGCTGGAGATGCGCTGGCGGTTGTTCTCGATCTCCGTGTAGACGAGCTGCTGCGCCCGGTCGGGGTGAGGGATGCGGGGGAAGATGTCCTGGCCCCGCTCACCCGCGGACTCGATCATGAGATCACCCGCCCCGACGATGCGCTCGAAGAGGCTCTGGTGGTACGAGAGGTCGTTGATCCGCTCCAAGGGGATCTCCCGGCCCTGCTTGCCCAGGACGCCGGACCGGACGATGAGCCGGTCGCTCGTGAGCACGAAATCGGTCGTGCGCCATTCGGCGAGTCGCACCAGGAACCAGACGAGCCAGATCACGGCCGCGGCGGCCACTCCGAGGAGGGTGTAGGTCTGCGCCTTGCTCTTGAGCAGCAGCGTGGCGGCGATGGCGCCGGCGACAATCAGGACGGCCCAGGCCCCGAGACGGGCGAAGTACCACCAGTGCGGGTGCAGGTCGAACGAGATCCGCTCGCCGGGGTTGAGGAGCTTCCTCGGGTAGGGCACCGGCGGGTCTCAGGCCTGGGCCTGGGAGAGATCGCCGATCGCGTCGGGAAAGCGCGTGTGCAGCACGGAGTCGAAGTGCTCGGCGAGGCGCTGGTTGGTCCCGAGCATGACCATGAAGGCCTGCTTGGGGAGGACGAGCAGCTCGCAGTCGCAGACGGCGTTGGCGCGGCGGCTGTGCACGGTGTTGAGGAGCAGCGAGATCTCCCCGAAGGAGTCGCCGGCCCGCAGCCGGGCCACCTCGTCGCCGGTCTCGGCCCGGATGACGACCTCGCCGGACAGGATGATGTAGAGGGCGTCGCCGGGCATGCCTGGCTCGAAGATGCTGCTGCCGGCCCGCCAGAAGAGGTTCAGGCTCTCCCCGACGATGGCGAGAAGGCTGCGTTCGTCCAACGGAGAGAAGTCCGGAACTCCCCTCAGCATCTGGACGAGGCTGTGTGGCATCGAACCCTCTCCCCTCCGCCCACGCCCCTCACTGCCCTTGGAGCCTCGACTATCCTAAATGGCACCAGGATCGTTGTCTTCGGGGCGTTCCCCAAGGGAAGCGGGGGAGTCCCAGAGGGAGCCACAGTGTCCTACTCGCAGGTGCCGCTGCGCATCGCCCAGATCTCCGACATGCACGCCGGAGAGGTTACCTTCCAGCACGACGTGATGGCCAGGGCGATCGAGACCATCAACCGCATGCGGCCCGACGTCGTGGTGGTGGCGGGGGACCTGACGACCGCCGGCTACGAGGACGAGTACATCGAAGCCGCCGGCATCGTCTCGCAGATCGAACCCCCGAAGGTCATCATCCCGGGCAACCACGACGCCCGCAACGTTGGCTGGGTGCACTTCGAGCGGTACTTCGGCAACCGGTTCTCCCGCCTGCGCAAGGAGTTCGACCCGCTGCGGGCGGAGCGGTTGCGGGCGACGGGCTTCACGGTGGTCGGGGTTGACTCCTCCGAGCCGGACCTCGACGAGGGCCGGGTGGGCCGGGACCGCTACCAGTGGATCCGCACGCAGTTCGACGAGCCCGACGACATCAAAATCTTCGCCATCCACCACCATCTGGTCTCGGTCCCCGGCACGGGCCGGGAACGCAACATCGTCATGGACGCCGGCGACCTCCTGGCCCAGCTCACCAGCCTCGACATCGACCTCATCGTCTCCGGCCACAAGCACGTGCCCTTCTTCTGGGGGATCAACGGCATCCTCATCGCCAACTCCGGGACCTGCTCGACCAAGCGCCTGCGCGGCCTGACGCCGTCGTCGTGGAACGAGGTGGAGATCGACGCCTCGACCATCAAGGTGTTCCTCCACTACCCCGGCGGCCGCCGGGAGCTGGCGGTGATCTTCAGCCGCAAGACCCGGGCGCTCACCCGGGAGGCCTTCTACATGACCGAGGAGTTCATCTCGTCCAACCGGCTGTCGGCGGTGATCTGAACAGCTACCGGCGCATCCCCGCAGACCCGCGCGCCTGGTTCTCGGACGACGAGATCGCCAGAGCCGCCACCTACCGCCGGCCGCTCCGGCGGGTGGCGCTCACCGAGTCGCTGCTGGGGCTGACGCTCCTGGTGGTCGCCGTCGCCACCCATGTCGCCGGCGGACTGCTGCGGGTGCTGGGCCACGCATCCTGGCCCGTGCAGGTCGCCGGGGTGGTCTCGGCGATCGTCGTGGCGGGCACGCTGCTCGGCCTGCCCTTCGGGGCCTGGCGCCTCGGCTACGAGCGGCGGTGGGGCTTCGCACGCCAGACCGCTGCGGGATGGGCGGCGGACCACGTCAAGGAGCTGGCGGTCTCCCTCGTCCTCTCGAACGCCGCAGCCCTCGGCTTCTTCGGCCTCGTCCGGGCGACCCGCGACTGGTGGATCTTCGCCTGGGCGGCGGCGGCCTCGCTGTCGGTGGTCCTCGTCGCCGTGGCCCCGGCGGTGCTGGCGCCGCTCTTCAACGCGTTCCGTCCGCTGGAGGACCCGTGGCTGTCCGAGTCGGCCATCGAGCTCGGCCGGCGGGTCGGCGTGCGGATTGGCCGCGTCCTCGTGATGGATGCCAGCCGCAGGACAGCGAAGCACAACGCCTACTTCACCGGCCTCGGTCGCACCAAGCGCGTGGTGCTGTGGGACACGTTGCTGGCGGACTACGAACCGGCGGCGACGCTGGCCGTCCTGGCCCACGAACTCGGGCACTGGCGACGCCGCCACGTCCAGCGGATGCTGGCCATGAGTGCCGCCGTGATGCTGCCGGGCTTCTACGTCCTCCACCTCCTCCTCGACTCGGCCCACGTGCGCTCGTGGGCCGGCATCCACGGTGCCGCCGACCCCGCCGCAATCCCGTTCGCCCTCCTGGCGGTGTCGGTGATGCAGGCCCTCTGGTCGCCGGTGGCCCTGTGGTTCTCGCGGGCGTGGGAGCGCCAGGCGGATCTGGACGCGCTGGCACTGTCCGGCGACATGGGCACCGCCATTGGCCAGGACGCTTCGGACGTCTTTCTGCGGATGCAGCGGGACCTTGCGGTGGGCAACCTCAGCGACCTCACGCCGTCCCGGTGGGCCTACCTGCTGGCCAGCCATCCCCCGGCCGCGGAGCGAATGGCCCTCGCTGCTGCCATCTCGTCGCCGATGCGCCCATAATCTCCATAGCAACTCCCTTTTTTCGATGCACGTTTTCGATGCACGTTTTCGATGCACGTTTTCCTTGCACGCCGGGGGTATCGAGGCGGTGCCGGCCACCCGCCCGTTGAGTTGAGGAGGCAGGGCCATGGCAGTCGTGACAGGTAGCACGCTCGTGGAGTTGTTCACCAACCGGACCAAGGCGACGCCCGATGGGGTGGCGATGCGGACCAAGGTTGGAGGGACCTGGACGGCCATCACCTACGGGGAGTTGGGCGCCCGCACCAGGGAGGTCGCCAACGGGCTCGTCAGCCTTGGCGTTGCCCCCGGGTCCTGCGTCTCCCTCCTTTCGAAGAACCGCGCGGAATGGATCCTGTCCGACCTCGCCATCCTGTCGGCAGGCGCCCGCACCGTGCCCGTCTACGTCACGAGCTCGCCCCGCCAGGTCGGCCACATCGTGGGGCATTCGGAGTCCTCTGTGGTCATCGTCGAGGACCGCGATCAGCTGGACAAGGTCCTCAAGGTGCGAGAGGAGCTCCCGCTGCTGAAGACGGTCGTCGTCATCTCGGGCGACGGGGCCGGCGAGTACCCGCAGGTCATTTCCTTCGACGAACTCCGCAAGGCCGGCGCCGCCTACGCCACGGCCAACCCCACGGCCGTCGACGAGCGGATCGCCACGATCGGCCCGGACGACATCGCCACCATCGTCTACACCTCCGGCACGACCGGCGACCCCAAGGGGGTGCTGCTGACCCATGCCAACTTCACCAAGACCGTCGCCGCCGGTCTGGGGGTCATGGGGCTGACCGGCGGCGAGCACCGCCTCATCTCGTACCTTCCCCTGTCGCACATCTTCGAACGCCTGATCGGGGAGGTGGCCGTCATCTACCTGGGGGCCGAGGTCTGGTTCGCCGAGTCGATCGAGAGACTCGTCGGCAACCTGAAGGAGTGCAGGCCCACGCTCTTCATCGGCGTGCCGCGGGTGTACGAGAAGTTCTATGCCGGGGTACTGGCCAAGGTCGCCCAGGAGCCCGGCGTCAAGCGGGCCCTCATCACCAAGGCAGTGGAGGCCGGCAAGGCGAAGGTGGCGCTGGAGCAGGCCGGCAAGCCCGTCCCCTTCGGCCTGGCCCGCAAGCATGCCCTCCTCGACCACCTCGTCCTCTCGAAGATGCGCCACGAGCTGGGGATGGACGCGTGCACGCTGGCGGTCACCGGGGCCGCTCCCATCTCCGTGGAGGTGCTCAGCTTCGTCCACGCCCTCGGCATCCGCCTCGTGGAGGGCTACGGTCTCACCGAGACGACCGCACCGGTCTCGGTCAACCCTGTGGGCAAGATCCGGATCGGCACCGTCGGCCCGCCGCTGCCCGGCGTGCAGGTGCGCTTCGACGAGGACGGCGAGTTGCTCGTCAAGGGCTACAACGTGTTCCAGGGGTACTTCCGGAACGACGCCGCCACCGACGCCGCCATGACGCCCGACGGGTTCTTCCGCACTGGCGACGTCGGCCAGCTCGACCCGGCGGGCTACATCAAGATCACCGACCGCAAGAAGGACATCATCGTCACGGCAGGCGGCAAGAACGTTGCGCCGCAGATGCTTGAGGAGCGTCTGAAGTCAGAGCCGATCATCTCGCAGGCCCTCGTCATCGGCGACCGCCGGCCCTACCTGGTTGCCCTCATCACCCTCGACGCCGACGTCTGCCCGACGTGGGCAGCCAACCAGGGCATCACCTACACCGACATGACCGACCTCTCGGCGAACCCCAAGGTGCTGGAGGCCGTGGGGACCGCGGTCGAGCGGGTGAACGGGGAGCTGTCGCACGCCGAGGGCATCAAGAAGTGGAGCGTGCTGCCCCGGGACTTCAGCCTCGATGCCGAGGAGATCACCCCGACGCTCAAGGTCCGCCGGCGGGTGATCACCGAGAAGTACGGCGACGCGATCGAGCGCATGTACGCCAAGTGACGCCGGCTGGTCCCGCGCTCAACCCCAGTGGAGGTTGACCGTGTTGGGCCTGGAGTCCCTGCCACTCGTCGACGTCCGGGTCTGGGCCCGGCCGACCGACCACCGCAGGCGCTCCTCCTCCCCCTCCTCCTCGGTGCGGAGGCGGAAGGACGCCTCGAGGATCGGGGTGGCGTCGGCCCCCTCCATCAGGGCGATGCACGGTTCCCGGAAGACGCAGGTGCTGCAGTTCTCCGGCGATGGGGTGGGATAGACGGGTAGCTGCGGGTCTGCCATCAACTTGGCCTCGGCCGCCAGCAGCAGGCCGATGTTGCGCACCGACGTGCGGCCCCGCCGGACGTAGGTCCGGCGGAACCATTCGCCGGTCTCCCGGGTGTCGATGTAGTCGACGGCCTGCCCCTCGGAGCTCAACAGGGGCGAGAGCATCGCCTCCAGCGGGTCCGGCGCCGCCGGCGACAGGGGGCTGCGGCGGGTGTGGATGTGGCGGGGCCGGGCCATCGTGCGGGCGTCGACGTGCGCGTCGAAGCCGTCGGCGGCCTCGATGCCCAACGACCCCGGCTCGGCGTCGACGCGGAGCTCGTTGTAGACGGTGCCGGCAACCCGCAACTGGGGATAGGTCTGCTCGGTTGCCCACAGCGTCGCCATGCCCTCCAGGTCGAGGAGGAGCTGGTCGTCGTCCTCCCACTCGTTGCCGACGACGCGGTGATCGGCGATCCAGTACTCGTCGTTGTGGTCGGAGAAGAGGTGGTCGACCCGGCCGAGGAGGCGGATCTCCCGCCCCGCCGCGTTCGTGAGGTCCGAGCCTGGGCTGTCGGGGTCCGGGATGGGCGCCCAGTACTCCTGATCCGAGAAGATGGAGACGAAGGAGTCGAGTGGGGCCGCCCAGGCGAAGTAGCCGTTCAACATCGCCTCGCCGCGCTCGATGGCCTCCTCCAACTCCTCCTCCTGCTGCGGCGTGATCTCCGCCACGCTCTCGTAGCGGGTTCGGTCCTCCTCCAGCGAGCGAAGGAACCCCTTGAGCGCCAGCGGCCGCACGATGGCCCGGTCCCAGTCGTCCATCGCCGGGAAGTAGTAGACGGCCAGGGCGTCGTGGATGGCCTTGTCGAAATCGAAGACCCGTTGCGGCCGGGCGGGGACGTAGTTCCGGCGGATCCGCGCGCCGAAATCCCAGGCCCTCCGGCACCGCCGGAAGGTCGCCATCTCCCGGGGCCGAAGCACGCATGCCCACGTCATGGTCGATCCAGATTGTACGAGGTGTCGGGGTCGCAATGTGGGTGTCCCACTGCGGCGAACATGTGTACGGGACCTGCCGGTGGCGGCTGGTAGGGTTTGGCGTATGGCGGATGGCAACGTGGGCGCAATCGTGGACGCTATCTTCGGGGGCCTCAACGAGGAGCAGGCGCAGGCGGTCGCGTGCGTCCGCGGGCCGGTCGTCATCCTGGCCGGCGCGGGGTCGGGCAAGACCACCACCATCACGCGCCGCATCGCACACCAGATCGCCACCGGTACCCACCGGCCGGAGCGGATCCTCGCCGTCACGTTCACCGACAAGGCTGCGAAGGAGATGGGTTCGAGGCTGGCCTCGCTCGGTTACCCCGCCGTGCGGGTCAAGACCTTCCATGCGGAGGCCCTGGCCCAGCACCGGGTGCTGTCCGGCACCGACCTCGAGATCATGCCGTCGAAGACGCCGATCCTCCTGCCACTGACCCAGTCGCTGCCGATGCCGCACCGCTTTGTCGGCGTGCGAAGCGTTGCGTCCGAGATCGAGTGGGCGCGCAACCGCCGTGTCGCCCCGGGGGCGTACCTGGGCGCCATGGGCGACCATGTCCCTCCCATCCCCGCCGATCTCATGGCCGGCCTCTACGGGTCCTACGAGCGCCGCAAGCGCGAGCGCAACCTGATGGACTTCGAGGACCTGCTGGAGCGCACGCTCGACCTGATCGAGGGCAGCGACGCTGCCGCCGCCAAGGTCCGAGCCCGGTACGAGGCCTTCTCGGTCGACGAGTACCAGGACGTCAACCTCCTGCAGCAGAGCCTGTTGGATGCCTGGGTTGGGGACCGGCGGGACCTCTGCGTCGTCGGCGACGACTACCAGTCGATCTTCGGGTTCACCGGGGCCACGCCGCGTTACCTCGTCGACTTCCCCACCCGGTATCCGGAGTGCCGCGTCGTGAGCCTGCGGGCCAACTACCGTTCGTCGCCGGAGGTACTGGCCATCGCCAACCGGCTCGCGGTGGGCCTCGGCGACCCGCCTCGCCTCCTCGAGGCGGCGGCCGCGAAGCCCGGCCCGCCCCCGACCCTGCGCAGCTTCGCCTCGGGCGCCGACGAGGTGGCATGGATCACCGCCGAGGCAAGGCGCCTGCACGACGCGGGCACCCCGTGGGAGGAGATGGCCGTCCTCTACCGCATCAACGGGCGCTCGGAGCCGCTGGAACAGGAACTGGCCCGTGCCCGGATCCCCTACCAGGTGGCCACTGCCTTCCTCCGCCGCCCGGCCGCCCGTGCGGTCCTCTCGGCGCTGCGGCGCGTGACGGGCAACGTCGTTGACGCCGTCGAGGCCACCGTCGGCAAGATGGGCTACCGGCCCGGCGGCGAGGCCACGGGCGACGAGGCCACCCGCCAGGCAGACCTGGGTCGCCTGCTCGAGCTTGCCAAGGAGTACCCCGGCGACGGGGGGGTGCCAGGCTTTGTCGCCGATCTGGTGCGGCGCTTCGCTGCCTCGGAGGCCGAGGACGGCCGCGGCATCCAGATCCTCACCTACCACCGCGCCAAGGGCAAGGAGTTCGACGCCGTGTTCCTGCCCCGCCTGGAGGACAAGGAGTTGCCGTTCGCGCTCTCCACGTCGCCAGAGGAGCGGGCCGAGGAGCGCCGGCTGCTCTACGTCGGCATCACCCGGGCCCGCCGCCACCTCAGCCTGTCCTGGGCGGCGTCCCGGGACGACGCTCGCGGTCGCCTCATGTTGTCGCCGTTCCTGGCCGAGATCCGCCCCCACGCCACGGCCCCCACGGCACCCGGCCGGCCCGCCGCTGGACGCGCAGCGGCCGCCGGCCCAGCCTCACCACTGCTGGTCGCCTTGAAGAAATGGCGCACGGACGAGGCCAAGGAGCGCGGGATGCCCGCCTACGTGATCTTCCACGACCGGACGCTGGCCGACATCGAGGCCCGCCGGCCCCGGACCCTACCCGAGCTGCTGTCGATCTCCGGCGTCGGCCCCGCCAAGGTCGCCAACTACGGTGAGGCGGTCCTGGCCATCGTGAAGGCGCACGCCGACGCGTGAAGCGCCTGCACTCCGGTAGGGTTCGGGGGTCATGAGGGGCGACAGGGTCGAGGTCCTGGTAGACGTGGGGAATGCCACCCGCAGCTTCGAGATCGTCGCCACGAAGGCCGGCCGCCGGGTCGAGGTCACCATCGCCCGGGGGACCGTCGAGGTTGCCGAGGTGACCCGCTCGGGGCAGCCGGTGCGCTCCGCCCGGTTCATGGCCACGCGGGTCGTCGCCGTCGTCGAGCACCCGTCGGACTCGCCGGGCGACCCCGAGCCGAGACAGCCCCGGCGCCCCCCGCCGGAGAACCAGGCCTCGCTCGGCTTCTAGGATTCCGTCAAAAGTCGGTATGACCGAGGTGGCCACCCACAAGGGAGCGGCAGATCGCAACGCTGCCCCCGGCACCTCGTCACTAAGGGTGGCGACAGCGAAGCGCCGCCGTCCAACCCAGACCCATGAACGCAGGTCCGTGCCGGAGCGCCTACTTTCCTCCAAAAGGTGCGCTATCCGCACTTTTTGGAGGAAACTCACTTCCCTCAGAGCGCAGACTTTTTGACGGAAACTGCCTCGCCCATCTAGCCGCCGCCAGCGACCAACTCCCCGCGCATGTTCTGGAGCAGGTGGTAGCGGCATTCGAAGGTGACGGCGCCGGCCTGCGGGAAGGTCACGGTCACGGTCACCGGCGTGCCGGCCTCGACGTTGGCGTCGATGTGCTGGCTCGCGATCCGGAAGTCGTGCAGGGCGTTGCCCTGGTTGCTGAGGGTGACGGTCAGGTGCTGGCCCGGTGCCCCTCGAAGGATGGTCGGCTGGAAGAAGTAGTCACCCAACTCGATGACGGTGGTGGTGACGCCTGAGACGTCGGCCTCGCCGTGGGCCGCGGCCGGCTGGCCGTCGGCGAGGCGGACCGTCGGGCCGCTCCCGGTGCAGGCGGGCGCCAGCGTGAGGATGGCAGCGATCGGCAGGACAAGCCGGGCGAGGAGCCGCCGCCAACGTTGGGGCCAGCGTTGGGTCAAAAAACCCGGAAATGGACGCTTTTGACCCAACGTCGGTTGGTCGCCCTCGGGAGGCCCTCAGGCCCCGGCGCCGACCGCCTGGACCGGACCCTCGACCCGGATCACCACCTCGGTACCGGGCGGCGGCGGGGCCACCGGCCCCCAGGTGCGAGCCATGACGGTGTGGGTCCGGCCCGGGAGCACCGCCACCTCGACGAGGGCGTCGTGGCCGTAGTAGTGCGTCTTGGTGACCTCCCCGTGCGGCGGGCCGTCCCCGTTCCCGCCGATGGGCCCGCGGAGGTGGCTGGGTAGGCAGCCGGCGAGGACGATCTGCTCCGGCCGGATGACCACCCGGGCGGCGCCCACCGGCACCTCGTCGCCGGCGCTGAGCGTGAGTGTCCCCAGGGGTGTCTGGGCCATGCCGTCGTGGATGTCGGCGGTGAGCAGCGTGGCGTCGCCCACGAAGCGTGCGGACCAGGCGTCGGACGGCCGGGTGTAGAGGTCAACGGGCGAGCCGGACTGCAGGGCCACGCCGTCCCGCATCAGGACGACCTGGTCACCGAGCGACAGCGCCTCGGTCTGGTCGTGGGTGACGAGCACCGCCGTGACGCCAGCGGCAGCGAGGGCAGCCCGGACATCGAGGCGCAGCCGGTGCCGCAGGCTCGCGTCGAGGGCCGCGAACGGTTCGTCGAGCAGGACCAGGTCGGGCTCGCAGATGAGCGCGCGGGCCAGGGCAACCCGCTGGGCCTGCCCGCCGGACAGCTCGTCGGGCCGCCGGTCGGCGAAGCCCGCCAGCCCCACCATCTCGAGGAGCTCCTCGACCCGGCCCCGACGCACGCCGCGCTGGCGGCGGGAACGCCGAGCGAGGGCGAACCCCACATTGCCGGCGACCGACAGGTGCGGGAACAGCGCCCCCTCCTGCGGGACGTAGCCCACGCGGCGGTCTTCGGGGGCGACGCAGTGCCTGCCGTTGTCCACGACCCGTCCCCCGATGGCGACCGAGCCCGCCTGGGCCGGGAGGAATCCCGCAAGGACCCGCAGCAGGGTGGTCTTCCCGCAACCGGACGGCCCGAGGACGCAGACGACGTCGCCCCTGGCCACCGCAAGGTCCAGGCCGCGGAGCACCCGGGTGGCTCCGTACGAGGTCTCGAGGCCGTTGACCTCGACCCCGAGGGCCGCCTGCTCGCCGCTCACGGGCGTTTCGACTGGAACACGCGCAGCCGGATGAGCAGCAGGGTCGGGACGGCGGAGGTCGCAAGCATCAGGGCAGCGTAGGGCGCAGCCGCGCCGTACGCAAGGCCGGAGCTGTACGACCAGAACCGGGTGGCCAGCGTCTGGAGACCGGTGGGCCGCAGCAGCAGGGTCGCCGTGAGCTCTGTGGTCGCCGCGAGCCACACCAGCGCGGCGGCGGCTCCGAGCCCTGGGGCGATGAGTGGCAGGGTCACCCGGAACAGCACGGCCTTCGGGGTGGAGCCGAGGGTGCGGGCCGTGTTCTCCAGCACCGCCGGCACCCGGGTGAGCGCCGCCCGCACTGCGACGAGGGCGAGGGGGAACGACAGCACGACGTAGGCAGCCTCCAGCAGGAAGGTCGACTGGTAGATGGCGGGCAACCGTCGCACTGCGATCGTGACGAAGGTGAGCCCGAGGGCGATGCCGGGCAGCGCTCGGACCAGGTAGCTGCTGCGCTCGATCCATTCGGACAGCCGGCCCGGGTACCGGACGGTCAACAGAGCGACCGGCAGGGCGAGGGTCGTGGTGACCACCGCCGCTATCCCGGAAAGTCCGAGCGTCTGCAGCGTGGCGGCCACGATGGAGGCGGGAGGGAGGGTCGTCGGCGGGTTCCGGATCATCCAGTAGGCGATGGCCCCGACCGGGACGCCCAGGCCGAGCAGGACCACCGCAGCGAGGGCCAGGCCCACCGCCGGTGCCGCCTTGCCGAGCCGCACCGGAGCCGCCGGGCGGTGCGTGCTCCCCCACCGGACCCGCCGCGCCTTGCCCCGCAGCCGGTACTCGCCGAGCAGCAGCCCCACGCCGAGCAGGCACAGGATGAGGGAGAACAGCGACGCCGTCTGCCCGTTGAAGCGCAGCGAGTACTCGGTGAAGATCGCAGTGGCGAACGTCTGGAACCGCAGGATCGAGAAGGCCCCGTACTCCGCCAGCAGGTAGAGCGAGCTGATGAGCACCCCGCCGAGCAGGGCGAACCGGATGCCCGGCACGGTGACGCGGAAGAACCGTGCGACGGGGCCGAGGCCGAGCGTCCGGGCGACGTCCTCGGTGGCGGGGTCCGCGTCGCGGAGGCTGGCGGCCACCGGCAGGTAGACCCACGGGTAGAGCGTGAAGGTCATGACCAGCGCCGCCCCCTTGAGTCCCTGGACGGCGGGGAAGAGCGACACCCACCCGAACCCGGCCACGAACTCGGGCACCGCCAGCGGCAGCACCAGCAGGAGCCGGAAGGCCTTGCGTCCGGGCAGGTCCGTGCGCTCGACGGCCCAGGCGGCGCCGACGCCCACCACGGCGCACCCGATGCCGACCAGGACGGTGAGCTCGACGGTGTGCAGCAGCAGGGTGGGCAGCAGCGGCCGCTGGAGCACGCTGCGCGCCTGGGCCCCGCCGACCGTCAACGCCTGGACGACGACCGCCACCACGGGGACCCATGAGGGCGGCGGCGATGCAGGCCAGTCCCAGCAGCACCGGCGGGAAACGGTGCCAGCGCCGGAGCCGGACCCTCCCCTCCCGGGCAGTCGCGAGGTCCCCCGTGAGAAGGGCCGGTGCCTCCACTACAGCAGCCCAACCTGCTGCAGGAGGTCGAGGGCGCCCGAGCCGTCCCCGAGGTCCGTCGCACTGAGGGGAGCGGGCGTGACGCTCGTCAGTACCTTGAGGTCGGGCGGTGGCGCGACGCCGGGTCGCAGCGGGTACTCCCAGCTCTCGGAGGTGGCAATGATCCGCTGGGCCGGCTCGCTCACGAGGTAGGCGACGAAGGACTGGGCGAGGGCGGCTTGCGTGCTGGACGCCAGGACGCCGGCCCCCGAGATGTCGATGAGGGCCCCCGCGTCCCCTGCGGCGAAGTAGTGCAGCGCCGAGCTCACCGAGCCCTTGTTCTCGTCCCGCAGGCGGAACCAGTAGTAGTGGTCGAGGATCCCGACGGCCCGCTCTCCCCGGTTGACCGCGGCGACGACCGCCTCGCTGTCGCTGTAGACTTTGGCGTTGGCCTTCAGGCCCTCCAGCCACTGCCTGGCGGCGCCGACGCCGTTGAGCTTGATGACGGCGGTGACGACGGGATGGAAGTCGGTCTCGCCCGGCGCCAGGGCAACCCTGCCTTCCCAGGCCGGCTTCGCGAGGTCCATGATCGACGCGGGCAGGTCGGTCTCGCTCACCTGCCGGGTGTTGTAGACGAGGGCCGAGGTCCGCGCGGTCACGCCCACCCACTCGCCGCCTGCCGAGCTGTCGGCGGCGGGAACGGCGGCGAGGGTCGTCGCGTTGACGGGGGCCAGCAACTTCCGTCCGGCGACGACGTTGAGGGCCGGGGGGTTCTCGGCGACGTAGACGTCGGCTGGGGAGTTCTTGCCCTCCGCCAGCAACTGGTTGGCGAGGTCCCCCTCGTCGCCGGAGCGGAGTGCGACCTTCGCGCCGGTCCGGGACTGGAAGTCGTCCACGAGCTCGCGGACGGTCTGCTCGTGCTGGCCGCAGTAGACGGTCAGCGAGTCACCCATGGTGGCGCCGCTTGACGTCGACGTGGTCCCCCCACAGGCTGGGAGACCGAGGCTGGTGAGGGCCACGACTGCAGGCCAGACCAGGCGGTGACGCAGCAACGGGCCTCCTTGCTCCGGCTGTGGGCGGCCCGGATGTTAGACGCTCCTAATCTGGAAAGTCAAGGTGACTGAACACTCGAGGTTAACCTACCCTAACTGTCGGCGAATGCCCGCCGCGGGGCCGTCTGGGATAGTGGACACATGGCTGTTGACCGGATTGATCCGCCCTACGTCGCCGGCGAGCGGGCGCTGCTGGAGGCGTTCCTCGACTACCACCGGGCCACGTTGCTCAGGAAGTGCGAGGGGCTCAGCGACGAGCAGCTGACCAACGCGTCGGCGCCGCCCTCCGCGATCTCGCTGATCGGCCTCGTCCGCCACCTGACGGAGGTAAAACGCAACTGGTTCCGCCGCAACGGCCACGCCGACCTGGTGCGCGAGCGCATCGACGGAGCGACGGGCGAGTAACCGGGTGGGTCCAGCATGGTCATGAACGGATCAGCGCAGCCGGCCGTCGAGGTGGTCGACCTCCGCAAGCGCTATCCCAAAGGCAAGGCGGAGGCGGTCGCGGGCATCTCGTTCGCGGTCGAGCCCGGGGAGGTCTTCGGCCTGCTCGGCCCCAACGGCGCAGGCAAGACGACGACGGTCGGCATCCTCACCACGCGGGTGCGGCCCACCGGCGGCAGGGCGATGGTCGCGGGTGTCGACGTGATGGCCGACCCCGTGGCCGCGCGCCGGATCCTCGCCGTGGTCCCGCAGCGCAACAACCTGGACCGGTCGCTGTCGGTCAAGCAGAACCTGCTCTTCCACGCCGCCTACCACGGGGTGCCGAGAGCCGAGCGTCGCGAACGGGCGGAGGTGCTGCTCGGGCAGTTCGGCCTCGTGGACCGGGCGGACGAGAAGCCGGCGATGTTCTCGGGTGGCCAGTCCCAGCGGATGATGATCGCCCGTGCCCTCATGCACGCCCCCGAGGTCCTCTTCCTCGATGAGCCCTCGACCGGGCTCGACCCCGCTGCCCGCCTGTTCGTCTGGGACCGGGTGCGCGAGCTCAAGGAGGCGGGGACGACCATCGTGCTCACGACCCACGACATGGACGAGGCGGCGTCGCTGGCGGACCGGGTCGGCATCATGGACCGGGGCAGGCTGCTGGCGCTCGACACCCCCAAGGCGCTCATCCACCAGCTTCCCGGCGAGCGGACGCTCGACGTCTCGGTCAACCTGGGGCGGGCCTCGACCGAGGACGTCTCGGCGGAGCTGTCGAAGCTGGCCGGCGTCGAGCGCGTCGAGCACGTCCCGGCCTCCGGAGGGCCGCCCGGCGCACCGCCGGCAGGCCCCCCCGCCGGCCCGCGGCATTTCCGGCTCTACGTGGCAGGGGAGGTGGCCTCGCTGGTCAGCCCCGTCGTCCAGGCCCTCCAACCCCTCGGGGCGACGCTCGACGGCGTCAACCTCGGCGAGCCGAGCCTGGAGGACGTCTTCATCCACCTCACCGGAAGGGCGCTCCGGTGAGTGCCACCCCGAGCGTGGCCCCGCACCGCCGGCCCATCACCCCCCTGGGGGCGTTCTTTGCCGTCCTGGGCCGCGACGTCTTCGTCACCGGGCGGGAACTGCCGATCTTCCTCGCCCAGGTGGTGCTCCAACCCCTGTTCCTGCTGTTCGTCTTCGGCAAGATCCTGACCAGCCTCGGCTACGCCCAGCACGGGTACGCCCAGGTGCTCTTCCCCGGCCTGATCGCCCTCGCCTCGGTGCTGACCGGGCTGCAGTCCACGGCGTTCCCGCTGGTCATCGAGTTCTCCTATACCAACGAGATCGAGGACCGCCTCCTGGCGCCCCTGCCACTCGGGATGGTGGCGATGGAGAAGGAAGTGGTGGCGGCGCTGCGGGCGCTGGTGTCGGCCGGCGTCATGTTCCCGGTCGGCATCGTCATCCTCGGCGGCATCCCGTGGGTGTCCTCCAATGCCCCCTGGGTGGTGGTTTTTCTCGTGCTCGGCGCTCTCGTCGGCTCCGCCCTCGGCCTGACGCTCGGCACCTTCGTCCCGCCCAACCGCATCAACGTCATGTTCGCCCTGATCCTCACGCCGTTGCTGTTCACCGGCGCCAGTCAGTACCCCTGGCCGTCGCTCAGCCGCCTGCGCTGGTTCCAGGTCGTCACCGCCTTCAACCCCCTCACCTACGTCAGCGAGGGGCTCCGGGGGGCCATGACGCCGCAGGTGCCGCACATCGCCCCGTGGATCTGCCTGATCGTCCTCCTGGCTGCGACCGCGGGTCTGACCGCCCTGGGTATCTTCGGTTTCTTCCGGCGCGCGCTGACCTGAGGAAAAAGTCCTCAAGGCTCTCGCTGACGCCACACCTGCCGCCCGCGATCGGCCCGGCGCAATAGAGTGGAAATACGCCGGAAATGTTGCCCCTCGAGATGCGACCTCGTCGGGGGCACGGGGGCCGTCCCCGCGCTCCGTAGGTTCTCGCCGTCGATCCTGCTCGTGCGTTGTCTGTCGTCAGGGCGAAATAGAGAGGACCCTCAATCCATGAAGCTCCAGCGACCGAACACCATCCTGGCACTCACGCTCGTCCTTGCCGTGGTCCTCACGGCCTGCTCGAAGAAAACGTCGACCTCCACCGGAACCTCGCAGAGCCCGGTGGCCGTACCGACGCTGACGGCGACCTCGTTCACGAGTGACTTCTCGGCGATGAGCCAGCTCACCGGCCTCGCCGCATCCGGGAAGGGCAACATCGGCATCCTGCTCCCCGACACCGCCTCGTCCGCCCGCTATGAGGCCTTCGACCGACCCCTGCTGACCCAGGCGTTCCAGAAGGCCGGATTGAGTGCGAGCCAGTTCACCATCGACAACGCGCAGGGCTCGGAGAGTACGGAGCTCACGCAGGCCCAGGCCCTCATCAGCAACGGCGCCTCGGTGCTGCTCGTCGACGCCCTGAGCTCCGGGGGCGGCGCCAACATCGAGACCTACGCCAAGCAGCACGGCGTCAAGACCATCGACTACGACCGCCTCGTCCTCGGCGGGAGCCGTGACGCCTACGTCAGCTTCGACAACGTGAAGGTCGGCGGCCTCATCGGCCAGGGCGCCGTGGACTGCGTCACGGCGTGGAACGTGGCCAAGCCGGCCGTCTTCGAGCTGGACGGGTCGCCAACCGACAACAACGCCACCCTCTTCGCCCAGGGCTACAACGCCGTGCTGAAGCCCCACTTCGACGACGCTTCGTACACCAAGGTCGGCGAGCAGGCCGTGCCCGCCTGGAACAACGACCAGGCCCAGACGATCTTCACGCAGCAGTACACCGCCCACAAGAACATCAACACCACGGTCGCCGCCAACGACGGCCTGGGCAACGCGGTGATCAACGTCCTCAAGAACAACAAGATCGCCGCCAAGACCGTCCCGGTCACCGGGCAGGACGCGACGCTGCAAGGTATGCAGAACGTGCTTTCGGGCTACCAGTGCGGCTCGGTCTACAAGCCGATCTTCCTCGAGACCCAGGCGGCTGCCGCCCTCGCGATCTACCTGCGGGCCGGGGTCACCCCGTCGGCAGCCCTGCTGAACGGCAAGACGACCGACACCGGGCCCACGCCCAACGTCGACGTCCCATCGGTGCTGCTGACGCCGGTGTGGGTCGACACCAAGAACATGGCATCGACGGTCGTTGCCGACAAGTTCGTTGACAGGGCCCAGCTCTGTGCGGGTGCCTTTGCCACGGTCTGCACCGCGGCGGGGATCTCGTAGATGGCGGACGGTTCGGGTGCCGGGGCAGTCGACCCCGGCGCCCTGCTGTCACTGGGAGACATCGACAAGAACTTCGGGCCGGTGCAGGCCCTGACGGGCGTGAACCTCGACGTGCCCGCCGCCCAGGTGACGGCCCTGCTCGGCGACAACGGGGCGGGCAAGTCGGTCCTCGTCAAGATCATCTCCGGCATCCATGCCCCGGACGGGGGCCAGATCCACTGGGAGGGCCGGGCCGTCCACTTCCGCACGCCCAAGGATGCGACGGCGCTCGGCATCAACACCGTGTTCCAGGACCTCGCCCTCTGCGACAACCTCGACATCGTCCAGAACATGTTCCTCGGCAGGGAGCGCCGGCAGGTGGGCCTCCTGCTCGACGAGGACGATATGGAGAAGGCAGCGGCGGCGACGCTCGCCAGCCTCTCGGTGACCACGGTGCGATCGATCCGCCAGCCGGTGGCGTCGCTGTCCGGGGGGCAGCGCCAATCGGTGGCGGTCGCCCGGGCGGTGATGTGGAACTCCAAGCTCGTGATCATGGACGAGCCCACGGCGGCCCTCGGCGTCGCGCAGACCAGGATGGTGCTGGACCTGATCAAGCGGCTCGCCGACAAGGGCCTCGCCGTCCTGGTGATCTCCCACAACCTCAACGACGTCTTCGAGGTCGCCGACCGCGTCGCCGTCCTGTACCTGGGCCGGTTGGTCGCCCAGGGCCCGGCGGCCGGCTTCGATCGCCAGAGCGTCGTCGAACTCATGACCACCGGGGCGTCGAGCCGGGTCGTCGCAGCCTCGCAGGCCGCCGCCGCCGGATTGGAGGGCTGAGTCATGTCCGATGTCAAAGAGGGCGCTCCACCGCCGCTCGAAGCCGAACCGGAGGCCCTGACCGAAGCCGCGGCGACCCGTGCCGAGCTGGCGGTCGCGCCGGAGATCGTCGCCGGCTCCCTCGGGGAGTACCTCCGGGCCTGGGTGGCCCGCATCAAGGCCGGGGAGAGCGGCGTCCTGCCGGTCATCGTCGGCCTCATCGTCATCGCCGTCATCTTCCAGAGCCAGAACGCCAACTTCCTGACCGCTGGCAACCTCGTCAACCTCCTCGTGCAGGGGGCGGCCATCACGTTGCTGGGCCTGGGGGAGGTCTTCGCCCTCCTCCTCGGCGAGATCGATCTGTCGATCGGCTTCGTCGCCGGTGTGGCCGGCGTGATCGCCGCTCAGCTTGTGGCCTTCCCGCACAACTGGCCGTGGTGGGCGGCGGTCGGCGTGGCCATCCTCGTCACCGCCGTCATCGGCCTCGTGCAGGGCACGATCATCACCCGGTTGGGATTGCCCTCGTTCGTGGTCACCCTCGCCGGGCTGCTTGGTTTCCAGGGCGTCATGCTGATGATGGTGGGGCAGGGGGGTACGGTGCCCATCGCCAGCGACGTGATCAACGACTTCGCCAACGGGAACATGACCGTCGGGGCGGGGTGGGTGGTGACGGCGCTGCTGATCCTCGGCTACGCGGCGCTCACCTGGTGGCGGGACCAGCGCCGCCGGGCCAGTGGCCTGGTCGCGCCACCCGCCAGCCTGACGCTGCTGAAGATCGCCGCCGTCGCCGTCGCGGGCGTGGCGCTCGTCCTCATCTGCAACGCCAACCGCGGCCTGCTCGTGCCGATCCAAGGCGTGCCGTGGGTGGTGCTCATCGTGCTCGGCGTCCTGGCGGCGTGGTCGGTGCTGCTCGGGAGGACCCGTTTCGGGCGCTACGTCTACGCCATCGGCGGCAACGCCGAGGCCACCCGACGCTCCGGCGTCAACCTGGCCCGGATCCGTACCGCCGCGTTCATCCTGTGCTCGCTCACTGCCGGCATCGCCGGGATCGTCTACGCCTCCCGCCTGCGGTCGGTCTCGACGAACCTCGACGGGGGCACCCTCGTCCTGTACGCCGTGGCCGCCGCCGTGATCGGGGGCACGAGCCTGTTCGGGGGCCGGGGCAAGCCGCTGCATGCGGTCCTTGGCGGCATCGTCATCGCCGCCATCGCCAACGGCATGGGCCTGCTCGGCATGGCCGCCGCCACCCAGCTCATCGTGACGGCCCTGGTGCTCCTGGCTGCGGTGACGATCGACGCCGTGGCCCGCCGAGGAAGGACGCCCACCGGCATGCACTGAAGGCCCCGGGGGCCGGACCCTTGAAGGTACTTGCGGTGAGCCACGGCCTTGCGGGGATTCCTCACGATGTCTACGAAGACGCCAGGGCGCTGTTCGACTTCAATCAGCTGCATCACGAGCTGCGCCCTTGTTCCGTCGCCATCGGCCTGGGCAGCCACGACCTCGGAGTGGCCGACCTCACCGCCGAGCTGTTCGCTCGAAGGCTCTTTCCCCTCATCGTCTTCAGCGGCGCCAACGCCCTCACCACCCGTGACCGACTCCCGGCCGGCGAAGCCGTCCACTATCGCAAACGGGCTGTCGAGTTGGGCGTGCCGCCCGACGCCATCCTCGTGGAGCCAAGAGCTACCAACACCCGGCAGAACATCGAGTTCTCCCGCTGCCTCCTGGCCGATCGAGGAATCGACCCTGAATCGGCGATACTCACCTGTCGTCCCTTACCAGCAACGAGGAGCCTATGCCACGTGCCGGCGCCTCTGGCCGAGTCTTCGTGTCATCTGCGCCTCAGCCCCCCACTCCTTCGATGGCTACGTGGAGGCCATCGGAGATCCAGCCTTCGTCATTAACATGATCGTCGGCGACACGGAGCGAGTCATCGAGTATCCGAAGCTCGGCCATGCCATCGACCAAGAAGTGCCGTCGGAGATCGAGGCCGCCCTAGACGTACCCTTGAAGGTCTGGAAAAAAACACGCGTATACGCGCGATTGTTTCCAGACCTTGGAGAGCGCGCGGGCGTCAGGCGGCGGCGAGGAGGCTCACCAGGCCCGGGAGGTCGACGGGGTACGAGTAGTAGTAGCCCTGCGCCATCTCGCAGCCCAGGGCGGCCAGGCGCTCGGCCTGGGCGGCGGTCTCGACGCCTTCGGCGACCGTCGTCAGGCCCAGGGTGCGGCCCAGGCGCACGATCGTCTCGGCGAGCAGCTCCACCTCGGCGCTGTCGCAGAGGGACTCGACGAAGGTCTTGTCGATCTTGATCATGTCCACCGGCAGCTGGTGCAGGTAGCGCAGCGACGAGTAGCCCGTCCCGAAATCGTCGACGGCGAGGCGGACCCCGAGGGCCTTCAGCTCCGTCAGGCGGTGCACGATGGCGTCGAAGTCCCGGACCATGACCGTCTCTGTGATCTCGAGCACCAGCCGCCAGGGGTCGAGGCCCGAGGATGCGAGGGCCTCGCTCACGGCGTCGGTGAGGCGGGGATCCTCCACCTGCCGCCCAGAGACGTTGACGCTGACGTGGCCCTGCCCCGGCCCGCCCCACTCGGGAGGAAGCTGGACGGCCTGGGTGCAGGCCTCGTGCAGTACCCAGGCGCCGAGCTCGAAGATCTGGTTCGAGTCCTCGGCGATGGCCATGAAGTCCGAGGGAACGAGCAGGCCGCGCCGGGGGTGCCGCCACCGCAGCAGCGGCTCGAGGCCGACCACCTGCCCCGTGGCCATCTCGACGATCGGCTGGTAGTGCAGGACGAACTCCTCACGCTCGACGGCGCCGGACAGCTCGGCCTTCAGCGTGGAACGCTCCACGGCGGCCGACCGCATCCGGTGCTCGAAGACCCGGAAGCTGCCCCGCGCCTGCGCCTTCGCCCCGTACATGGCCAGATCCGCTGCCGCCAGGAGGTCGCCGACGCTGTGGCCCTGGGCGGGCCGGGCGATGCCGACGCTCGCCTGCACCCGGACCTCCTGGTTGGCGAAGACGAGCGGCGCGGCGACGCGCCCGAGGAGGTCGGTGGCCACGGCCTGCGGCACGCCGTCCGCGGCGTCGGCGAGGAGGATCGCGAACTCGTCACCGCCGAACCGGGCGACCGTGTCGTTCGGTTCGACGCAGCCCCGGAGCCGCTTGCCGATGGCGGCGAGAACGGCGTCAGCCCCGCGATGGCCCAGCCGGTCGTTGACCTCCTTGAAATCGTCGAGATCCGCGTAGATGACGGCTGGGGCGGCGAGGCCCCGCCGGGCCTTGTCGAGGGCCTCCGTGGCGCGGTCGGTGAAGAGCGCTCGGTTGGGCAGGCCGGTGAGCGAGTCGTGGGTCTCCTGCCAGCGCAGCTCGGTCAGGTCCCGGATGTTGAGGACGATGCCGCGCACCACCGGGTCATGCAGGAGGTTGGAGAACGTGATCTCGACCGGCCGCCACGTCCCGTCGGCGTGGCGCAGCCGGGACTCGACGCTGCCGATCGCCGCCACGCCGGCGGCAAGCTGCGCGAGGCGGGGCCCGAGCTCGCCGGCCTCCTCCGGGTGCGCCCAAGCCAGCAGCGGCGTCTGCAGGAGGGCGGATCCCGCGAGGCCGAACACCCGGTCCATGGACGAGCTCTGGTACTGGATGGTGCCGTGCGCGTCGACGACGGTGATGACGTCGCTGGAGTGCTCGACCAGGGAGCGGAACCGGGCCTCGCTGCCGGCCAGGTGCTCGAGCGTCGCCCCCGCCAACGTGGCGATGAACGAGGCAAGGCGCTCCTCTTCCGGGCCGAAGAGGCCCCCGACCTGGCCATGGGTGACGTAGAGGCACTCGACCACTCGACCGTCCAGGAGGATCGGCGCGCAGATGGCGGAGCGGATGCCGGCGAGCTCCAGGCTCTCCTGGGCCGAGCCGTTCAGGCGGTCGGTGACCGGCCTGCCGATGGCGACGGACTGGCGTACGAGGCTCCGGCTCACTTCAGGCGGTGCCTCCACCCCGGTGGCGCCGCCCCCGGCGCCGGCCATGAAGAGGGCCTGCCCGTCGTGGAGGGCGTCGCCGGTGAGTTCGAGGAAGTGGCAGGCCTCGCCGCGGAGCAGGCGCTCGGCGGCGGCCCGGGCGGCCTCGTGCACGGCCACCAGGGACGGGGCCGCTGCGATCGTCCGGGCTGCCTCGAGCAGCCCGGCGAAGCGGTCCACCAGGGACAGGGTGCCCTCGTCGCCAGTCGGGATCTCGTCGCCGGCCACCGGTTGCAGCAGCAGTTCCAGGGCTGCCTCGCCGGTCAGGGAGTCCTCGACGGCCCCCGGCCATCCGGCGGCCGTGCCCATCCGCCCTTTGGCGGCGAGGCTCTCGGCGTGCTCAAAGCGGGCGGATTGTTCGCCGGCAACGGCAAGGCTCTCGTTGATGGGTGCCAGGGCCCGATCGGGGTGGCCCAGCATGGCCTCGATCAGGGCCAGTTCACGGAGCGCGTGGGGCAGGTTGTTGCGGTAGTGGCGGGCGGTGCGCACCGCCGTGCGGGCGGTCCGGCGGGCCTTGCGCAGGAGGCGCCGGCGCTCACCCAGGTGGAAGGCGTCGCAGGCCTCGGCCTGGCGCCGCAGGGCAGTGGCGAGCCACGGTTGGACCGGGGCGACGTACTCCTGGCGCAGCCCCGCAGCCTTGACGACCGCCGCCGCCTGCTGGAACGTCGTGGTTGCCTCGGCCGGCTTGCCGACCTGGAGCCGGCGGACCCCCTCGGCCAGCAGCAGCTCGGTGGCAGTGTGGGCGTCGTCGGTGTGCTTCGCGAGCTCCGCGGCCACGAGCGCGGCAGGGACCCGCCCGCCCGTGGCCCGGGACCACACGGAGAGGGCGATGCCCATCGCAGCCTGGTCGCCGATCTCCTCGGCCCGCTGGTAGGTCTGTTCCGCGAGCTCGTGGGCACGGCTCAGCTCGCCCAGACGATAGTGGGCCATGGCGATGTGCCAGGCGGCCGTGTTGGCCTCCCAGCGGTCGCCGGTGCGGTCCAGGAGCCGGATGGCCTTGCGGAAGCGGTCGATGCAGCCGGGGTAGTCCGATGCCGCGTACAGGACGACGCCGTTGAACGACAGCGACTGGCCCTGGCCCCACCGGTCCTCGAGCCTGGTCCGGATCTCGAGGGAGCGCTCGGCATACTCGATCCCACGGGAGAACCAGGGCGCCATCGTCATGACCGGGGCATGCTCCGAGTAGGCCTGGGCAAGCTCGGGCCCCGCGTCGTAGCGCTCTGCCATGTTCAGCTCGCGCAGGTGTGCCCAGGCGCAGGGGATCCGGCCGCTGCGGAACCAATGGACGTAGGCGAGGCGGCTGTAGATGCGGGCGGCGAGCGACTCCTCCTCGGGCATGGGCCCGCTCCGGCGGGCGAGGAAGAACCGAGGGGCGAGGGTGTGCGCCGCCTGCACCATGACCTCCCAGAGGAGGGCGACCAGCAGCAGGACCCGGCTCGCCGGTGGGCGCCGTCCGAGGCCCTCGAGGGCACCTTCGAGGTCGGTCAGGGCGTCGTTGACGTTGCCGCACCGGAATCCGACCTCCCCGATGCGCCAGTCGAGCTGGGCACGGGTCGTGCGGGTCGTCGCAAGCGCCCTCGCGGCCCGGAGCTGCTCCAGCGCCTCGGGGTAGCTTCCCCGGAGGCTGAGCACCTCCCCGAGGCCCTCGGCGGCGATGCGGCGAGCGTCGTCGGTGCCAGACTCGGCGGCACGGGCGGCGATGCGGTACTGGGCCTCCGAAAGTTCCAGGGCGTACTGCGACCGGGCCTGTTGTGCAGCAGCAAGGGCGTAGGGCAGTGCCCGCTCGGGAGCGCCGGCGGCATCGAAGTGGTAGGCGAGCTCGAAGACCCGCCCTGGATCCTGGCTGGGGTCCTCGGTCTCGATCCGCTCGGCGGCTTGGAGGTGCAACGCAGCCCGCTCGGCAGGGCTGAGCCGTGCCAGGAGCGCAT
>WNEZ01000360.1_pt1 | contig 36529 bp, 32 predicted proteins | sample 5400521 | NCBI WGS metagenome assembly WNEZ01 (sample SAMN13153339, study PRJNA577476) | soil metagenome | isolation source: 120 cm saprolite under Douglas fir tree site 2 hole 1 replicate 1 | place: USA:California | collected 2015-04-18 | reverse complement strand
CGGTCGGGGAGCCTGATGCGATCGAGCCTGCCGCAGTCGCGGCGCCGGCAGTCGAAAGCACTCCCGTCCAAACGATTCGGCCGGTGCTGCCCGACAACGAGTTCACCCTGCAATGACCGAGGTAGATCGAGTCATCACGTCGGAATTGCCCCGCCCGCGCCTGGACGATGCCGGGCTCGAGGTCGGCCCAGCCGATGTGCTGGTCGCGCTCATGACCTTTGCCGGCAGCCTCGCCGCGCTGCTCTACGGCCTGAGCGCCATCGCCAGCTTTCCGATCTTCCTCGCCTCGCATCTCGCGGTGCTCGTCGTTCCCGCGGCATTCGTGGCGAGCCGCGCCCGCGCCGACGGCGAGCTGACCATCCCGGTGCTGCTGCTGATGGCGACCTTCGCGAGCGGGCCGGTCGGGGCACTCGGTTGCGCCGCCGTGGCACTGGCGCTGTGGTGGCGGCGCCCGTCGGCGGCGCGGCTGCAGGATTGGTACGACTACATTGCCGGCGTGGTCGCCCGCAGTCGACTGACGCGCATCTACGACGAGCTCGCCTCGGGTCGCCTGCCCTCCGACCCGGCGGCCGAGGTCCCCCGCTTCGGTCCGATCCTGCAGGCCGCGTCGATCGAGGAGCAGCAGCGCGTCCTCGGCGTCATCGGTCGCCGCTACCACGCTGACTTTCGCGCGGCGCTGCGCAAGGCCATGCGCAACAAGAACGGATTCATTCGGGCGCAGGCGGCGGCGGTCGCAAGCCGGCTGAGCGTCGACGAGAAAATCCGGCTCTGGTCGGGCGAGAGGCCCGCCGATCGCGGCAGTCCCGCCGGTCTCGAGTCGCATGGACCTTAGAGCCGCGCATGCTCTGCTCGGAAAACCGGTTGTCGTCCCCGATCGCGTCCAGGGCAGGCGTGTTCCCGAACATGCGCTAGGACCGACGATGCGGGTCGAAATCTTTTCCCATCCGGGGCGCCAAGCGGGTCGATCGGAACCAGCAGCCCCCACCCTACCCTTCCCCGCCGGCGGGGAAGGGAATGGGCGGGGAATCGACGTCTGCATCATCGTGGAAGGGGCCTACCCTTACGTGTCGGGCGGAGTGTCCGCCTGGGTCGACGGCTTGATCCGCCGACAACCGGAGTTGCGCTTTTGCGTCGTCGCCATTCTGCCGGAGCCGCCGCCGCCGGTTGCGAAATATGACGCGCCGCCGAATCTCGCGACCCTCCATCATCTTTATCTCAGCGATCCCCGCGGCAGCCGCGGCTGGCGCCGGCCGCGCGCGTTCGACCAGGCCGAGTTCGACAAGGCGGTCGACGTGTTTCTGAGCGCCGGCGGCTTGACCGAGCTCGCGAACATCATCCGCCTGCTCAAGCCGCTGGTCGTGGCGCGGCGCACGGCCGACCTGCTCGATTCCACGCTCGCCTGGAACCTGGTCTGCGATCTCTACGACCGCGAGATGCCGCACGAATCGTTCTTGCATTTCTTCTGGGCCTGGCGCGCGCTGTTCGGCGGGCTGGTCGCGACCTTGTCGTCTCCGCTGCCGCTGGCCCGCGTCTACCACACGGTCTCGACCGGCTATGCCGGCCTGCTCGCCGCGCGCGCCGCGGTCGAGACCGGCCGCCCGGCGCTCATCACCGAGCACGGCATCTATACCAACGAGCGGCGGATCGAGATCCTGCAGGCGGACTGGATCGTCGACACCGTCGACAAGGGATTTGCCATCGACGATCCGCGCCGCGATCTGCGCGACTTCTGGACGCGCGCGTTCGAAAGCTGTGCCCGGGCCTGCTACGAGGCTTGCGCGGAAGTCATCACGCTGCACGGGGCGAACCAGCCTGCGCAAATCATCCATGGCGCGGCGCCGGCCCGGATGAGGATCATTCCCAACGGCGTCGATTATCGGTCGCTCAGCCGCCTGCCGCCGGCGAGCGCGGACGGCCCGCCGACGGTCGGATTGGTCGGACGCGTCGTCCCGATCAAGGACATCAAGACCTATCTGCAGGCCATTCGCGTGCTGCGCCCGCAATTCCCCGGTCTCAACGCCCTGGTGATGGGGCCGACCGACGAGGACCCCGACTACCACGAAGACTGCCAGGCGCTCGCCGCCGAGCTCGGCCTGTCGGACACCGTGCGCTTCACCGGCCAGGTCGACGTGACCCGACATTTTCCGCACATCCACGTCAACGTGTTGACGAGCGTGAGCGAGTCGCAGCCGTTGAGCGTGCTCGAGGCGGGCGCCGCCGCGATCCCGACCGTCGCCACCGACGTGGGCGCTTGCCGCGAAATCCTGTTCGGGCGGCGCGACGAGCACCCGCCGCTCGGCGACGGCGGCGTGCTGACCGACGTCGCCTCGCCGCAGCAGACCGCGGCTGCCATCGGCGCGCTGCTGCTCGATCACGACCGGCGCCGGCGCCTCGGGCTTGCGATGCAGGAGCGGGTGAAGCGTTATTACGACCTCAACGTCGTCGACGACGCCTATGCCGCGATCTATCGACGTCACCTCGAGGCGCCGGCGCAGGCGGTGGCGTGATCCATGGCGGGCATCGGCTTCGCACTCGAGCGTTTGTATCGCAGCAGCGCCATCTCCGATCGAATGGCGTCGTTCGCGCATGCCTCGGTCATCGCCGCGGGTCCGTGCCTGCTCTCGGTCCTGTGCATCTGGCTGATCAGCGCGATGGTCAGCGAGCTCGAAGGCAAGACCACGATCGCGGCGTTCCGCGCCCTCATCATCTACAGCTTTGCGCTGTCCTTCGTGATCACCGCGCCGATCGCGCTGGTCGGCGCCCGCCTGATCTCCGACAAGCTGCACGACCGCGACGTCGCGGCGATTCCCGGAATCATGCTGGCGGCGCTGGTATTCGCGGGCGTCCTCAGCGTGGCGATCGCCGCGCTGCTGTTCGGCTTCGCGCTCGAGCTCGAGCCGCCGGCGAGCGCGGCGGCGGTCGCGAATTGCGCGCTGATCGCGCTGGTCTGGGTCGCCGGCCTGTTCTGCAGCGTCACCCGCGACTATCACTCGGTCACGGCGTTCTTCGCGCTCGGAATGGCGCTCGCGGTCGCCGCCGTGACGATCGGCTACAATGTGCGGCCGGAGCTTGCGATCATGCTGTGGGGATTCAATATCGGCCTCGGCGCCACGCTGTTCGGCCTGCTCAACCGCATCATCGCCACCTTCCCGTTCGCCGTGAAGAGCGTCGCGGCCCCCGCGCTGGCGCTCGCGCGCGCCGCCGTCGGCTACTGGCCGATCGCGCTCGGCGGCCTGTTCGGGGCGATCGGAGCCTGGGTCGACAAGTGGATCGTGTGGCTGTCGCCCTACGGCACGCAGATCCAGAACGGCCTCCTGCATGCGCCGCTCTACGACAGCGCGATGTTCGTGTCCTACCTGGTCGTGGTGCCGGCCTATGCGGCTTTCGTCGTCCACCTCGAGGTGAGGTTCTTCCGCAATTACCGGCTGTTCTATTCCAGCATCCTGGAACATGCCACGCTGGCGCAGATCCGGACCCATGGCCGCCGATTGCGCGACGAGACCGTCGCGTCGCTCACCGCCATCATGGTGCCGCAGCTCATAATCTGCGCACTGGTCGCGGCGTCGGCGCCGGCGGTGGTCGAGGCGCTCGACATGCAGTTTCGTCAGGTCGGCACGCTGCGGCTCGGGCTGATCGGCGCCGCCTTTCAGTTCCTGTTCATCACCTGCTCGTCGCTCACGCTCTATTTCGATCGCCGCATGGTGTTCTTTGCCCTGCAGGCGGTGTTTCTCGTGCTCAATGCGGCATCGACCTCAGCCTTGCTGGCGCTCGGCCCGACCTATCTCGGCCTCGGCTTCCTCGCCGCTTCGGCGATCTCCGCCTTGGCCGCCTACCTCGCCCTGGTCAGGACGCTCTATCGGCTCGATTACCTCACCTTCATCGCGAACAACCCGGCTGTCCGAATCCGCAAGCGGACGGCGCGGACGGCTTGAGCCATCGGTCGAGGACGCTGCGTCCGGCACATCCGGCGCGCTCCCTCTCCACGCCGGTCAGCGGGAAGAGGAAGGCCGCGACGCGGACGTCAGCCAGCAACGTTCCGAGGGCCAAACCGCTACAGCAGCGGCCCCGGATTCGTTTTGTAGCGGTTCACGATCGCGTCGGCGCTCAGATAGGCGAGCGCCTGGATCGTGAGCGTCGGGTTGAAGCCGCTCATCGACGGGAAGGTCGAGCTGCCGACCACGAACAGGTTCGGGATGTCCCAGCTCTGGCCGTAACGGTTCACCACCGAGGTCTTCGGATCGTTACCCATTCGCGTCCCGCCCTCGTGGTGCGCGCCCGGAGCGCCTGGGCCTAAAGGCGTACGCCACACGTGCGTCGCACCCATCGCACGGCCCAATTCCTCCATTTTGTTCAGCATGAACTCGACGCGCGCGAGTTCGTTCGGCCGCCGCCAGTCATAGGTCAGACGCGGGGCCGGCAAGCCCCAGGCGTCGCGCACGTTGGGATCGAGATCGATCGTCTGGTCGGCGTAGACGCCTCCTTTGACGTCGACGCTCGAGCCCGACTGGCCGCCTCCGGATCGGCGCGCTTGAATCCAGGCCTGGCCGGCACAGATTCCTGCCATTCGCGGCATCCGTCACGAGCGACAGCTGAGCCCAAATCGTCACGCTTGTTTCTCAAAGTTGCGAACGATAGCATTCACGCATCGAAGGCCGGCGCGCACCTCGAGATCGGCGACGCGGGCTCGCGACTTTCTCGGCTGCGCCAAGGGATCCAGCTGATGAAGACGATCATGTGCGGGGCGGCGCTCGTCATTGCCCTGCTCTATTCGGTCTTGGATGCCGCCTCGGTCGCGGCGCAAGAGCCCGGAAAAATTCAGAATCCGCAAATCGAGGTCGCCTACGGGCAGCCGACCGACCCCGCCTTTCAACCGATCCACGATCGCCTGACGAAGCTGCAGGTGCTCGAGGAGTTCAAGCAATTCATGGCGCCGTTACGGCTGCCGCGCAAGCTTGTCGTCAGGGTGGACCAATGTGGCGCGGCCACGCGCCCCTATGAGCCGCAGGGGCCGGTGACGGTGTGCTACGAGCTGATCGACCAGATCGAACGCGTCGCCGCCAAAGCCGAGCAAGGCGCGCAGAAGACCATCATCGTCGGAGCCTTCATCCAGGTCGTTCTGCACCAGACCGCCCATGCGGTGTTCGATCTCCTGGCGGCGCCGGTTTGGGGTCGCGCCGAAGACGCAGCCGACAATCTCGCCGCCTTCATCATGCTGCAGTTCGGAGACGATCTGGCGCTGCAGACGATTCGAGGGACCACCGATTTTTTCCAATTGTCCGGCAAGACCTGGACCGGCAGCGACTTTGCCAGCGTGAGCTCGCCGGAAGCGCAGCGCTATTTCAACTATCTGTGCATGGCCTATGGCGGTGACGCAAAGACGTTCGAGTTCGTGGCCAAGGCGGAGGAGGAGGGCAAGGAACCGGTGCTGCCGAAGAAGCGAGCGGAACGATGCGAGCGGGAGTACGCAAAGTTTCGAATGTTCTTCGATCTGAGGATCATGCCGTATGTCGATCCGGATCTGCTCATAACGGTCAGATCGATGCAGTGGCTGAAGGAATGACCGGGCTCGTCGGAAACGCGAAATTCGAGCAGGCCGAATCGGCACAGGCCAGGGCCTCATGTATTGCCGGGCAGGTTTCAGAGGCGCCTCTCGAGTGACCGGTGCACGGGTGCGATGATGAAGATGAAATGGATCGCGCAAATTGCCGCTGTTGCCGTGGCGGCGTGGACGACGGTCGTCCCCGCGCCGGCACCGGCGGAGGCATCACCGGAATTGCGAAACAGCAAGGTGGACTTCGCCTATATTCCTCCCAAATCAGTCAAGTATTACGCCATGCTCGAGCGCCTGAAAAAGCGCCAGTTCCTTGAGCAATTGAGCGAGTTCGTATCGCCGGTGAGATTTCCCCATCCGTTCTATCTCATCACCACCGAGTGCGGCGTGGTGAACGCTTTCTACAGCTTCAGCCAGTGGGCGATCTTCATCTGCTACGAGTGGATCGAGGAGATGGATCGCATAGCTCCTCCTCCGGGCCAGCCGGTCGACGGCATCACGCACGACGACGTCGTGATCGGGGAAACCGTCGCCACGGTGCTGCATGAACTCGGCCACGCCGCATTCGACATGCTCCGCATTCCGGTTGCCGGACGCGAAGAGGATGCAGCCGACCAATTCATGGCCTTCATCGCCCTGCAGTTCAGCAAGGACGTGGCACGAACGATCGTCAACGGCGAAGCCTATTTCTGGTACAAGTCTCCCAATCCCGAAAAGTGGGCTCACTATGCCGACGAGCATGGCACTGCCGGACAGCGCTACTACAACACGCTCTGCCTGGCCTATGGCGGAGATCCGGCGTCGTTCAAGGATTTCGTGGACAAGAACTGGCTTCCGGCGGATCGCGCGAAGAATTGCGCCGCCGAGTTCCAGCAGATCAGGTCGGCGTTCATCAAGACGGTCTTGCCCTTCATCGATCCGGAGATGATGAAGCAGGTCCAGGCAAGGCAGTGGTTGCCGCCACAGGACAAACGCTGACCCTCAGCAGGCCAACGCCCGGGGCCCCCAGACTAGCCGCCATAATTACGTCCTACGCGTACGGCACCAGAGGTGACCATGGCTGAATCCCGGATCGGATGTTCGGGCAACGCCAGCAACTTCCAAGACGAGGAGTCCCGTTCATGAGGCCGCGTATCTTCGTCGCAGCCGTATCGCTCGCAATGCTCGGTGCAGTTCCTGCTCCGAGCCCGGCGCAGACGCCGGAGCAGAGCCCGGACGCCAAGGCCGCGCCGCAAGCGCCGTCCGAATCCGCGTTGCCGTCCTCGAGCGCGTTGCCGGCGTCAAAAGCGACGGCGCGAGCGTTCACGGCCGAACGATCAAAGGACCCGACTAACGGGAAGGCCGCGGTGGTGCCGCCCGGCGCCGCTGCCAAGGACAAGTAGTAGTATCGACGTTCGTCGGGGGGAAGCCCGCAGGACCCGCGGGTGCACGCCGATGCACCGCGGAGCGCGGCCGGTGCGTAACGCGCCGAGTAACAATTCAATCGAGGTACCAGGTAAACATTTCCTCGTCGATGAAATAGCCGGTGAACGATTTCAAGACATCTCCGGAGCAGCTGTACGACGGCGAGATGTATCTTTCGAACGGCCCCGGATAGGTCACGCAAAATCGCTGATCCCTGCCGCGCCACTCGACGTCCGCTCCCGAATACGCCTCGGCATAGAAATAGGCCCATTGGCGCGCTGGCGCGGCTTGCGCGTTCACGCAGGTCCCCGGATGCACGATCCACCAGCCCCTAATCAGAAACCGGGAGTCGCCGGGAGCCGGATGCGCGGTGATGGCGACCTGAGCCGTGACGTTCGACTGGTTGCACACCCGCAGGAGCGCGAGTTGGCTCCTGGCCTCGCCGACGCCGATCGACAGCGTTGCAAACAAGCCAAGAACAACAGCGAGGCCCCAGTTCGACGCCCCCATAACGGCACTCCCTCTTGTGCGTCCACCGCCGCGAGAATGAGACGGTTCCCCCCGGCCGACAAGGCATTTTTGCCGGCAGGGTCGAACGGATCCTCGGCGCAATGTTGTCGCATGCCGCGCGCACCGCGCGGGAGCTCGAGCGCGTCGCCCGCGAGGACGTGGACATGACTATCGACGATGTGCTCGAGCACCGCCGGCGGGAGCGACCGGCGAGCGGCCCGGCCTCGTGGAACATCGAGCGATCATTTCGATTGACCTGACCACCCGTTTCGGTAGTTTGCAATCGGTGACGCGCTCCAACGAATCCCTCCGTCCATTGCGGGGAAGTCGCGAAGCAGGTTTGCTGAAAAGCAGACGCTCCCTGCGAGTGCGACATGGGCGCGCCCGACCGGACATCCAGCTCAGCTGCGCCAAGAGATGACATCCATGCGACCTAGGCTCCGGACGATTGCACTCGCGGTTTCGCCGCTGCTGATGGCCTTCGGGGTCGTCCTCCAGCAGCAACCGGTCATGGCTCAGCTGCCGTTGCCCCAGCAACCTATCGGCGTCCATATCATGTATGTGGAGCCGACCAACCCGGCGTTTCGACCGATCTACGATCGGCTGAAGCAGCGCCAAATCCTGGAGCAGTTCAAGCAGTTCATGGCGCCCTTGCGGCTTCCCAGTCCGCTCATCGTTTCGCTGGAAGGATGCAACGGCAAGGTCAATGCCTGGTACAGCCCCAGCCAATCGAAGATCACGTACTGCTATGAATTGATCGCCACGATCGAGCGCCTCGTCGCCAAGTCCGAGCTGCTGCCCGGATTCCGGCGCGAGGACGCTCTCGTCGGTGGATTCGTCCAGATTCTGCTGCACGAGACGTCGCACGCGGTATTCCACCTGCTCGATATTCCGGTCTTCGGGCGGGAGGAAGATGCCGCCGATGCGCTGGCGGAATTCACGCTGCTGCGGCTGGGAGACAAGGTCGCGCGCAGGACGCTGACGGGAACCGCCTTTATCTGGAGAGCGATGGAGCTCGCGGGAGATCGCAATCGCAGCTTCGAGGATTTCTCCGACGAGCACGGCACGCATGCGCAACGCTTTTACAACGCGCTATGCATCGCATATGGCAGCGATCAGGTCGAAGGCACCCATCTGTTCGACGATTTCGTTCAGCGCAAGCTGCTCCCGCCCGAGCGACAGGGTCATTGCCCGAAGGAGTACTACCATGCGAAGAACTCGTTCACGAAGCTCATCGTGCCGCACGTGGATCAGGCAATGATGAAAAAAGTGCAGGCGACCGATTGGCTCCGGAGCGAGGATGGCACCGACATCTTGCCGCCGGAATCGACTGGCGGCGGGGGCGGCCAGGGACCGCTCGGTCCCGGCCCGGCCGGCGGAGGGACGGGCGGCCAGCAGGGACCGCTCGGCCCGGGACCCGGTGCTCCCGGGCCGCGGTGACGTGTTCACCGAGATCTTGGAGCGGTCAGCAAATACAAATTTCTTGCTGCCAACGAAAAACCATACCATTGTTGGCGTGCGGAGCGATCGCAACCATCCTGAACAAAGGGAGTCATAGATGAAGCGCGTGCCGATTTTGCTTGCTGCTTGCCTTGTGGGAGCGACGCTTGTTGGGCCGGCGCAGGCTCAACCCGGAGGCGGCGGTCCGGGCGGCGGCGGTCCCGGTGGCGGCGGTCCCGGCGGCGGCGGCCCCGGTGGTGGCGGCCCCGGCGGCGGCGGGCAGGCCTCGCCGACGTTCTCTTTCGAGATCTGCAACACGTCGTCGTCGCCGACGATCTATGTCACGGTGGTGTCGCAAAACGGTCAGCAGTTTCGAGCTCAAGGTTGGTGGAAGGTCCCGCGCGGCAATCAATGCACCAAGATCGGTGATTTCCAGAGGCCCTGGATCGTCGTTCACGCCGCCAATGACAAAGGGGAGTGGTGGGGACAGGCGGACCTCAAGTTGTGCGTCAATCTGAACAACTCGTTCGACTACACGTGGGACGGGAAGGAGCGCTGCGGGGCCGGCGAGGAAATTCGGCCGTTCAAGAAGATCGACGTGGAGCCGAATTCGCCCGGGATGAAATGGACCCTGCATGACTAAAAATCCGCGCCGGCGTTTCGGCCGGCGCGGATTCCTGCAATTCAGTCATTCATAACGAGCCGACGCGTCACCTCAGGGGAAGCGCCGACGGCATCGCCTCGCCCTTCGCCTCGACCGAGGTCACCGGCGTGACGGCGGAGCCCTTGGGCTCTCCCCACTTGCGCTCCGGCAGAGCCCCGGCCTGCGGGACGGCGTTCTGCGGCAGCGGCAGGGCGTGCGCGGCAGTTATCTTCGAGTCCACGGCCTGTGCCGGCGCATTCCCCATCGCATTCGACGGACCCAGCGCATTCTTTGCGGCCTGCTCGGCCTTCACGGCCTGGGCGTGTGCCGACAGGGGGAGGAGCGAAGCAGCGCCGATCAGCATCGAGGCTGCAATGATACCGAGCTTCATTTCAGAACTCCGATCTTGGGTGGGCGGTTGACGCTATGTTGGATCGTTGCGCCGTCCGGTCAAGCCTAGCATGGCCTGACGTCGCCGTTCCAGCGTTGCTGGTTGACCGAGATGTGCGTCAAGATTGTGTTTTGGCGGCGGCTTTCCGCCGGCTTACGGGAAATTAATCGATCGAGGCGCCGCGGTCATCGCATCTTCGCCGCTCGATCGCGCGCGGCGCGGATCGCGGCCCAGACCCGCTGCGGCGTCGCCGGCATGTCCATGTGCTCGATGCCGAGGCCGGAGAGCGCGTCGATCACTGCGTTCATCAGTGCGGCCGGACTCGGCGTGATGCCGGCTTCGCCGCCGCCTTTCACGCGCAGCGCGTTGCCCGCCGTCGGATCCTCGGCCAGCGCGACCTCCATCGGCGGAAAATGATCCGCGCGCGGCATGCCGTAGTCGAGAAAGCTCGCCGACAGGAGCTGACCCGAGCCGGGCTCGTAGACCGCCGCCTCCATCGTCGCCTGCCCGACCCCCTGCGCCACGCCGCCATGCACCTGGCCGTGCAGGATCAGCGGATTGATCGCCTGGCCGCCGTCGTCGATCGAGGTGTAGCGGCGGATTTCGATCGTTCCGGTATCGGGGTCGACCTCGGCCTCGCAGACCGCGGCGCCGGTCGGATAGGCCGGGATTCGGCCGGTGAAGGTCGCCTCCGCCTCGAGCGCGCGCAGATCGTCCGGCAGCAAAGGAAGATCGTCGATCGCGCGAACGACATCGAACAGGGTGAGGCGCCGATTGCTGTTCGGCGCGACGAACAATCCGTCCGCGTACGAGATGTCGCCTTCGGCGACGCCGAGCACGCTGGCCGCGATCCGACGTGCCTTGTCGATCACGGTGCGCGAGGTCTCGACCATCAGCGACCCGGCGAGGCGCATGGAGCGGTCGGAATGGGTCCCTCCGCCCGAGGCCAGCATCGCGCTGTCGCCGCCCTTGAAAACGATCGCCTCGGGCGCGAGGCCGAGCTGATCGGCCAGCACCTGCCGGAAGCTGGTCTCATGTCCCTGCCCGCTCGATTGCGTCCCCACGATCAGATCGACCCGCTCGGCGGACACTTTGACGGCGACCCGCTCGTGCGGCATGCCGACCGGCGTCTCGACGTAATTGACGACGCCGATGCCGAGCAGCCGGCCGCGTTGCTTCGCCGCCCGGCGGCGCGCCGGGAAACCGGTCCAGTCCGCGGTTTCGAGCGCGCGCGCGAGATTGCCGGCGAAATTGCCGCTGTCGTAGGTGAGCCCGGTGGCGGTGCGATAGGGCAGCATCTCGTGCGCAATCAGATTGCGGCGCCGCAACTCGACGCGATCGATCTTCAGGCGCCTCGCCGCGATGTCGATCAGCCGCTCCATCACGGCGGTGGCCTCCGGCCGGCCGGCGCCGCGGAACGGCGCCGTCGGCACCGTGTTGGTCATCGCGCCGCGCAGCTGCACCCATGCGATCGGAACGGCGTAGACGGTCGGCGCCACCCGATAGCCGTTGCTGAGCGGCACATAGGACACCGTGTGTGCCCCGATATTGGCGGTGAGCTCCAGGGCGAGCGCCAGCATGCGGCCCTTGCGGTCGAACGCGAGCCGCGCCTTCGTCACCACGTCGCGCGCGGTATAGTCGGTCAAGAACGCCTCGCTGCGGTCGGCGGTCCATCTCACCGGGCGACCCACCCGGCGCGCCGCCCAGACGACCGCGACCTGCTCGGGATAGAGATTGGTGCGCGATCCGAAGGCGCCGCCGACGTCGGGACAGACCACCCGCACGTGCTCCTGCGGCACCTTGAGGCAGCCGGCCAGCGGATGGCGCAGGCGGTGCACGCCCTGGCATCCCGAGATCAACGTGTATCGGCTCTCGGCCGCGTCGTAGCTGCCGATCGCCGAGCGCGGCTCCAAGAAGGCGCTGGCGGTGCGCTGATTGCGGATCGTCTGCTCGACGACGAGATGGGCACGTTTGATCGCGGCTTCGACGGCGGCGCCGTCGCCGAACTCGTTGTCGAGCGCAAGATTGTCGGGAGCGGCGGGGGAGATCGCTGGCGCTCCCGGGGCGAGCGCCGCGAGCGCGTCGGTGACCGAAGGCAACGCCTCATATTCGACCTCGACCGCTTCGGCGGCGTCGCGCGCGGCCGAGGGCGTCTCCGCCACCACGACGGCGACGGCCTCGCCGACGAAGCGAACGCGCCCGACCGCGAGCGGAAGCTGCAGCTCGTCGAGGATTTTCCGATCCGCCGTGGGCGCGAAGCTCTGCCGGCGAATGTCTACCGCGTCGGCCGGGTTCGGGAAATGCGCCATGCCGATGTGGCCGTCGGCGACATAGTCCTCGCCGGTCAGCACCGCCAGCACGCCCGGCCGGCGGCGCGCCGCCGACGGGTCGATCGAGACGATGCGCGCATGCGCGTGCGGGGCGCGCACGAACGCGGCGAAGGTCTGCTCGGGCAGCTCCACGTCGTCGGTGTAGCGGCCGGCGCCGCGAACGAGCCGCAGATCCTCGAACCGCGGCATGGGGCGGCCGACGAGGCGGCCGCCCCGGCCGGCAGCCTGACCCGACGCACCGTCGTTGGAGTCCATGTTCCTCCCCCATCCCGGGCGCGACGAGCCGGTCACGAGACGCGCGCCGTTGCCAATCGGCCGCGGCCCTCGCTTGATGATCGCGGCGTCCCTTTCCGCTATAGTCCAGCGCGCCGAGGTCGGCCAATAGGCATCACAGGGATGGGCATCGTCGAGAGGACACGCGCGATCGCGCCTTCGGCGCCGACCGATTTCGACCGCTTCCGGCTGCGCCGCTTCGTCGAGGGCCTCGGCGACGAGCTCGCGGTCGTGAGCAAGCCGACCGAGCTTGCCGACGTCGCGGCGATCCTCGAGGGCAATCCCAAGGCGGTGCTGTTTCGCGCGGTCGGCCCGGAGCGCCAGGAGCTCGTCGGCAACGTCACCGGCAGCAGGGCGCGGATCGCACGCGCCTTCGCCATGGCGCCGAACGAGCTGTTGCCCGAGCTGCTGCGGCGGCTGCGCAACCAGCCCGAGATCGTCGAGGTTGCGCCCGGCGAGGCGCCGGTCCAGGAGGTCGTGCTCACCGGCGAGGACGCCGATCTCACCGCGCTTCCGGTGCATCTCGGCCACGGCGCCGACGGCGGACCGTACATCTCCTCGTCGATCGACTTCGTCGTCGATGCCAAGACCGGCTGGAGCAACGTGGGCATCCGTCGCCTCATGCTGCGCGGCCGCCGCGAAGCCGGGATCGATCTGGTCTCGCCGAGCGATCTGCGCGCGATCTACGAGGCGAGCGCCGGCGCCGGCCGGCCGTTGCCCGTGAGCTTCGTTGTCGGCGCCCATCCGATCGACCATCTCGCCGCGGTCATGCGCCTGCCGGTCGACGAGCTCGGGCTCCTGGCGTCGCTGCGCGCCGCGCCGCTGCCAGTCGCGAAGTGCGTGACCAACGACATCCGGGTGCCGGCCGACGCCGAATGGGTGCTGGAGGGCTATCTCGACGCGCGCGGCCATGTCGAGCCGGAAGGCCCCTATGGCGAGTTCCTCGGCTATTACGGCGCGCTCAAGCGCAACCCGGTCTTCCATCTGACCGCGATCACGCGGCGGCGCGACGCCTTGTTCCAGACCTCGACCATCGGCGGATGGTCGCTCTCGCGCACCGACACCGCGCTGCTCAACGCGCTGCGCACGGAGGTCATGATCTGGCGCGCGCTCGAGACGGCGGTGCGGGAGCCGGTCGCGGTTCATGCCACCGCCTCGAGCGGCGGCATGTTCAACGTGCGCCTGGCGCTGCGCCAGCGCGTTCCCGGCGAGGCACGCAACGCCATCGCCGCCTGCTTCGGCGCGCTGGTCAACGTCAAGAACGTGTTCGTGGTCGATCCCGACATCGACATCTTCTCCGACGAGCAGATGGATTGGGCGCTGGCCACCCGCTTCCAGCCCGACCGCGACCTCGTGGTGGTGGAAGGCATGCGCACGCTGCCGCTCGATCCCTCGCTCACGGAGGGCCGCACCGGGGCCAAGGCGGGCTTCGACCTGACCTGGCCGTTCGGCAGCAACGCCAGGCTCGAGACGCGCGTGCCCGAGCCGCCGCGCTTTGCCGGCCAACGCTTCCCGTCGGTCGCGGCGGCGCTGGCCCACGGCCCGAAATTCTTCGAGGAGCTGATGGCGGCGGTGGGCAGCCGCGATGGGCGCGACATCGTGCTCGCGCTCGATGCGCTGCGACAGAAAGGCCTCGATCGCGATGGCGAGGGACGCTATTTGATGAGGCCCGAATAGCGCGATCCCGCGTCTCGGCACGTCCCGGCGGGGAATGACGTTTCGGTCCCGACGAATGGGAGTAATTCGATGACGCCCGTGCTCCAGCGCAGCCTGCTCGCGTGCCTCGCCGTGGTCGGCGCCGCCGGCGCGGCGTCGGCCGAAGAGGTCACGGTCAAGGTCGGCACGGTGCGCTCGATCTCCACGGTCTCGATCCTGTGGGCGGTCGAGAAGGGCTACTTCAAGGAACACGGCATCAAGGTCGTGACCGAGAACCTCGATACCGCCGCCAACTCGATCGCGCTGCTGGCGCAGAACCAGCTGCAGATCGTCGAGGGCGGGATCTCCGCCGGCTACTTCAACGCGCTGGAAAAGAACCTGCCGGTCACCATGGTGCTCGATCGCGTCTCGAGCCCGCTCGGGCACAATCTGATGCTGCGCCCCGACCACGCGGGCAAGATCACGCAGCTGAGGGAGCTCAAGGGCAAGGTCATCGCCACCAACGGCCTCGGCGGGGTGTCGACCTACGAGGTCGGCAAGCTCCTGGAATCCGACGGGCTCACCCTCAACGACGTCGAAATCAAGGTCATTCCGTTCACGCAATACGCGCTCGCGCTCAACAACAAGGCGATCGACGCGGCGCTCGCGATCCCGCCCTTCACCGCGCAACTGCTCGACGGCGGGCATGCCATCGCCTTCAAGGACCCCGACGACATCGTCAAGCCGCATCCCCTCACCATCGCGGTGAGCATGATCAATACCGATTGGGCGAAGGCGCACCACGAGCTGCTGCGCAACTATTACGTCGCCTATCTGCGCGGCATCCGCGACTATTGCCAAGCCTATCACGGCGGCCCGATCCGGCAGGCGATGATCGATCTCTCGGTCCGCACCGGCACCGAGACGCGCATCGAGCTGTTGAACAAGTATCCCTGGCCGGCGCGCAGTCCCGACGGCAAGATCAACGTCGACAGCATGCTCGACATGCAGGCCTGGTACGTGAAAAACAAGATGAGCATCTCCGAGTTTGCGGCGGAGCGGCTAGTCGACCGCAGCTATGTCGACTACGCGCTGCAGAAGGTCGGGCCGTTCGTGCTCGAGAACAAGGACAGCAAGCTCCCGGGCTGCCGCTGAGCACGACCCGGAAGGCGCCGCGGGGAGAGACTGAATGGCCGTTGAGCGGCGCGGCGCGGCGATCGAGATCAACGGGCTGCGCAAGGAATATCCGAGCGGGACGGGGCGCCTGCTCGCGCTCGACGGCGTCAGCCTGTGCATCGCGCCGGGCGAGTTCGTGTGCATCGTCGGTCCGTCGGGCTGCGGGAAATCGACGCTGCTGCGCATTCTCGCCGGCCTCGATCGGGAGACCGGCGGCACTGCCAAGGTCGAGGCGCCGGGCTGGGCGGTCGCGAACGCGATGGTGTTCCAGGAGAGCGGCCTGTTCCCCTGGATGAGCGTCGAGGCCAATGTCGGCTTCGGCCTGATGACCCGGGGCGTGCCGGCGGCGGAAGCGGCCGAGCGGGTGGAGGCGGCGCTCAAGCTCGTCGGCCTCGGCAAATTCCGCAAGCACTATCCGCACCAGCTCTCCGGCGGCATGCGCCAGCGCAGCGCGATCGCGCGGGCCTTCGTGACCGACCCCGGCGTGCTGCTGATGGACGAGCCGTTCGCCGCGCTCGACGCCCAGAACCGCGTCATCCTGCAGGCCGAGCTGGTGCGCATCTGGGAGCAGACCCGCAAGACCGTGGTCTATATCACCCACTCGATCGAGGAAGCCCTCTTGCTCGGCGACCGCACGGTGGTGATGACGGCGCAGCCCGGACGCATCAAGCGGATCATCGACGTGCCGTTCCCGCACCCCCGCAACCTGATGACGCTGTCGGCGTCGCCGGAATTCGGCCGCCTCAAGCTCGACATCTGGCAGGTGCTGGAGGCCGAGGTGACGCGGGCGCGGGCGGAGGCGGAGGCGGAGACATGAGTGCATGGTCGGGCAAGGCGCGCGATCGGCTGCTCTACCTGATCTCGCCGATCGGGCTGATCGTGGTCTGGCAGGCGCTGCTGATGCTCGGTGTCGGCGATCGCCGCTTCGTCCCGGCGCCGAGCGACATCGCGCAGCGCTTCGTCAAGCTCGCCGCCAGCGGCGAGCTCGAATGGCACACCGCCATCACGCTCTATCGCGTCTTCCTCGGCTACGTCATCGGCGCGGTGCCAGCGGTCGCGGTCGGCCTGTTGATGGCGATGTTCAAGCCGGTGCGCATTTTCTTCGATCCGCTGATCGCCGCGCTGTTCCCGATTCCGAAGATCGCGCTGATGCCGCTGCTGCTGCTGGCGTTCGGCTTCGGGGACGCCTCGAAGGTCGCGCTGGTCGCGATCGCGGTGTTCTTCCCGGTGATCTTGAACACCTTCGTCGGCGCCGCCAACATCGAGAAGATCTACTGGGACGTGGCGAAGAATTACGGCGCCAGCCAGACTGTGATGTTCACCCGCATCGTGTTCTTCGGCGCGCTGCCGATGATCTTCGCCGGCCTGCGCATCGCGCTCGCGGTCTCCTTCATCGTGCTGGTCGCCTCGGAGTTCGTCGCCACCAAGAGCGGCATCGGCTACCTGATCTGGAACTCGTGGGAGCTGCTGCAGGTCGACGTCATGTTCGTCGGCATCGTGACCATCGGCATGCTTGGGCTGATCACCTCGGTAGTGTTCCAGGAGATCGAGCGCAAGGCGATCCCGTGGAAGACGGAGTGAGCGGCCCCGATTTTCGCAGCCCGGATGAAGCGTCAGCGAAATCCGAGGCAAGGCTGCCCCTCGCCAGCCTCCCCGCCTGTCGCTGCGCTCATGCGGGTTACGACGCTCAACCCGTCCTACGCCGAGCCGCTCTCGCTTTGTTACGTGGTCGCATTTTCGGACGGAAAACCGGTTCCCACTTTTCCTGAAAATGCTCTACAGCCCCGCCAGCGGGTAGCGCGAGAAGTCGTAGCCTTCCTTGACCACGAACTCGAGCAGGAACGGCGCGCCCGATTCGGTCACGCGCACCGCGTCCTTGATCGCCGGCACGATGTCGCCGGGCTTCTCGACCCGCATCGAAGCGACGTTGAGCCCCTCCGCCACCTTGGCGTAGTTGCCGCCGACGGTCAGCGCGCCGTACTTCCTGGTCGAGAGCGGGAGCACGTCGCGCTCCGCCGCCATTACGCCGTTGTTGAACACGATGGTGAGAATGGCGATGCGGTTTCGCGCCGCGGTCTCGATGTCCATGCCGGTCATGCCGATGGCGGCGTCGCCCATGATGTTGACGCAGAGCTTGTCGGGCGCGGCGAGCTTGGCGCCCATGGTGATGCCGAGCCCGTAGCCGAGCTGGGTCGATTTGCCCCAGCCCATATAGGAGCCCGCCGCCGTCGTCTCCCAGAACGGGATCAGCTGCTCGCGCGGACTGCCGGAATCGTGGGTGATGATGACGTTGTCGCGGTCAACGGAGCGCAGGAGATCGCGGATCACGCGATACTGATTGATCGGCATCTCCTCGGAATCAAGCTGCTTCGACCATTCCGCGAGCCAGGCCTTCTTGGCGGCGGCGATCTCCTCCTTGAGCGAGGCGAGCGCGTTGCCGCCACCGCCGCCCTTCTGCTTGCCGATCTCGGCGATCAGCGCCTCGAGCACCAGCGCGGCGTCGCCGATCACGGCATGATCGACGCGGTACTCCTTGTTGACGTCGCCGGCGTCGTTGCTGGCATGGATGATGGTCTTGCCCGCCGGCACGCCGGGCCCGAACGGCGTCCGGGTGAGGCTCGTGCCGATCGCCAGCACCAGATCGGCTTTCGCCATGAAATCCGTGAACATTTTCGGCCGCGAGCGCGTCGAGGCGCCGAGCGCCAGCGGATGACTCTCGGGAATGGCGCTCTTGCCGGGATTGGTGGTGGCGACCGGCGCCGGGACGAGCTCGGCCAGGGCGGCGAGCGCCTCGCTCGCCTGCGCGTAGAGCACGCCCTGCCCGGCGAGCAGCAGCGGATGCTTGGCGGCCAAGAGCGCGCGCACCGCCGCTTTGACCGCGTCGGGATCGGGGGCCATCCGCTGCACCGGCACCGGCGCATAGTCGAGCGCGCCCGCGTATTCGGCCTCGAAGATCTCGTTCGGGATCTCGACCATAACCGGCCCGCCCTTGCCGCTGCGCATGGCGTGATAGGCGCGGCGCATCAGGTCCGGCAATTCCTCGACCGCATGCGCCAGCGCCGACCACTTGGTGACTGGCCGGTAGACGTCGGCGGCGCGGAACACCGGGCGCACGTATTGCCGTGCCAGCGGCAGGCCGGCCGGGATCACCAGCATCGGCACGTTCTCGGTATAGGCCTGGGCGACGCCGGGAAAGGCATTCTCGATCCCGGGGCCGGCCTGGGCGGCGAACACGCCGTTGCGCCGGCCGCGCTTGATGCGGGAATAGCCGTCGGCCATGCCGACCCCGACCCGCTCCTGGCGGCACAGGATCGGCCTGATGTCGAGCGCGGCGCAGGCCTCGATCAGCGAATTGCGCGGGTAGCAGGCGAGAAACTCGGTCCCCTCGCGCTTGAGGATTTCGGCAACCAGCGTTGCGCCGTTCATCGGTACATCCCTCCCAAATGGCCCTCCGCAGGCTTGGGCGGCTCGCCGTCCCGCGCCGGCCGAGCGCAGTCCTGGACTATGGCCGTCCTCTCTTCATCTGCCGGCTGTCCGGCCGGCGTAAGGCCCGAGATCCCTGACCGCCGCCTCCGCAATCGAGGTGTCGATGGCGGACGCCACGTCGACCTTGCCCTGGATGAGACCCTGCGCGACGAAGAACGCAAGATCGGTTTCCAGGCTTTGCAGATCGAGCCTGCCGTCGGGGTCGCAGCCGTGCACGCCGATGCGGCGATAGATCGCCGGGTCCTTGATCCAGCTGTACTCGGTCAGCGCCGATATGATCGCCTCGGCGCCGGGCCCCGCGAGCCTGCCGTCCTTGACCACGTCGTTGTAATCGCGCGTCCCGCGCAGGAACGCGCGCATGAACCGCACCGCGGCGTCGCGATTGGAATTGATGAAGCGCCCGGAAAAGAGCGTCACGGCGATCTGATGGTTGGGAAACATCTCGTCGTCGCGCGCGATGCGCACCGCCGCGCCGCTGGTCTCGACCGCGGTCAGCGACGGCTCCGCGAGGAAGCCGGCGTCGATGCCGTTGTTCTGGAACGCGCTCACCATCTGCGGAAACGACAGATAGACGAGCTCGAGGTCCCGAATGGAAAGCCCGACGGTGGAGAGCAAGCGGTCGATCGACGTGCTGGTTCCGCTGCCCGGCCCCGGGACGGCGACCTTCCAGCCCTTGAGATCCTTCACCGATCTGTAGCGGCCGCTGTCGACCAGATCCTTGCGCACCATCAGCGCGCCAGTGGCGAGCCCGGGCGTGGAGGTGCTCTTGTCGGCGACGATCTTGATGCCGAGACCGCGCGCGACGGCGTTGAACAGCCCGGCCGAGATGCCGCCGCCGCCGACCTCGAGATCGCCCGCGGCGAGCGGCGCGATCATGCGCGCCGCGGCATCGAAGGGAACGAAGCGAACCTTGAGATTCTCGGCGGCGAAATAGCCGCGCTTGTCGGCGACGAAGAGGCCGACGTCGGCGATCACGTTGGTGATGCCGGCGGTCACCGCGACCGGCTCGGCCGCGCGAGCGGCCGGCGCCGCGATGAGGACGAGCGCCAGCAGATGCAGGGCTCGGAACGGCAGTCTCATCCGGCGATCTCCGAGCCCGGTCTTATCGCCCCGCCGCGTAGCCCTGCATGCCGCGCGGATTGGCGGCGGCGCGGCGGCGGCGGCCGTCGCGCGCGGCGGCGGTGAGCCTTCCCTCGCACCAGTCGGCGTCCACCTCGACGATGTGGCCGCGGCGCTCGAGCTCCTTCACGGTGGCGGCGGGAAGCCTTCCCTCGACCACCAGCACGCCCGGCCGCGCGGTGCGCGGCCAGAACGAGATCGGGAAATGCTCGGAGTGCCAGGCCGGCGCGTCGATCGCCTCTTGCAGGTTCATTCCGGCATGGACGTGGCGCATGAACAGCTGCGTGGTCCATTGATCCTGCTGGTCGCCGCCGGGCGATCCCCAGGCGAGATAGGGCTCGCCGTCGCGCAGCGCGAGCGTCGGCGAGAGCGTCGTACGCGGCCGCTTGCCCGGTGCGAGCGCCGCGGGATGCCCCTCCTCGAGCCAGAACATCTGCGCGCGGGTGCCGAGGCAGAAGCCGAGCTCGGGAATGACCGGCGAGGATTGCAGCCAGCCGCCCGAAGGCGTCGCCGAGATCATGTTGCCGGCCTGGTCGACGATGTCGAAATGCACGGTGTCGCCGCGCATCTCGCCGATGCGGCCGACGGTCGGCTCGCCCGCGCCCATTCCGCCGACCGCGCGCCGCGGACCGTCCTCGCGGATGAGCTTCACGACCGCGCCGAAGCCCTTGACCGAGCCGGGCCGCAGCTCAAGCCAGGCCTGCCGCGTGACGAGCTTGCGCCGCTCGTCGTTGTAGGCGTCCGACAGCAGCGTCGCCATCGGCACTTCGGCGAAATCGGGATCGCCGTAGAACTTCTCGCGGTCGGCATAGGCGAGCTTGGAGCACTCGACCAACAGATGGACGAAATCCGCGCTCCTGGGATCGGCGTCGGTGAAATCGAAGCCCTTGAGCAGGGCAAGCTGCTGCAGCATCACCGGGCCCTGCGCCCACGGGCCGGGCTTGCACAGGGTATAGCGGCCGTACTCGTAGGTGAGCGGCGCCTCGACGTGCGCCTGCCAGCGCGCCATGTCGTCGCCGGCGAGCACGCCGCGGTGCGGCGTGCCGCTGGTATCCATCACCTCCTGGCTGCGGCAGAAGCGGTCGATCGCGTCGGCGACAAAGCCCTGCGACCAGGTCTTGCGCGCCGCTTCGATCTGCCGCACCCGGTCGCCGCCCGCGCTTTCGGCCTCGCGCAGGATGCGCCGGTAGGTCTCGGCCAGCGTCTTGTTGGTGAACAGGGTGCCGGTCGCCGGCACCTTGCCGCCGGGAAGATAGACCGCCGCCGAGGTTGGCCAATGCCTGGAAAACAGCTCGGCGACGGTCGCGATCGTCGCGTGGGCGCGTTCGACCAGGGGATGGCCCTCGCGCGCATAGGAGATCGCCGGCGCGAGCACGTCGCCAAGCCGCATGGTGCCGTAATCGCGCAGCAGCATCATCCAGGTGTCGAACGTGCCGGGCACGCAGGCGGCAAGGAGCCCGGTCCCCGGCACCATGTCGAGCCCGAGGTTGCGGTAATGCGCGATGGTGGCCTTGGCCGGCGCCGGACCCTGGCCGCAGATGACCTCGGTCCTGCCCTTGCGGACGTCGTTGAGGATCAGCGGCACGTCGCCGCCCGGCCCGTTGAGATGCGGCTCCACGACCTGCAGCGTGAAGGCGGTGGCGACCGCCGCGTCGAAGGCGTTGCCGCCTCGCTCCAGCACCGACATGCCGACGGCGGTGGCGATCCAATGGGTCGAGACCACCACGCCGAACGTGCCCTCGATCTCCGGGCGGGTGGTGAAGGAATTGGGATTGATGTTTTTCATCGCGCGTCAGCCATGGGGAGCAACGATCCGGCGACACCTAATCAGCTTTTGGCGACGCCCTCAATCGCCGTTTGTGGTTGGGTGCGTTGAATTGATCCGGGTCTGATCGTAAGATGATCGCAAGGTCGACCGATGCCCACGATTCTACGGGTCGCCGGATTCCGCTTCTTCTTTTACAGCCTGGAAGGATCGGAGCCGCCGCACATTCACGTCGAGCACGGTGACAAGGTTGCCAAGTTTTGGCTGGACCCGGTCAGGCTCGCGGAGTCATATGGCTTCCGCACCCATGAGCTAAATCGTGTGCGGCTAACCGTCATCGAGCATCGCTTTTCGTTCTTGGAGGCATGGAATGCCCATTTCTCCCGTTAAGCTCGACGCGACTGCCGTCGATGTGACGGTGACGGACGATCGGATCGTCGTCGTCCTGGCGGACGGACGGGAGTTGGCGGCCCCGCTCACCTGGTTTCCGCGCTTGTTGGAGGCGACGCCCGAGCAGCGGCGCAATTGGCGCTTCGTCGGCCGCGGACACGGCATCCACTGGCCCGACGTCGATGAAGACATTTCCGTCGCCAGCCTGCTGCGCGCGGCTTGAGCGGGCTTCGTGAATGCGGGCTACTGAGCCGCCACACTCTCACGCCGAATAGCTCAGGGTCTCGTAGCTGCGGTCCGTCAGGTACTGGTCGAGGCCCCAACGTTTGACCTGCGCGAGCGTCTCGTCGAACTCCTCGCGCGGCAGCGTGCGGTAATAGAACCGCTCGCCGCGGCCGAATTTCGAGAACTCCCAGGGGTGGTAATTCTCGAATTCCGGCGGGACGGTGAGCTTCCACAGCGGCAGATACTTGGCGAGGTCGGCATCGAGCGCCTCTTCCGCGCGCTCGAGCGCGCGCAGGTAGCCGCGCACGACCTCGGGGTCGAAATGGTCCGGCACCCACCACAGCGTCTTGAACGTGTCCTCGATGATCTTGCGCAGGCCGAGCTGCTCGGCCATGGCGATCTGCGGCGGCAGCAGGCTCGCTGCCTCCACCTCGCCGTCGAGCAGCGCCTTGAGCCGGGCGCCGAAGCCGCCGGTATTCACCACCTTGATGTTTTCGAGCGGCAGATATTTCTCGAGCCGATACGGCACGTTGAAGTGGCTGCCCGCGCGCATGCCGACCGACACCGGCACGTCCTTGAGGTCTTGCGGTCGGCGGATGCTCGAATCCGGCCGCACGAAGATCGCCCACGGCGAAACCCCATAGGCGTCGGGCACCATCTTGCCCATTCCGGCGCCGGCGTTGCAGATCGTGCCCCAGACGCAGGCGCCCTGGATCACCTCGCGCTTGTCGTGCGTGTACGGCCGGTCCTGCGGGCGCTGGAAATAATCGAGATCCTTCCAGCTCGACTGCGTGCCGCGGAATGTCTTCCAGTCGAGCTCGACATCGAGCCCCTCGGCGGCAAAGAAGCCTTCCTGGTGCGCGACGAAGTCGTAAAGCCCCATGCCCTTCGGGGCGACGGTCACGGATCGCAAGCTGTTGGCCATGGCGCTGTCCTCCTGGGAATCCGATCCTGCTCGTGCGGCGTGCCGACCTGTCTAGCGCAATTCGGGCGTTCCATCACGCCTGAATCCCGCATGCCCCGGCTTCGAGCAGCGAGCGGGAATCGCATAAACCATCGCTTCCGTCGGTTGCTGGAGAAATTCGAGGTCCGGTCATAGGTTCCCCTCCGATTGGGCCGTGCGGCGGCTTTGGCCGGCGGGCGGCCGCGTTCGACGTGGAGACCTCGATGCAGCGGCGGAGTTTCCTGCTCGGTGGCGCCGGCGCCTTGGCCGGCGTTTTTCTTCCGCGTTTCGCCTTGGCGAACGTGCCCAAGCCCTACAGCTGGGACATTCGCCCCGCCGACCAACAGCCGCGAGGGCTATGTCGGGTGGATGGTGGCGAACCGCGGCGAAGACCCGCGCTTCCTCGGTCGCCGCTGGGCGCGCTACGAGGCGCTGGTGCACAACAGGGACGCGGTCGACGACCGCAACAAGCGCGCCTTCCTGCTGGTGCCGCGCGAGGAATTCGTGCTCCCGCGGAATCTCGGGCGCAGCTACGACCACGCCTACCTGGACATCGGCTATGGCGTGACGATATCGGGGCCGCACGTGGTGAGCCGCATGACCTCGAACATCGACGTGAAGCTCGGCGAGAAGGTGCTGGATCATGGTGATCCCGGTCGGTCCGCCGGGGGCGCAGCGGCTATTGAAAGTGGTGAAGGACGAGGCGCCCGACGGCACGCTCACCATCGCGCGCTCCGACATCTACAACGGCAGGATCGTGCCGTTCGTGCCCTTCACGAAGCTCGAGGGCGACGTCGTCAAGGGCACCCACAACAACCCGAGATGAAGCGACCGGGAATCGTGTCCGGGGTTCTTCGCCATACGCCGGATCGCCCGCGGGCTTACCCGGGACGCGCGGGCAAGGCCGCGGCCCCAAGGACGACATATTCAAGGTGCTGGTCTTTTCCGCACGCGCGTCGCGATTCCGCGGCCCTCCCCCGAGTGAGAATTTCCCTTGGCGACTCAATTGCTTGGTCTTTGCGCCACGGCCCCTTCATGACCCCGGCGAAGCCCTCGCTCCCGCGCTTCGATCTCGACCTCAAGCCGACGCCCGCGCTCTACTTCGCGGTCGGCCTCGAGGCCGGGGCGGTGATCGCGCTGCAGATCTGCATCATGCGGATCTTCTCGGTCGGCAGCTGGGCGCATTTCGGCTCGCTGGTGGTCAGCCTCGCCATGCTCGGCTTCGGCCTCACCAGCGCCGTCATGTGCATCGGCAAGGGCTGGTTCGACCGCCACTGGCGCGGCGTGGCGACGACGTCGCTGATGCTGCTCGGGCCGCTCGCCGTCGCGTCGAATCTGCTGGCCCAGCAGATCCCGTTCAACGCCATCTTCCTCGTTTCCGACCCGATGCAGAAATGGCGACTGGCCGGAAATTTTCTGCTCTACATGCTGCCGTTCCTCGCCGGCGCGCTCTATCTCGGCACCGTCTTCCTGAAGGCCAACAAGATTTTCAGCCGCGTCTATTTCGCCGATCTCTCCGGCGCCGGACTGTGCGGGCTTGCGTTCCTGGTGGCGATGTATCTCGCGCCGCCCGAAAATCTCATCGTCGTGCCGCTGATCCTGTGGTTCGTCGGCAGCGTGCTGTGGTTCGCCGCGCTCGGCAATCGCCGCGGCGCGCTCGCCCTCACCGTGGTCGCGATCGGCTCGATCGGCTGCCACTTTGCGCTGCCGCCCCTGCTCGACGTCCCGACGCTTGCGGTATCGGACTACAAAGGCGTGGCCTATGCGCGGAAATTTCCGGACAGCAAGCGCGTCTACGAGCGCTCCTCGCCGTTCGGCTATCTCGAGGTCTACTCGAGCTCGTACCTGCACTTCGCGCCCGGCCTTTCCGACAACGCCGCGTTCAGCCTGCCGAAGATGCCCGACAACGCCTATCTCGGCATGTACATCGACGGTGAAGGACCGAGCGGCATCATCCGCGAGCTGCCGGCGGAAGCGACCGCCTATTATCGCTTCCTGCCGATGGTCTATCCCTACCTGCTCAAACGGGCGCCCGACACGTTCGTGGTCCAGTTCGGCGGCGGCATCTCGACCTCGGTCGCGCTGCGCATGAATTCCAGGAGCGTCACCGTGGCGGAGGGCAATCCCGCCGTGCTCGCGGCGTTCCGCACCGACAAGGGGCTGCGCGACTTCACCGGCGACGTGCTCGACAATCCCAAGGTCAAGGTGATCGACTACGACGGCCGGCTCTATCTCGCGCACACGTCGGAGCACTACGACGTCATCGACCTGAGCCTCGCCGACTCCGCCGGCCTGTCAAGCCCGGGCGGCTTCGCCATCGTGGAGAAGTTCTCCTATACGCGCGAAGCGATGGTGAGCTACATGCGCGCGCTCAAGGACGGCGGCATCCTGTCGGTGACGCTCTGGAACAAGGAGGAGCCGCCGAAATCGGTGCTGAAGCTCTACGCCACCATGGCGGCGGCGGCGCGCGAAGCCGACGAAGGCGACATCGCCGAGCGGTTCTTCGTCGTGTCGAGCTATCTCTCGACCGCGACGGTGCTCTACAAGCGCGGCGGCTTCAGCGCCGGCGACGTCGGCAAGCTGCGCGAGCACACGCGCGCGATGTCGTTCGACGAGATCTATTATCCCGGCTTCGAGTACGACGACGCGCAGACCGCGAAGGTGCTGGCGGACTACCGCGCCCAGATCTTCGCCGAAGCCGACCCGCCGCTCGAGCCGCAGCCGAAGGGCGAGCCGGCGTCGGACGCGCCCGCGGAGGCGCCGCCGGGCGAGCCGGAGCCGGGCGGCAATGCCGTTCCCGCGACCACCATGGGTCAACTCGCCTGGCACCACCTCGTTCGCGGCGGCTGGGACGAGGTCGCCGAGCGCTACGTCTTCGACACGCGGCCGCTCACCAACAAGCGCCCATACTTCGCCGCCTACGTGAAACCCGGCGATCTGCCGCAGGTCACCGACCGGCTCGAGCTGTTGCAGGACGAGTGGGGCTATCTCCTGCTGTGGGCGACGCTCGCCATCGCCTGCGCGGCGGCCCTGTCGCTGGTGCTGATCCCGCTCGTGTTCGGCTGGCGCACCATCTTCAGTCACAATCCCGGCAAGTTCCGCACCATCGTCTACTTCGCCTGCCTGGGCGCCGGCTACATCATGGTGGAGGTCGGCCTGATCTCCGAATTCATGCTGGCATTGAGCAACGCGACGGTGTCGGCTTCGGTCCTGATCACCGGCATGCTGGTGTTTTCCGGACTCGGCGCCTTCGCGTCGGAGCGTTTTCTCGAGCGCGCGCGTAGCGTGATGCCGAAGATCTTCGTCGCGATCGGCGTCATCTTGATCGGCTACGGCCTGTTCCTCGACCGCGCGCTCGACCTGATCGGCACCTTGCCGTACGGCCTGCGGCTCGTTTGCTGCTTCGCGCTGATCTTCCCGCCTGCTTTCCTGATGGGCTTTCCGATGCCGACGGCCATGACCTCGCTGGCGCGGCTCGGCAAGGACCACATGTTCCTGTGGGCCTGGGGCATCAACGGCTGCTTCTCCGTCATCGGCGCGGCCATCGTCCCCATCATCTCGACCTCGTTCGGATTGAACGCGGTCCTGATGGCGGCGGGCGGCGCCTATCTTCTGGCGATCCCGGCCTTCTTCGCGGTGCTGCTGCCGCTCAAGCCGGCACCGGCCCCGTCGGCGACGCCGGTCTCCGTGCCGGCGTGACGCGGCGCGCGAGGGCGCAGCATGGCGATCCGCAACCTCACGACCTTCGCCGCCGTCGCCCTCGCCGGCCTGTTGCTCTCCGGATCCATGGAGGTCATGTCCGCTCCCGCCCCCAAACGCGAGCTTGCGCCGTTGTCCGCGGCAAAGACGGCGCTGGTGCCGTTCGAAACGTCGCCGTTCCCCTATCGCGGCGAGCTGCCGGGGAATAACCGGCCCTTCCTCGACGTGGTCGACGGCGAGCGGCTCGGCCACTATTCCGGGCGCGGCGGCGGCACCTATTGGGAAGACGAGACCTACAGCGACCGGCGCGTGCTTCTGCACATCCCCAAGGGTTTCGATCCGCGGCGGCCGGCGCTGATGGTCGTGTTCTTCCACGGCAACGAGGCCACCCTCGCGCGCGACGTCCGCGGCCGCCAGGCGGTGCCGCGCCAAGTCGCCGAATCCGGGCTCAATGCCGTGCTCGTCGCGCCCCAGTTCGCCGTGAATGCGCTCGACTCCAGCGCCGGCCGCTTCTGGGAGCCGGGCGTGTTCGCGCAATTCGTCGGCGAAGCCGGGGAACGGCTGACGCAGCTCTACGGCGACGGCCGCGCGCGCGGGACGTTCCACGGAGCGCCGGTCGTGATCGTGGCCTATAGCGGCGGCTATCAGCCGGCCGCCTTCGTCCTGCAGGGCGGGCGCGTCGACGATCGCCTGCGCGGGCTCGTCCTGTTCGACGCGCTCTATGGCGAAATCGACAAATTCGCCGATTGGCTGGGACGTCGGCCGCCGGCGTTTTTCGTCAGCGCCTACGGCAAGGCGGCGCGCGAGGAGAATGTTACGCTGCAGCGCCTGCTGGTCGCGCGCGGGGTGCGCTATCGGAGCACGCTGCCGGGGAGCCTCGCGCGCGGCAGCGTGGCATTCATTGCCGCCGACGACGAGGTCAAGCACAACGACTTCATGACCGAAGCCTGGGTCAACGACCCGCTGAAGCTGGTGCTGCGAAGGATTGCCGGATTTTCGCGCGCCGGAATTGCAACGGGCACGCTGCCGAAGAAGAATTGAGCCACTCGGCGACGCACGGCGTCTCGACAACCGACATTAAGCTCCGATTAAGCCTGCCGGAAGATTTTGGACCGACCCCGCCCGCTCGCGAGTTCCGTAGCAACACCGGTGGAGCTGGCGCGTTCAAGTGAATGCGAATTGTAAATCACTCCGCGCGATAATCCGGAAATCGCGCGAGGAGCTTAACCTCGGCGAGGGACCGGGGGGCATGTCGATGCCGCTTCGCAGCATTCGATCGCGACTGCTGGGGCTGGTGCTCGCGACCGTCGTTCCGTTCACGGCGCTGATCGGGGCCGGCCTTTGGAGCCAATGGCGCGGCGACCAGGCCGCGGCGATCCAGCGCGCGACCGCCGAGGCCCGGCTGCTCGCGGCTCAGGTCGACGACCACATCGGCAACCTCGCCAACCTGCTGCGCGGACTTGCCCTCGCCGTCTCCACCGATCCGGCCGAGGTCGCCGCGAACGACGCGCTGCTGCGACGGGTGAAGGCGGAGTCGCCGAGCTTCGTCGGCGAGATATCGGTCTTCTCCCTCGCCGGCGAGAATATCGGAACTTCCTCGCAGGCCGGGCGCTTCTATGCCGGCGATCGCCGATACTTTCGGGAGATCCTGGCCGGGCAGCGCCTGGCGATCGGAGACGTGGTCCGTGCGCGCGTGCTCGGGGTATGGGTCGTCTCGGTGGCGCGCCCGGTCGTGGACGAAGCCGGCCGTCTGCGCGGCGTCATCGCCGTCGGGACGCTGCTCGAGCACTTTCAGGACGCGCTGCGGGTCAAGGGTCTCCCCGGCGGCAGCGTGATCTCCATCGTCGACCAAAATGGCGACGTCGTCGCCCGCAATATCGACGAGGCAAATTGGATCGGTCGCAACCTGGGCGACTGGCCGAGCGTCGCGCGCCATATCGCGGCGAAGGAGATCAGCGAGCTTGTGACCTGGCCCGACGGTGTCGAACGCATCACTGGCGCGTCCATGGCACACGGCGCTCCATGGCTCGTCTCGGTCGGACTGCCCAAGGAGGTCGCCTTCGCCGCGGTGGCCGCCCGGCTCGGCTGGAGCGTGCTGTTCATCCTCGGCACCCTCGTCGCCACGTCCGCCATCGCCTGGATGCTGTCGGGCCGCATCGCCCGTCCGTTGCGGCAACTCGGCAGGGACGCCGCCGCGTTGGCGGCCGGCAACCTCGGCCACCGCAGCGCGATCCGCTCCGGGGACGAGGTCGGCGCGCTGGCGGACAATTTCAATCGCATGGCGGAATCGCTCGAGCGCCGCCAGGACGAAGCCCGCAGCGCCGCCGACGAATTGCGCAAAGCCAAGGACACGCTGGCGGCGGTGATCGACGCCTCGCCAGTGGGCATCATCTGCTCGAGCCCGGAGCGGCGGCTCCTGCTTTGGAGCCGGGGCGCCGAGCAGATGTTCGGATTTTCGGCGGCCGAGGTTCTGGGCCGCCGGTCCAGGATCATTCCGCGCGGCGACGAGGCGAGATCCCAGGAGCTGTTCGACCGTGCCCTCAAGGGCGAGACCATCCGAGACGTCGAGCTCCGGCGCATGCGCAAGGACGGCTCGCTGGTCGACGTCCGCGTCGCCGCGGCGCCGATGCACAATCTCGACGGCACCGTCCGCAGCGTCGCCTGGGTCTATGAGGACATCACCGGTCGCAAGCGGGCCGAGGAGCAGCTGCGGCGGCTCGCCCATTACGACCAGCTCACCGGCCTGCCGAACCGGCTGTCGCTGCAGAAGGAGCTGGGCCGCCTGCTCGCCGGCGAGCGCCGCGCCGCGCCGGCCTCGATCGCGCTGTTCGATCTCGACGGCTTCAAGGACATCAACGACACGCTCGGCCATTCGACCGGCGACGAGCTCTTGGTCGAGGTGGGCCACCGCCTGCTCGGCATCGCCGAGCTGCGCAGCGATATCGGCCTGGTGAGCCGGCTCGGCGGCGACGAGTTCGTCGTTATCGTCCCGAACTGCGGAGACCCGCGCCTCGTCGGGGAGATCGTCCAGTCGATTCTCGAGCGGCTTTCCGAGCCCTACACGATCAACGACCAGGTGCTGCACGTCAACGCCAGCGCCGGCGTCGCTATCGCTCCCAATGACGGCGCCAGCGTGGACGAATTGATCGCCAACGCCGATCTCGCGCTCTATCAGGCGAAGTCCGACGGCGGCCGCGTCAGCCGGTTCTTCGTGCCGGTGCTGCGCGCGCAGGCGCAGGCGCGGCGCCGGCTCGATCTCGATCTGCGACGGGCCTTCGCCGAGAACGAATTCGAGCTCCATTTCCAACCGCTGATCCGGCTCGCCGACGAAGCGGTGGTCGGAGCGGAAGCCCTGCTGCGTTGGCGGCACCCGGTTCGCGGCGTCCTGGCGCCGGGCGTCTTCATCGAAACGCTCGCCGAGAGCTCGATCGCGCCCGCGGTCGGCAGATGGATCATCAAGACGGCGTGCGCGAGGACGGCGGAATGGCGCGCGATGGGGCTGATGCTCGGCCGCGTCGCCGTCAACCTGTTCCCGTCCCAGGCCCACGACCCGCGGCTCGTGACCGACGTCGACGACGTGCTGCGGGAGACCGGCCTGCCGGCGGAAGCGCTCGAGCTCGAAATCACCGAAACCGTCGCATTGAACAACGAGGACCCCGCCGGACCGCTGCTCGAGCTGCACGAGCGCGGCGTCAAGCTCGCGTTCGACGATTTCGGTACCGGCTACGCCTCGCTCAACTACCTGACCCGGTTCCCGGTCTCGCGCATCAAGATCGACCGCAGCTTCGTCGCCAGGATCACCGACAATTCCGAGGACGCGGCCATCGTCCGCTCGCTCGTCGCGATGGCGCACAATCTCGGGCTCGAGATCCTCGCGGAGGGCGTGGAGACCGAGGCGCAGGCCGCGTTTCTGCTGAACGAGCGCTGCCAGGACGCGCAGGGATTTCTCTATTCCAGGCCGCTGCCGGCGCCGGAATTCGAGGCCTATCTGCGCGCCAAGCGTCTGGCGCTGGGGAGCGAGCCCGCCGACAAGCGGCTCAATGGCAGACGCCACGCTCCCTCCCGCTCGACCCGCGCCTCGGGCCGCCGGGGCCTGCGGCGTTAGAGCATTTTCAGGAAAAGTGGGAACCGGTTTTCCGTCCGAAAATGCGACCGCTCAAAAAATAGAGCGCATTCAGTTTCCATCGAAACTGAATGCGCTCTAGCCCGGATTTCGCCCGCGATACGTCGCCCGTTAAGACGCTTACAGCAGCCGGCCGACGAATGGATCGATCGATCCGAATCCGGAGCGAGTCCTGACACCGTCGTTGCGCTCGACAGCTGTGCCACGACAATCTTTCGCGGAAAGCCCAATCCTCGGGGCTATGCACGGATTGCGCGTGGCCGCGCGCGAGCAGCCATGAGCGCGGCAGGTTGATCTCGTCATCGGGATATCCCGATGAGCGCGTTGCCGCATGGCATTCGACTTGCTACTTTTCACGTCGACATAATTGCATCGTCAATGACGGGGGACCCTCATGCGAGCGTGCAACCGGATAATCGCGTGCCTTCTCGGCGCGAGCGCCGCCGTTTTTGCTACCGATGGTCTGCGCGCGCAGCCGTCCATCCGCATCGGGGTGCTGCTGCCCGTCACCGGACCGTTCGCGAAAAACGGCATCGAAAATTGGGAGGCAGTGCAGATCGCCCGCGACATGATCAACGAGCGGGGAGGCATCGACGGTCGCAAGATTGAATATCTGCTCGGAGATGCGACCAGCCCGAACGCCGCGATCAGCGAGACCGAGCGGCTCATCAGCAAAGACGGCATCAAGATCACGACCGGATCGTTCGCCTCGCCGCTCGCGATCGCGGTGAGTCAGGCGTCGGAACGGCACGGCGTGTTCCACTGGGAAACGACCGGCGCCGCCGAGATCATCACCCGCCGCGGCTTCAAGCACACGTTCCAGGTCGGCGCTCCGGCGCGCAAATACAGCGAAGCCGCGGTCGACTTCGCCATCGAGGAATTGGCGAAGCGTCTCAAGAAGCCGGTTGCCGAGCTGCGCATTGCGCTGCTGTGGGAGAATCGCGCATTCGGAAAATCGGTAGGCGATGGTGTGCGCGCCTATGGCGAAAGAAAGCAGATCAAGCTCGTCTACGATGAAGGCTACGACCAATTCTCGACCGACATGACGCCGATCGTCCAGAAGCTCAAGGACGTGAAGCCGGACATCCTGATCGCGATTTCATTTCCGAACGACGCCATCCTGTTCCAGCGCAAGGCCAAGGAGCTCGACTTCAACGTGGCGGCGTTCATCGGCGTGAGCGCCGGATACTCGTCGCCCGATCTGCGCAATTCCGTCGGCGACGCGGTCGTCGGTCTGTTCGTGTCGGACTTCCCGCCAAAGGTCAACTCCAACGTGCTCAAGCCCGAGGTGCGCAAGATTGCCGACGAGTTCTACAAGCGTTACGAAGAGAAGATGAAGCGTCCGCCCGCCGGCCATGCCTCGGCCGGATTCTCGGCGATCTGGGCGCTGTTCACGGAGGTACTTCCCAAGGCCAAGGCATTCGAGCCGGATGAGCTGCGCGACATTGCGCTCAAGCTCGACCTGCCTGAAGGCTCGTTGGTGAACGGCAGCGGCATCAAGTTCACGAATTTCGACTGGGCCGACGATCCGAAAGATGCCGGTCAGAACTTGCGGGCGGCCATCGGCGTCTGGCAGTGGACCAAGACCGGTAACGAGCAGGTCTTCCCGCCGAAATTCGCGACCGCGACGCCGATCATGGTGCCGCTGCCGGCGTGGGACAAACGGTAATGGGAGCATAGGCCGGCGGGGTTTCTGCCTGCCCCGCCGCGTCTTCCGCGTGCGCAATGACCACGCTCGGACAGCTCCTTTTTTCTGGAATCCTCATTGGCGGCATCTACGCCCTGATGAGCATGGGGCTGACCCTGATCTTCGGCGTGCTGCGCGTCGTTAATTTCGCCCACGGTGAATTCCTCATGCTCGGCATGTACGGCGCCTGGGCGCTTTCGACCGGGGCCGGGCTCAATCCATATACGGCAGCCTTGATCGTCGTGCCGGCGATGTTTCTGTTCGGCGGCCTGGTTCATCGCATCATCATCAGCCCGGCGCTCGACAAGCCGCATCTCGTCGTCGTGTTTGCGACCATGGGCCTGTCGATCTTCATGCAGAATGTCGCACTGATGGTGATGACGGCCGACCTCTGGGACGTGCCCCCGGTATTCGGCAGCTCGATTGCGATCGGGCCGTTCTACTTCAAGGTCGAGCTGCTGCTCGGATTCGCCGCCAGCATAGTGTGCACGATCGGACTGCAGTGGATGATCCGGGCAACCTATCTAGGCAAGGCAATCCGGGCGACCGTGCAGGACGGCGAGGCCGCCATGCTCATGGGAATCCCGGTGCCACGGATCTTTCTCATCACCTTTGCCGGCGGATCGGCGCTTGTCGGTCTCTCCGCATGCGTGATGATGCCGCTGTTCTCGGTGTTTCCGACCGTCGGCTTGAATTTCGTCCTGATCGCCTTCGTCGTCGTGGTGCTGGGCGGAATGGGGAGCATCGAGGGCGCATTGTTCGGCGGCATATGCATTGGCGTCGTGCAGTCGCTGAGCAGCTATTACGTGGCTCCGGCATTCGGACAGATGTTTTTTTTCATCCTGTTCCTGCTGGTGATGATCGTTCGGCCGGACGGCATTCTCGGCCAGAAGGGCGCGGCAACGATCGGGATCAAGGACTGACGCCCGATGTCCCTCGCCTCGATCCGCATCGCAGGACTGCCGAACGGCTTCGCTCTCATGCCACGGCGGGGCGCGGTCTCGCTGTTCGAGATTGGCCTGCTGATCGCCTGCGTCGTGCTTGTCGGAGTGCCGTTGCCGCAGAATTTGCGCGACGTGATCGTGCTCACGTTCCTGTACGCCGGTCTGGCGCTGGCGTGGAACATCGCGGGCGGCTATGCGGGTCTGATCTCCTTCGGCCATGCCGCTTTCTTTGGCATCGGCGCCTACACTTCCACGATCCTGTTCGTGCATGCCGGTGTGACCCCGTGGCTCGGGCTGTGGATCGGCGCTCTCGCGTCCGCCGCGGGCGGGGCGCTGCTCGCCGTCATTTGTGCGCGGCTCAAGGGCCCGTTCTTCATCTTATCCACACTGGCGGCCGCCGAGGTGGTGCGCATCGGCGCGTTGAACTGGGCTTCGCTGACAGGAGGACCGGAAGGCCTCTCGATACTTCCGGTCTCGAGTCTGGCCAACATGGTCTTCGCGTCGAAGGCCGCCTACGCGGCGTTGATGCTTGGCTACCTGGTGATCTGCTACGCGGTCACCGCGGCGCTGCAATGCTCGCGCTACGGCTATTTTTTGCTCGCCGTTCGTGACGATGAAGATGCAGCGAAGGCAGCCGGCGTCAACCCGCTGCTGGTGCGTACCGGCGCGATGGCGCTCAGCGCCCTGCTGACGGGAATTGGCGGGACGCTGTTTGCCCAGTATTTCCTTTATTTGGACCCGACCTTCGTCATCTCTCCGGAGCTGTCGTTCCAGTTCGCACTGCTGCCGGCGGTGGGCGGCCTCGGCACGGCCATCGGCCCGGTGCTCGGGTCGTTCTTGATCACGCCGCTTTCCGAGCTGCTGCGCGCGTATCTCGGCCATGCGGCCGCGGGCCTGCACCTCGTCATCTACAGCGCTGTTCTCATCGCCGTCATGCTGTATTTTCCGAGCGGGCTTGCGGGGGCGCTTGCTCGCCTTGCCGGCGGTCGAAAGCCCAAGCCGTGACGAGCATACTCGAAGTCCGCAATCTCGAGCACCGCTTTGGTGCGCTGCGGGCCGTGCGCGATCTCAGCATCACGGTGAAGCACGGCGAATTGCTCGGTCTCATCGGTCCGAACGGCGCCGGCAAGAGCACGCTCTATAATCTGATCGCCGGCGCGTTGAAGCCGATGCGAGGCGAGATCATATTCGCCGGGCAGAATGTCACGGGCTGGCCGGCCTACAAGATCGCACGGGTCGGGATTGCGCGCACCTTCCAGATTCCCAAGCCATATCGGCAGCTCTCGGTCATTGAAAATGTCATCGTCACGGCACTCCAGCGCGAGCACTCCGTCTCGCAGGCGCGAAACCTCGCCGAAGCGACGCTCGCCGATGTCGGCCTGAACGACTATGTCGGCGCGCCGATCGGGACGCTGACGGTCGGTCTGCTCAAGCGGCTGGAGGTCGCGCGCGCCTTGGCGATGCGCCCCAAGCTGGTGCTGTTCGACGAGATCATGGCGGGTCTCACGCCGACCGAGGTTGCGGTCATGACCAAGTTCGTGGCGGGACTTCCGGCACGAGGCATAACCGTCATTTGGGTGGAGCACGTGTTGTACGCCATCATGAAGACGGCCAGCCGCATCATGGTGCTCAATCGCGGCGAGCTGATCGCCGACGGACCGCCGAGCGCGGTCGCGCGCGATCCTGCGGTGGTGAAGGCCTACCTCGGCGAGGAGTTGAACCTTGCTTGAGGTCAAGGGGCTCAACGCTTTTTACGGCCCGGTGCAGGTTCTGCACGACGTGAATCTATCCGTGCCGACGGGGTATATGGTCGGACTGGTCGGTGCCAACGCCGCGGGCAAGAGCACGTTGATGTTCACCCTTGCCGGCCTGCGCACCACGCACACCGGCGAGATGCTTTTGGACGGCCGATCCCTGTCGGGCCTCCCGGCCTACGACCGCGTGTCGCGAGGGCTGGTGCTGGTGCCGGAGCGTCGGCGGCTGTTCCCTTTCATGACCGTGCTGGAGAATCTCGAGCTCGGCGCCTACTCGCCCGCCGCCCGCAGCTCGTCGCGCGAGACGCTGGAGACGGTGATCGAGCTTCTGCCGGTGCTGGCCGAGCGGCGCGGGCAACTCGCGGGCTCGCTGAGCGGCGGGGAGCAGCAGATGCTCGCCATCGGCAGGGCCCTGATGGCCAAGCCGCGAATGCTGCTCCTCGACGAGCCGACCGAGGGTCTCGCGCCGCTTTACGTGAAACTGCTGTTTGAGCTGATCGTCAATCTTCGCAGCAGCGGCCTGACCGTTCTCATCGTCGAGCAGAATGTGCATCATGTGCTGCGCACGGTTGACCGCGCTTATGTGCTCGAAAACGGCCGTCTCGTGCTCGAGGGACGCGGCGAGGATCTTCTCAACGACGAGCGGCTCAAGGTCGCGTATCTGGGGCTATGACGGTCATGATCACCGATATGCACTGCCATTTCGTCCCGGATGATTTCTTCCGTTTCGCCCGGAAGCGGGATGAATTTGCGATCAAGATCGAGCGCGCCGAAGGCGATGCAGTGGACGTTCGCATCCGCGGCAGCCGGTTTGGTCTCAACGCGACCTTCTTCGACCTGGACCGGCAGATTGCGCGTCTCGACCGCCTCGGCATCGATCGCACGATCCTGTCGCTGGCGACGCCGTTCATCGACTATCACCTCGACGCGCCACTCGCGATCGAGGCCGCACGCATCTTCAATGATGCGCTCGCACGATCGATCGCCAACGAGAAGGCGCGCTTCGGCGCCTGGGCGTTCCTACCGATGCAGGACCCGGCT
>WNEZ01001429.1_pt1 | contig 36540 bp, 36 predicted proteins | sample 5400521 | NCBI WGS metagenome assembly WNEZ01 (sample SAMN13153339, study PRJNA577476) | soil metagenome | isolation source: 120 cm saprolite under Douglas fir tree site 2 hole 1 replicate 1 | place: USA:California | collected 2015-04-18 | reverse complement strand
AGAGCCCGGCGAACAACGGACAGAACGCGAGCAGGACAAGTCCATGCCCGGTATCGAGGGGACGTCCGGTCGCAGCCCACGCGGCGTACGGCGTGAGCGTACCGAACCCCCACATGTTGATGACCCAGTCCACACCGGCGACCGCCTTGAAGCGAAACGGCGGAACCGAGTACAGGATCGACAGGACGAAACAGATCGCATACGCGATCCGAAATCCCACCGGGAGGAGAAAGGCGAGCGCCTGCCCGCCGAAGAGCAGCACCAGACTGAAATGGAGCAGATAACGCGGCAACGCGGGCGGCGCGTTCAAGTATCCGATGTCGCCTTCGTCCTTGTCGAAGACGCTATTGATCGCGAGCGTGCCGCCGTTCAGACAGACGACCCAGAGGACAAGCGCCAGGATCGCCGGGCCCAACTGCTCCCCGCGCCCCGCTCCCCGCAATCCCACCGCGAGCACATAGCCCAACAACGTGTGCCCCGCCATGATGGGCCATTCGGCGGGACGCATGTGGAGGATGTAGGAGTAGAGGTCGCCGGGGAGGAGGCGGTACCCCCAGCGGCGCCACGCGTTCAGCGTGCGGGCGTCCGTCACCACTTGAGGCCGAGCGCCGCCGCCGCGATCCGCAAGCCCACCAGCGTCAGATCGGGATGGACCGATTCGATTTCCTTGCAGAGCGGCGCGACCAGCGCGGCGAGTCCGCCCGTCGCGACGACCATCGGTCGATTCTTGGACGGCCATTCTGCCCTGATGCGACGCACCAGGCCATCCACCGCGTCCGCCGTGCCCCAGAGCACGCCGGCGCGAATGCAGTCCTCGGTGCGGCGGCCGATCGCGCGCGTGGGCGGCGTCAGCTCGGTAGCCGGTAGTTTGGCCGTCTTCCGCACCAGCTCGTCGGATGCGGTACGCACGCCCGGCATGATGACGCCGCCGATGAAGCGCACTCCTCCGTCGACGGTAATGCAGTCGAACGTCGTCGCCGTCCCAAAGTCCACAACGATCGTGTCCTTTTTGAAGAGCTCGGCAGCGGCCAGGGTGTTGACGATGCGATCGGCGCCCACCGTCAGCGGCTCATCGACGTCGAGGACGAGGGGCAGCTTGGACCGCCCATCCACGCGTATGGGTTTGCGCGTCGTCGCCGCCTCGACGCCGTCGGACAGGTTTTCAGTGATCTGCGGGGCAACGGATGCGATGATGGCGGCGCGAATCTCCTGGGTCGAGTGGCCCGCGTGCGTGAGCTGCGCGGTGAGGGCGTAGGCCCACTCGTCGGGTGTGCGACGCGGCGTCGAGTGCAATCGCCAGTGTCCCTCGAGGCGGTCGCCCGCAAAGAGCCCGACGGTCGTCTCGGTGTTGCCGATGTCGAACGCGAGGAGCATGGGGCGGCTAAGATAGCTCGACGTGGCCGTCGCGCACCATCGTGGTGCCCGCGCCGGTGTCCACGAGCAGCGCGCCGTCAGGACGGATCCCCGAGGCACGACCCGCGAGCGGCGTGCGAATCTGCCGGCCCCGCAGCCAGTCACGGCGCGCGAACGCGGCACACTCGAACTCCGTCAGCTGTGCGCCGTGCGCCGTGAGCCGGAGTAATGCCGGGACCAGGTGATCCAGGATATCGATGCGCCGCACGTTGGAGCGCAGCTCGCGTAACGACACCGCCCGATCCGCAAGTTCGGCCGGGATGTCGTTCGCCACGTTGACGCCGATCCCGACGGCGAGCCACTGCAGTGTGTCACCCTGCCAGCGAGTCTCGCACAGGATGCCCGCGACCTTGCGGTCATCGACGAGCACATCGTTCGGCCACTTGAGTCCCGCCCGCGGCCCCGAGAGCGACGTCGGGCGCACGCCGAGCGCGGCCTCCACCACGTCGGCGAGCACGAGTCCCACGCGCAGGGACAAGACTCCGGCGGCGGGGAGCGGCGGGGGAGGCCGCAGCAGCATCCCGAGCCACACGCCACCCGCCGGCGACCGCCACGTCCGGCCGTCGCGGCCCCGCCCCGCCGTCTGCTCTTCGGCGATCACCACCGTTCCGGATGGTGCACCCTGTGCGCCGAGGTCGTGAATCGCATCGAGACTGGATGTGAGCGTACGGAACACACCGCATTGCGGCACGCCCCAGCGGCGCGCCAGGGCAGCGGCGGGGATGTCGTCGATCGCTAGCCGTGCCACAGCGCGTAGATGATCGTGAGCACGCCGATTGCCCAATTGTACGGTGCGAATTCATAGAAGCGACCGCGCTTGAGCACCGCGACGAGGAACCGGATGCTCCACAACCCGGCCGCGAATGCCACCACAAAACTGACCGCGAGAGGCATGACGCCTACGGCGGCGATATTCACCGCCGCGTGCCGGCCTTCGAGGATCGCCGCCCCACCGATCACCGGAATCGCTAACAGAAAGCTGAACTCGGCCGCGGCGACCGGATCGAGTCCGCTCCACAGTCCCACGCACACCGTCGATCCCGAGCGGGAGATGCCGCGTACGACGGCGGCCACCGCTTGCGCCGCACCGATGCCAGCCGCCCCAACCACTCCAGGATCGCGCTTGGTCCCCGCGCTGCCCCGCGTTGACCAATTCAAGAAACCGGTCACGATGAAGGCGACGCCAATGAGTACGAGCGATGTCGCTGCCTCCTCGACCTTGTGATGGAACAGGCCGCCAACGACGCCGGCGGGCACCGTCGCGATCGCAAGCAGGCCGACCATGCGGAGCTCAGCGGGCTGGCCACGGATCGCACCTCCCAGTAGCCGCACGAGCCGGCGGCCGTACACGACCAGCACTGCCGCGAGGGTCGCCACGTGGAGCGTGACCTCGACGAACACGCCGGGGGTCCGCACGCCGGTGACGACCTCGAGCACGCGCAGATGCCCGGAGCTCGACACCGGGAGAAACTCCGTGAGTCCCTGCACCAGTCCGAGCAAAATGCCCTGCCAGAGAGTCATGCGACCTTTCCCGCGACGAGCGCGATCAGTCCGACCACCATGGCGCCTTTGAGCAGCGGACTCACCCGTTCGACTCTGCCGAGCAGCAGCCACGTCGCCGCGACGAGCACCGCCAGCTGGGCGACGAGCGCGATCACAAAGTACGCGCCGCCGTAGCCCGCGTTCCACGGCAACAGGAGACTGGCGGGCACGAACAGCAGACTGACACCGGCGGCCACCAGCAGCGCCGGGCGCCGGCCGATCACGATTGGCAGCGTCCGCCGGCGCATCGCGCGGTCGCCCGACATGTCTTCGATGTCTTTGACGATCTCACGGGCGAGATGCAGCCAGGCCGCGAGGATCCACGGCGTGACCCCTGCCGCGGGCGCGCCCACCGCCAACGCACCATAGAACGGCGGTGATCCCGCGACGACGGCAACGGCAAGATTGCCGAGCAGCGGTTGGCGCTTGAGGAACGGCGAGTAAATGAACATGACGGTGAGGGCCACCATGGCGGCAAGCACTTGGGCTCCGCCGACGAGCCCGGCGCCCGCGACAGCCAGCAGCAGACAACCAAGTGCGATCAGGTCGGCGATCCCGCGCGACACCTGCCCCGCGGCGAGCGGCCTGGTATGGGGACGATTCACGCGATCGGCTGCGACGTCGAAAATGTCGTTCCAGACATTGCCGACGGCGGCGATCGCCATCCCGGAAAGAGTGGCGAACGCGAGCTCCTTCGGGAGCGCGATGCTACGGAGCGCGATCCAGCCTCCGGCCAAAACACCGCTGCCGGCGATCAAGACATTGGGCGCGCGAATCAGTCGCAGCACGGCCGCCACTAGGAGAGGACCTCTTCATACAGCTGCTCGTAGCGCGGCACAACGCGATCGGCGGAGAACTCCAACGCGCGCGCCGCCGCTGCGCGCCTCAAGCGCTCATGCTCGTCCGGGTTCTCCAGCACGCGCAGGGCACGCTCGGACATCGTAACGACGTCGCCGGGCGGTGCGAGGAAGCCGGTCTTGCCATCCTCTACCACTTCGGGAATGCCGCCGGCGGCGCTGGCAATGACCGGCACCGCGCACGCCATCGCCTCGAGGGCGGCGAGCCCGAACGACTCGGTGGCGGACGGGAGCAGAAACACATCGGCGCCGCGCAACACGTCCCCCACATCCTCCACCTTGCCCAGGAACCGTACGTCCTTGCGCAGCCCGAGTTCGTCCACCTGATGCTCGGTTGCATCGCGATCAGGTCCATCGCCCACCAGCACCAGCGTCGCCGGGAGCTTCTTGCGAACACCGGCGAAGATCTGCACGACGTCCCCAATGCGCTTCACCGGCCGGAAGTTCGAGACATGCACGAGCACACGATGGCCCTTCGGCGCGAGCCGCTTGCGGGCCGAGTCGTCGGTGGGCGGATGGTAATCGGTGGTCGAAATGAAATTCGGAATGACGCGCACGTCGCATTGCCCGCAACCGAAGGCGCGGTATGTCTCCTCGCGCAGGTACGCCGAAACCGCGGTCACGCGGTCCGACTGTTCGATGGAGAACTTGGTGAGCGTGTAGTAGGACGGGTCCTGGCCGACGAGGGTGATGTCCGTGCCGTGCAGCGTCGTCACGATCTTCATGTCGAGCTTCTCGTGCAGCAGCATCTGCTTGGCGAGCCACGCGGTCGCGGCGTGGGGAATCGCGTAATGCACGTGCATGAGATCGAGCTGCTCGCGCTTGGCGACTTCGTGCTGTTTCACGGCGAGCGCCAGCGCATACGGGGACGACTGCTCGAACAATGGATACTCGAGTTGGGTGACCTCGTGGAACGTCACCCGCTCGGCGAAGCCGCGCAGGCGGAAGGGGCTCGCATAGGAGATGAAGTGGATGTCGTGGCCGCGGCGCGCGAGCTCGAGGCCCAGCTCGGTCGCGACCGCCCCGGATCCGCCGTACGTCGGATAGCAGGTGATCCCTATTCTCACGAGCGCCACCGTTCCAGGATTCGTCGGGCGATCACGCCTGGCGTCTCGGTCGCGTCGATCGTCCAGACCTGCGCTTCGCGCAGCTGGTTCCGGAACCAGGTATCCTGCCGCTTCGCGAAGCGACGGGTCGACACCAGAATCGCGTCTCGTAGCGCGCTCTCGGCCAGCTGCCCGTTCACCATCGCGACGACCTCCCGATACCCGATTCCATCGAGTCCCGCCCCGTCGGCCGCGACGCCGGCATCCAGGTGGCGCCGCACCTCAGCCACGAGTCCCGCTGCGAGCATGTGATCAACGCGGGCCGCGAGCCGCCGATGCAAGACCTCGCGCGGCACCGTGAGGTGAATGTACCAAGGCCGGAGCGTTCCGCTTTCCCGGGCCTCGCGCTGCCACCACGACAGCGCGTGTCCCGTCAACAGCGCGACCTCGACCGCGCGCGCCGCACGCTGCCGGCCGCCGCTGAGAAACGCCGGATCGAGCCGTCCCGCCCATCGCGCCAGATCGGTGCCCTCGAGCGATTCGGACCAGCGACGGAGCTGCTCGCGTCGTTCCGGATCGAACGGCGGCTCACGAAACAGCCCCTCAGCGAGCGCGCGGATGTACAACCCCGTCCCGCCCACCACGATCGGCTCGCGGCTTGCCGCTCGCGTTTCCGCAATCCACCCCGCCGCATCGCGGGCGAACCGTCCCGCGCTGTACCGCTCTCCGGGAGCGACCAGATCCAGCCCGCGATGCGGGACGCGGGCCTGCGTCTCGCGATCAGGCTTGGCCGTCCCGATGTCGAGCCCGCGATACACCTGGCGGGCGTCGGCCGAGATCACGGTGAGGGGGGTGTGGACGGCCAGTGCAACCGCGACGGCAGTTTTGCCGACACCGGTGGGACCTACGAGAACGGGGGTAGGGGTTGGAGGCTGGGGACTAGGTGCGGCCAAAGCGGCGTTCCAACTCCTCTTTGGGCAACTGAACCATCGAGGGACGGCCGTGCACGTCATGCGCCGGGAGCGTCGCCGTGAGCAGGCGGACGATGAGCTGGCGCATTTCGTCGGCGTCGAGTGCCTGTCCCGCCTTGATGGCCGCGCGGCACGCGAAGGTGGCGGCAAAGCGCTCCAACCGATTCTGCCAGCCGCCAAACCGCCCACCCGCCAGATCGGCGACGAGCTCCTGCAGGCAGCGGGCGGCCTCGAAACGCGGATGCGGGTTCGGCGCGGTGTGCACGACGATGCTGCGGCCGGAGAACGGCTCGATCTCGTAGCCGATGCGCGCGAGCAGCTCGCGATGCGCTTCGATCGCATCGAGCTCGGCGGAAGCGAAGTCGAGCGTGAGCGGCAGGAGCAGACGCTGCGCCGGCGCGCCGTCACCCGAGAGCTGGCGCATCACGTCCTCGTACAGCACGCGCTCGTGGGCTGAATGCTGATCCACTATCGCAACGCCCGCGTCCGTCTGGAACAAGATGTAGGTATCGAATACCTGAAGTAGAGACTGTGTTCGGGACTCGGGGCTCGGGCCTAGGGCCTGGGCTGAGAAAAGCTCGAACGGGACACCGATCCCGCCTTCAAAGGCCCCAGCCCCGAACCCCGAACCCCCAACCCCGCCCAGCGGGAACGCCGCCTCCAAAGGTGCCAGCGCCTCTCTCACGGCATTCTCAACTACCCGTTCAACAAAAAACTTGTCGCGAAACCGCGCCTCGAGCTTGGCGGGATGGACGTTCACGTCCACGGCGTCGCCGGGCAGGTCGAGAAAGAGCAGCAGCGATGGCCGGTCACCGGGCGCAATCGTCGAGCGATAGCCGGCCTCCGCGGCGCGGAGAATGAACGGATCGCGAATCGGACGGCCGCGCACGAACACGTACCCCTTCCGTCCAGCCGGCCGGGCTTGCGCCGGACGCTGCACGAGCCCGGTGACCTCCAGCGGGCCCGCGCGATGCGAGACCACGAGCAGCGTGTCGGCGAGCTCGCCACCCCACAGGGCGTGGACGCGATCGATGAGCCGCGTTGTGGGCGGACAATCGAGCAACTCCCGTCCGTCGCTCGTCAGTGAAAACGCGACATCGGGACGGGTCAGCGCGAGCACCGTGACCGCCTCGACCGCGGCTCGCGTCTCCGTCGCGGTCGCGCGCAGGAATTTCCGGCGCGCCGGCGTGTTGTAAAACAGGCCACGCACCGTAACCGTGGTGCCGCGCTGGCGGACCGCGTCCTCCGCGCCGCTCCCGTCGAGCTTCCCACCCGTGACGCGCAGACGCGTCGCCGCGTCGCCATCGCCGGACGTTTCCAGCTCGAAGCGCGACACGGAGGCGATCGCGGGAAGCGCCTCGCCGCGAAATCCGAACGTGCCGACGCCGATGAGGTCGGTCGCCGTGCGAATCTTGCTCGTGGCGTGGCGCTGCAGCGCGAGCTGCGCGTCTTCGCGATCCATGCCAGAGCCGTCGTCGCTCACCCGGATCAGGGTCTTGCCGCCGTCCTCCAGCTCCACGCGGATGGCGCGCGCGCCCGCATCGAGCGCGTTCTCGACGAGCTCTTTGACGACCGACGCCGGGCGCTCGACGACTTCGCCGGCCGCGATCTGGTCGGCGACATTCCCCGCGAGCACCTGGACGCGCGAACGCGCGAGCACGCTCACAATCCCGAGATCTCCCCGCCGAGCACCCAGCCGTGGATTCCGTCGCTCCGATGCACTTCGACCCACGGACCATAACCGCGGCCGACGAGGAGCGCACCACCGGCCTGCACCGTGGCGGCCGCGCTCGCGCCGCCGTAGGGCGCGGCACGCACCGGCGCAACGTCGGCAATAACGACGGCGATCGGCTGATCGCGACGGCGCCACTCGAGCGCGCCGAGCAGCGACGCCGCGATGGCAACGGCGCCGAACAGCGCCAGCACGACGCCCCGGCGGCCGCCGCCGGCAACGGTCAACCACAGGAGCACCCAGCCGGCAGCGGCGACCAGGCCAAATTCTGCCGGCGTGGCCCAACCCACGCTCAGCATCCGTTCGGTCACCGGATCCGGCGCGGGCAACAGCCGCAGCGCACGCCGGATGACGGGATCGCGCGGCGCCAGGCGCGCCGCCCGAATCCAGGCCGTCGTGGCTTTGCCGTCCGCTCCGGCGCGATACAGCGTTGCGCCGAGGTTGTACCAATGGGCCGGATCGCGTGGCTCACGCGCGGCGCGCGCCGCAAAGGAATCCGCCGCCGCTCGCAGGGCTCCCGCCCCGTATAACGCCTCGGCACTGGGCGTTTGAGCGGGGGGCGATTGTACCGTCACGAAACCGATCCCGATCACCAACAACGCGGCAAAGGTCGGCCGGGGACGTCGTCCTGCGGGATGTGCAGGCGCCTCGGAACCGGCGCCCAACACCCGCAGCACCTGCGCGATTTCTGCCGCGAGCTCAGCGACGTCGCCCAGACCGCGCGGCCCGTAACGCGCGGCCCGCAAGCGGTCGCGCAGGCGCTTCACGTGATCGGCGACGGCGCTGTCGACACCGGCGGCACGGAGCGCCGGGGCCAACCCGTCGCCGTCGCGGGCGAACGGATCCGAGACATGGCTCGAGAGCACGGCGAGAAACTCCCGCTCGAGTCGGCCCAACGGCGTGAGTCCGGGTCCAGGAGTTCCGGCGGTCGCGGCCGGCGTTCGACGCCAGCGCCGGCTCGCGAACAACGCGATGAACGGGGGCACGAGCAGCAGCGCGAGCCACCCCTGCCATCCGAAGCGCCGGCTCAGGGTGTCGGCGGGGAGCGCTCCCCGCGCCGGCAGCAGCGGCGGCAACACGCGGGCCGCGCGCGGCTCGGCGCCCGGTGCGACCGCGAGTGCGCGCGGCGCGGCCGTCGCCACCTGGTAACGACCAGCGGTCGCATTGAAGTACGGATAGCGGACCTCCGGCAGCACGAAGTTGCCCGACGAATCGGGCACCGCGAGGAAATGAAAGGTCTTGCTGCCGGCGATGCGCCCGGCGTCCGGCGCCAGCCGCATTTCAGTTTGGGCGGGATACGAGCGGAATCCCGCCGGCCATCTGAGCCCAGGCTCGGGTGGAGGCCACAACGCGACGTTGCCGATCCCATTGATCGTGATCGACGCCTCGACCGGCTCACCCACTCGGGTGCTCGTCGCGTCGATCTGCAGATCGAGACTCAGCTTCTCTCCGACCACGTTCGTGACGGGATTAGCGGGCGGCAGAGGCAACACCTTGACGGCGATCGAGTCGCTGCGCAGCGCGTAGCGTTCTTCGCGGCTGAAAAACGAGAACGTGACCGGCAGCGCGTATTCCACCGACGCCGGCGGCACGATGACGCGGCCGGGTGCGAGCGGGAAGACGACCTCGTGCGCGATGAACAGATCCATCCAGCGCCCACTCACCTGACGCGAGAGCGCCACGCCGGACGACGCCGCCGTGGGATAGGCCCACACCCCTTCGGGCGTGACGAGCGTCAGCAGGGGCGGCCGGCGCATCCGCTCGCCGAGCTCGCGAGGAATCCAGGCGGCGGCAATGAGGTCCACCTGCTGGCCGACGAAGACCGTATCGCTCGGCACGAGCATGGTGAGGGCGACCCGATCTGCCCGACGCGAAACTGGCGCCGGAGTGCTTTCGAGCAGCGAGCGCGCCAGCGGGCTCAACGTCGATGCCGTCCGGTCGGCTGCGCTGTCGACGGTGATCAAAATAAAGTCGGTCGACATCAGGCTCTGCCCTTGGCGTGCTCCAATATGCCCAATCAGCAGCGTCCCGGGCTGGACAGCGCGAAGTTGCAACTCGCGCACAGTCGTCCGTACTGACCCGGACGCACCGTTCATCGACACCTCTGTCATGTCTCGGGAGCCGACAATGGCAAAGCCATTGAGCGGCGGCATGACGATCTCAACCGCATCCGTCGACCGACTGCGCGCTCGAACGGTCAACATCAAGTCATCGCCAACGCGGATGTGTGTCTTGTCGACATCCGCAGTGACCTCGACGCCCTGCAGAAGGGTCAAGGCCGTCAGCAAGCCGTGGATCACCAGTCCTTCACTCCCGCCGGTGCGGCGCGGCGCGTGCGGCCCGTGCGATCGCGGCGCGTGCGCAGCTCTTCCTGGCCGATCGAGCGCAGCACCTGATCGGCCTGGGACTCGCTCATGCCGCCAGCGCTGGGCGGCGGCGGCGGTTGCTGCTGCTGCTGGCCGCCACCGCCACCACCACCACTCTGCGGTGGGGGAGGCGGCGGATTCGGCTTGTTCGCGCCACCGCCGCCACGACGCATGCGGTTGACCAACTCCAGGTTCCATTTCGCGCGGATGTGATGCGGCTTCAACAGCAGCGCTTCACGATAGGCGCGCTCGGCATCGGCGAGGTGCGCCTCGCGACTGGCCGTGTCCGCCTTCGCTTGGAGTAGTGCGAGCAGGCCGAGATTATAGAGCGCGCGAAACCGCAGCTCGGGATCGAGCGAGGCCGAGGCGCGCGCGAGCGTCGAACGCGCGAGGGCGGGATCGCCGGAGGCGAGCGCCGCGGTCCCCGTGTTGTACCAGGCCGTGTCGTCGTCCTCGTGCGCCTTCAGCTCCGCGAGATACGCGGTCGCGGCCGCGCGCGCGTCGCCCTTGTCCCATGCTTTCTCGGCGTTGGAGCGCGGCCGCTGCGCCTGCGCGGCGTCAGGGGCGGCGATGCAGAGCAAGAGGCCGATCAGCGCGGCGGTGCGACGCGTGAAAGTCTGCGCCCCCAGCACCAGGGCGGCGAGAAACAACGGAATCCACGCGCGCGGCCGCCCCCGTTGCGTGCGGCTCTCCGTCGCGGTCGCGCGCTTGTAGGACGCTACGAGATCGCGCACGGCACCGGCCTGATCGGGTAGCTCCGCCGCCACAATCGTCCCCTGCGCGGCGTCGGCCACCGCACCGAGTACATCTTCGCGCCGGCTGGTGAGGATGGGATTCCCCGATTCATCCTGCTGCCACGAGACCAGCGTCCCGCGATCGTCACGCACGGGGATTTTGGTGGGCTGGCGCCCGCCTTCGGCGACCAGAATCAGATGAATGCCGAGCGTCGCCAGGCGCCGCGCCTCCTGCAGCGACTGCTCGAGTGAATCGTGAGCCTCGCCGTCGGTGAACACCACGAGCACGCGATCGGCGATCTCCGGGCTGGCGTGCAGCAGGTCGATTCCCTGTGCCAGCGCAGGCGCCAACGAAGTGCCCCCTTCCGACGCGACGTCCGGATCGAGGGCATCCAGATACAGCGTAAGCGCCGAGCCATCCACCGACAGCGGGGACAGGATGTAGCTCGTGCCCGCGAATGCCGAGAGCCCGAGGCGATCGCCATCGAGGTCTTGGACGAGACGCCGCGCTTCACGCAGCGCTCTTCCCAGCCGGCTCGGCTTCGCGTCTTCGGCCAGCATCGAGCGCGAGATGTCGATGGCGATGACGAGGTTGAGCCCGCGCGTTTCGGTGACGATTCGCTCCTCACCCCAGCGCGGCCCCGAGAGCGCGACGGCCGCAAGGCCGGCAGCGAGGCCCAGCGCCGGCGCCCCGAGCTTCCCCGCCGCGCGCGCGATGCGGGCGGTACCTTCGGACCATGCGGCCGCTCGCCGTACGCGGGCGCGTCGCGCCCACGCGGACGCCGCCCACACCGCCCCGGCGACGACCGGGGCGAGAATAATCACGACCGGTGCGTCGAATGTGATCATGGCACGCGCACCGCGAATGTGCCCGCGAGGACCAGCTCGAGCGCCAGCGCCAGCAACCCGATCCCCAGCGGCACGCGATACGCCTCTTCGAAGCGATGGTAGACCAGATGCTGCACGGGGGTCTTCTCGAGCCGATTGATCTCCGCAAAGATGTTCGACAGCGAGGCGGCGTCCGTCGCGCGGAAGTACCGGCCGCCCGTCGTGTGGGCGATCTCGCCGAGCAGCTGCTCGTCGATCTTCACCGGCATTGTCTCGTAGCGCAGACCCAGCGGGCCCTGCCCCGTTGGGACCGGGGCCTCGCCCTGGGTCCCAACGCCGATCGTATAGATCTTGATCCCGAACGCCGCCGCGGCTTGTGCCGCGGTGCGCGGATCCACCGTCCCCTTGTTGTTCTCACCATCGGTGAGCAACACGACGACCTTGCTCTTGCCCGGCGTGCGGCGCAGGCGGTTCGCGCTGGTGGCGATTGCGGTGCCGATTGCCGTCCCGTCTTCGAGGATACCCACGCGCAGCTGGCGGATGGCTTCCTCGAGTACTTCGTAGTCTGTGGTGATCGGCACCTGCGTCAGCGCCTGTCCCGCGAAGGCGACGAGCCCGATGCGATCGGAGGCGCGCGCGCGGACGAATTCCGTTGCGGTGCGGCGCGCGACGTCGAGCCGGTTGGCGGGTGAGAAGTCCTCGGCCAGCATGCTGCTGGAGATGTCCATGGCCAGGACGATCGAGATTCCTTCGCTGCGCAGCTCGGCGCGCGCCGATCCGAGACGCGGCCCGGCGGCGGCGACGATCCAGGCGGCCAGACACACCGATCGCAGGGATACCGGCAACCGCGCGATCCACAGCCGTTCCACCGGGCCCATCGCCGGACGCACATCGCTCATCGGCGCGCCGGCGAGGCGCGAGAGCCGCTGCCGGCGCCACCACCACCACAACGGCAAGACGAGCAGTAACCCGAGCAGGAGCGGGCGCGCGAACGTCATCGCGGCCCTCCATTCTTGCTCAGCTCGCGCGCCAGCGCGCGTGCCCGCGCGGCGAGCGGCGCGACCTCCACGCCGTGCGCGGACGCGAACGCCACCTGATCGAGGCCCAGCAGCAACTCGCGCAGATCGCGCAGCGGCGCATCCGGCCGCGCGCGTTCGACCGCGGCCAGACACTCCTCGGTACTGAGGGCCTCGTGGGCGTCGGGGATAGCGTGGGCCACCGCGCGGCGCAGCCGCTGGGCGGCACGTGCGGCGACCGCCTTCGGCTCTCCTGCCGCCAGCCAGCGTGCGTCGCCAACCTCGGCATCGACCGTCAGGCCGGTACCTGCGACGATACTCCGTGGTGCGCGCCGTCTCCACAGGACGAGGAGCAGCAACGCGCCACTCGACAAGAGGACCGCGGCAATCACTGGGAGCGGGCTGGACCGATCGAGACGCAGGGGGCCGAGGGACGGCTGCGGTGCCGGGGACTTCACGCTGTCCGGGATGACACTGGCCACGTGGAATGTCGCGGTGCCGCCGGACAGCGAGTCCGCCGTGCCGTCCGGACCGAGGCGCCACATCGGCGGCATGTCCAGCGAGATGTCGCCCGGCGTCCAGGCGACTACCACATAGCGCACGACCCACGCGTTAGGGGCAGCGAGCACCACCGCATCGCCAAGGGGTTCTGCGACGGTCGCGGAGCCAAGTTTCCCCGCTCTAATTCGCCAGCCAGGTGGAGCCGAAACGATGCGTTCGAGTTGAATCGTGTCGCCGACCGTCGGCTGACTCGGTGCAGCCACCCAGCCGTTCGCCTGGACGACGAGCATCAGCAACGCTGGTGCGATTGCGATCATCGGCTCAGCCGCTTGGCGCGCTCGGCGAAGGCACGGCGCAGCGGGACACCATAGGGCACCGTCGTGAGCAACGAGACGCGGTCCACGCCGGCCTGCACCAGTTTGCGGCTACGCTCTTGCTGCAGCTTCTCCGCCGCAACACGGATGCGCGTGCGGGTGGGTGAGTGGCTCGTATCTACCAGCAGGCGCTGGCCCGTCTCCGCGTCCTCGAGCTCCACCCACCCCGCGTCGGGTAGATCGTACTCGCGCGGATCGTCGACCGTGATCGCCACGACTTCGTGCCGTGCGGCGAGCTGGGCGAGCGCTTCTTCCCACCCCTCGGCGCGGAAATCGGAGAGGACGACGATGATCGCGCGATGTCGCAGCAGCTTGCCTGCATAGGCCAGGGCGCCCGCGAGGTTGGTGCCGCGGCCCCGCGGAGCGAACGCCACAAGGTCACGAATGACGCGCAGCGCGTGAGCCCGCCCCTTGGCAGGCCGCACGACGTACTCGGGCATGTCGGCGAAGAGCAACGCGCCGACGCGGTCGTTGTGCCGCGCGGCCGCGAGTGCCAACACGGCGGCGACCTCGACGGCAAGGCCCGCCTTGGTGTAGGGGCGGCCGAAGTGCAGCGAACCAGACTGGTCCACGATGAGGAGGAGTGTGAGCTCGCGCTCTTCCATGAACGTCTTGACGAAGGGATGGCCCATCCGGGCGGAGACGTTCCAATCGATGGCCCGGAAGTCGTCGCCCTGCTGGTAAGCGCGCACCTCGGCGAACTCGATACCCTGGCCCCGAAAGACGGAGCGGTACTCGCCCGTGAACAGCGTATTGACCAGGCTGCGGGCGCGGAGCTCGATCCCCTTGACATGCCGAAGCACTTCCGCCGTCACGGCCCGCCGGCGCACCCGGTGGGCGGGAGTCCCGCCCCGCCGCCGCTCCTTGCCGTCGAATGTCACGGCACTCCCACGGCCTCCAGGATCTTCGCGATGACCTGGTCGGCGTTCATGTCTTCCGCTTCGGCTTCGAAAGTGAGCAGCACGCGATGCCGGAGTACATCGAACGCCATCGCCTTGACGTCTTCGGGCACGACGAACGCGCGCCCGCGCAGGTACGCGTGCGCGCGGGCAGCCTGCGCCAGGTAGATCGAGGCGCGCGGCGAGGCACCGAACGCGATCAGCGGCTTGAGCTCCGCCAGGCCGATGGCTTGCGGCTCGCGGGTCGCGCGGACGGTATCGACGATGTAATCGACGACCTTCTGGTCCATAAACAGCTCGGCAATCGCGCTGCGCGCGGCCAGGATGTCATCGGCTTCGGCGATGCGCTGGACTTCGATGGGCCGGCCCGACGCCATGCGGCCTACGATCTCCTTTTCCGCATCGCGCGACGGGTAGCCGACGCGCACCTTGAGCATGAAGCGGTCGAGCTGCGCTTCGGGGAGCGGATAGGTGCCTTCGTGCTCGATCGGGTTCTGCGTCGCGAGCACGAGGAACGGCTCGCCCAGGAAGAAGGTCTCGCCGCCGATCGTCACCTGCTTTTCCTGCATCGCCTCGAGCAGCGCCGACTGCACCTTGGCCGGCGCCCGATTGATTTCGTCGGCGAGCACGAGGTTCGCGAACAGCGGCCCCTTCTTGGGATAGAATTCCTGCGAGCGCTGGTCGAAGACCATCGTGCCGATCACGTCGGCGGGCAGCAGGTCGGGCGTGAACTGGATGCGTGAGAAGCTGATCTTGAGGCATTCCGCGACCGTTTTCACCGCGAGCGTTTTGGCGAGGCCGGGGACGCCCTCGAGCAAAATGTGGCCACCGGTGAGCAGGCCGATCAGCAGCCGCTCCACCATGACCTCCTGGCCGACGACGCGCTTCGCCACCTCGCGCGTGATGGTCTGCGTCAGCACCGCGTCGTTCGTCTTTGCCGTGCGTGTCGTCATCTCAGAGACGCTTCCGCTGCCCGCTTCACGGTCGGCTCCTTATCTCGAGCGTAGAGTTCCAGCAACGCCTTCGCCTCCATGCGATCCAATCGCGCCAACCCTTCGATCGCCGCGGCGCGCACGAACGGCGTGCGTCGCGGCTTTCCACCCGGCTCGGCGAACTTCGCCAACACCTCCAGCGCTTCGGTGGCGCCGAGCTGGCCGATCGCTTTCAGCAACGCAGCCAATACCCCTTCGTCTTTCTCCTGCTCCAGACGGCGTACCAAAACGGTGGTCGCTCCCACGTCACCCGCCGCGGCGACCGCCCGCGCGGCCGCGGTGCGCACCAGCACCGATTCATCCTTGAGCGCCGGCATCGCCGGCCGCGAAATCTCGCGCCCGCCCAGCTCGGCGAGACCGAGCAGCGCTGCTTCGCGCACGCGCTCGTCGGCGTGCCGCGTCAGTTTAATGAGCAGCTCGGCGACGCGCGGGTCACCCGTCAGCCCGAGGAATTCCGCCGCGGCGGCGACCACTTCCGGCACTTTGCTCTCGACTCGGGCTTGCAGCAACTCCACCGCGCGCTCGCCGGCGGCCCGCATGGCTGCACGATACGCTTCGCGCAGCTCCGGCGCCGCGTGCAGATACGCATCCACGACCGACCCCGCCGACACCGCGCCCAGCGCGCCGACCGCACTCACGAGATGCGCGCGCTCGGCAGGGGGCACGCGCGGCTCGCCGAGGCGCGCCACCATACGCTCCACAATAGCCTCATCCGCAAGCGCCCCCGCCACCTCGCCGATGGCCTCCTGAATCTCGGGATCTTGCACCTTCCCGAGGGAGCGATCGAGACCGGCAACGACTTCGGCGACCGCGCCAATATCGCGCAAGGCGATCACGTCCGGCGTGAGCTGGCGCAGCTTTTCGACGTTCGCACGCTGGTCTTCCGGTTGCGATGCCGCCAGCAACGCGGTGACGGCCCGTCGTGCTTCGACGTCGGCTGGGAGGACATCGGGCCGGAATACACTACTCGCGCGACTGGGACCAACCGTTGCGGTTGCGCTCCACGCTACTGGTCCCGGTTCGGGAGGCGGGGGCGGGGGCGGGGGCGGGGGCGGTTCAGCGACACCGGGCGGCGCCGATGCGGCGGCGGGAGGCGTCGAAGGGGCGCCGCTAGGCTCCGTTGCCGGCGCCGCTTCCTCAGACGCGCGCGAAGCCGACAGACGCTGACTCGCGCGGCGGCCCAGGTGCACCGTGATGCGGCCGAGGACCCGGATCCCGCGCGCAAAGAGCAGCCCGGCGAGCTCGGCGATCTGCGTGTTGCGAGGCAGGAGGTGCTGCCCGTGCCACAGCAGACCGGTCGCGCCGATCTTCCACTCCACGGTGCCGAGCGACGCGAGCGCCGGCAGCGAGCCCGTGATGTGGCGCATCGCTTCCAGTACCGCCGGATGAGACGGCGGATACAGGCGCGTCAGCCGGAATGTCGTACCGATCGCGCCAAGCGCACGGTCCACTGACCCAGTGTCGATCGCCATCAGCGCTTGATCCGCGTCCCCTTGTCCTCGACGGTGAAGACCCACGTGGCGAAGCGGGACGGCTCGATCGCATCGTCGGGACCGATCGCATTCCAATCGACGTCGCTGCCGGAGCTCTGCGGTCCGCTCGCGCGCGTCTCCGCCTCTCGCACCATCACACCGGCCCTCGTGATCCACACACCGAACTGCTCCGCGCGGAGGTCCACCCAGCCGCGCGGTGCCGCGCTCAGCGGGTCGCGCCCGCGCCCGGGGGGAGGTGGCACAACTACTATGCTCCCGCGGTACACAGCCTTTCCATCCGGCGAGACGATGGGCAAGCCCACCGAGATAATCTGCTGCCGCAGCGCCGCGTTGGTCTCGAGGAGCCGCCACGCGGCGTCCGCGAGCGCACGGGCCTTGCTGCCGGCAAGCGCCCGCACGTTCGGACAGAGCTGACGGCAGAGATACGCCTCGTAGAGCAATTTGGTGAGCCGCGGCGGCCCCAGCATCTCGTAGGCGACGCCCCGGACATTGCGGCTCTCCTCGAGCGACCGCAGGCGGCCAATGGCGTTGCGGCGCAGCACCCCCGCACGGTAGGTCGGTCCGGCGGTCGAGGCGTCCAGCGCCGCGACGATGTCCTTGCCCGTGGGCCGGCCTTGCAGCTCCAACATGACGTAGTCCGCGACCTCTTCGGGCGTGATGAACTCCATCTGCCCGAGCGCGGTAACGGTCTCGAACTCGTCACGCGCGAACAATCCATTTTCCCCCACGTCGATGTAGACGCCGTCGAGCGGCCGGCCGAGGTCGCGCCACGGTGACGCGCCCGGCGCGAAGGCTTCCTTCAACGGGACCGGCTTGTCGCAGTCCACCAGCGGGATCGGCTTCCCTTTGCGCCGCACCGGACCGTGCGCGACTTCGCGCCACGCGATCGTCGCCGTTGGTTTGATCTCCACCGTCGCCGGCGCGTCGGGCGTCCGTCCGAGCAAGAAGAGCAGCATCGAGTGCGCGCCCGCGATCGCCGATTTGCTGAGCAGTGTGGCGCTGGGTCGTTCTTCCGAATGCGTGTAGGGAATGTTGAACCCCATCCCGCCCGTACCGCTGGTCCCGATCTTCACATACGCTTGCGTGCCGGCACGCCGCAGCGCTTCGGCGATGATCTGGGCATGACGGATCAGCGGCGGCATCGGCAGGCGCAGCAGATGCTGCTCGATCGTCGCGCGATCGATCGGCGGTCCGCCATTTTGGACCCGTTCGAGCAAATCACGCGCGCTCTGAAAAACATCCTGATACGCAAACGCGGTCGCGGTGTTGATGCTGTCCACGACCGCGTCGGGCTTGTAGCGCACCAGCAGCCGAAACAGCAGGTTGCGCTCCAGGACCGCGTCGGTGAGATCGCCGAACAAATCGCCGAGCACCAGCCCGCGGTGCTCGGCGCTCGTCATGATCGTGGCAATGTCGAGTCGCGCGACAGGCGCGGGCATGAAGACGTTGCCCCATTCCACATCGATCGTCACACCACCGCGGTAGGGCTCGAGGGCGCGGGCCGCGGCCCGCACTTCATCCTCGAACAATGCGACGAGCACGAGGCGCCGCGGCGGCGGTGTCGCCGCCAGGACTCGCCGCGCCACCGCGTGGCCGACGAGACCGCTCCCGCCCAGCAGCATTACCGTCCGATCAGCCAGCTCCATGTAGTCGCTCGATCGCTCCGATCTCCTGCCGGGTGAGCTCCCGCCAATGGCCCTCGGCCAGCTTGCCGAGCCGGACCGGGCCGTAGGACACGCGGTGCAACCATTCGACCTTGAGACCCAGCGCTTCAGCGATGCGGCGCACAATCCGCTGGCGCCCTTCAGCCAGCGTCAGCTCGATCTCGACCGACTTCCCCTGCGGTCGCACGCGCGACTCGACGACGCGCACGGCACGGCCGTCGATCACGATCCGTTGTGCGAGGGCCGTCCGGATCGCGCCGGCATCCGCGCCGTGCACCCCGAGCCAGTAGGTGCGGGGCACCTCGTAGCGCGGGTGCATGAGCCGGTGCGCCCCGGCGCCGTCAGTCGTCAGGAGCAGCAGCCCGGAGGTCATGACGTCCAGCCGCCCAACGTACGTGAGACCGGGCACCTTCGGGAGGAGTCCGAAGACCGTGCGCCGTCCCTCCGGATCGGAGCGGCTCACGACATAGCCGATCGGCTTGTTGAGCGCGAGCCAGGTGGTATGCGTCGCGGCGCGCACGGCGCGGCCATCGACGCTGATCCTCTGCGCGTCGGGATCGACGCTCATCCCGATCGTTGCGGTCTCGCCGTCCACGCGCACGCGCCCGGCGCGGATCAGATCTTCCGCTTTGCGGCGTGAGGCGACGCCCGCGCGCGCCATGGCGCGCTGCAGGCGCATGAGGGTCATTCGAGTTCGTCGACGGGCGTGGGGCGCCGGAGGGCGACCGACAGCTCTTCGAGCCGCGGCAGGTCCTCCAGGTTCTTGAGTCCGAGAATCTCCTGAAACGACGGCGTGGTGCCGTAGAGCAACGGGCGGCCAAGGCCTTCGCCGCGCGTGACGACTTCGATGAGACCGCGCTCTACCAGCTTGTCCATGACCGCGCCCGAATCGACTCCGCGGATCTCGTCGACTTCGAGGCGGCCGACGGGCTGCCGGTACGCGATGATGGCGAGCGTTTCGAGCGCGGCGGGCGACAGCCGCCGCGGCCGCAGCGCGAACTGGGCGCGCTCGATCGTCTCCGCATACTCGCGCCGCGTCAGGAACTGCCATCCCTCGGCGATCTCGACCAGATCGACGCCATGCTCGTCGCTGTACGCGGCCCGCAGCTCGGCAAGCGCCGCCCGCACGGCGCTCTCCCCTGCCATGGGATCGAGCGAGCCGAGCTCCTCCAGCGTCAGCGGGCGCGACGCCGCAAACAGCGCGGCTTCAAGCAGCTTCGCGAGGGATTGCACGCGTGATCACCATCGGACCGAACGGTTCGGGTTGCGACAGCGTGAGCGAGCTGCGTTTGGCGAGCTCGAGGAGGGCGATAAACGTCGACAGCACGTCCACGAGCGTGGCCTGGGGGCCCCCCCCGACCGCGTCGCGCCAGCCGAACGTCTCGCGCTCGGCGAGCAGCGCCTCGATCCGCGCGGTCGCGCCCTCGACGTCGAGCGGGCGCGGCACGACGCGGTGGTGCAAGTTCGGATCGGGGATGAGCGCGATGACGCGCTCCGCGGCCGCGAGCAGGTCGTTCAGGTCGATCTGCAGGGGCGCCGGCGGCGCGTCGGGCGGCGGCGCTTCGTAACCGCGCCCGAACCGCTCCGCGCGCGCATCGGCGGCATGGCCGAGCCAGTCCACGAGCTCGCGAATCTGCTGATACTCGAGCAGGCGGCGCACCAGCTCGGCACGTGGGTCTTCCCATTCGTCGTCGCCGAGCCGGCGCGGCAGCAGCATCTGCGCCTTGATGCGCAGCAGTCGCGCCGCCATTTCGAGGTAGTCGGCCGCCTGATTGAGCCCCAGCTCGGCGATCACCGACAGGAACTGATCCGCGATCTTCGCGATCGGGAGATCGGTGATGTCGACTTCGTCTTCCTTGATCAGGTGCAGGAGCAGGTCGAGCGGGCCGGAAAACTTCTCCAACTCGACGACGAAGCCGGCCTGTTCCCGCATGCTGGGGCCGGTCATTGCAACCCGAACACGCTGGGCGGCAGTCCGTTCGGCAACGCGACAGGAAGGATCACGTGCTTCGCGACGTCGAGTAGCCGGAAGGCCGGCCAGAAGAAAAAGCGCACGACGCCGGGCAATAGATAGCTGACCAACACGATTGGCAAAAAGCCGAAGCGCTGCAATTGGCGGTACTGCGCGCCCGCGCTGGGCGGCAGCAGATGATAGAAGACGTGGCTGCCGTCGAGCGGCGGGATCGGTATCAGATTGAAGAAGGCCAGGACCAGATTCAGCCACAGGCCCCACGCCATCATCCGCTGCAGAATCTCCAGCGTCGGGGAAAGCGATGGAAGCGCTTCGGCGATCGTCCCGACAGTGGCAAACAGCCCCGTGAAAATCACGAACAGTACGAGATTCACGGCGATGCCGGCCAGCGAGACGATGACATCGCCTCGAACGTAGTGGCGGTAATTACGTGGGTTCACGGGCACCGGCTTCGCGCCGCCAAACGCAAAGCCCCACGTGAACCACGTGAAGAGGGGCAGGATTATGGTCATGAACGGATCGATGTGCTTCAGGGGATTCAACGTCAGCCGCCCGAGCATGTATGCGGTGGAATCACCCTGCCGATAGGCCGCCTCGGCGTGGGCGTATTCGTGGGCGACCATAGAAAACAGCAGAACAGGCGCCCAAAGCAGAAACTCGAACGAGATAGCGTGTACTCGGGTAGGTGACGGCCAAAGATATGTATGCGCTTGACCCGACGCAACTTACCGTCTACTTTCCGCGCCATGCCGAAGATCAAATCCGCGAAGAAAGCGATGCGCCAGGCGCGCTCGCGTACCATCCGCAACAAAGCGCAACGGTCGTCGCTGCGTACCGCCTTGAAGCAGGTCCGCGCCGCCGCGACCGCCGACGCCGCCGCGGCCGCTTATGCACTCGCCGCGCGCGTGCTCGATCGTGCCGCACGCAAGGGACTGATCCACAAGAACAACGCCGCCCGGCAGAAATCGCGCCTGGCGGCATTGGTAAAACGGCTACGGGAGAAAGCGTCGGCGTAATTTACATCGCCGCGAGTTCCCCGCCGCACTTCTCGCAGTACCACTCCGTCGCCACGTTCATCGTTCCGCATTCTTTACACTTGAGCGTCTTCTCGACCGGTGCGTTTTCGTCGATCGGCGCGAGCGGCGTTCCGTCTAGTACCTCGTCGGGCTGATACTGCGCCCCGCTTGCCCGCCCCGGCGAGGGTGTCCGATCATCTTCCGTGACTGATTTCAGGAAGGCCAGCTCGTCAATTGGCGTCTTCCGTCGTTCCGGAGGCTTCTCGGGTGGTCGGGGTGGCGCTCCAGCACGCGCCGCGGCTGTAGCGGGTTTTGCCTTGACCAGCTCGTCCAGCTCTTCCAGCCGAGTAATGTCGCGCTCGACATCCATCAGCTCATCGCGCACGGCGCCGAGGTCGGCCAGGGCATCCTTGTGCACCTGCGTCCACTGCCCTTCGTCGTATTCGCCGACTTCGTGCCGGAGCTCGGTTTCGGCCAGACGCTCCGCGGCGGCCTTTTCCTTCCTCTGGAGCTCGATCAGGTTTTCCTTGCGCTGCGCGATGAGTTGGCGCGCCGCGTCGGCATGCGCCCTCAGCTCTTCGGTGACGGCCTTGAGCCGCGCCTCGTAGTCGGCGCGGACGCGGGTACGCACGTGCTCCGGCGCCGCATCGGCTGTCGCCGTAATGCGCGCAAGCCACGCCTCGTACTGCCGACGTTCTTCCAGCAGCCGCTGTATCGTCGCGGCGCTCTTGGACGGTCCCTTAGGCATCCTTCTCCCGTTGCTGCTCCAACACGCGGACGGCGTCGAGGCTCAGAGGCTGCGGTTGACCGATTTGTCGAGCGGCCATGATGATGCGCGCGCTGTGCTCCAAGCTCTCCATGCGAATCCAGGCCTCATCGAGCGTGCCGCCCATAGTCACGGCACCGTGGTTGGCGAGCAGCAGCGCATCGTGCTTGGCGAGATAGGGGACGACCTGGTCGCCCAGCTCCGGCGTGCCCGACATCCCAAAAGGAACGAGCGCCACCGGTCCCACCACGAAAATAAGCTCCGGCAACAAATTGCCCGGAATCGCCTCGCCCGCAACGGCAAAGCCTGTGGCGGCAGGCGGATGCGCGTGCACTACGGCCTCCACATCCGGCCGGTGCCGCAGGATGCGCAAGTGTAACTCCAACTCACTGGTAGGCTTGCGCGAGCCACGCCGGCGCGGCTTCCCCGACAAATCGACTTCCACCATGTCGGCCGGAGTCACCAGGGATTTGATCAATCCGCTAGGGGTGACGAGCACCCGTTCCGGCCCGAGACGCACCGACAGATTGCCGTCGCGCCCGGCGATCAGCCCCTGCGCTGCAAGCTGCCGGCAGCACAGCGCCATGCGCCGGGCTACCGCGCTCCGGTTCATCGTGTGCCGGTGTGATCCAGATCGTGAACGATCGCACCCGCGACGATCGTCAGCACCGCGCGCCCCGTCAGGGCACGGCCCGCGAACGGTGTGTTGCGGCTCTTGGAATGGAACGCCGTCGGATCCACCGACCATTTCACCGCGGTGTCGAACACGGCGACATCGGCCACGGCGCCCGGGGCGAGCGAGCCACCGGCGAGACGGAACACGCGCGCCGGCTCGGTGCTCATGCGGCGGATGAGCTCGGAGAGCGTAAACACGCCACTCTCGACCAGCTCGGTGTGCGCCACGGCGAACGCGGTCTCGAGCCCCACGACGCCGAACGGCGCGTCGTCGAACGCCGCCTCTTTCTCGTCGTAGGCGTGGGGGGCGTGGTCGGACGCGATGCAGTCGATGACGCCGTCTTTCAGCGCGCCGCGGAGGGCGGCGACGTCAGCCGCTTCACGCAGCGGCGGATTCATCTTCGCGTGGGTGTCGTACTCTTCGCATGCGTAGTCGGTCAACGTGAGGTGATGCGGCGTTACTTCGGCGGTCACCCGAATGCCGCGTTCCTTCGCCTCGCGGATGATGGCGACCGACCCGCGTGCCGACATGTGGCAGAGATGCACGTGGCCGCCTGTCAGCTCGGCAAGCAGCACGTCGCGCGCGACCATAATCTCTTCGGCCGCAGCGGGAATCCCCTTCAAGCCGAGTCGCGTGGACACGAGGCCTTCGTGCATGACCCCGCCGGCGGCCAGCGTGGCATCCTCGCAATGATCGGCAACGGGAATGTTGAACGTGCGGGCGTATTCCAGCGCAGTGCGCATCAGGTGACTGGAGATGACGGGCTTACCGTCGTCCGAGACCGCGACGGCCCCGGCGCTCACCATCTCCCCGAACTCGGCGAGCCGCTCGCCCTTCTGGCCGATCGAGACGGCGCCGATCGGATGCACGCGCGCCAGTCCGGCGCGCCCCGACTGCCGCACGATGAATCCCACTGCCGCCTGGTTGTCGGTGACGGGATCGGTATTCGGCATCGCGCAGATCGCCGTGAACCCGCCCGCCGCGGCCGCGCGCGCGCCGCTCGCCACCGTCTCTTCGTCTTCGTTGCCGGGCTCGCGCAGATGCACGTGCAGATCGACGAGTCCGGGAGTGACGACCTTGCCCTTCACGTTGCGCACGAGGGCGCCATCGGGCGCCTTTAGTCCGCGCCCGACGCTCGCGATCTTCCCGTCCTGGATCAACACATCAGCGGCGCCGTCCAGGTCGCGGCTGGGATCGATGACGTGCCCGCCCTGCAGCAGAATCGCCGAAGGCGGGCTCACTCTGCACCTCGTTTCGCGGCGTCGGCGAGCTCGGCGCGGCCACCGGCGAGCAGATACAGCACCGCCATGCGAACCGCCACGCCGTTCGTCACCTGATCCAGGATGACGCTGTGCGGCCCATCGGCGACCCGCGAATCGATCTCGACGCCGCGGTTCATGGGGCCGGGATGCATGATGGTGATCGCTTTCGGCGAGCGCTCGAGGCGCTCGGTCGTCACGCCGAAGACGCGGTAGTACTCGCGCACGCTCGGGATGAAGCCCTTCTCCATCCGCTCCAGCTGCAACCGCAGCACGTTGAGCACGTCGGCCCACTCGATCGCCTCTTCGATCCGGCCGAAGACCTTCACGCCCAGCTCCTCGATCCCGCGCGGCAACAGCGTCCATGGCCCGCACACCGCGACCTCCGCGCCGAGCTTCGTCAGCCCCCAGAGATTCGACCGGGCGACGCGCGAGTGCAGCACATCGCCGACCAGGCACACCTTCAGGCCCTCGATCTTCCCGTGCTTGTCGCGGATCGTCAGCAGATCGAGCAGCGCCTGCGTGGGGTGTTCGTGCTTGCCGTCGCCCGCGTTGATCACGTTGGAGGCGATGCGGTTGCCGAGGAACTCGGCCGCTCCCGACGATGGATGCCGGATCACGACCATGTCGATGCGCATCGCTTCGAGGTTGCGCGCGGTGTCCACCAGCGTTTCGCCCTTCGAGACCGACGAGCCGGTGGCCGTGACGTTGACGGTGTCGGCCGAGAGCCGCTTCTCGGCGAACTCGAACGAAATGCGGGTGCGGGTGGAGGCCTCAAAGAACAGATTGACGATCGTCTTGCCGCGCAGCGCGGGCACCTTCTTGATGGGCCGCTCCGACACTTCCTTGAACGGCTCGGCGGTGTCGAGGATCAGCCGGATCTGCTCGGGCGTCATGTGCTCGAGCCCGGTGAGGTCTTTGCCGAGGGTCGAGGAAGCGTTCATCGAATCACGTCCACCTGATCCCGCCCGTCCAGCTCTTCCACCTGTACGTCCACCCGCTCGCCGGGTCCCGTCTTGACCGATGTGCCCACGATATCGGCCTGAATCGGCAGCTCCCGGCCGCCGCGGTCGACGAGCACACAGAGCGAGATGCGTTTGGGACGGCCGAAATCGGCCAGCTCGTCGAGGGCGGCGCGCACGGTGCGGCCCGTGTACAGCACGTCGTCCACGATCACCGCATGTTTGTCCGTGAGATCGCCGGGGATGTGCGTCTCGCCGATGACGGGGTTCGGCCCCACGGTGCCGAGGTCGTCGCGGTAGAGCGTGATATCGAGCGCGCCGCGCGGGATCTTGGCGCCTTCTTCTTTTTTTTCGAGGAGTTTGGCGATGCGCTCGGCGAGCTCCACGCCGCGGCGCTGGATTCCGATCAGCACCAGGTCGCCCGTGCCCTGCGCCAACTCGAGGATCTCCACGGCCATACGCTGCAACGCCCGCGACATCGCGCGGGCGTCAAGGAGGATCGTGCGTTCTTCGGCTTTGGGTCGGGGCATTCTGAGAGATAAAAGCTAATGCCACCTTCCCCGCTGAACCAGCGACTGGTGAGGAGGCAGCGTCGTCGAGAAGCGCGGTCGTCCCGCTGGTGAGGTCGTGGCAACCGCGGCTGGGGGCGCCGCGACTCGTTCCACGAACGGACTCACCGCCAGGTTGGCGAGGCCATTCGCGAGGTTGGGTGCAAAGTAGTCGTCGTTATTCACATCGACCGTTGTGGGCTCCCACGGACCCGCACCACCCCCGTACATGAGGTCCTGAGGCTCGGGCACGTGAGCAGGGTTGTCACTCGTGTAGTGCGGCGCTTCCAGCGAAACCACTCCCAGCGTATGAATGAGATCGTGCAGAGCCGCAAACTCCCAGTATCCCGGAGGGTCGTCAGGCTGCCGAGCGAGCGATAGTCCCCCGCAGGCGCGTAGGTACACCGCGGCCGTTTGGCCGCCCACCGTCGGTGGCCATGCAGCGCCACCACACACGGATGCGCTGCCGCCGTCATAGTAAACCAGATAGCGCTTCTCGGGTCGAATGACGCCGGCCGCAGTGAGCTCGCTATTGATCTCCGAGACGATATACGGCCCCAGAGAGCGCATCTGACTGTCTGACTGAGTCAGCACGAAGAAGGAGACGTCGACGACTCCTTCGTACCGGTCGAACCGAATTTGCAACCCACTGGCGCGGCTCAACCACGTCTGAAAGGCGGCAACCGAATTCGCGATATCGAGCTCGGTATCGAGTTTTCGGTCTGATGCACCAAGTGGCACTACGTAGATGACATGCACCTGCGGGCCGGTGAAGTCGTCTACCCGGTCTTCCGCGGATCGAACGGGTGGTCGCAGGCCGACGGTGGTTGAGGTGACGTCGGTGAGTCCCGGGGCAGTAAACGTGAGCGTCTTCGGACCGTAGCTGCCGCTCAGCCGGAGGTCCGGGAAACGCGCGAAGCCATTCTTGGCGGCGACCGTCACCGTGCCAAGAACCTTACCGTCTCCACTCGAGAGGCTGACGGTTACGGGGATCGTGTCCCTTACCGCGTGTCCTCGGTCGTCGCGGACCGCGACGACCGGTTGCACCCCCAGCGGAGATCCCACTCTCGCCACGGCTGGTTGAACGCTGATCTCCAGGTGAGTCGACCGGGTAAACACCGCCGCGAGTGGCCCATCGCTATGGCAGGCCGAGAGCAATGCAACGGCTGTGGCAAGGAGCGCGGCTGAACGTGGCATCCCCCTCGACGCTGGCAAGAGGCATGCCGCCGCCTCACGTCGCCGCCTTAATAGACTGGCGTCAAAGGGGGCTTGCCGCGCAAGACCGACTGCACGTTCCCCACGGCGCTCGTCGCCATCTTGCGTCGCGTCTCCTCCGTCGCGCTGCCGAGGTGCGGCAACAAGACCGTGCGCGGCGCGGCGAGCAACCGCGGATGGATGGCCGGCTCGTCGGTGTACACGTCGAGGCCGGCGGCGCCGAGGTGCCCGCGCTCGAGGGCCCTTGCAAGCGCTTCTTCGCGGATCAAGTCGCCACGCGACGTGTTGATGAGAATCGCGCCTCGCTTCATCCGCGCGAGCGTCTCACCATTGATGATCCCTTTCGTCTCTGGGCTCGCGGGCACGTGCAGGCTCACGATGTCGCTCTCGGCGAGCAACCGGGTCGCGTCGACCCGCGCGGCGCCGATCTCGCGCTCGAAGTCGGGCTTGGGCGTGCGCGCCGTGTAAAGAATGCGAAGCCCGAACGGCGGCGCGCGCCGTCCGACCGCCTGGCCGATCCTGCCGGCGCCGAACAGGCCGAGGATCCGCCCGCGCAGCTCGAGGCCCAGCAGCTGTTCGGGATGCCAGCCGGTCCACTGCCCGCTGCGCACGAGCTCCACACCCTCGATCAGCCGACGCGCGGTCGCGAGGATCAGCGCCCAGGTGAGGTCGGCCGTCGCTTCGGTGAGCACGCCGGGCGTGTTGGTGACGAGCACCTTCCGCATCTCGGCGGCGACGAGATCGACGTTGTTGTAGCCGACGGCGCAGTTCGCGACGATGCGGAGGTTCGGGAGATTCTTGAGCTGTGTCCCGCCCACCCATCGGGAGAGAAGGGGCACAATCGCGACCCAGTCCCCTTTCGGGGTGGGCTGATCGGCGGCGAGCCAGGTGATGTCGAGATCGGCGAGCTGCGACGGCTCGAGAAGGTTCTTGAGCTCGGCTGCGATTAGGACGCGGTGGCTCAAGGGCGGTGAGGTAAGGCGGCGGCGAGGGGCGGCGAGGGGCGGCAAAAACATGATGGACGCGACAAAACGCTTACATGATTTGCCCCGGAACGCCTATGTACGCGCATGGCACCTCACAAGCGTTTTATCGCGTGGCAGGAGTGTCACAAACTCGTGCTCGCGGTATACAAGGCCACGGAATCCTTTCCGAAACACGAACTCTATGGCCTGACCTCGCAATCGCGACGCGCCGCATTCTCCGGCGCCGCGAATATCGTCGAAGGCGCGTCGCGGAAAGGACGTAACGAATTTCGTCATTTCCTGGATATTGCGTTGGGATCGCTGTGTGAGCTCGAGTATGCATTAGAAGTCGCGGCAGCCCTCGAGTACTTGAAACCCGACGTGGCTTCGAAACTGCTCGCACAACAACAGCGCGCAAGATTCTTCACATGGAAGCTGAAACAGTCGATGCGTTAGCTTTTGCCGCCTCTTCGCCGCCGCTTCACCTCGCCGCCGCTTTATTCGCCGCCGATTTTCAATCCTCTCGGTCCCACGTACTCCGACTGCGGCCGAATCAAATGGTCTTCCGCATGCTGTTCGATCACATGCGCGCACCACCCCGCCGCTCGCCCGCAGGCAAAGGTCGCAACGAACGAGCGCGGCTCGAGACCCAGGGCTTGTAACACGAGCGCGGTGAAGAACTCCACGTTGGTGCGCAGATTCCGACCGGGCTTCACTTCGTCCAGCACTTTCAGGATCGTCTGCTCCGCGGCGCGCGCCAGATCGAACAGCTGCCGGTTCTCGAGCGTCGCCGAGCTCATCTGATCGGCGACTTTGCTGAGCACATCGGCTCGCGGGTCACGCACCTTGTACACGCGGTGCCCGAATCCCATGATGCGCCGGCCCGCCGCTAACTCGTTGCGCACCCAATTCTCCGCTCGATCCGCGGACCTGATGTCCTTGAGCATATCGAGCACGGGTCCGGGCGCGCCGCCATGCAGCGGACCCTTGAGCGCACCGATCGCTCCTGTCACGGCGCTGACCATGTCCGAGCGCGTGCTCGCGATCACGCGGGCGGTGAATGTCGAGGCGTTCATGCCGTGGTCGATTACCGTCACCCAGTAGGCGTCGATCGCCCGCGCCGCGATGGGGTCCGGCTCCTTGCCGTGGAGCATGTAGAGGAAATTCGCGGCCAGCGGCAGGTCGGTCCGCGGCGCGATCGGCGCCTTGCCCGCACCCAGCCGCGCCTGCGCGGCCACGACCGTCGGGAAGCGGGCCGTGAGCATCTTCGCGGCCTGCATGTCGGCAGCGGGCGAGATGTCGTCCGGATGATCGAGATCGAGCGACAGCGTGGCGCACGCCATGCGCAGCGCGTCGATCGGCGGCGCCTGCGCCGCGGCCCGCACCACGTGCATCGTTTCCTCGGGCAAGGCGCGCAGCCCAGCGATTTCCTTCCGCAGGGTCGCCAGCTCGTCCGGCGAGGGCAACGCGCCGCGCCACAACAGATGCGCCGCTTGCTCGAAGGATACCTTCCCCGCAAGCTCGCGGAGTTGGTAGCCGCCGATAATGAGCTCGCCAGCCAAGCCATCGACATGGCTTAGGCGGGTCTGCGCCGCGACGACCCCGTCCAACCCGCGGGGCTTTACCGTTGGGTCGATGAAACCGCCTTTACCAGTTGATAGATGTACTCGGCGCCGTCGTAATACTCCCGCACGCCGATGCGTTCGTCCCGGCCGTGCGCGCGAATGTCGTTGATATCCACGAACACCCCGGACACGCCATACACGGGAATTCCGGCATTGCGGAGATAGAGGCCGTCGGTGGCTCCCGTTTCCATGACGGGGATCACGGGGATATTCCAAAGACGCTTCGTCACGCGGTCAATCGCGTTCATTACCTCCGGCTGCAACGCTGCGAGCGGACTGGGGACCGCCGCTTGCACGACACTGACCGCCACCGCGGTATCGGCCACGACCCTCGTCAATGTGCGCTGCACGTCGTCCTGCGGCGTTCCCGGCAGCATGCGACAATTGATCGTCGCGCTTGCGGACTGCGGCAGCGCGTTTTCCGCGTGCCCGCCGGCGAGCTCCGTCGCAACGCAGGTCGTGCGCAGCTGCGCGTTGTACAGGGGGCTCGCGTCCGAGAGCCGCCGGATCGCGGCGGTGTCCGGCGTCGGCTGAGCGACCGCGGCCATATCCGTCGCCACCTGTCCCTGCTGCATTTGCGACCATTTGGCGAACGACGACCGCGTGATCTCATTCAGCTGCGCCGGAAACGCGGAGGCGCTCAACCGGCCGAGTGCAGCGGCCAGGCGGTAAATCGCGTTGTCCTTGGTTGGCAGCGAGCTGTGACCACCCGGATTGTGCACTTCGAGTTTGAAGGTCACGTACACTTTTTCCGCGGCCTGCACCGACCGGAACGCGCGTTTCCCGTTCAGAATCACCGGGTCGCCGGCGTCCATGTTGATCACATAAGCGGCTTCGATCAGATCGCGATGGTTGGCAAGCAACCATTCCACGCCGTTGTAGTCGCTGCCGCCCTCCTCACCGGTCGTGAGGGCGAGAATCAGGTCGCGGTTGGGGCGATAGCCTTCCTGCTTCAGTCGCGCGAGGGTGGCAACGAGAATCGCCGCACCGTCTTTGACATCCAATGTGCCGCGACCGTAGAAAAACCCGTCCTTTTCGAGGAGGGTAAACGGGTCCACGGACCAGTCTGCTCGCTTCGCTTCGACGACGTCGATATGCGCGAGCAACAGGATCGGCTTTTGCGTTCCCGTACCCCGCAACCGCGCGACGAGATTGTGATTCTTCGAATCCGGGGGCCCGATGACCTGCACGTCCGCCGCGGGAAAGCCCGCGTCGAGCAGTCGCTTGGCCATCGCATTCGCGGCCACGGTCGTGCTGCCGCTCGAGCCGGTCGTGTTGATGTTGATCAGCTGCTCGAAGATGTCGCGGGCACGCTGGTCGTTCGGCGACAGCGGGCGTTGCATCTGAGCGCGTAACGGCGCGTTGAGGCCGATCAACAGCGCAAGCAGGCAGGCACGTTTCATTTCGCTCTCCGTGGGATCCACCGCCCGACCATGCGGCGGTAGTGCTCGTACGACTCGCCGAAGCGAGCGCGCAATGTGGGCTCCTCGTATAACATCACAAACAGATTAGCGGTCAGAAACCATATGCCGGTATACAGCAGCAGGCTCGCCGATTGGAACAGCGCCGACTCCCCCACCAGCACCAACACCACGCCGACATACATCGGGTTTCGGACGTAGCGGTACAGCCCGCGAATCACCAGCGCCTTCGGGGGGTCGACCGGCGCGAGCGTTCCCCGTCCCACGCGCGCGAAGTCCGCGATACACCAGATCAAGATCGTGGCGCCGACCAGGATCGTGACGAGGCCGGGCACGCCAATCGCATCCCAATGAGGCACGGCACGCTGCGACAAGACGAAATACGGAACCAACAGCGTGACCGTCCCGGGAAGCAGCAGCGCGAAGAAGATGCTCCTGAGAACCAGCACTCCCTGCCTACCCTCAGAACGAGAGATACGAAGGTGCGGTCAGACCCGTCTGGTTGCCAGCGATGATCGCGACTGGCGCCACATTTCCGTTAGCGCCCGCGCCGTACACCGTAATCCGATATTGCTGGCTTATGGTCGCGCTGTTCACGACGTAGATGCGGCCGGCCGGATCCAGGGCCACACCCTTCGGCTGATCGAGCCCGGTACTGTCACCCATGATGGTGGCAATTGGGGGGACGTTCCCGTGCGCGTCGGATGCGTACACCGTAATGCTCGAGCTGCTCGGCCCCGTCCCTGAGTTTGCGACATAGAGCTGGCCTCCCGGATCTATTGCGACGCCGAGCGGGACATTGAGCCCGGTGTTGGAACCCCCTATCGTATCGACGGGACTGGCGTTGCCGGTTGCGCTCGCGGCGTAGACCGTGATGCTGTGATTACCCGAGTTCGCCACGTAGAGTCGCCCGCGGAAATCGAAGCACAGATCGGCTGGTCCACTCAATCCCGTGTTGGCACCGGTGATCGTGCCGACGGGTGGCACGTTCCCGGTCGCGCCGTTCGCAAAGATCAGGATGCTGGCCGCATTGACGACGTAGAGCCGGCCCGACGCGTTGAGCGCGAGTCCCCGCGGCTGGGACAGTCCCGTATTGCCACCCACAATGCTCGCGACCGGCGCGACTTCCCCCACGGTGTGAGCTCCAAACACCACGATGCGCGCTGGATTCACGCTCGTTGTGATCACCACGCCCGCAGGATCGACGACGATGCCCTCCGGCTGATCCAGCGTCGTATTGATTCCGCTGATCGTGAACGCGGGAGCCGCGTTGCCGGTATCCGCGGTCGTGAAGACCGAGATGGCACTACTGCCGTTGTTGGAGACGTAGAAGGGCGGCGGGGGAGCGGGCGGTGGCGGCCCGCTGCCATCCGACGTGCACGCGACGAGAAACGCGACAAGCAGAACGAGCGCTGCACGCATGAGGCCTCCTGGAGTTTTCCTCATTACCCTCAATGCGCGCGGCTGCTCCGCAGCTCCACCTCAGACATAATGAAGCCGAACGCCGGCCAACCGCCGGACGTTACGGAGCGCTCGAACCAGCTCCGGGCTTTGGCCGTGTCACGCTGCACCAGGTACCAATTGCCGATGCCGTAGCTCAGCGTCGCCACCTGGATGTCGCTGGTGTCGGCGGGCGTGAACACGGAATCGGGAGAAACCTCGCCGCGATATAGGCGCAGCCGCTGCGCGTACGCGTTGCCCGCGTTCGGTACATCGGGGTGGCGATCGAGCAGCGCCTGGGCCTCGGCTTTGCGGCCCGCGCGTGACAGCGACATCCACAACCAGTCCGTCGAGCCTGCCCGCTCGGCCGAGTCCGGCGACATGGGGAGCGCACGCGTGAACGCCTGCACCGCACCGGCGAAGTCACGGCGTACGAACCGCACGATGCCGAGGTGATACCAGATGCCGTAGATCGTGCTGTCGAGACGGGCGCCCCGCTGCAAGTCATCCATCGCCTTGTCGAATTGCCGCGTGGACAGATACCGGTGCCCGCGCCAGCGATACAGCAGCGCGTTGTTGGGCGCGATGCCGACGCCGCGGGTGAACGTGGCGATCGCTTCGCGATACTGCCGGACACCCGATTGCGCGACGCCCAGCGCTATGATCTTGTCGACGTTGCGCGGATCGGCGGCGAGGGCACTCTCGGCTCGGGCGATGGCGCCGGTGTCGCGCTGGGATCGATACTCGACGCCCGCGGGTGAGCGGTATTCGACGGACTGCAGCAGGCAAAGCGGCGCGAGAAGGCTGAGCAAGGTGGGCATGGGGCCACCAATCTACGGTGCCGGTGGCGGTTGGTTAAGGCGTCGAGTTGGGAACGATCACCCTAGGTCCCGTAACGCACTCTACACATCTGCGACGCCGAAAGCTCCCCCTCGGTGCTGACCGTGACCGCGTAGACGCCGGAATCGGCGAAGACATGCCTTAGCGTGTCGGTCGCCAAGGTCAGGTGAGTGACGTTTGCGAAGGGTCTCACGCCATAAGGGATGAGCACAACCGCGCGACCGCCTGGAGTGAAGACGACCAGTTGGGTGCCGTGCGGCACGCTCATGTCCAGCGTGAGCACGTCGCCGAATCGCAGCTGCGGCGGCGTACAGGCGAGCGGCGCTTTGGGATTGGGGAATGGCCACTCATTCGGCGCCATGAGATCGAACATCAGGAAGGCGCCCGACAATATCGCCGGCAACACGAACCCCCACGTCCATACCATCCCGTAGACGCGCAGACTGGTGTCGATCCAGGAGTCTTCGTCTTCTCGCATGGCAGCGGCCTGCCGATTCTCGAAGAATCGCATCGTCTCCCAATACAGCACGAACAGCACCAATGGGATGACGAGGACGCCGATATCAGCGCGGATGGCGGGGTTGACGTAGGCGAGAAGAAAGGCGGCGCAGGAGAGATCCGAGACGAGTTGCCCGCCGGCATAGAAGGCGCCGACTCGCCGCCGCAGCAACAGGGCGATCATCGCCCCCGCGAGCAGCGTGCGCGCGCCGACGTACACCAGCGTGCTATTCCATATTCCCATGGGGACGGACAGGGAGGGATTCGAACCCTCGATACCCTTGCGGGCATACCGGTTTTCGAGACCGGCGGTTTCAACCGCTCACCCACCTGTCCTGCTAGGCGGACAGGGTGGGATTCGAACCCACGTAACGGTTGCCCGTTAACACGCTTTCCAAGCGTGCGCCTTCAGCCACTCGGCCACCCGTCCTGAGATACTCGACGCCGAGACGCCGACGCGCCTAGACGCCGAGGACAAGCTAATCACCCATCGCGGAGCTTTCTACGGTCCACCTTGCCGAGATGGGTCCGTGGGAGCACATCGAGAAATCGAACCACGCGTGGTGCCTTGTAGGGTTCCAGCCGCTCTCGCACGAATTCCTGAAGCTCTTCCCCCAGACCCGGCCGCTGCTCGGTCGCCACGACGAACGCGTGCGGTTTCGTGAGCCCGCTGGCGTCCTCGATCCCCACGACTGCGACCTCTCTCACGAGCGGATGCTGCAGGAGGCAACCCTCCACTTCCTGCGGCGCGAGCCACTTGCCGCCAACCTTGAGCAGCTCGTCGGCGCGGCCGCAGTACGTGAAGTAGCCGTCCGCGTCGCGGCGAACCAGATCGCCGGACACATACCACTCGCCGCGGAACGCGGCCTTCGTCTTGTCCATTTGCTGCCAATAGCCAATCGCGCGCGACTCGCCACGCACCCACAGCATGCCGACTTCGCCGTCGGTCAAATCGTGCCCCAGATCGTCGCGCACCCTGACATCGAAGCCCGGTACGACGGTGCCGATGGTGCCGGGACGCACGGCACCGGGCTTGTTCGAGATGAAAATGTGCCACATCTCCGCAGTGCCGAGGCCATCGAGCAGCTCCACGGCGAACGTCTTATTCCAGCGCTCATACAGTTCGACCGGCAATGCTTCCCCGGCCGAAGTCGAAAGACGCAGAGACGAGAAGTCCTGCTGGGCCGCATCAGGATGGGCCACCATCTGGTTCACCATCGTCGGCACGTTCACCAGAACGGTCGGCCGAAACCGCCGAATCTTGGCGAACAACGTCTCGGCGGTGCTCTTTTCGGGGAACAGCGTGGCGGCCGCGCCCACCGAAAATGGAAAGAACAGATTCGATCCCGTCGCGTACCCAAAGAACAGCTTCGGCACCGCCAGCGTGATGTCGCGCTCCGTGAGCCCGAGCACGCCCTGTCCGTAGCACACGGTGGTGTTGGCGAACGAGCCGTGACTCTGCACGACCGCCTTCGGCTTCCCCGTCGTGCCGCCGGAGAAGAGCCAGATCGCGGCGTCGTCGCGGTGACTGGAGAATGTTTCGAGCTCCGGCGAGGCCCCGGCGATCGCCCGGGTGGTGGCGGGCTCGCCGACGACGATGATCTGCTTGAGATGTCCCGCTCCTCGCTGCGCCGCCTGAAATGCCGGCGCGGTGTGTCGGTGGACGAGCGCCACAGACGCCCGCGTGTAGGAGTAGAAGTACTCGATGGCATCCACGGCGAGCTGCGGGTTGACCATCACGACCACCGCGCCAACTTTGAGTGTGCCGAACAGCGCCGCTACGAACTCCGGCCCGTCGGGCAGAGCGATGATGACCCGTTGCTCGGGCTGCACGCCGGCGCTCTCGAGCAGATGACCGAACCGGTTCGCGAGCACCTGCACCTCACGGTAGGTGAGCGTGCTTTGGTCCGTGAGCAGCGCCGGCCGGTCTCCCCTTCCCTCGCGGACGCGCGCGTCCAACAGCCAATCAGCGATGTTTAAGCGTTCCGGAAGCTCTGCGGTCATGGGAAAGGATGATGATGCCGGTACATGAGCTGGCGCAACTCACGTGGGAGGAGGTTCGCGAGCTCGACCGCAAGAACGCGGTCGCGATCCTGCCCGTGGGCGCGATCGAGGCCCACGGGCCCCATCTGCCGCTCGATACCGACGTCGTAATCGCCACCGCGATGGCGCGTGCGGGCGCCCGCAAGCTCATGGACCACGGCCATGTCGTGCTGATCCTTCCGGCCCTCGCCTATACCGCGGCCAGCTTCGGGTCCGCGTTCCACGGTACCCTGTCGATCTCCGCCATCACCGTCACCGCGCTCATCGTGGACGTCGCGCGCAGTCTGTCTGACCAGGGGTTCCGCCTGCTGGCGCTCGCGAACGTACACCTCGACCCGGAGCACCTCACCGCGCTGAACGAGGCCGTCAAGCTCGCGCGAGCCGACCGGCTGCTGCCGATCGTCTTCCCCGATCTCACGCGCAAACCCTGGGGCACGCGCCTGGGCGATGAGTTCCGGAGCGGCGCGTGCCACGCGGGCCGGTTCGAAACCTCGATTGTCTTGCACGAAAGGGCTGATGCCGTCCGCGATGAAGTTCGCCAGTCCCTGGCCCCCAACCCCCAGTCCCTCTCAAAGGCGATCAAGGCGGGCAAGCGCACATTCGAGGCGGCCGGCGGACCGCGTGCCTACTTCGGCGATCCCGCGGCGGCGGCGGCGGACGAAGGCGCACGTCTCGTCGACGCCCTGGGCGCGATCCTGGAGGAGGCCGTCAGTGCGGAGATTTGACCGCGCGGTCGCGGTCGTGACGGGTGGCGGACAGGGGATCGGCGCGGCAATCGCGCACGCCCTCGCCGCTGAGGGCGCCGCGATTGTCATCGCGGCCCGGACTGCCGATCCCATCGAGAAGGTAGCCGCTGAAATTCGTGG
>WNEZ01000359.1_pt1 | contig 36554 bp, 39 predicted proteins | sample 5400521 | NCBI WGS metagenome assembly WNEZ01 (sample SAMN13153339, study PRJNA577476) | soil metagenome | isolation source: 120 cm saprolite under Douglas fir tree site 2 hole 1 replicate 1 | place: USA:California | collected 2015-04-18 | reverse complement strand
GAAAAATTGCGCGGCCAGGCTGTCGTGCGCATGGCCCAGATGCAGCAGTTTTCGCCGGAAATGGTCCAGAAAATTTCATTGATCCTGAGCCGCAAGATGCTTTCACTCGGCGAACAGAGCCGCCGGGGCTTTGGGGGCGTCAAGGCTGTCGCGGACCTGTTAAACACCGTGGACTCGCGTCTCAGCACGACCATCCTGGAAGCGGTGGAGCAGGACAGCCCTCAGTTGGCCGTTTCGATTCGGAATTTCATGTTTACCTTCGAGGACTTTCTCGAGGTCCCGGAGGCGAGCATCCGCGAACTTCTGGGCCAGTTGGACAAGAAATCTCTGGCCATGGCTCTCAAGGGCGCTTCCGAAGATCTCAAGAACCACTTTTTCAAGTGCATGTCTTCGCGGGCCGTCGAGATGCTGAAAGAAGACATGGAATCCTTGGGGCCTATACGGTCCCGGGAAGTAAACCAGGCACAGCAGGACTCCATTGCGCTGGCACGCAAGCTCGAGACGCAGGGGAAAATGGTTCTCAAGAACGAAGCGGAGGACGCCTTTGTCGTCTAAACATTCGTCCGGTCCCAGTGAACCGCAGGCGGCGGAAGTCTTTACGTACCCGCCCGCGCCCGCTGAAAACACCGCTGACACAAACAAATCACCAGAGGGGAAACGGCTGTGGGCGGAGAGAACAGGGATGAACGCCGGGCTGAAACAGGCAACCGTCGAACAGAGGGAGCAACAATCCCTGGCTCGCGGTTTCGTGGAAGGAAAAGCTGCGGCGCGGGCCGAATTTGAACAGAGCCTGGCTACACTGCGCGAGGAAACCGGCAAATCGCTGCGTGACTTCGCGGCGGAACGCGATTCCTATTTTCACCGCGTTGAGGAAGAAATTGTCCGGCTTACCCTCGCGATCGTGCGCAAGATACTGCACCGGGAGGCGCAAGTGGACCCGCTGCTGCTGACGGGCGTGCTGCGCGTGGCTCTGGAAAAAGTTGGCGCGAACACAACGACCCGCCTCCGGGCCAACCCGGCCGACATCAAAATTTGGCATGATTACTTTACTCAGGCGCGTGAGAATTTCCCCGCCCCGGAGCTTGTCGGTGACCCGGACCTTGAACCCAGCCGTTGCATACTCGAAACGGAGCTTGGCACGACTGAGATCGGCCTCGAGACACAGTTGAAGGAAATCGAGCAAGGTTTCCTGGACTTGCTTGCCCAGAGGCCGGGACCGCGCTGATGGCTTCGCAGGACCTGCTGGACCCTTACTTCAAGCGGCTTGATGAATTCTCCACGTTGCGATGGGTCGGACGCGTCACCAAAGCGGTGGGAAATCTGATCGAATCGGAAGGCCCCTACGGCTCGGTGGGGGAAGGCTGCGGAATTATCACCGCGGACGGTAGGACATATGCCGGCGAAATCGTCGGTTTTCGGGGCCGCACGGTGCTCTCGATGCCGCTCGAGCGCCCTGCGGGGATCCGCTATGGTGATCGAATTGTCAGCCGTGGCACTCGGCCCTTCATTCCCGTTGGGCCAAATCTGCTCGGACGTGTGGTGGATGGAGCGGGGCGTCCACTCGACGATAAAGGCGCGTACAGAACTCGCGAGCATTGGCCCCTGTTTCGCGAAGCGCCGCTGCCGTTGTCGCGCACACCGATCCGCGATCCGATTGGCTGCGGAATCCGCGCCATCGATGGATTTATCACCTGCGGCCGTGGGCAGCGCGTCGGAATCTTTGGCGGCAGCGGTGTGGGAAAGAGCACGCTCATCGGGATGATGGCGCGCGGAACATCCGCGGATTTGACAGTTCTTGCGTTGGTGGGAGAGCGGGGGCGCGAAGTCCGGGATTTTCTCGAGGATGCTTTGGGTGAAGATGGTCTGCGTCGATCGGTGCTTGTGGTTTCGACCTCGGATCAATCTCCCTTGCTGCGCATTCGCGCGGCGCTGACGGCGACGGCTGTCGCGGAATATTTTTGCAGCCTCGGCAAACACGTTCTTCTGGTCGTTGATTCTCTGACCCGCTTCGCAATGGCGCAACGCGAAATCGGCCTTGCAACAGGTGAGCCTCCGACGGCGAAGGGATATACGCCCTCCGTGTTTTCTCTCCTCGCGCGGCTGATCGAGCGCGCAGGGCATTTCGGAAACGGGAGCATTACGGCGTTTTACACAGTTTTGATGGAAGGCGATGACCAGCAAGATCCGCTGGTCGATGCCGTGCGCGCGCTCCTCGACGGCCACATTGTGCTCGACCGGAAACTCGCCGTCCAAGGGCATTACCCTCCGATCTCCATCCTTGACAGTCTGAGCAGATTAATGCCGGCGGTAATCTCACCCGAGCATCTGGCGAAGGCGCGCCGCCTTCGGCAATTGCTTTCCTCCTACACTGCCGCGGAAGACTTGATTCGGATCGGTGCATACCAGAAAGGCGCCGACCGTTTACTCGACCAGGCACTCCTCGTTCTCCCGGGCGTAAACGCGTACCTCCAGCAAGATCGAACCGAGAATGCGCCGCTGGAACAAAACCTCAGCGCCCTGCTCGCGCTGGAAGGTTAGAAGGCGAATGGCATTCCATTTTTCACTCGAAGCGGTTCTGCGGCTGCGGCGAGGTCAGGAACGCCTGGAGCGTCTGAAACTCGAGGCCATCCTTTCGGAACAGGCGAAAACGCGAGCGAGGCTGGCGGAAGTGACACAGAGTCACTTCGAATTGCGCCGCCATTTCCAGCAGGAGCTTGGCAGTGGTCTGGTTGGCTCGGAGTTGCAACATGAAGCGATGCGGGGCGCCAACGTGGCGTCGCTTCGCGTGGCGTTGCGGAAACTCCTGGCGGAACTCGATCAACAACGTTGGGCGCAGGCTCAAATCTTCGCCAAGGCCCGGCAGAACCGCGAGGTTCTTGAAAATCTGCGGCTTCGCAAGCTCAATCTCTATCGGATCGAACAAAGACGGCATGAACAGCAGGAACTCGACGACCTCTTCTTGATGCGGCAAGGCATCAGGAGCGACGAATAGATGTTGCCGGGTCGTTAGGCAAAGGTTGCCGTTCTCCCCCGCTTCATTTCCCCCTGCAACAATCGCGCCTACCCGGGTCCTCCTCTATCCCCTTCTGTTTCTTGTAATTCCGAATTTCAGAGCGTTTATTCCAGCCCATGACGCTGTGGCGGATTGCTTGCTATACCGACTGGGACGGTTGCCCGAGGCGAACTCTGAATGCAGGCTGCGTCCATACCGAATGTCCCGCCGGCAAAAGCGCCGGTTCCAGTTGCCGCGTCGTTGCTTTCTCCGGTGCCTCAACAATCTTCTCCTTTCGCGGCGCTATTCCAGACCCAGTTGAAGGCAGGCAATGACGCGGCAAAGCTGCCCGCCGCGGGAAAGCCAAAAGATTCCGCGCGCGCGCAGGATGTCACAAGTATTACTTTGGATTCTTCGCGTCCCGCAGCCCAACTATCAGGGCTCGTCGGTTGTTCACCTGCGCCTTCTGCACAGCCACTCCCCATTCCATCGAGGGTTACAGTTGCGGACGGCACATCACATCACGATCCGGTTGCCTCCACGGGGAGCGCACCACTGCCGGCATCCGCTACTCCGTTTTTTGGGGCATCGCCAGGTAACACCAAATCTCAAAATTCACCCGTCGCTCCAGCCGACGCGCGGAGCGTCTCCTCGGCTTCATCCGTTCGAACGAACGTGCCACCAACTGTTACGGTTCCCCAGGTAACTCCGAATGTCGCGGCTCTCGATCCGAATCCGGTTACGCACATTGCTGATACTGCTCGGAATCGCAACGCGCCGTCCAGCTTGATCACCGCTGGTGCACCGCGAGTGCAAGACAGCGCCAGACTTCCGGATGCAGTCGCCGCGCTGCCGGACTCACAAAATCTCTCGCCGGCTTCCTCCGTTCGAACAAACGTGCCACCAACTGTCACGGTTCCTCAGGTAACTCCGAATGTCGCGGCTCTCGATAGAAATCCGGTTACGCACATTGCGGATTCTGCTCCGAATCGCGAAGTGACGTCCAATTTGCTCACCCCTGTGTCGCCGCGAGGGCAAGACAGCGCCAAACCTCGGGATGCAGTCGTCGCGCCGCCGGACTGGCAAAGCCTCTCTTTGACTTCCTCCGTTCGAACCAACGTGGAAACCATTGGCACGGTTCCTCAGCCGACGCCGCATCCGGCTATTCAGGTTGTGAATTCCGGCGCCAGAAGCACAGCTGAGGCGCCGAATCACGATGCACCCTCCCCTTTGCCCCCGACCGACACGCCGCAAGGGCAAGACACCTCCAACGCGGTTCAAACGGATCGCAGAACGCCGGCGTCAAACACCGCTGGTCTGCCCAACTTCCAGGCTCTCCAAGCTGCGCGCGCGGAGCTCGAATTTCTGAGTCTGCAAACCAGAGAAGCGACACCAGTACCGGCAAATCGCCTCGAACAGGCCCCCCAGCCCTCTCCAACCGACAGCGCTTCACAATTCAGTCTGAAACTGCAGACTAGCGCAAGTGTGGCGGCCTCAGGCACGCCGCCGCAGACCGGGACAAAGCCTATAGCCATAGGTGTCTCCACACCGACATTTCATGAGGCCCTGGGGTCGCGAGCGGCAAATATCATGCCGCTTGCGCCCGATGGAGCCGCCCCCGCAAAGTCGCAGTCGAAAGACACCTCGAATGGCTCTCCAGGAAGCGACGCGAATACGAAACCGGACCACGCATCGAATTCCACTGCCGGCCGCACGGATGAAAAGGGATTCAGCCAAACTCTCGAGACCGTTGGTGCGAATGCAGGGAGCGCGCACGCCACATCTTCGGACACGACCCTTGTTGCCGCAGTGATCCGGGACCCGGTCGAGCCGCGCGCAGCGAGTCTCGAAACGAAGCCTGGCGCGAGCAGCGCGGCGCCATCGCTGCACGGACAATCAATGCCCGCCCCCGCCGGTGCGGACCAGCCCATCGTCAGCGCCGCTCGCCTGACGGATCATTCAGGCCAGACGGAGATTCGCATTGAAATGCAGGCAGAATCGCTTGGCGGCGTCGAGCTCCGTGCGCACATCAGCGGAAATCAAATTGGCGCGTCCATAGCTGTCGAGCATCACGACGCTCAAATGTTTCTCGCGAATGAGTTGCCGGCGCTGCACAATGCGCTGATCGAGAAAAATTTGCGCGTCGATTCCTTAAGCGTTACCCAAGGTATGCCCGGTTCGACGGCCGGGGGGCCGGGAAGCGACACAGGCCAGCGCGGATTTTCCCAGGCCCATCCCAAAGCGATTTACACGACACGGGACGAAGTGTCCCTGCCGGCAGCGGAAACTCCGGCAGAGTATTTGGGTGCGACCCACGCCAACGCCCGGCTAAGCGTTCTCGCATGATTTCTCGAATCTGTATCGAGGAGGAAAGAATATGCAAGTGAACAATCCACCGTCGACCCTCACTCCCGCGGCGACGGCGGCACCCAGTTCCTCAAGGTCATCGCTGGCAGGCACGAGCCTCGTTGATCCCAATCTGTTCATCACGCTATTGACGGCGCAATTGAAAGCGCAGGACCCGCTCAATCCCATGAGCCCTCAGGACATGGTAAACCAGCTTACTCAAGTCAGTTCCCTGCAGCAGTTGATCAGCATCAATCAGACTCTGCAAAAGTCTTCGACCAGCACTGTGCCCGCGGCGCCATCGCAATCCAATCCGACAAGCAACACCCAATAGGAGCAGACTATGCCATCATTTTCGACACCGCTTTCCGGTTTGAACGCAAATTCGGAGAACCTTTCCGTTATCGCGAACAATCTCGCAAACCTCAACACGGTCGGCTACAAGGCTGCCGTGGCAAACTTTCAGGATCTGTTCTACCAACAGATCGGGACAAACGGCGCCGGCGATCCCGTGCAAGTTGGTGTAGGAACGAAGGTCGGCGCCATCGCAGGCCAGCTCACACAGGGCAGCATTGAATCCAACGGTGTCCCCACCGACGTCGCCATTCAAGGCGGCGGTTTCTTCACTCTGGTGAAGAACGGATTGCAGGAGTACACGCGGGCCGGCAATTTTTCCGTGGCCGCGAATGGTTCACTGACCACCGCGGACGGGGGTCTCGTTCAGGGCTTCGAAGCGGTCAACGGGGTCATCAATCCCAACCAGACACTGGGCACAATCTCCATCGCTGCCGGTTTGACGAGCCCGCCGAAACCCACTTCGAATGTAGCCCTCACGCTCAATCTTGATTCCGGGACAGTCGTTGCGCCAAGCCCGGCAAGCCAGCAGACCGGCTCGGGTATTTCTCCCGCCACCATCCTCAGGACGGGCAGTGTGCTGGCCTTTTCGGACGGGACGAACAGCTTCTCTTACACCACGATAGCGAACGACACGCTCAACAATGTCCTGGCTGCAATCAACGGTAACGCGAACTTCACTGCCAGCCTCTCCGGCAACTCTCTGGTCATCTCCGCGCGCAACGGCAATGCCGTCACGTTTTCCACCAACACGCTCACCGATGCCGCTGCAGGCACGCAAAGCGAGACCTTTGCCGCCTCCGGTACGTCCACCGCCGGCACGTTCAGCACTTCCATTGCCGTCAATGATGCGCTCGGCGCTTCCCATGTCCTGACATTTACATTTACGAAGACCGCTGCCAACGCATGGAACTATTCGATAACGATCCCGGCAGCGGATGTTGGCGCTACCGGTAATCCAGTCGTTCTGAAGACAGGGACGATGGCTTTTAATGGCTCGGGCCAGTTGACCACTCCCGCTGCGGACGTGTCAGGCATAGCCATCACTGGATTTACCGACGGCGCGAGCAATCTCACATTCAAATGGCAACTCTACGACCCCAATGGGTCGGGGCTGCTCACGCAGGTTGCGGGTTCATCGGCAACCTCCTCAACACTCCAGGACGGCTATGCCAGTGGCACGCTGACCGGCTTCAGTATTGACAGCGTTGGGATCATCGAAGGAATTTTCAGCAATGGCCAGACAGTCCCGGTGGGCCAAATCGCGCTGGCTACCTTCTCCAATGAGGAAGGATTGTTGCGCAATGGTTCGAACGACTTCCTTCCGAGCCTGGCATCTGGCGCGGCTAACGTGGGACAACCGGGCGCAGCCGGCAGAGGGACGCTCACAGGGGGAGCACTGGAGCTTTCCAATGCCGACATCGCCACGGAGTTTTCCAAACTCATCCTTGCCGAGCGCGGGTACGAAGCCAACGCCCGAGCCATCACAACGTTTGACCAAGTCACGCAGGCCGCGATTAACCTGAAGCAGTAACGATTTCCCCCGTCGGCCCGTAAGAACCCGTCCCCTGCGCCGCGAACGCAGGGGGCGGGTCCCCTCTGGGGGCCGGCTCTACTTTTATGGTGAACGCCCCGATCGGATGGGGGCCTGGAGAGACTGTGTGGCAACGCTGTTTTTGAACGCTTTTGTAGAGCCCGCCTTCAGGCGGGCACTGTAGATTCAAGCCCATGCTCATCCCGCACGCGGGATGAGCGCAACAGGGGGCCGACGCAGAGCTGTCACACAGGCTCTGAAGCCCGCCAGAATAATAGTCCAAGAGATTTCTAATGAGAGTCCCCCTATCTGCGCGCGCGGGGATGACCTCCCAAATGTGTCCTCGATGGAGCCATTCTAAGGAATAAGCAACTCCAGTGCCATCAATGGATTATCCGATCCTCCAGCGAGGGCTTTCGAGGATTGATAACTTGCGTTCGGCGCATGAATTGCTTTCTGCATGGTCGTCATGGCAGAGGGTGGAGCGAATCAAATTCTTCCGGCAGCCGTTGCCGGAAGGGGTCGAAAAAAATCCGGCAAGAAAACCTTTGCGGCGGGTGTGATGTTGTTCTCTGGGATTGGATACGGAGTCTGGCGGACATACTTCCCGCCGCGATCGGCGAATTCGGCGGATCAGCAAAAAGTATCGTCTGCCAGGACTGTCCTGCCACTCGAAAGCTTTACCGTGAACTTGGCGGACCAGGAAGAGGGGCGCTTCTTGCGCGCCACATTGTCATTGGGCGTGGACGGCAAATTACCGCCCCTGACAAAAGCGGACAGCAAAGAAGGAGAAGCAGGGGCTGTATCGATGGCGACCATACGCGACTCCATACTCACGGTCCTGGCGCAGTGCAAATCCGATGAGCTGCTCACACCCGGGGGAAAATTGAAGCTCAAGGCGGACCTGGTCAACGCCTTGAATCGCGACGTTCCCGCACTCCAAACAAGGGAAGTTTATTTCACGGAATTCCTGGTTCAACGGTGACTCATGCCAGAGGCTCCCGGTGCTTCGAATCCTGCGACGCCCGGATTTTCTTCCGCTGTGTGGGAGGAGGCGGGGTGGCTGGGGTGCGAGGTGAGCGTGGAATTGCCGGTACACGGCTTCACCGTGCGGGACCTGTTGCAGCTCGCGGCTGGCTCCATCGTTGAAACCCAATGGAAAAACGGCGAGGACCTGCCGCTGCACGCAAGCAAACGGCAAATCGGATGGGTCGAGTTTGAAGCGCTTGGCGAATCCCTCGCAGTGCGCCTCACCGAACTGGTTTGATTTCTTTGTGGTTGGGGGAAGGAGTGGAGAAAGTGTTCGCAGGGAGTTCAGAGGAAGCCGCGCGGCGCGGCAAAACTGGCAGTTCGAAGTTCGCCGCACTCTTAAGCCGCATCCGTGCGATGGCTGCGGGCCAGCGCCGGGACCGCAGGCTGCGCCTTTGCGAGACGCTTTCCCTGGGCGAGAAGAGATTCATCGCCGTCGTGGAATACGGCCAGCACAAATTTCTGCTAGCCGGAACGCCGCAGAATATTTCACTCCTCCAGCATTTGGATGAAGGTTCCAAGAGAGCGGATCAGGTATCGCGCCCGGAATCCAATCCGGATTGAGCAAGGTCTATCGACAATGAGCGAATCGGCAACAATCCGTAGAGCGATTCCGGTACTGGTCCTTTTTATTCTGGCGGCCACACTGACGCCCCTGCAGGCCGCTGCTCCCAGGCCTGCGCCGCAGATTCGTTCCATCCCGATACCGGGCTTGAACACCCGCAACGACTCATTGCCGTGGTCGGTCCTGATTCTGTTCACGATTCTGACGCTTCTTCCCGCGCTGCTTTTGTCGATGACGCCGTTCGTGCGCATTCTGATCGTGTTTCATTTTTTGCGGCAGGCTCTCGGCACGCAAACCGCGCCGACCAACCAAACCTTGATGGGACTTGCTCTCTTCCTGACCTACTTCGTCATGCAACCCGTGGGGGTGTCGATCAATAAAGTTTCCGTGGAGCCCTTCACGCAGGGTTCGATCACCGCATGGCAGGCGCTGGAGCGCAGCGCAGCTCCGCTGCGGCAATTCATGCTGAAGTACACGCGGGAGAAAGACCTCGCGCTGTTTGTCGAAATGTCGCGCGAGCCGAGGCCGAGCCGCCCGGACGATCTCTCCATGCGCGTGGTCGCGCCGGCCTACATCATTTCCGAATTAAAGACGGGATTCCAGATCGGCGCCGTGCTGTTCCTGCCATTTCTCGTGATTGATATGGTCGTCGCGGCGATCACCACGTCGATTGGAATGTTTCAGCTTCCGCCCGTGGTGATTTCGACGCCGCTGAAGATTCTGTTATTCGTCGTCGCCGACGGCTGGAATCTCGTCGTCGGTTCAACGTTGAAAAGTTTTTATTGAGGGGATAGGTGACTGTCGATCACGTGGTGCAGTTGGCGCGTTTGGCGCTCCAGGCGGCTTTCTGGGTAACCATGCCAGTGCTGGGGGCCGCGACTCTGATCAGCCTGCTCATCAGCATCGCGCAGGTGATGACTTCGATCCAGGACACCACGGTCACCACAGTCCCGCGGCTCACTGCGGTGGGCGTCATTCTATTCATCCTGACGCCGTGGATGCTCAACCATCTGGTGTCGTTCACGGTTTTGTTGTTTGCGGATTTCCGTCCGTACACCCACTGATCGAGTTGGAGCGAGGATTCGTGAACGGCGACATTTTGAAATGGCTGGCGCAGGTGGCCCCCGTGGCGTTGCGAGTGGGAGGAGTGCTGACGTTCGGTCCCTTTCTCGGGGACCAGGCGATTCCCAGCCGCATCAAAGCGGGCCTCCTCATCGTGCTCACGGCCCTGCTGTTTCCGGTGGTGAAGCCGCATCCCGCGCCGCTAGCTCCCGTGGATTGGGTCCGAATGGTGCTGGGGGAATGGCTGGTCGGCGTCCTGATCGGGTTGAGCCTTCAAGTTGTTTTTGAAGCGATGCAGTTTGCCGGGCAGATTTCCGGCATTCAGCTTGGGCTTTCGCTGGCCACGCTGTTCGACCCCCAAAGCAATGCGGAATCAACGGCTCTCCCTGTCTTTTTCAACCTGATCACCTTGCTGATGTATCTGCAAATGGACGTTCATCATTGGGTTTTACGCGGACTCGCACGCAGCTTCGACTACCTGCCGGTTGGCTCGGCCGTGCTGACGCAACTATTGAGCCGGGAGCTTGTGCGAGCATTGGGAGCGTTATTCGTGCTGGGCATCCAGATTGCCGCTCCTGTTCTCCTCGCAACCTTAATGATTGACATCGTGATCAGCTTTCTCAGCAAGGCCTCGCCGCAGCTTCCCGCGCTGTTGCTGGGCATCCCGGTCAAGAGCCTGACGGGATACGCCTTGTTGATTGGGGCTGTCGCGCTTTGGCCCGGAATTCTTGAGCGGCGGTTCGCCATGGCCATTGGCGCAGCCGAAAGAATGCTGCATCTGGCCCGGTAAGGGCGTGGAACGGAATTCCGCCAAGGGCCGTTGAAGGGCAGGCGAGTAGGGGCCGGCAACACCAGGACTGGTAGACAGGGGCAGCGGGCCTGTTTGAATCCGAACATGCCCTCTCCGTCCCGAAGAACACGGGACGGAGAGGCCTCTACAAAACCATGTCGCCAGTGTACGGGTTGCTTTTGTAACGGCCGCCTGCTTTTTGGGCGGGCAGCTTCTTGTTTCGTTCATGAACGAAATTAACCCGCTACCTGGACGGAGGAGCAGTGGCCGGAGAGGACCGCAGCCAGCAGGCAACACCGAAACGCAGGCAGGAAGCGCGCAAACGCGGACAAATCGTTCGCAGCCGCGAACTGACCAGCGCTTTGAGCCTGCTCTCCGTTGTGTTGCTGCTTGCCTGGCGGCCTGGACTCAGCGTCGGGTCGTGGCGGAGCTTACTGTCACACATGCTGGACCGTAAGAATACGGGTGACCTGGGAATGATCAATGGAATTGTTTCCGCGTTGGGAGCGACGCTCTTGCATTCAGTGGCGGTGCCGTTCGCGGCGGTGTGGACCATCGCATTGCTTTCGAGCGTGGCGCAGGGAGGCCTCGTGTTTTCGCCTGGAGCGCTCCAGTTGAAATTGGGGCGCCTGAATCCCATTGCGAACGTGAGCAGCTTGTTTTCGATGGCGGGGCTGAGCCGGATGTTGAAGTCCCTGATCCCCGTCGTGGTGATTCTGTTTGTCGCCATCGGAATCGCCCAACGTGATTGGATAACGATCACCACTTCTTCGCGGGCCAACGTCCGCCTGCTACTCGGATGGATGTCCACCCGATGGTACGAGGTGTCCTGGAAATGCAGCTTGGTTCTGCTGGCATGGTCCGTGGCCGACTACTTTCTCCAACGGCGGCATTTGTCGAACTCTCTCAAGATGACGAAGCAGGAAGTCGCCCAGGAATCAAAGGACGCGGAAGCCAGTCCGTTGGTACGCGGGCAGATTCGGAAACGCCGGCGCGAACTGCGCAAACGGTGGACGATGAAAGATGTCGAGCGCGCCACCGCCGTGGTAACCAACCCGAACCACTTTGCCGTGGCGCTGGAATATCGCCCCCAAACCATGTCCGCGCCGGTGGTTGTGGCCAAGGGCATGAACGACGTCGCGCTTCGAATCAAGGAAGCCGCCCGCTGGCACAGCATTCCGATTGTTGAAAATCCAGCGCTCGCCCAGGCCTTGTTCCGCGCCACTGAGGTGGGCGAGACCATTCCAGCCAAGCTTTATACGGCCGTCGCGGAGATCCTGGCATTTCTATATCGCACGCAGGCGAATCTGCGCAGTTCCATGCAAGCCGCGCGGGCCGCCGCCGGGTCTTCGCCGGGAGCCGGGAGCTAAAATGGCCACGCACCCAACGACGCTGCCGCAGCAATCCTCCACGGATTGGGTCGTTCCCGTCGCGACCGTGATCCTGGTCTTCGTGATGATCGTGCCAGTCCCGGCGCTGCTGCTTGACTTGCTGCTGGCCACCAGCATCACGCTCGGCGTCGTCGTGTTGCTGGCTTCTTTATACATTCTCCGCCCGGCCCAGTTTTCGGTGTTTCCGACTTTGCTGCTGTTCCTGACGTTATTCCGGATTTCGCTGAACATCGCCAGCAGCCGCCGAATTCTTCTGCACGGCAACGAAGGCGCGACTGCCGCCGGGAGCGTCATCGCGTCATTCGGCCAGTTTGTCGTTGGCGGCAACTACGTGGTCGGCTTTGTGCTGTTCATCGCATTGATCGCCATCCAGTACCTGGTGATCAATCACGGCGCGGTTCGCACGGCTGAAGTCGCGGCCCGGTTCACACTGGACGCTCTGCCCGGCAAGCAGATGGCGATCGATGCGGACATGAATGCCGGCACGATCGACGAGCGCGAAGCACGCGCCCGCCGCGCGCAGATCGCTCAAGAAGCTGAATTCTATGGCGCGATGGACGGCGCGGCCCGCTTCAGTCAGCGGGACGCGCTGGCCACAATTCTCATCACCGCAATCAACATCCTGGCCGGGTTCCTGATCGGCGTTTTCCAGCTCAACATTCCATTCCAGGACGCGCTGAAGACATACACGATTCTCACGGTTGGCGACGGCCTCGTCACCATGATTCCGTCGCTGTTGGTATCGGTCGCCGGCGGCCTGGTTGTAACGCGCGCCTCTTCCGACAAGACCGTCGGAGTGGACCTGGTCCGGCAGCTATTTTCCAAGAAGTGGCCGCTGCGCATTGCCTCCGGCGTGATGTTCATGCTGGCCTTGATTCCCGGTTTGCCGAAATTTTCCTTCCTCCTGGCGGCCTCGGTGGTGGCCTGGCTGGCTTCGCGCGCCACTGACACTGGCGCCGTGGGCAGTGACGCCACGCCAGCCGCGCCGGAGAAAAGCAAAGAGGCCACGCAGCAACAACAACTCGAAAGCGTCTTGCGGCTCGATGACATTCACCTGGAGGTGGGCTACGCGCTGGTGCCTCTGGTGGACCAGGCGCACGGCGGCCAATTACTGCAGAGGATTCGCGCGCTGCGGCGTCATCTGGCAAGCCAGCTCGGCTTTCTCGTGCCATCCGTGCACATCACCGACAACATCAGACTGAAGCCGCGCGAGTATGTGGTGGAACTGCGCGGGGTGGAAGTCGCCCGCTCTGAAATGCAGCAGGACAGGTTGCTCGCGATCAGCTCGGACCCCAACGCCTCGCCGCTGGAGGGAATCGACACGCGCGAACCCGCTTTCGGCGTCGCCGCCAAGTGGATCGAAGCGAGGTTTCAGGAGCAGGCGCTTGCTTCCGGATATGCCGTTGTGGATCAGACTTCGATCATTGCGACGCATCTCGCGGAAATCGTGCGCCAGAATGCGCACGAACTGCTCACACGGCAGGAAACCAAGCGCCTCCTGGATGCCCTTGCCGAGACGCACCCAAAACTCGTGGAGGAACTTGTTCCGCGTTTGCTGATGCTCGGGGAATTGCAGAAGGTGCTGCAGCTATTGCTTCGCGAACAAGTTTCCATTCGGGACCTTCCCGCCATTCTCGAAACGCTGCTCGATACAGTGCCGGTCAACAAGAACCCGGTTCACCTGGTCGAAACGGTGCGTCAGGCGTTGGGCCGTTCGCTGGTGACGCCGCTGCTGGGCACCGATCGCAAACTGAAAGTGCTCACCCTGGATCCCAAGATCGAAGAGGAAATCGCCCGAAGCATCGAGGCGCCTGTTGCAGGCGAGCGGGCCGCTTCGCCGGCAGTGCCATTGTTGCGCCTGGTGCTCGACGGCCTGCAAAAATTAGTGGGTGATCCCACTGCCGTTGCTTCCACGATCCTGCTGTGTAACAGCCCGGCACGCTTCCATTTGCGCCGTCTTCTGGAACCGTTTCTGCCGCGCGTGGTGGTTCTCTCCCCGACGGAAATTCCGCCGGGTATTTCCGTACAGTCACTCGGGGTGGTCCGATGAATCACCAAGGTACGCAAACTCTTGCGCCGCGGCCCGTGAAGGATCCGGAGGAGCGCGAGCGCCTGCTGCTCGAGCATTTGCCGCAAGTTCGTTACATCGCACGCAGAATTCACGACCGCCTGCCGGCGCAAGTGCCGCTCGAAGATCTAATCCATGCGGGGGTGGTTGGACTGATCGACGCGGTTGAAAAATTTGATCCGGGCAAGAATGTGCAACTCAAGTCCTATGCGAAATTCCGCATTCGGGGAGCCATCCTGGACAGCCTTCGCGAGCTGGACTGGAGCCCGCGCCATCTGCGCCGCCAAGCGCGGCAGATTGAGGAGGCCCATCGGGATTTGAAGCTGCGCTTGGGCCGCGTCGCCAGCGAACCGGAACTTGCCGCCGAACTCGGCATGAAGCTCGAGGAATTCCAGCATCTGCTCGGGGATCTCCGGGGACTCGACCTCGGCAGTTTGCAGACGGAATCCACGGACACGAAATCCGACGAGGAGGCGGTCAGCTACCGGCCTGGCGGGACAGAAAAGGACCCATTCTTCCTGTGCCTGCGCGGGGAAATGAAATCGCTGGTGGCCAGCGCGCTTGAAGATCTGGATGAAAAGGAACGGCAGGTCGTAACCCTGTACTACTTGGAAGAGCTCACCATGAAAGAAGTAGGCGCCGTGCTTGGCGTGGGTGAATCGCGAGTGTCGCAAATTCACTCAGCCGCGCTCGTGCGCTTGCGCGCCCGGCTAGAGGAAATCCTGCGTTCACGATTGCGGCACTCCCCGCCACAGCCCGCGCGGGACTTCTCGCATGGAGGAGGCGTATGGAAAAGATCCTGAATCAGGAAGAAATCGATGCGTTATTTCGCGCGACGCAGAAGGGTCAGATCCCGGCTGGCTCGGCCAAGGCCGAGAAGAGAGATATAGCGAAGTTCGATATTCGGGAAGCAGGCCAGATCAGCAAGGACCAAGTGCGCGCGCTCTCGGCCCTCCTGGAAACCTTCGCGCGAAATATTACCAATTCCCTCGGCGCCTACCTCCGGGTAGCGTTCGATGTCAATCTGGTCTCCGTCGAACAACTGAGCTATTCCGAAGTCCTATCGCGGCTCCCCGATTTGACTTATCTCTGCTCGATCCGCGTCCAGCCTTTCGAAGCCCTGGCGTTGTTGCATATGGACCTGGCTCTCGCGTTTCCCGTCATGGACTTGGTTCTCGGCGGCGCCGGGAGCGGCTCGATTGAATTGCGCGATTTGACGGAAATCGAAGAACAGATCCTGGAGTCCGTCGTTCGAATTGTCACCAGGGAGTTGCAGGCATCCTGGGCGCCGGTTCTGCAGGTGGAATTTGAGTTCGACCAGCGGCAGCAGAGCCCTCAGACGCTGATGTCACCTTCCGAGCGCAGTCTGGCTGTCAGTTTTGAAATAAAAATGCCCGATGCCCATGGGATGCTGAACATGACTCTTCCGGCGGTGGCGTCGAACGCTCTATTCCGGAAGCTGACCGCACAGTTCTCGTATTTTAAACATGTGAATTCGGCAGCCGACATGAATCAGCTTCGCGAACGCTTGCTCGAGGGGGAGTTCCCAGTTGACCTCAGACTTCCGCCGGTTCCCATCCACGTGCGCGACTTGACGGATCTGCAAGTGGGCGAAGTGCTTCCTCTCCATCATCCGGTGGATCAGCCGGCGGTCCTCCTCGTCGCGGGTAAGGAAATGTTTCTGGCGTACCCTGTCGCCTGCGGGCAGATGCGCGGCGGCCAAATCCTGCAGCGGAATTCCATTGTCCCCGCCACTGGCAAGGCGGCGACATGAGTGTTCAGACCCCCACGTCGATCGATTCACAAGTGGCTCTCCTGCAGCGTGTGTGGGTGGATTGCTTCCGAAACGTGTTGGGTCAGGTGGCGGGTTTCCCCGTCACTGTCGAGCCGGGGAACGAAGAAGACTCCGCGGCAGCGGAGGCTTCGGGGGAAAAACCGCCAGTTTGGGTGCTATTTGCAGCGTCGAAATCGCTGCATGGAGAAATGGCCATTTTGTCGACGGAAGCCGGAGCCCTTCCGCTGGCACAAATTCTCATGTCAGAGCCGCCTGATCCGGCGGCGCCATTCGACAAGAACCGCCGGGACGCCTACGAAGAATTTCTTAACCAAGTCGTGGGCCACGTCGCCACGGGCCTAAAAAGCGCAGTCGGAGGCGAAGTAGAGATCAAGCCTTCTGGCGGTGAGGCCCCTGCGTGGCCGGATGCGACCCGCACGGGCATCCGAATCACTGGGGAAAAATTCGCGCCGATACGCTTGGGTCTGGTGGTGACCGCGGAACTTGTCGGGAGCTTTCCGCCACCTCAAGAGGCCAAATCGCCAGTTGTGCCACAGGCGGTGCAAGCCCCCGCGCCTCCCCCCGCGGCGTCAGCAGCGCGGAGTTCCAACCTTGAACTGTTGCTCGACGTGGCTCTGGACGCGACGATTCGTTTCGGACAGAAACACATGCTACTCCGCGACATTCTGGACCTTCATCCTGGCGTCGCTATTGCCTTGGACCGTCACGTGGAAGAGCCGGTCGAGCTGCTGATCGGTGGCCGAATGGTTGCGCGCGGTGAAGTTGTAATCGTGGACGGGAATTATGGGCTGCGAATCACGGAGATCGTGAGCCCGCAACAAAGAATAGAATCCTTGGGGATATGACAGTGACCGATCGCAATTCCGCATTGGGTAGAGCGTCGTTCACGACGGGATTGAATCGGCTATCCAGCCGGTTTGTCCCTCTCCGGCGCATGTTCCAGGATTGTGAGAGCCCCTTGTGTGATCAGCGGCGCGTCCTCTGGCCGGTCTGGATGCGAAATTCCGAAGGGATGCGTCTGCAAGGGCACTGGTATTGCAGTCCGGACTGTTTTGAGCACGCAGCGAACGAAGCATTGCTCCGTTTGCTCCCCGCGCCGGAAGGTGTACACAAGAAATCGCATCGAATACCCATTGGCTTGCTGTTGCTTTCCAGGGGCATGATCAACGACGCGCAGTTGAAACAGGCGTTGGTTTTGCAGCGAGAGACGGGCAACGGCAGAATCGGGAAGTTCCTGCAAGAGATCCAAGCTGTCTCTGAACATGACATCACCGCGGGATTGGCGGCTCAATGGGGTTGTCCTGTGTATCCCCTGGACCGCGCGCGCGAATTCCTGCAATGCGCTTCGCTATTGCCGCTGACGCTGCTGGAAACCGGGCGCATGTTGCCGGTCCACCACCTACGCCTTCAGCAAACTCTCTATCTCGCCTTCGTGGAAGGCATCGATCACTCGGCACTCTATGCGGTGGAACAAATGCTTCATCTGCGAACCATCCCGTGTATCGTGTCGGAGTCCGCGCTGCGGGAGGCCTTCGAGGCGCTGCACCGCGCCGGGGACGTACCAACCACGGTGTTCGACGGCCCTATCGAACCTCGCGAGATGGCTCGAACGACGCGAAGCTATGCGTGGCAAGTTGGCGCCCACGACGTATGGATGGTGCGGTCGGGCCGCTTCCTTTGGATTCGCTTGCAGGCCCTCGAAGGCTGTAAAGATATTTTGTTTCAATCGCTTGCAGACGTCCCATAACGGGACAGCCCCCAGCGCCCCGCAAATCCGCGGTCATTTGCACCTAAAGAATTCACCCCCCCTGCCGATGAAAAAGCTGTCGAGACGATTGGTGTCGACCAAGGAGGCGGATGCTACTTTACGGACAACCCCAGCCATCCGCACGGACCCCCGACGAGAAGACAGCCCCGGAGCTACAGCAAAAGAGGAAAGCGCGGTTGATGACTTTTCTCACCGAAGGGCTTCCCACCCTCCCGAGTTACGTGTTCGAGCTAAACACGCTGCTTAGCTCACCGTCCGTGGATTTGAAGCGCGTGGCGAAAGTGATTCGCAACGACCCGAGCATGTCGGCACAGGTCATTCGCTTGTGCAATTCGGCATTGTTCAGCCTTCGCCGCCGCGTATTGAGCATCGAAGAGGCGGCCATCCTGATGGGTTCGGAGCGGTTGCGCACGCTGGTTTTGACCTGCTCGGTGATGGAATTCACGGGGCGCCAGCTTCCGCGAGGCGAAGTGCAAACGTTCTGGCAGCACAGCTTCATGAGCGGCTTACTCAGCGAGCGCATTGCGAAGTGGATCGAGTATACCGAACGCGAGCAGGCGTATTTGGGCGGGTTGCTGCACGATATCGGAATGCTTCCCCTGCTCGTGATTGCCGCGGAAGAAAATGCTTTGAAGGGGGACACAACCAGCGGGCCATGGGGCGGATCGCTGGAAGCCGAGAAAGAGTATTTCGGGCTCAATCATTGCGAGGTGGGGCGCTGGATCGGCCAATCGTGGAATTTCTTTCCGTCATTTATCGATGTATTCGAAAATCATCATACTCCGGAACGCAGCGTTCGCGATCCGCACCTGGTCGGCATCGTCGCCGCCGCCGACCATTTTTGTGAACGGCATAGCATGGCGCCTCCTCCCGAAGGAGAAGCGCAGGAAATGCCGGAAACAGATCCGGCACTGGGGGATGAGTTCCTGGCAACATGTTTGCCGCGTCTGGATGCCAAGGATCGCGCGGAGCTCACGGAGATGCTGGAAACCGAATATCTTCACCTGCTCCCGGTGATTGAGTTCAACAATCCAACGGAGCTGCCAACAGCCGGAAAGAAAGCCTAGGTAGCGAGATCGGAGAAGCTGAATGAAAAGACCGCGCGTACTGATCGTGGATGATTCCTCCGTAATGCGCAAAATTGTCGAGCGCTCGTTGCGCCAGGCAGGATTGGATCTGGAGGAGGTTGTCGAGGCAGGAAACGGAATCGAAGCGATCGCCGCAGTCCGTGAAGGCGTGTTTGACCTGATCTTGTCGGATATCAATATGCCTGCCATGGACGGCATTGAGTTCCTCCGGCAACTCGGCACCATTGAGTCGGCCAAGGGCACGCCGGTTGTAATGGTGACGACGGAGGGCAGCGAGTCGCGTGTCGTTGAGGCGCTCTCGATCGGAGCCAAAGGCTATATTCGCAAGCCGTTCACTCCCGACCAGATCAAAGAGCGCGTATCCCCACTCCTTGAGGTTATGCGGTGAATCCAGCCTTGGACTCCAAAACCCAAAATGCCGTGCGTCCCGATTCCACGTGGCCGACGCTGCTGGATTGCGCGGTTAAGGAAGTCTTTCAGATCATGCTGCAGACCCAGTTAACAGCGCTGCCCATCGATGGGGAAGCAACTCCGACCGGAGATACCACGGCCATGGTCGGTTTGGCCGGCGCGCTCTGCGGAGTGCTCTCCATTCGTTGCACCTCGCACACGGCGGAAAGCATTGCAGGCAGAATGCTCGGTTCGACGGGCGCCGTCCAGCCTGGTGAAATCTCCGATGCAATCGCCGAAATCTGCAACATGGTGGCGGGTAATTTCAAAGCCAAAATCACGATGCTGGCTGACCACTGCATGCTCTCTGTACCGACGGTAATTCGCGGAGACGACTACGAGATGGTCACCATCGCGGACGGTGAACAGATCGCGATTTGCATTGGGTACGACAAAGCGCCAATCTGGATTTGTCTTGCCGTTCATATCTGAGTTCCTTCCATACGCTCGACAAGTTCAAATGGGGCGGGAGATGTCCGGCAAATCTTGCCTGCTGCCTTGCCACTGCTGGGCAGAATTGGCCGGGCGGGCGGCGCGCGTCCGCGCCCATGGAGTTTCCCTGATTTAACTCGCGCTTGCTCATGGAGCTAGCTTGCTCGGAATTCCCTTCGGGCTGGTTGCTTGATTGCTCTATCCCTCTCGGGAGAGACAATCATGGACAGCGGCTTCTATGTGGCTTATGCCGGGCTGGCGTCCCGTATGCAGGCGCTCGATGTTGTGGCCAGCAATCTGGCCAATGCTTCAACGGCCGGTTTCAAGGCGCAGTCTCCGTTCTACCAGGCTCTTTCTGCAGCGCAGGGCGATGAAATTCTCAGCCCTCTTAATCAAGCAGTAAACCGGTTTGGGATTCTGGGCGGAAGCCTGGTGGATCTGCGCTCTGGCTCGCTCGACTCTACAGGCAACAACTTGGACCTGGCAATGGAGGGAGCGGGCTTCTTTTCCGTCCAAACCAGCGCGGGCACTCGCTACACGCGCAATGGCAGTTTCCATCTGAATGCGGCAAGGCAAGTGACTACGCAGGACGGCAATCCCGTGCTTGCTGAGCAGGGAACTACGACGGTCCCGATCACAATGCCCACTGGGACCGTGTCGATAAGTCCCGACGGCACCATATCGGTTGACGGCGGGCTCGTGGCGAAATTGCACATCGTTCAATTCGCGCCCGGGACGCCCATCGTGCCGGAAGGGAATTCGAAGTACGCCGTGCCGCTGGGGAGTGAAACGCCGTCCCTGGATTCCAGCGTCCGCCAGGGCATGTTGGAATCTTCGAATATCAATCCGGTGCAGGGCGCGGTCGGTCTGATCCTTCTTCAGCGGCAAGCCGAATTGCTCGGTCGCGCGCTGTCCATTTTCAATTCGGATTTCAATCGCGCGGCTGCGCAAGACGTACCGCGCGTGTAGGTGCGTCTGTTTGGCGGGCTCCAGTCGCCGACGCCCGCCCAAGCAAGATGGCGGGCTATGGCGACCGACCATAGAGCCCGTACCCGGGAGGAATCGAGAAATGATTCGTGCCTTATATACAGCGGCCAGCGGCATGCTGGCACAGCAATTGAATCTCGATAATATTGCGAACAATCTCGCCAACGCCTCGACGACCGGCTTCCACAATCGACGTCTACAATTTCAAGATCTCATTTACCAGAACACTGTTGTACCGGGAGCGGCAGCTACACAGCAGACCACGCTTCCTTCCGGCCTGCAGGTTGGCCTGGGAGCGCGTCCCGCATCTTCCGAAATCATCCAGACAGAAGGAAATTTTGACAGCACTGGAAATCCGCTGGACTTGGCGATTCAAGGACAAGGTTTCTTTCAAATCACCTTGCCAACGGGCGACTTGGCCTACACGCGGTCGGGAGCCTTTCACCTGGATCAGAACGGCAATATCGTGACTGCCCAGGGAGACCCGCTAACACCCAACATCACGATTCCTACCAACGCCCTGTCGCTTAGCGTTGGCAACGATGGAACGGTCAGCGTTACGCTCCCCGCCCAATCGCAGGCGCAGCAGGTCGGCGCCATACAGCTGGCCACATTCGCTAACCCGGGCGGTCTGAATAGCGTCGGTCAAAACCTGTTCCAGTCCACCACCGCTTCTGGTGACGCGATCCTCGGCACTCCCGGGGGGTCCGACGGAGTAGGCAGCATCCAGCAGGGCAATCTCGAGGAATCCAACGTGAACGTTGTGCAGGAGTTCGTGAACATGATCATCGCTCAACGGTCCTACGAGGCAAATTCACGCGTGATTCACGCAGCGGACCAAATGTTCCAAACCGTGAATGGCCTATCGCAGTAGCGGAGAAGACCAAGATGAAACTTCAAGCGCTGATCGTTCTCATGGGCACGGCAATCGCAATCGTCACATTCTCGGAAGGATCCGCGCATGCCTCACGCATACCCCGGATCGAACTGTTGCGAGAAGTCAGCGTCACCGGCACTCGAGTTCTGCTTTCCGATTTGCTTCCAACGAGCGCGCCGGGATCGCTGCGCGCGCGTGCCGCGCTGATCTCGATGGGAGCGGCGCCGCAGCCGGGCAGTACACGCATTCTGGAACGGGACGCCGTCGAGCGCCAGGTCAGTGGCAGCGAAGAAATGCTGGCGGAAGTGTCTGTTCCCGAGCGCATCATGGTTTCTCGCGATTCGCGCCCGATCACTTTGAACGAGGTGTTCGAGGCCATCCGCATCGCGCTCAAACAGAACGGAATTCCTGCCGCAGCCACCCTGCAACCACAAGACGTCCTTCTTGAGACGCAGATATTTGTCGGTCCGGGAGATTCTGGGCTGCAGGTGATGCGCATGGACCTCGATCGCGGACTTCGGCGTGCCCGCTTCCTGCTTTGGCCATCGCGTAGTCCGAGAGTGTTGCCGTTCTTCGTGACGGTTCAGCTCGCAGGAGAGTTGCCCTTGGCGCCGCTTCGCCCCCCCAGGGAATTTGGCCGATTCTTGCAGGATTCCGTCACCACTGCTGTCGCCGCGCGCCCGGCGAAGCCGGAAATTCTGGTGGCGCCTGGGGAGCGCGCGACGCTCACCCTGCGCTCCGAAGCGCTTCGTATTTTTGCGGATGTTATTTCCCTGGAGCGCGGGACGCTCGGCCAGCAGGTCCGTGTGCGCATGGTGGATACTGGGAAAATATTCAACGCACTGGTGGACGGGCGAGCCCACCTGGAAGTGAAATTCTGAATCGAGGCGGCTTCATGAAGTTCATCCATGGAATGCAACGAAATGCCGGTTCACTTCTGATCCTGGTCCCCGGGGTATTGCTTGTTGTTTCGAGCGGCCTGCATGCCCAGATGAAGCTCCTCAAAAGAGACGCCAAGCCGAGCCAAGTGCAAACATCCTTAGACGATTATCTGAGACGCGTGCGCGCGCTCTCGGTTGAACAGCCGCGCACCACGGGCAGTTTGTGGTCACCTTCCGCTCCGATGAGCACCACGGCCAGCGATTATAAAGCGCGGCACACCGGAGACCTCCTGGTCATACGGGTTGTGGACAAATTATCGGCAACGAATGACGGCACGGCGCAGGCGCAACGCACCTTCAATGCGTCCTCCGGTGTTAGCGCTTTTTTCGGGAGTCTTCCGGCATCGAGCCGCTGGCAGAATCTGTTTTCCCCAACTTCAAAGCAGGACCTGAACGGCAAGGGGCAATCCGCTTTGAGCTCCACACTCTCGCTGAATCTCGCCGGGCGCGTTGTGGAAGCCCTGCCCAACGGAGTGCTCGTTGTGGAGGCCGTGCGGGATCTGACGGTAGGCAACGATCGCCAGACGATCGTACTTCGCGGGCTGGTTCGGCCTGGTGACATCGCTTCGGATGATTCCGTGTTGTCGTCGTCGATCGGAAATCTCGAAGCGGAAATACACGGCAAAGGCGTCGTTGCGGACGCGATCCATCAGCCAAACGTCATCGTTCGCGCATTGTTAAAGATTCTGGGATTCTGAGAGGATTCATGTCATCGCATCGAATGATTTTTGTATCTCTACTACTCGCTCTCGGGATCACGGCGCCGGGCGCGCGGGCCGCGGAAGAGAAAGTTCACACAGCGCATCTGAAGGACGTGACCAGCGTCGAGGGTATCCGCGACAATCCGCTGATGGGATATGGATTGGTGGCCGGTCTGAATGGGACTGGAGATCGTCAGCAAACCATTTTCTCCACGCAGACCCTGGCGAATATGCTGCAGCGGATGGGCGTCACAGTTTCACCGACGACGATGCTGGTTCACAATATCGCGGCCGTATTCGTCACGGCCACCCTGCCGCCGTTTGCCCGGCCGGGGATGCGCATTGACGCCACCATCTCTTCGATTGGAGACGCGAAGACCCTCGAAGGCGGGACGCTGCTGCTGACTTCGCTCTACGGTCCGGATGGACAGATTTACGGCATCGCGCAGGGAGGGATGGTATTGGGTGGGTATAGCACGGGCGGGCGTGGCAATACGAAGCAAGTAAATCATCCGACGGTTGGGCGGATCTCGGGAGGAGTTTTGGTCGAGCGCGAGGCGGTCGTGAGCTTGCGCGGCGTAACCGCAGTTTCCTTGCTGCTCCACAATCCGGACTATTCCACTGCGCGGGACATTGCCGCCGTCATCAACAAGGAACTCGGCTCTGATTCCGCGCACGCCGTGGACAGCCGCCGCGTCGAAATCACCGGGATCGAGAAGGGACTTGACTCCGTCCCACAGTTGCTCGCGCGCATTGAGGAACTCCAGGTGCCGTTTACGACGCCGGCCAAAGTCATTGTCAACGAACGAACTGGGACGGTTGTGATGGGCGCCGACGTATCCCTGGGTCCGTGTTCGATTCTGCATGGCAGCCTGGCGATCGAAGTGACTACTCACCTGGAGGTTTCCCAGCCTCAGCCCCTCGGGCAGGGCCAAACGGAAGTGGCACCCCAGACAACGTTGAAAGCACAGGAAGGCCCAGCGCAGGCCATCCATTTGGAAGAGGGGGCGACCGTGGATGAGTTGATCCGCGGCCTGCAGTCCATCGGGGCGACGGCTAGAGACATTGTGGCCATTCTCCAGGCCATAAAGGCCGCTGGAGCCTTGCAGGCCGAACTGGAGATTCTATAATGCTCCCCGTGGATGACCGCATCCCCGCGAATCTAACGCAAACACCAGACTCGTTCTTGGGGGCGCAGTCGCCAGCCCCCACAGGGTCCAGTTCGCATGAGGGTGCGAAGCTCCGTAAGGCTGCTGGGGAATTTGAGGCGATCCTTCTTGAATCCCTATGGAAATCCATGAAGGAAACCTTTTCGAATCAGGATGATGAGAACTTCGACCCCACAATACAGAGCTTTGATGACCTGGGGATTCAAAGTATGGCCAGCGCAGTCGGGAAGTCCGGAGGGCTCGGAATTAAGAATATGATACTAAAGCACTTAGAGCCAATGCTCCCTCCGGCGGGTAGTGGCAAACTTCCCGCTTCATGAGATAAGTCGTTCAATTACAGAAGTTTATAGCAGCGACGAAATATCTGGTGGACGACGTGCTACTAAAGGTTCGGACCGACATGCCGATAGTATCCATGTAGGGAGATCGCACAGGGGAAAGGTTAAACTCCTCTCATTCGCGGCCGATCAAGTCTCCGAAGGCTAGACGGAGAGTCTCGGCGGGGGGAAAAAAGAGATGAGAATTGATCCGCAAATTCCAGCTTCAGAAAATTCGGGAACAAACCGCGTCAATGACAACCAATCCGCAGCGACGAAGGGCTCGTCAGCTTCGAGAGTTGGTCAGCCGAATGACACGGTGCAGCTGTCGTCGGACCAGGCGACAGTTCGCCAGCTTGTGTCACAACTCGGCCGGGTTCCCGATATCCGCCACGAACAGGTCAACGCTCTGCGTTCGGAAATTCAGTCAGGGCAGTTCCAACGAAGCAATGACCAAGTGGCCGGCGCCGTCGTCACTCAATTGTTCGGCATCAATTCGAACCTGTAGCCGCTGGGGAGTCGCACGCCATGGAGGAAATTACACCTCCCCGCATCGAATCGATTGCCGACCCAGGACCAGGCCCGCAGGATCAGTCTGCGCGCAAACCACGCATGAAGGCCGCCGTCGCCGGCAAACCCGTGTCACCCAATACACCAGAGATCAGTGCTCCGGAAGAAGAAGAGAAGCACGAACTGGACGAAATGGCATAGTCCGTGAGCCTTGAAATTGAAAAATATCTTGCGCTGCTCGAGCAGCGCCTCTCCCTGCTGCGCGGGTTGGCGCAGCAGTTTGTGTGCTGCCGTAAGGAATTCGTGGCGATGGATCTGGATGGAATATACGGCCGCATCGCGGAACAAGAAGACCTGTGCCGGCAGATCCAATCGCTCCATCCGGCCATCGATTCGCTGCAACGAACCTGCGCCCAGCAACTGGATTTGGCGCGGCTTGACGCGCCACGCCAGCCTGAGGAGGCCGCCTGGGCCGGGAGGCTTCGCACCGTGATGCGGGATTTGGGCCGGGCGCAAGCCGAGGTGAGCCGGCTGAATCAGATACATGCGGCGTACCTGCGCCGCTCCCGCCGGACGATCAACATGCTGATGAATTTTTTTGCGAGCTACGCTCTCACGTACGCGCCGCCTGTGGAATCCACTCTGCAGGCGCCGGGCGCCACGGAGAGGGGATAGAATCATGGGTGGCCTCTACGGGAGCCTCGGGATTGCGTTGGGCGCGCTGGCCGCCGACCGTGGCGCCATTGAGATCACGAGCAACAACATCGCCAACGTCAACACGCCTGGTTATTCACGCGAGCAGGTTAGCCTGTCTGAAAATTCTCCCGTACAAATAGGGGGGCTGTTGTTCGGCACGGGAGTGACTCTGGGCCAAACCGCCAGCATACGCGATAATCTGCTCGAGAGGCGGCTCGATCAAGAGAATCAATCGGCAGCCCAGCTCAACGCGTTTCTGGGACCGCTGAACCAGGTACAAACATTGTTCAACGAGGCAGGCGGCACCGGTCTACAGAGCTCCATCACGGCGTTCTTCAACAGCCTGATTCAGTTGTCAGACAACCCGAGCGACCCGGCGTTCCGCCAGGGCGTGGTCACGGCCGGCCAAAACCTGGCATCGGCTTTCCGGCAGGATTCTGCAAACCTTCAAGCACTGCAAAGCAACACCGATCTCTCCGTGCAGCAATCGGTCAATCAGATCAATGAGATTACGGCGCAAATAGCGTCTCTGAACGTCCAGATCAGCGGGCTTGTGGGCGTGGGAAAAGATCCTGGCGCTTTCCTGGACCAGCGCACTCAGTTGGTGCGGCAACTGTCCGGATTGGTTGCCGTCTCGGAAACGGACGCTGGCAATGGCAGCTTAACGATCACGACGTCGGGCGGCGCGGCCTTAGTGGTCGCGGGGCACAGTTTCGCACTGTCCACGCAGATTAATGGCAGCACGACGTTTCACGACGTCTACTCGCAGGGCTCGGACATCACATCGAGCGTTACTGGCGGCGCTCTCGGCGGAGAGATTCAGGTGCGGGATCAGGAAATTCCCTCGATCCTTAATAAACTGGATACGCTGGCCTACAATCTGGCCATATCCGTGAACACGCAAAGCAAGGCCGGTTTCGACGCCAACGGGAATCCAGGCGTAAATTTCTTCGTCGCGCCCGCCTCCGTGACAGGCGCTTCCTCCTCCTTCACCGTTGCTATCACGGACCCGAACCTGGTGGCCGCAAGTTCGGATGGCACAGTCGGCAGTAATGGCAACGCGCAGGCCCTGGCGAAACTGCAAAATCAGAACATCGTCAACGGCCAAACTCCCGCGAATTTTTATTCAGGCTTGATCTTCCAAATCGGCAATGACATATCCCAGGCGCAATCCGAGCAAACGGCTGTCGGGCTGGTTCAGCAGCAACTGCAGGACCAGCGCAGCGCAATCTCCGGCGTTTCGCTTGACGAAGAAGCGGTCAGCCTGATTCGTTTTCAGGGCGCGTATCAAGCCGCGGCCAATGTCGTTTCGGTCGTGAACCATCTGCTTGACACGACGCTCGCGATAACAACCACGTGAACTTACGATGAGCCTGCGAATTAATCCCGATCCCGCACCGGACCTGCTCGCGGCGATTGCCGCCAATCGGAAAGAACAGAACACGGCGCTGCAGGAAATTTCCACCGGTCGAAACGTAAACCAGATTTCCGACAATCCCGCCGCGACCGCGGAAGTTGTGCTGAATCACATCCAGAGCAGTCAGGACAACCAGTACCTCCGAAATATTTCCGACCTCCAGGCGCAAGGCCAGTCGATCGATGCAACATTGAATTCCACCGTACAAGCGGTGACGCAAGCGATTTCGCTCGGCATCGAAGGCGCAAACGGAACGCTGTCAGACGCGGACCGCCAGGCCGTTGCCGAGCAATTGATCGGAATCCGAAATCAGGTTTTGAGCCTGGCGAATCAAACGTATCAGGGGAATTTCGTATTTTCCGGGACCGCCACTTCGACGCAGCCCTTCGTTCTCGATCCCACGCAGCCGAACGGAGTCAAATACAACGGCAACACCAACACCAACTCCATCGCCATCTCTCAAGGGAACTCCATTCCCATCAACGTGCCCGGAAGCCAGATTTTCACCAATCCGGCTGGAGATGTTCTGGGTTCGCTCAATGGCATCATTACCGCGCTACAGAATAATTCCGGGATCGCGGCCGCAAATGCCAATTTGCAGCAGGCCTTTACGCAGCTAACCACGCAGCGCGTCTTTTACGGAAATTCATTGCAGCAATTGCAGGCCACTCAGACGTTTCTCAACAGCGAAAAGATCCAGCTTGCCCAGCAGGAGAACACGCTGGTCGGCGTTGACCTCGCTTCATCCATCACGAATCTCCAGCAATCCACCATTGCGACAAATGCAATTCTCTCGGCAGCCGGACAGATTCTTTCCACGCTGAACTTGCTGAGTTTCCTGAAGTAAATTTGAATCCGCGGAATGCGGCCACATGAACCCTGAACCGTCCGCCTGGTGCGGCAAGACGTGCCGGAGAGAAGGCTGCCCCGTGGGTTGGAATCACACGTGTGGATCAGGCCGCGGAGGGCCGTTTCATGGGGGGACGCGTACTATGTGGTTTGTTGGTACGCGCTGACCCAACTCTGCAGGCCGTCGATGTGGCGTTTGGCGGCCTCCAATTGCACGCGGCGGGCCAGCATGACGCAGCGGATCTTCTCCAGCGCTCCCTGGAGCGACCGGAGATTTTTCACGTACTCCCCGATTTCATCCTGCAGATCTGGGTTCAGGGTCTCGCTGCGGGAGGCGTCTCCGATTTCCGGAGCGAGGTTCGCGAGGCGCAGCGAGACTCTTGCGAAATCGTCCTCGGTCACCGTAGCCGTTCCATTCGCAAGACCTTCCGCTCGTCGCAGGAATTCGCGCAGCTCTTGATTTGCCGAAAGAAAGCGGGCGTGCACTGGATTGTCCATCAGGCGCTCCATTGAAGCCGAGCTGGCTCGGACTCGGGTTCCGAGGAGGGGGCGGGTTTGGTTGACGGCGAAGTCGCCGCGGACTTCGCCGCTGCCAGCTCGCCCGGTTGTCCCGCAACATCCCGCTCTACCACCTGCCAGGCCTCGCGCAGCGAACAGAAAACATGGGAAAGGCGCTCAATCGGCTCCTTGCTGGACTTGATGTTGGCTTCCAGAATCTTATTCCGAGTCACGTCGTAGAAGTCGGTGAGGCGCTTTGCCGTGTCACCGCCTCGTTCAAAATTGAGCGAGCGTTGCAATTCGCCAACGATGGCCAGGACGTGATTGAGCTCGATCGTGCGCCCCTCGATGTTTCCTGCATCGATTTCATGCGCCGCGCGGGCCAGCGACTCGATGGCCATGTCGTAGAGCAACAGGATTAGCCCAACGGGAGTCGCTCCCTTAACGGCTAGTTCGCGGTATTGCCGTGCAATTTGGCTCGCCCTCATCCTAGGCTCCCGCCAACTGCTGGCTGATTTGCAGTTGCAGAGCCGGGAGCTGCTGCAGGATTACGTTGACCTGGCTGTATTTCGTGACCAGCCGCTGCTGCTCCGTGCTCAACTCGAACTGGACCTGCGAGATTTGATCGGTTAGAGCCGATTGCTCCAGCGAAATGCCTTTCAGATCGAGAGAAACCGCGCCTTGCGTCGGGTCCGAGAGGTTCGTCAGGGCGGAGGAAAATGCCTGACCCACGCCCGACGTGGACGACTGAAAGAAACTCTGCACGGCGCTGAAGTTGCTCGCCAGCGAATTCGCGAGGGTCGCGCTGTTCACTTGAAGAGTGCCATCCTGTTGAGTATTGATGCCAATACTGGCGAGATTGGCGATGCTTCCGCTTCCGACTGCGTTGACGGCATTGAAGAGCTGTTGCTGTACGATGGCGAGCGTGCTGTCCGAGGCCAATACTCCGGCATTACCCGTCGCAGAATCCACGGTGAATTGAGAGTTCAAATCGCCGACGACCTTATTGTAGGCGGTCACGAATTGGTTGATGGCGGTGGTCGCCTGCGTTGTATCAGGCTGCAGTCCGAGTGCCACTGGACTGCCCGGTTTGGCCGAGAGCAAGCTCAAGGTCACTCCCTGGAGTACCCCAGTCACCGTGTTGGTCGAACTCGAAATAGGGACCCCATCCACAGTGAGCGAAGCATTGGTTCCCGTAACCGGCTTCGTAAAGTTCAATCCGGTCGAGTTGCCGGTATCGGTGATTGTAAAGTCGCCGGCCGCGCCGCTGCTCTTGCTGACGATCGCCAAGCGGGCGCCGGTCGAATCCTGAACGACGCTGGCGGCAACCGCCGTTCCGACAGTGGAACCATTGATGGCGCTGGCAAGCCCGGTAAGCGTGTTGTTCGTGTTATCGATCGTGACGGAGGCGGAGTTTGATCCCGCCTGAACCGTAAACGTGCCCCCAGTCGCAAGCGGCGTGCTCCCGGTAGCCGGGAGAACCGCAGGGTTCGTGTAGTACGAAGCCGTCGTTGCCAGGGAGGTGACCGTAATGTTGTGAACCGCTTGTTGTGCGGTTGTATCCGCCGTGGCGGTCAGGACGGCGCTGTCCGAGGAATTGACCTGCTGGGCATTCAATGCACCTATGACATTCGTGAGATTCTGCACGGCCGTTTGCAGGCTGCTGAGATCCGAATTCAAGTTGTTCAGCGCCGATGTCTGCGCGTTGAGCTGGCTCTGGTGGTTTTGGAGAATATTGAGCGGACCCGATTCCGACTGAATCGTTTGGCTCACGAGCAGGGCCACGTTCAGGCCGGTGCCCAGACTCCCGTTGTTAACCAGGGACGACAGAGCGGACGTCGCGTTGTTTGTGGTTCCCATAGATTTGAATTCCTACGGCCTGGGTCTTACGATCTCCTGTGGCTGGACCGGCAGGGATGAATGTTCGAGTTCGAATCCGCCATGAAACGGCGTGATGGCCGGACCCGAAGGCCCGGCCGTCACGAGGAGTCCTTGAATTAACGCAACAGTTGTAGAACGTTCTGCTGGGCCGAGTTCGCCTGCGCCAGGGACGCGATGCCCGTCTGGTTCAGGATCGAGAAGCGGGCCAGGTTACCGACGACCTGTGAGATGTCCGCCGCGCGTATGCCGTCCTCTGCGGCAGTCAGGTTTTGCACCTGGTTGTTGATGACCGTATTCGCCGCTTGCAGCCGGTTAATCGTAGCGCCAATAGTGCCGCGCGTGCTCGCAACCGATTGGATGGCAGAATTGATTTCTGTTAGCGCGGATTGAGCGTTCGACGATGTAGTGATGTCTGAGGTCAGGCCGAGACCGCCGGTACCTGAGGAGGCCAACACGCCGACCGCGACACCGATCGTGCTGCTGGAGTTCGAATCCGATAGGAAAATTGTCGTCGTCGCAGCGGTGAACACCGATGTTCCGTTGAAAGTGGCGGTTGTGCCGATTCGGTTGATTTCAGCCTTGATCGCAGTGTACTCGGCGTCCAGTGCGGTGCGCTGTGAACTGCTCACCGTCCCGGTGGAGGACTCCGTGGCCAGTGTGACGGCGCGGTTGAGAAGTGAGGTAACCTGTGCCAAAGCGCCATCGGCGACTTGCAGCGAGCCGACTCCGCTATTGGCGTTCTGGGCGGATTGATTCAACGCCGTGATGTTCGCATGCAACCCGTCCGCAATGGCCAGACCAGCCGCGTCGTCGGCGCCGGAATTGATTCTCGAACCTGACGACAACTGAAATAAGGTCCTCTGCAGGTTCTGTCCGGTGATCGCCAATTGATTCTGGGCGACAAGCGAAGGGATGTTGTTAAGAATACTGATTGCCATTTGTTTTAGGCTCCTTGAAGTTGATTCCGTTTCCGGATTGGAGCATTTAGTCCCGGATCTGTTCGGCTCCGGAACTTCCCTGGGCTCGCTCCCGATTTACGGAACGGGTGTTTCTCTTCCTCCACCTATCCTATCGGCCTGTTTGCCTGGGGCTTTAGCCCTCGGCGGCCGCCAGAGGCACAAAGGTTAATCCTTTAGGAACACGTGGTACTAGGATAACAGGAGAAGTACTACGCGCGAATTTGCTGGGATTCGACCTCGATCAAACCCGCACGCAGTTTTTGCGATTCAGGAAATCGCACCAGGCTCATTTTGAGGATTTCACCAGCGCGCGGCCAGTCTTGCAACTGGGCATAAATGCTGGCTGCGCGCAGATAGTCGGTTTCGCTCGGATCGATGATGGCAAGCTTGGCCTCCGCCGCGGCTGCTGCTTCCCGGGTCCGGCCCAGCCAGACGCACGCCGTGATCAGGCGATCGTGCAGTTCAGCGAGGACAGGCTCGCGTGCAATGGCTTTGCTCATGCGCGCGAGCCCTTCGCTGGCGCGGCCGTTGCGAATCTGTGCCAGCCCGAGCTTGCTTTCGAGGACGGCGCCGGCTGCGCCCTGCTTTTGTGCGCGCCGGTAGTCCTTTTCCGCTTCGCGGAAATCGCCCACATCGTAGTGAATATCCCCGAGCGATTCGGCGATCAGCGAATTGGCCTGGTTGAGCCTTCCGGCCCTGGTGAGCGCGTCCAGCGCCTCTTGAAACTGGCCGAGTTTCCGGTGCATCAATCCGGCAAAAATCCAGGCCTCCGCGAAATCCGGCTTCAACTCGCAGGCGCGCTGGAAACAAAGCAGAGCGTCCTCAACTTTTATTTCCACCATCCCAAGCTCGAAGTGTGCTTGGGCGCTCCTTGGCATGTCACGGATTTTGTCGCGGCTCAACTCGCGGTAAAAGCGGTTCTTGCGATCCTGCGATTTGGCGTCCACGGCCAGACCGAAGTGATGGATCAGAAAATCGGCGCGGCCCAGCGCTCCACGTGTCTCGAGGATGCGCGGCCCCACGCTTTCGTGAACGCGTCCGACAAAATACAGCGTCGGATCGTGCCGGAATAGCCGCACATTTTCGTGGTCGATGTAGGCGGGGAATTGGCGCGCCTCCGGCAGCGCCGAGTCGTTTGGTTTGGCTGGCCGGTCCCAGATACGTTCGGTCACGCTCAGGACGTAGTTGCGGATCGTGACTTGATAGCCGGCGGCTTGACGATTTGCAATTAGCGGAGGTAGCCGCCGCGCGGCAGCGGAGTCCAGCCGTTCGTCTGCATCGAGAGAAAGCACCCAGTCGGAGCGAACCTCGGCGAGCGCAAGGTTCCGCGCGCGCGCGAAATCATTTTCCCAGGGAATCGAGATGACGCGTGCGCCCAGCCTGCGTGCGAGTTCAATCGTGTTGTCCACCGAACCGGTATCGGCGATAACGATTTCATCGGCAACCTTGCGCGCGCTCTCAAGGCACGGGGAAAGGTCCCGCGATGCGTCCCGAACGATCATGGAAAGTGCGAGTGTCGGCATGGGGGTTCAGGAAGAGGCTTGCAATGAAGGGGCGGTCGCGCGGAGTTCCACTGCGGTGAGAGCAGCGATACGATCCAGATATTTTTCCGTGATGCGGTTCCAATCGTATGTCAGGCGAATCTGTTCGCCACCACGCACGCCACGCGCCGCGGCGTCTGCCCGATTTTCATACACCTCGCGCATCAGGCGGGCCAACTCCTCGACATCCGGCTCGAACCACGTGGGTTCCCCCGCAAGTTCCCCGAAGCCGTCCAATCCATCTGGGATCGGCACACTGCGGGCCGGAATCAGATAGGCGCAATCGGGCGCGCAGAATTCTGAGGCCGGGCCCTTGGAGGTCGCGATCACTGGCTTACCGCAGGCCATGGCCTCGGCTAGCGGCATGCAAAAACCCTCCCCTCGATACGGTAGAACGAACGCGTCACACCCTCGATAGAGCTCGGCGAGCTTCGCCTCGTCGAATTCGTCAGTTACGATCAGCAGGCGCGGTGCGCCCGCCTTCTTTGCCTTCTCCTGCAATCCGGGGATCAAAGTCATGTGCCGGTAAAAAGTGTTCGAACCGATGTCTTTGACCACCAGTGTTACATCATCACGGGAAGTGAATATGCGATGGTAGGCGTTCACAAGCACGTCGGCGCCTTTGCGTTCGATTACGCCACCAACGAACAGAAACATGAAACCGCGCGCCTGTGGCGGACGCCAGGTCTTGCCTTCCGGACGGAACAGTTCGGTATTCACTCCGTTTGGAATTACGGCAATGCGGTCTGGATCCACGCCGCACTTGGCAAAGACATCCCGGACAAATCCCGAGGGCACCCACAGCTCATCGACGTTTTTCCGGATTTGTTCCACCCACGCGCGGGGAACCGCTCCAAATTCCCAGGGAACGATTGTGGAAAGTTTGCCGGCCGCCACGGGGCTGAAATCGTGCGGCCAGTGGTGACGGATCGTGAGATCGAGATGACGCGGCCGGCGGTACAGCCCAGCTGCCAGTGAATCGCCGTTCGGTACGTCCTGGGTGGCCAGAAGGGCGAACCCATGCGGTTCGAGACCCGCGTTGAAATCCGGCCGCGACAGCAGCGCCACGCCCAACTCGCGATTGATGCGCGCGATGCTGGAATGGACGAAGAACGGCCCGGTCAGCACGATTCCAGTTGGCGCCGTGGATCCCGCGGGACGCTTTTCGTAGGACGAAGAGACCGTGGCAAGCTTTTCGAGCAGCCCAGCGCGCTGCGGCTCGCTGAGGTCGAGTGTTTCAGCCAAGCGCCTCGCGGCGGAAAATGCTCTGTGGACGAGCAGAAAGTAGAAAATAGGTTCGACGTAGCGCGGCTCGCGGCGCGCCAGATGGCAGAGTTCCCACTGCAATACTTCGACGGTTTCGACGGGCAGGCGCTGCTTCAACAGCCCGATCACGGAGGGTTCAAATGCCGGGCGCGCAAACGCACCCGAGAAATAGTGACCGCACGCGGCCGATTGATTTGCGATTAAGCCGGCGATCGTGGCAACCAGCCAATGTGCGCGATAAGAAGTTTCTCCGCCGCTGCCGACGAAGATTCCTCCGCATTTGCTTGCGGCCTCCTTGAGGAGGGCGATGGCCCGCGCGCCATCACCACTCTGCGCCGCCAGAATCGCTTCCAGGTAGGAAAGCTCGGCGTACTGAGGGTACTTTCGCCTGCCCTGTTGTAGCAGCTTGAGGGCTTGTTGCGGGCGTCCCTGGCGAACCTGAAGCACCACGAGATTTCGAATGACCAACGCATCGAGGATCGGTTGCAGTTGTCCTTCACGACGGAGTTGGTCCAGATGGGCCAGGGCCTCGCCGGGCTGTGCCTGATCGCAGTAGAGCCCGTACGACAATCGCGCCCAGGGTTCTCGAATGTGCTTGAGCGCGTCGATGACATCGGGGCGGGGCGCCGAACCGGCGCCGATTCGAATTGTGAAATCGACCGATTCTTCGGTGTTCTTGCCGGCCGCCAGACACCGCGGTTGCAAGGCAAGCAAGTCCATCTCAGGCACGCAAGGGAAGTGCACGGGAACAAACGTGCGCCGGCCGGGCTTGCGCAAGTTGCGGCGGATCGCTTCGGGGGCGCCCTGGATCAGGGCTTCGCCGTTGAACCACAGAATCGCAGCATCCTCGGCATGCGAGTGAAAGTGTTCCGCGGCGATTTTGCCGACGCTGCAAATGCAATCCGCCGCGCTTCGCAAGGCAGGGGGGATTGTCTGTGGCGATTCCACGTTCGTGCGCAGCACCACCGGGAAGCTGCGCTCCTCACGGGCCTCCAGGAGTCCTGTAGTCGCGTTGACGACGCAAATCGGCACGATTGCACCCCATCAGGCGATCACAAAATTACATCCGCGGTCAGCGCCGTGTCAGCAGAACCGTCGTGATGTTCGGCGCCAGCAGTTTTTCATCCGGCCACGATTCCAATTTTGCCTCGTATGTAACCACTTGGCAGTTGAGGCCGGCGGCGCGGATGCGGCGGAGAAATTCCAACGGGTCCATCGCCGCTCGAATCATTTGCGGGGCGAACTCCATCAGGATCCGGATGTCCGGGCTCCGCTGAAGCAGTTGAGGCATTCCTTCGAAGATCAGCGGCTCGCTTCCCTCCGCGTCAACCTTCATCAGGTCGACGGGTTCGGTGATGAGTTCATCGAGAGGAATACCAGGAATGGAGACGCTTCTCCGGATGTTCGGGTCCGATGGGTCGCCGAAAATGCTGTTTCTGCCGTAGTGCTGGCGGTACTGATACAACAGGACCTCGCGCCGGGTGTCGAGCGCCGCGCATGGATGTGTTTTGACGATGGAGCGGTATCCGTTGACTTCAACATTTTTCTCCAGAATCTCAAAATTGCGGGGGTCCGCTTCGATGGCGTGCACGTGCCCCTGCAGGCCCACGCCGGCCGCCGCCAACAGGGCGTAGTAACCGACGTTTGCGCCAACGTCGACAACCGTGATGCCGGGACGAAGCAAATCGCAGAATATTTTTGTGATCCACATTTCCCAATACCCTTCCAGCAGAAGGTGCGGGGCGAGGCTGATGTCCCGCGTGTCTACATACATTTTGAAACGATCGAGTACGCGAGCGATCGCCAGATGTTCGCCGAGATACACGGCGGAACGAATATTGTTTCCCTGGTCGGCCCTGCGAACCAGCCCCACAAGGTTAGTTGGAGGAGGGCCGGGTTCGGCGCGAGACGGCTCCGGGCGCCTTTGCGATTCCAACTTGGCGATCCGGTCTTCTAGTGCAAGCAGGCGTTTGGTGAACGCCTCGTTGACGTCGGATTGGCCCTGGATGTTGGTGATAATCGAGTTGACGATTGAAGAAAGCTCCTCAATCTGTCGAGAAACCGCGGGCTCCTTCGCAGCGTGCTTGCGATGAATGGTCATGGCCTGCTGTGTCATGGTGCTCCTCTCGGTTTCAGGTTACAGTGGCGTATCGTTGCGAAGCGGAGTGGTTGAGCAGGCGTTCAAATGCCTGCACCCAGATGGGGATCACGACTCGCCAGTCCCATTTCTCGGCCATGTCGAGCAGGCCGCGGGCCGCTTTGCGTGCGGACGCCTCGCGGT
>WNEZ01000357.1_pt1 | contig 36570 bp, 39 predicted proteins | sample 5400521 | NCBI WGS metagenome assembly WNEZ01 (sample SAMN13153339, study PRJNA577476) | soil metagenome | isolation source: 120 cm saprolite under Douglas fir tree site 2 hole 1 replicate 1 | place: USA:California | collected 2015-04-18 | reverse complement strand
GAAATCGTGGCTCGCGATTGGCCGTCTGTAACCAAAGTTTGACCGATGCCGAGCTTGCCGGTTTTTCCATTTTTGCCGATGGTTGTCCATCCCACGCGTGGCGTGCCCGCCGTGCGCTCGACATCCCAACCGGGCCGCGTCGCGGGATTCGAATCACGCCGAAGGAAACTAAAGGCAGCGATCGCGACGACGATTGCGGCCGCGGCGGCGAATCCGAGAGAGAAGCGCGCTGAAAAAATGCGCGGCCGCATCGTTGCGCGGTCCGCACGCGCGATTTCAGGGAACTCCGGCGCGGTTCCCTGATGGCGAAATCTTCCGAGCGCGGTTTCCAGTTTTTGAATCTCCGGGTCAGGCTCGCCGGAGCCATCCCAGAGGTAATTGTCTTTCATAGGTCGTTCCTCTTTTGAGCGGCGCGATTCCATTGCTCTGGAGCGCGGTCGTCACGGTGAGAGTCGCGCAGCGGCACGCTCGCGCGCGAATCCTGGCCGAGTTTTTCGCGGAGCTGCTGCATGCCGCGGTGGAGATTGACGCGAACGGAACCATGCGTGAGCCCGGTGCGTGCCGCGATCTCCGGACCGGTCATGCCTTCCACGAGGCGGAGGATGAGCGTTTCACGATAGGCCTCCGGAAGACTTTGGACAATGGCGAGAATGGCTTCTGCCTGCGTCTGCTCCGCGTCTCCTTTCGCCGGGACTTCGGTCTCTTCCTCGGAGAGACTTTGCGTTTTCGTGTCCGCTCTCCTGGAGTGCCGATGGAAATCATTGGCGCGGTTACGTGCGATGGCGGCCAGCCACCCTCCAAAGTGGGTGATGTCGCGCAGGGCGTGAAGCTGCGGAAGCGCGCGCAGGAAAACATCCTGGACAAGATCGTCCACTTCGCCGGGCGGGACACGCGTCAGGAGTATGCCGTGGACCATGCGCGCGTACCGAGCATAGAGACCACCGAACGCGGCTCGATCGCCTTCGCGCGCGGCACTGACGAGCGATGCGTCGTCTCCAGCAGTGCTGGCAGGCCACAGATTCATGGCCCGACAGTCCACGATTGTGGTGCGCAAGTCAACCCAGGTACCCACGGCAGCGCCATCGAGAGAAGAAACCTTTCCTGAAGGAAAGACGCTCGTGCAAGGGGGATTGTTAACAAGGGGTTGAGCGCATCCTCATGAGCCATTCTTTGCGAGGAGCAATTTCGGGCGTCCGGGAGAATTGATGCCCGATTCGTAGCAGGAATTGCTCCTAACTTACGGTAAAATAAGGCCTATATCCACAAGGTGTGCTGCGGCATCTAATTCGGAGTAAAATGGTCGCACTTCGCTGATGGGCGCAGCACCCTTTTGAAGTGCCACTATCAGACAAATCGCGCAACTAAATTCGAGCTATGGCCGCATCCGAACGCATCATCCAACCGCAGTCCCAAGCGACAGCCCTTGCGGGACGCGCCGGCGAATCGGTGCTGGAACGGATCGGCAACACCCCGCTTCTGCGTCTCGCGCGGATTGGGAGCGAGTTTCCCAATGCGGAATTCTGTGCGAAGGCCGAATGGTTTAATCCCGGCGGGTCCGTCAAAGATCGTCCCGCGTTGAGCATGATTCAAGCGGGGCTGGCGAGCGGGGCGCTTCGGCCCGGAAAAACGATTGTTGACGCGACCAGCGGAAACACCGGCATCGCCTACGCGATGATTGGGGCCGTGCTTGGCTATCCGGTGACCCTATGCCTTCCGGACAATGCATCGCACGAACGCAAGCGGATTCTCCGGGCTTTCGGTGCAGAGTTGGTTATCACTCCGGGAGATGAAGGCACCGATGGCGCCATTCGGCGGGTGCATGAAATTGTCGCCGCGGATCCGCAAAAGTATTTTTACGCCGACCAGTACGGCAATCCAGCAAACTGGCAAGCACACTACCGCACCACTGCATACGAGATCTGGGAGCAGACCGGCGGGCGCATCACGCATTTCGTCGCTGGACTTGGGACGAGCGGAACGTTTGTGGGAACCACGCGACGATTGAAAGAACTCAATCCGGGAATTCGCTGCATCAGCCTTCAGCCGGATGCCGCCTTCCACGGGCTCGAAGGGTGGAAGCACATGCCGACGGCGCTTCGCCCGGCGATCTACGACGACACGCTGGCGGATGAAAATCTGGAAGTGAGCACGGAGGACGCATATCGGCTGGTGAAGCGGATTGCGCGTGAAGAGGGCCTGCTGGTCAGCCCCAGTGCGGCCGCTGCGCTGCTGGGCTGCTTCAAGGTTGCGGCGGGGATTCCGAAGAACGAGCGCGCGGCGGTCGTCACGGTTTTTCCGGATTCTGCGGCCAAGTATTTGAACGAACGTTTTTGGGATGAAGAGTAAACGACCGATGAGCGACGCGCTTAAGCTCTGGATCAGCAGGGAAATTGCGGAGCAGATCCGTCAGCATGGCGTCGAGACGTATCCGCATGAGTGCTGCGGCGCGCTGTTAGGACGAGACCATAGTTTCCTCACCCACGGCACTAACGTGGATATCCAGCGAGTTCCGCGCGAGGTCCTTTCCCTTTTTCCTCTGGTAAACCGCCAAGATGATTCACCGCGCAACCGGTTTTCAGTCACGGCAGAGGATGTGCGGGACGCCGAAAAAGCGGCCCGCGTGCAACAATTCGATGTTATTGGCTGGTATCATTCGCATCCAGATCATCCAGCCCGGCCCAGCGAGTATGATCGCGATCACGCTTGGCCTTGGTACAGCTATATCATCGTGAGCGTACAGGGCGGCTCAGCAAAGGACATGACTTCGTGGCGGCTAAGAGATGATAGATCCGGATACGTGGAAGAGAAGGTTGAGCTGATGAAGGCGAGCGCCGTCAGCTAGAATCTGTCTAACGAAATGGGAGATGAGAGATGGCCGTAAAAGTGATCATTCCGACGCCGCTGCGGCCCTACGCGGGGAGGCGTGATTCCGCCGAATTCAGCGCCAGCACGGTCGGTGAGGCGCTCGGCCGGCTGACCACGGAATATGCCGATTTGCGCAAGCATCTCTTCACGGAAGATGGAAAGCTGCGCAGTTTCGTAAACGTTTACGTGAATGACGAAGACATCCGTTATCTGGCGAAGGAAAACACGCCGACGAAAGACGGGGACACGATTAGCATCGTCCCGTCCATCGCGGGTGGTTCTACTTTCGTTGCTAAGTAATTAGGGGAGTTTGCTATGGCCACAACCGTACAAACGCAGACCGGAGCGAAACCGGTTGCGAGTCTCTCAAATGAGGAAATTCTGCGCTACAGCAGGCATCTCATCATGCCCGAGGTGGGCATGGAGGGGCAGCTCAAGCTGAAACAGGCGAAAGTCCTGCTTATCGGGACCGGGGGTCTGGGCGCGCCTCTGGGACTCTATCTTGCAGCGGCGGGCGTGGGCAGGCTCGGCCTTGTGGATTTTGATGTCGTGGACTTCACAAACCTTCAGCGGCAAGTCACGTTTGGGACGAGCGATGTCGGCAAGTCTAAGACAGAAGCGGCGCGCGCGCGCCTTGCCAATCTTAATCCTGACATCCAAATCGAGACTTTCGAAATCAAGCTGGCGAGCGAAAACGCTCTCGAGCTATTCAAGGATTTCGAGATCATCGTCGACGGAACGGACAATTTCCCCACACGTTATTTGGTGAACGATGCCTGCATTCTACTCGGCAAACCAAACGTGTACGGATCCATTTTCCGGTTTGAGGGCCAGGTGACTGTCTTCGGTATGCCAAATGGTCCGTGCTACCGCTGCCTCTATCCCGAACCGCCTCCGCCGGGGCTTGTGCCCTCGTGCGCGGAAGGCGGCGTACTCGGAGTTCTTCCCGGCATCGTCGGCTCCATTCAGGCGATGGAGACGATCAAGCTCATCCTTGGCCGCGGCGACAATCTGATTGGGCGCTTGCTGCTCTTCGATGCGCTGGGGATGAAATTCCGTGAGCTGAAATTGCGCAAGAATCCGAACTGCCCGATGTGCGGTGAACACCGCACCATCAACCAACTGATCGACTACTACGAATTTTGCGGCGTTCGCGGCGAAGAGGCGCCGGGGCCAAACGTGCAAGTGCCGGAAATTACGGCCCGCGAGCTGAAATCGCGCCTCGACCGGGGTGACGATCTTTTCATCCTGGACGTGCGCGAGCCCCACGAATTTCAGATCTGTAATTTGAAGGGTCACTTGATTCCGCTCGGCGAACTCCCCCGGCGCGTCCATGAACTGGATTCGTCGCGTGAGATCGTCGCGCACTGCCGCAGCGGCAAGCGCTCCGCCGAAGCGGTGGACTTCCTTCGCAAAGCCGGATTCCGCAAGATACTCAATCTGAAGGGCGGCATCCTCGCATGGTCCGACGAGGTTGATCCGTCGGTTCCGAAATACTGAACGAAGCGCCGTTGATCACGCGCAAACTTTTCGCAACGCTGCGGATTGCGCAATGCGAGTGCTGTTGCGACGGCACGGCGATGCTTGCCGCGGGATAGGTGTCCCGTTTGAAGCGGCACAAGAGCGGACGCACGCGCCGCTTCCTTGAGTTCGCGCTAAACTCTGCGTACTCTAAAGAGCACGTTCGAATCTCGAACGTGCTCTCACTTTTTCCGGAGGACTAAAATGGCGGGTGCCAAAATAACCATCAACAATAATGGTTCCATTCGGGTGGAAGGCGAGTTCGAAATTGTCGATCCGGAGGGCCGGCAGTTTGGTCTTGCCGGGCGCACTGTCGTCAGCCTGTGCCGCTGCGGCCACTCCGCCAACAAACCCTTCTGCGATGGCTCGCACAAGACTTGTAATTTCAACGATACTGTCGTCGCGCGCGAACTTCCCGCACCCAAGCCGAAGGTTTGATCCGGATGGCATGCTCTCAGGAATGAGACTGTCTCATCTTGAGAGAGCATGCCATTCGATCTTGATACTGTCCTTTTGACCCGTAACTCTATGGAAATAAATATGATAAGTTTCTAAGTCTCGATTTCTCAGTCCTGGAAACTGTCTCGCCACCGTTGCTCCTGGTACTATGCTCTTCTTCTCTGCTGCTAAGCTCTTCTTTTTCAATATCTTACAGACCTGAAATTTCAGACACAAAAGGGCACTAACTTGCATTCCTCGGGAGTTGTAGTTCTTTCTCCGGTATTTGGGGGTTTTCTTGGGCGATTGGGGCAAAATCATCGGGTTTCTCCGGGCCGGCTATACTGCGGTCACTGCGGAGAGGTTCCGGTCTCATGCCGTGCTCGGCGTTTCTATCGCGCTGACGCTCCTCTTTTTCGGCGGCATTTTCTATCTGCGGCAGGAGAGCATTTCCGGGTCGCCACAAACTTATCTGTACCTCGAGGTCGGCGGCACGCTGTTGAGTTTTTGCTACGCGGCAAACGCGCTGGTGCGTTTCCGTGGGACGCATGACCGTACAGCCTTGATCCTTGCATTTGGCTTCGTGCTGTCGGGAATCATCGAAACGGTTGGTTATTTCGGTCTGAATAATTTGCTACAGGCTGGGCTGGCCGCCCCGACGAGAATTCCCATGGGCTGGATGGTGGGCCGCACGCTCCTCGCCGTTTTGATTCTTGCCGCCATCGCCGTGGAACGCTACATGCCGACGGCGCGCCAGCCGAGCAAAGAGACCGCCGGTGCGCTGCTCGTTGTGGCTCTAGCTGCGTATTTGACCAGCGCCGCATTTCTTGCGGCGCCTGCCGCTCCGGTTGCGCGCGCAGGCAGCTTTGTATCGCGTCCGTGGGATCTGCTCCCGGGGATATTGTTCCTTTTCGCAGCCGTATGTTTTGGCAAGCGGCTGCAGAACAACAAGACCAACAAGAGCGCAGCCAGCCTTTATGACTATTCACTTTTGGCGGTGGCGTTGCTCAACTTCATCTGTCACGTGTCCGCAACTTTTTCACGGCATCTGTTCGATGGTCCATTTTTCCTGGCGGAGCTGAGCAAGACGGCCAGTTACGCGTTCATGCTTTCCGGCGCATTGCTGGACCAAGCGCGCCTGTTCGAACAAGTGCGTTCTATGGCCGTCAGTGATGCACTTACGGGCCTGGCCAATTACCGCCGGTTGATCAGCGTGCTCGAAGCCGAGCTGGACCGCTCCCGGCGCACCCAACGGCCGTTCAGCGTAGTGCTGCTGGACATGGATGGCCTGAAGTCCGTCAACGATCATTTCGGCCATCTGACAGGGAGCCGCGCGCTGGTGCGCCTGTCAAAGATTCTCCGGACCCACTCACGCGCCATCGATACCGCCGCGCGGTACGGCGGAGATGAATTCGCAGTTGTTCTCCCCGAAGCAGGGCCGGACATTGCCGCACGGGTGGTTTCCCGAATTCGCGAGCGCCTTGCTGCGGAAGCTGAGCCGCCCGCGCTTTCGGTCAGCGCCGGCGTTGCGGCATTCCCCGAGGACGGCGACACGCCGGAAAAGCTTCTTGGCGCCGCGGACCGCGCGCTCTATCGCATGAAGTACCGCGGGAGCAGCGTGCCAAATCTCGCGCGGATCGCCGCGTGCCTGTGAGGATGCATGCCGATCAAGCCTCGCAGGAACCTCTTTCCTTCTCACCGCGCGGAACGCCGCATCCCGATGGAGATTCCCGTGGTGCTCGACGGCCATCGCCAGATGCCGGGCACGGAATCAACTTTTACGGAAAATGTGAGCGCGCGAGGCGCGCGCGTAGTCAGCACACGCCGCTGGGAACAAGGCGAGCGCCTGACGTTCCTATTGTCTACCGGAGAGTTTCGCTCCTCGGCTCGGGTGGCCTACTGCCAAGCATTGCAAAGCGAGGGCTTTGTCATTGGCGTGGAGTTTCTCGAGCCCAAAGGGCGATGGGTCGTTCAATCCCCAAGATAGCTTGACGTAAAACGGCGAGCGGAGAGGAGGGAAACGCCTGGAACAAGAGAAGACAGATAACTTGCGCAAAATTAAAATGGTATGAAGCGCCGTGCGGAAGGAGAAGGAGCCGCCCGGCGCTTCGTCCTTTAGCGGAACGTAATCCTCGTTTCTCTTCCATCCTGCGGAGCCCAACTGTTCTGCGCGCGACCTCAAGGCCTAGGTTGGCTCTCCGACAAAGCTTCCCGGTAGACACGAATCATTCCTTCGACCATGTGATCGGCCGAAAAATTCTCCTCCACACGCCTTCGCCCTGCTTTACCCAATCTCTCCGCGAGTCCACGATCACGCAGAATCCGGGTCACCGCATCACAAATCTGCTGTACGTCCGGTCCGGAGACCAGCAGCCCGCTCCCTTCGTTCTCGATGATTTCGCCTAGTGCGCCACGGTTGAAGGCGATCGATGGAATCTCATAGGCCATCGCGGCGAGCAGCGAATTATTCAATGCCTCGAAGAACGATGGCAGCAGAAAGACATCTAAGGCCGCGTAGACACTTTCCACGTCCCTCACGAAGCCGGGAAAGAGCACCGCGCCAGCAACGCCCAACTGTTGCGCAAGGGCCTCTAATTTCGGGCGGCACGGACCATCGCCAGCGAGCAACAACTTCGCGCCAGGAATCTCTTTACGTAGCTGTGCCAGAGACCTGATCAACCACTCCTGCCCTTTGTCTGGGAGTAAGACGCCCACGCATCCGAGCAGGGGCGCGTCACCTGCCATTCCCCAGCGGGCGCGCGCCCGTTGTCGCTGCTCATGGCTAAATAGCGGCGGAATCTCCGTGCCTTCGTAGACTACGGTCAATTTTTCGGACTGCGCTCCGGACGCGGCTGCTTGATCCGCGACCCATTTTGAATTGGCAATGATGCGCGCCGCGGCCGCATACCGCGCTCGCGCCAGCCGGCTCTTGCCAATGGGATAACCGACACGGCGCGAGACGAGAAACGGCGCCAAGCGGTGAGCCCGCGCAAGCCACGCTGCGGAAACCGCGTGCGCTTCATTCGCATGGACTAGGTGGAAGCGCCTTTTCCGGAGTAGCTCTCGGATTTTCCATGCTGCCGGTAGGCGCAGCAACCCTCTTGAGACAAGGTGCACGGGCACGCCGCTTGCCGCGGCACGCTCTCCCAGAGCTGAGCCTTTTGCCGCGACAAGTTCTGGTTCATGACCGCGCGCGTGAAGTCCCTTCAGGAGCAGCAGCGCTTGATTCTGTCCGCCGCGCCACGCGGTCTCCAGGTCGACGAGAAGCGGTCTCACGCGCCCACTCCCGGTTTGTTATGGTCTGCCTCAATCAGCTTTCCGAGCTTCGCGTACTTCAGGCATACGGAGCGCGCCGCCATTTGCGCGATCAACGCGCCGCGGTACCCGTCCAGAAAGCCGCCGCGCAGGAAGAAATTCTGAAACCAACTCCACGGCGTGGCCAGCCACATCGCGCCGCGCCAGCTGCGTTTGCCTGCCTCAAACATCTGGCGCGCAGCGAGTGTCGTGTACCGCTCAACGTTGGATTCATGTTCCGCGAACGACCGCACGGTATAGTGCAAGAGATCGCCATTAAGGCGTCCCGGCAGGCCCTCGAATTTCAGTGACTCGTGAATGATTCCGGAGAATTGCGCCGCATCGCGCCGGTAAAGCCGGCGCTGAAAATCAGGATACCAGCCCGAGTGCTTGATCCACGCGCCCAGGTACCAAGTCTTACGCGCCATCTCGCACACACTGGATTCCGGCTCATGCTTTTTCCAATCCAGCAGGGAAGTTTGCAGCGCAGTGCTCAATTCCTCGTCCGCGTCCAGGGACAAAACCCAATCATGCTGTGCGCGCGCGGCGGCAAGATTCTTCTGATCCGCGTAGTTTGTCCAAGCGCGCGAATAGAAAACGGCGCCATGCTCTCGTGCAATCTGTTCGGTCCTGTCGGTGCTCCCGGAATCCACCACCACGATCTCGTCGGCGATGCCGGCGAGCGAGGCCAGGGCCCGCGGCAGGTTGTGCTCTTCGTTTAGCGTGATCAGGCAAGCAGAGAGGCGATTCATCGGGTGCCTGGCAAGCGGAAGGTCGCGGTCAGTATCTCACACTCCCAGAGATACAGGGCGGCGTCCAAGATTGAAAATGGCTGAGCGAGGAGCCCGGGTTCACTTTTTCTCGAGGCTCACGCGAAGCAAGCTGTCGCCGATCCGGAACTCGGTGCCGTGCTGGAGCATGGCTGCGCGCACGCGCTCATCCTCGAAAAACGTGCCGTTGGTGGAATCGAGATCCTTGAGGTTTATATATTTGTCGCGCACTTCCAGCAGGCAGTGGTGGCGTGAGATCTCCGGATCGTTTAGCGGGATATCAGCGCCTTTTCTTCCGAGGACCACGCGCGGTTGCTTCAATTTGTGAACTTCGCCTTTCGCCGGGCCCGACAAAACCGTAAGGACAAAGGTTCCATCCGAGGGCAGCCGCAAGCCGTCGTCCGCAGGCGGCAGCCGGAGATTCGAGCTCGAGGAATTGGCGCGCGCAAAAGAAGGCAGAGGCGAGATCACGACCGTGGAATCGGCGCGCTTCTTGATTTCGACTACGGTGGTCTTCCCACAGTTTGAACAGCGGAATTGGACCTTCGGGTGAACGCCCAAGTCCGCGTCTCTTAGCTTGTGTTCCGCGCCGCAGTGGATGCAGGTGGTCTGCATGGGTTGAAAATAGCACGTCCCTGGAGCGACTGCACCGGCCCGCGGCCTTTTTTGCCGCAAAGGTAAATCCGGCGCGTGGAGAAGCCACCATGAAATTGCGGGACGGCTGCCGTCCCGCGTCTTGTGCTACGATGGACACTTCCACCCAAAGCAGGAGAGCGTTCGTGCCGGAACATATTTCGCGCAAGGAATTGAAGCAGGACAAAATCCGTGAATCGCTGGAGCACGGCGCCGAAGCGGTATTTTCACATACGACCGTCGTTGCCGCAGCTGTCCTCGCGGTGGCCTTAGTTGGCGCGGGTTACGCCGGCTGGCGCTTTTACATTGACCGCAAAACGGTGCAGGCCTCGGCGGCTTTCGACGCGGCGATGAAGGCATACAGCGGCCGCATCGGCGTTACCGCCGATCCCGCGGAGACGCTTTATCCAAATGAGGCCGCGCGCGCCCAGGACGCCGCGCAAAAATTTTCTTCGGTGGCTGCGAAGTATCCAAGCACGAACCCAGGAAAACTCGCGGCGTATTACGCTGCTTTGTGCCTCGAAGATCTCGAGCGTCACAATCAGGCGCTGGAAGAACTCAACAAGATCAGCTCGGGAAGCGACAAAGAACTTGCGGCCATGGCGCAATACCAGATCGCCGTGATTTACGCGCGCACCGGAAAGACCGCCGATGCCACGAAAATCTTACGGACGCTGGCCGATCACTCGTCGGTCTTCGTGCCGCGCCCGCTGGCTTTGCTCGAGCTTGCCGGCATGCTCCGGCTGAGCAATCCGCAAGAAGCCGCGAATGTCTACCAGCAGATCAAGAAGGAGTTTCCGAACACGGCAGTTTCCGAAGAAGCGGAGCGGGGCCTGGATACGCTCGCGCCGAAATCTTGAGCGGGAAATCGCGAGCCGAATAAGGTGACACAGACAGCAGTGTCTGTCCCACCGGAGCGAGCCATCGATCGAGCTTCCTCACCTGCACCCTGGGCGATGCGCGCGGAGAACTCTCTTGGCCGGCGCTACCCTGAAGCACAACATCGCTACCGCAGCTTGTATGCCCGGGACCGCGACCGCATCATTCATTCGCGCGCCTTCCGCCGCCTGGAAGCCAAGACGCAGGTTTTTACCACGCGCTTTTCCGATCATTTCCGCAACCGGCTCACTCATACGCTGGAGGTTTCGCAGATTGCCCGTACGGTCGCGGGGGCGCTCGGCCTGAACGTGGAGCTTGTGGAAGCTCTCGCGCTCGTCCACGACATCGGGCATCCTCCGTTTGGCCATGCAGGCGAAAAGAAACTGAACGACTTGATGCAGGCGCATGGCGCCTACTTCAATCACAATCTTCACGCGTTGCGCATCGTCGAGCAGTTCGAACAGCGCTATCTGGATTTCCCCGGTCTGAATCTTACTTTTGAGGTCCGCGAAGGCATCATCAAACATTCGCATGACTACTCCGCGAAGGAGTATCCGCACCTGGCCGAATACCTGCTCGACCTGAGGCTTCCGCTCGAAGGCCAGCTCATCGACTGGGTTGATGAGATTGCTTACAATACGGCGGACTTCGACGACGCTCGTGAGGCCGAGTTGCTCGATCTTGACGCCTTGCGCGCTGAGGTTCCGATTTTCGGCGAAGCGTACTCGCAAGTGGACGCCGCCTATCCCCAGGGACGGGACAAACTCAAGTTCAACGAAGCGCTGAAGCGTGTCCTCGATCTTCTGGCCACGGATCTGATCGAAACAACGGAGAGACGCGTGCGCGCGTCAGGCGCCTCAACGGTGGACGATATTCGGCGCGCCTCGAAACGCCTGGCAGGACTTAGCGACGCCTTCGCGGAATGCAACGTGGAGTTAAAGCGTTTCCTCTTCAAACACATCTATAACCATCCGGCCATCACCGAAGACCGTGACCGTTCCGTCCGGTGCCTCGAAGAGCTCTTCGGCTATTACCTCGGCTCGCCGGGCTCGATGCCGTCTGCTCACGAAGAATCCGCGCGCGGCAACCCGCGGCATGTCGTGGTGTGCGACTATATCGCCGGAATGACTGATCAATTCTTACTGCGGCAGCACCAAGAACATCTCGGCTCTTCCAAGCCGACTGGGTGAGACGCAAAACACCCCCAATCCACGCCATGACACACACGCACTTCGAAAAGCTCATTGCCATGTACGAGGCTGCACCGATCAATCAGTGGTTTCGGCCGCGAATGCGCATTCCCACAGAAGGCCACGCCGAAATTGAAATGACGGTTCGCGAGGAGTTTTACCACGCAGCCCGGGCGATTCACGGGGCGGTTTATTTCAAAGCGTTGGATGACGCAACGTTTTTTGCCGTGCAGTCTCTCGTGGCGGACACGTTTGTGCTGACCGCGTCTTTCCAGCTTTATTTTCTTCGGCCCGTTTCAGAAGGCCATCTTTTGGCGCGCGGCCGGGTCGTCAGCCGCTCGAAGCGCGTTTACATTGCGGAAGGAGTGTTGCTGGACGGCCGCGGCAAGGAAGTCGCGCGCGGAAGCGGCACCTTTATGCCGAGCACAGTGGCTCTGGGCCCCGATTTGCGTTATCACTAGTTCTCGCCGTCTTAGTGAAGAAGAGGCATTGCGGAACGTCCTGCGCGCGTATTCCTCGGATTCCGGTCCTCGACAGCCGAAACCCGCGCAGCATGAGCAGAATGGCATCCTGTGGTAGGCTGGGCGGCCAGCGGGGAAAGCGAAGGGGACAGGATGTCACCGGACACACACGCATTTCCGGTCTTGCGATGGGGCGCGCTGGCTTGGATGGCGGTCTGGTTGCCCTCTTACATCCGCGTGTGGGGTTGGGCCAACCTCCTGCACTTGTGCGATATCGCCGTAATCCTCGCCTTCATCGGCATCTGGTGGGCGAATCCTCTCCTGATTTCCAGCCAGACGGTGAGCTCGCTGGCTGCCGGAGTGTTCTGGTGCCTGGACGTCGGCTGGCGGCTCGCCACGGGACGCTATCTGGTCGGCGGGACTGACTACATGTGGGACACGCGGTACCCGCTCTGGGTGCGGCTGCTCTCGACTTTTCATGTTGGGTTGCCGCTGGTGCTGCTGTGGGCCATGCGAAAAGTGGGGTACGACCGGCGCGCACTGGCGCTGCAAGCTGCGCTCGCCGCGGGGCTGCTGATTGTGTCGCGGTTTCTCTCGGCTGAACTCAACATGAATTACGCGTATCGAGATCCGCTTCTGCAGCGCACTTGGGGGCCTGCTCCCGTTCATCTTGCCGTGATCTATATTCCCCTGGTGGCGCTGATTTATTGGCCCACTCATCTGCTGCTCGCCTGGCTCTTCCCCGTCCCTGCGGGGGCGAAATAAATCGTCGTCTTGCTCGGAAATCAAACTGGAGTGATAGAATCGCCCGGCTCGAAGAGGAGAGGACATTCATGCGCAGATTTTTCTTCACCGTATTGTTCTTGACCGCGATCCTGTCGTTTGGCGCGACAGCCGAAACGGCTTTCGCGCAGCAGGAGCCGGACTGGTCCAAAGTGCAAATCAAGACCACCAAAGTCTCCGGGAACATCTACATGCTGCAGGGACAGGGTGGGAACATCGCGGCTTCTGTGGGGGAGGACGGGATCGTCATCGTGGACGACCAGTTCGCCCCACTGGCGGAAAAAATCCAGGCCGCGCTGAAAAGCCTGGGCATTACCGACAAGCCCGTGCGCTTTGTGATCAACACGCATTTTCACGGAGACCACACCGGCGGAAACCTGCCCTTTGCGAACACCGGTTCGACGGTCATCGCACAGGACAATGTCCGCAAGCGGCTCGAAACCGGCGGCACCATGGGCAACGGCGGCTCGCTGAAAATGGAGGCCAAGCCCGCCCCGAAAGGCGCTCTGCCGATTATCACTTTTGAGCACGACGTGACTGTGCATCTGAATGGCGAAGACATTCGGGCGCTGCACTTTCCCGCCGGGCACACCGACGGCGATGCGGTGATCTTCTTCCCGAAAAACAACGTGGTGCACATGGGCGACGATTTTGTGCGCTACGGCTTCCCGTTTATCGACGTTGGCAGCGGCGGCAGCGTGCAGGGCATGATCGCCGCCATGGAAAAGGCGACCGATCTGCTTCCGCCCGACGTGAAGGTGATTCCCGGTCACGGGGCGCTCTCAACGTTGGACGATGTCCGCGAATTCGTGAAGATGCTCAAGGAAACTTCGGCGGTCGTGGGAAAAGCATTGAAAGACCATAAGACGCTTGATCAGATGAAGCAGGAAAGGATTCTGGCTCCTTGGGAAAAGTGGTCCGGCGATTTCATCAAGGCCGACGCATTTATCGAGACGCTCTACAACTCCTTGACCGGAAACAAGGGAGAGTTTGTGAAACACAATTGAAGCGAGGAGGCTGTTTCGGCCGTGATGGCCATGACGCAGTGGGAGACAGGCTCAATCCCGTCCCACATCAGGCGCGAAGAGTATCTGTGCGGTAATGGCGGCGTTGCGGTTCGTCCGCGTCGTGATGCGCCCACCACTCGCGCCACGCATTTGCATCATTGCCCAGCGGCACACCGGTGATGGTGCGTAGCGCTCCATAAACTAATTCCCGCGTCGAGCTATCGAGCGAGTCATCGTCCGCGTAGTTCAGCAATTGAGGGACGGCGGCGAACCTTTCCTCCCTCGTCAACATGCCCGATTTAGCGAGGCTGCAGGCGGCGCGCTCACGGACTCGAGGCGCGCGGTCGTGAGCAAGAATGTCGAGGAGCGGGTCGAGCGTGGACTCGCTACCCAGCATCGCCAATCCTTCGACCGCCCAGTAGCGCGTGTTTTCATTCACGTGGTGCGAATAGGTCAGCAGAGTCGCAAGCACTTTTTGGGGTTCCACACCGCGATTGCCTAAGGCACCGAGTCTCCAAAGCGCCAGTGAACGTTCACCCGGATGATCTTTGATCTGTTGGATGAGGCGGGCGGCTGTTTGCGGCGACTTGCTCAGGTTGTTGGCCGCAAGGTCCACTTCCACTGCGGCCGTCCGTACTGCGAGATCTTCGGAGTTCAGCGCCGCCAGCACCAGATCGAAGAGCCGATCCGTGCTTTGCAAGCGACCCCGCCAGGCATCGACATTCTGACGGATCAGGTTTAGAGATGTTCCATCGCGATGGATCGCTCGCTCGAGCAAGCGTTCCGCTTGCTGCTGGGGAGCGAGGTGACTAATCTGTTCGATACCACTCTCTTCAGGCGCCGGCGTTCGCGCCAGCGAAGCCGTGGGTAACCCTCCATGCCTAGTGTTTGTCCCTTCCCATTTACTCCAAGCCCCCGTCGAGCGAGCAGTTTGGAAACCAGCAAAAAGGGATGACGCGCCGGCAACGATCAATGCGGCAGCGAAAGGGATAGAGCGGCGCGACCGCCGCGGCTTGACATCCGCCGTCGTCTGAATGTGTTGGGGTGAGTGGCCCTTTTGCTTGTTCATTCGCGCCTTGCTTCGTCCTCTTGAGGCGGGCAGGATGCCCCCGCCCGTTCTAGGTGCGAAGTTACGAGGCGCGGAGAGAGCTCACAATGGTACGCTGGGCCAGCAGAGCGGGTACGTCCCCTCTAAGTTTAGTGGTTTCAGATACATCGCGGCGTTACTGATAGGCAACGGACAATCCGGCTCCGTACCTTGGGACAGGTGCTCACCCTCTGCCATGCTGGCGGAATTCGCTAGTGCGTCACTTGGTGGGAGGAAGCCTTGGTGTCGGTCGGCGTGAACTCGAACCGCAAGACCCATTCGCTCGCTACGCTATGCCCATCAAGTTCGGGCGAAGAAAACTCCCAGCGACGCGCCGCCTGCAGAGCCAAATCCGCGAAATACCTGCTCGCGGTTGGCGTATCGAGCTCCGCCTGAGTCACGTTGCCCGAGGGATCCACGTGGACTCTTACACTCACGCGGACTTTCCCCTTAATCGTCTGTCTCGCCTTCTCGGAAACATCCGGAAGCACCTGATCCAGCACTTCCCCGTTCGCCGCTATTGGAGACGCCTTCGCCACCGGTTGTGATTCAGCAGCGGTCGGAAGGGACGCCTCGCCCAGTGAAGCCCGCTGTTTCTCGGTCGTGGCCTTCAAGGAGCTCTCATCGGGGATTGGCGCGGGCTGCAGAGAGGGCGATTTCGCCTCTCGGGTAGCGGTGCGTTGCTCCAACTTTGGCTGGGTCTTGAGCTTCACTGGGGGTTGCACCGTTTGCGGTGGAGTCTGCTCCACGGCCTGCTGCGCTGAGGCGACGGAAGGAGCCGTCCGCGACTCCGGGCTGTGATTGAGAAGCTTTGGGACAATGAGGATCGCCACCAGTGCAACAGTGATCGCCACCGCTGGAACCAGTGAACGTGACTTCTTCGGCGTTTGCTTCCACCTCGCCATCGGGTCGTGAGGTTCTAAGAGCCCCGGCAAATCTCTCGCTCCGCGCCCGGGCGGCACCGGCGAGAGTGGCACTGACAACGGGTCCACCGCGGTTCCAGGCAAACGAGAAACCGCCGCAGGAGCAGGAGAAGGCGCGCTCTTTGATGCTGACGCGGCCGCCGCCGCTGCCGAAGACGGATTCAACCGGGCAGCTATGTCCCCCACGGTCCAACGGCGTTTCGGGTCACGGCGAAGAGAATTGTGCGCGATTTCCAAGAACGGCGCAGGGAGACTTTTCGGCACGACCGGGTCAGCTTTCTGCTCAGGCTGCCAAGAGGGAAGATGCTGGGTGAGGGCTTCAACAAGCGTCATCCCGAGCGCCCAGGCGTCGCCGGCGGGAGAGATCACGCCGTTCGCAGCCTCTGGCGCATGGTAGGGGCTTGGCCGCACAAGTTCGGGGCTGGGTGCATCTGCTCGGCACACGCCGTCAATCGAGAGCTTCAGCCGATCGCCGGCGGCGAGAATGTTGGTGGGTTTGACATGGGCGTGCACAAACCCTTTGGAATGAAGGTAAACGAGGGCGTCCAAGACGGGTTCGAGCATGTCGCGCACTTCGTTCGGCGTGAGCGGCCGTTCTGGAAGAATTTGGGACAGATCCTCGTCTGCGAATTCCATCACGACGAAAAGCAAGTCAGAATCCGCGACTCTACAGCTTCCCGAGTGAAACAGCTTAAGCAGATTAGGGTGAGAGAGTTTTGCAGCCAGCTGCCAGAGCGAGAGCTGGTTCTCTGCATCCGAAGAACCCGCGCGAACCAGTTTAATCGCGGCTTTCTGGGGTTCGGGGCCGCTACATTCCGTGAGGAACACAGCCTCGTGCTCTGAGCCGCCCAGGTATTGGCGCAGAGAGAATCGTCCCTCTACGACTTGGCCTTCCCACTGTTTCCAGGCCTCGGTCATAATTGCACCCCCGAAATCGCGCTCAGGCAGGTTATCCGTATCGTACCCGAGCACTCATGCTGGGTCTCGCTGAAAATAATGCGCCGGGCGTCCGAGGCAGGACTGGGGCTTGCAAACGTCTGGTCAACAGGCGCCTGGGGGCTGGACGCTTTTCTGCAGTATTCTTGCACAAAACGGCTCGAGCAAAACGCCTTTATCAGTCATTCGTGACGAAGAGGGTAACCGCTTCGCGTCAAAACATGCAAGATGGGCGTCGTGGCAAGCGTCGTCACGACAGCCATCAGCACGAACATGGCGAACAGCGTCGGCGAAAGCAACCCCAAGTCCAGTCCCACATTGAGCAAGATCAGCTCCATCAAGCCGCGAGTGTTCATCAACACGGCCTGGCGCCCATTGCGGCACAAGAAATCGAGCTGGTCTTGTCCTCCGGGTTATCCCGCGAATCTACGGCACGTGACTCCAGAACAGGTGGATTGTGCTTCCTCGAAATTGCGATTATCGGGTCGCTCCCCTCAATTTTCGCTTGGGTCATGTGGAAATAGTTCGGGGGGGAAGCTTCTAGCTGGACGTACCAAAACTGACCATGAGACCAGTAGTTTTTCAGCATTCCTATAGGCTACTCTGGCGGCCAGCTCAGGCTAGATTCCAGCCTCTGGGAGAGCGAACGTGTTTTGTGACCGATGCGGACTGAATTTCCTGCCAAAGCAATCCGTGTGTTCGCGCTGCAAGAGAGTACCCACGCGATACTGGTTTCAGTTGATGAGCTTGGTAGCGCTGCTCATCGCAGTGCTGTGCAACGCCTTTGTGGGTATGTTCCTTCTGCCGCGATATGCCGTGGCGCAACACCCGCGGTTTCTTTTTCGAGCTTGGTCGTGGTTTGACGAAAAGGCCGGTTTGTACGGTTGGGTGATCTTTGTGGTTGCTCTCCTGGTGTGGGATTACTTTGTCTGGAAAGAGGCTCGGCCAAAAGTCAAGGGCTGGTTCACTCGCAAACTGCTGACCCTTTCGCTCGCGGCTGGTATCGCGCCCATGATTCCCTGGTGGATTCCCGCAGGCCAGCCTCCCGGCCAATTCCTGGCCATGATCGGTAGGTATCCTGGTTTGCCGGCGATTCTGGCTTGGGGAGTGGTGATAGTGGTTACCGCGCTGCTGTGCATCGATGCCGAATCCCGCGACTATCTCCTGGGTCACGGGCGCACACTCAGCGTGATCAGCTTCGGCATGCTTTTGCTCGTCCTTTCGCTGACCATCGTCGGTTGGTCGATGGCCTACTGAGCGGGCGCAAGGCAACGGAGCGGTTCCGGGACACCTCGGTGGTCTTTGAATCTGCCTTCATGCTCCTCGTGCCAAAGTGAGGAAAAGCGTTAGATAGCGCTTTAGTTTTTGGGTGATCAGGAAGTTTTCCTTCACATGCTGATGGCCGTGCTCGCCGAGCTTGGCCGCAATTTCCGGATGCGACAACAGGAAGCGGATTTGATATGCCGTGCCTTCGACAGAATGCGCCAATAGGCCCGTGTGCTTGTGAATGACTTGGATGGGAATGCCACCGACAGCGGAGGCCACCACCGGTTTTTTCTTCCAGAGAGCCTCTGAGACGGTCAGGCCAAATCCTTCGCGCAGGCTTTTTTGAATGACGATGGTGGACGCGCGCTGTAGGGCGTTGACCTCGAGTGGGGCCCACGCAGGCAGCTCAAGAACCTTGATGTCGGGGTCAGAATCGGCCTCGCGCAGGACTTCCTTAAGAACCACGGCACCTTCGGGATCGTCTGAGGCGCTGCCGCCGGCGAGAACGAGCTGGCAGTCGAAGTATCGTTTCACAATCCGATAGGCGCGGATGACCCCGACGGGATCCTTCAGCCGGTCGAAGCGCGAGATTTGCGTGAGGATAGGGCGGTGGGGATCGATCTGGTAGCGCGCAAGAACCTGGGCGACGAACACGCCGTCGAGGTCGCGATTCTTCTCCGAGAGTGGGTCGATCGCCGGATAGAAAAGATACTGCGGAATGGGAAGCTGCCGCGAGAACTCCGGCGAAGAAAACATGGCGCCGTCATAGCGAGCGACGAATTTTTCTAGAAAATCCCAGACCACCCGGTTGGGGTGGGAGAGATCGATATGGCAGCGCCAGCTCCAGTGGTTGCCGTTCTTTTTCCGGCCGTCAATGAGTGCGGCGGGCTGGGGGTCGTGGATGACCATGAATTCCGCGTCGAGAGGCAGGCGCTCGCGGTTTCGTTCGTTGTAGGCCAGAAAGACCTCAAAATCTTTGACGTTTGCATGATAGGGAGCGCCGTGCAGCGCATTGTGGAAGGATTTCGTGACCTCAAAGAAATCGTCCCCGCCGGTCATGACCTCCCAGCGAATATTCAGGTCCAGCTCCTCGGCAAGCGGCACGAGGCGATTGAGAATCTCCGCAACGCCGCCGCCGACGGCAGTGGAATTGATCATCTCGATGCTGCGCCCGCGTAGCGGCTTCGCAAGGGCGCGCAGCTCGTCAATCTCGCCTGTGCCAAGGAGAGCCGCGTACTCCTCCAGGGGTATGCGGCTGGCGATCTGGGTCTCGCTCATACTTTTCTCCTTTCGCGGTCGATCAAGCGCAGCAGCTTGGCCCGGGCGCTGTCGAGCGTGTTGGTGTAGATGTCGATGCGGTCGACGCTGTTCGCTAGCGTTCCAAGGCCCAGGCCGTCGGCGAGCCAGTGCGAGAAGTCGTTGGTCTTTAACTGCAGCCGCAGGCGGGAGGAGATGAAATGAAAATAAAAGGAAGCGTGACTCAGGTGCTGGATGCCGTAGCGAAATTCGTCCAGCGTGCGGGCCGTTAGCCCGAAAGGGACGGTGACTTCCACGCTCTCGCAAAAATAGAAGCGTTCGAGCGCTGTTTGATTCACGAATTCCGCGTGCCCGTCACAATAATCGGCGACCACCCTGCACAGATCGCTGCGGAGCGCCGCGATGGAGAGATAGTCCCGGACGTCGAGTGCCGCGAGTTGTTCCGCCAGGTCCTCGCGATTGGCGTCCGCGTAGGCCCACTGCGCAAAGTCGTTCGAAAAGCCTTCGGTGAGGAAGTGGTGGCTTCCCAGGGTTTGGAAGGTGTGATGGAAGATGGATGCGTCGCTGCAGTGTTGCAGCCCGGTGAGCAATTCCGCTACCGTCCCGGCCGATTGATTCCCGATGCGCGTGAGATAGGAGACCGTGAAGAATTCGAACGCCGTTTCTGCGCCATTCATGCGAGTGCTGCCTCCAATCTGCTGAGCGCTGCGGCGACTTCAGCCGGCCCACGCAGGCGAAACCTCGCGCGCGTGCGCCGTGCTTTGCCGACCAGGATCGAAATCCCGCGGCCCACCGCAGCAAAAGCCGGCTCGTCGGAGAGGTCGTCGCCAAAATAGATGGGGAAAGCGTGCGGGAAGCGCACCTTCGAGAGGAACACCCGAACCGCGGAGCCTTTGTCGCGAATCGCAAGCGGCACGATCTCGATGTCGCGTAGATTTTCGAATATGCGAAGCGTCTTCCTAAGTGCGCGGAGAGAACTGCGGATGCGCTGGCGAACCCGGCGCTGAATCTCAGGTTTTGCGGCGAGAAGATGAACAGAGAGACTCTTGCCTTTGTCTTCGATCCATACCCGTGGATATCCCGCGAGATGCCTGGAAAGGACACCGCGCGCTCTCTTGATCGCCGAGCTTGCCGAGGCGGAGAGACTACTGCGATTGTTGCGTTCCCAGCCGTAAAGACCCAGATAATGAACATTGCGAATGGCCACGTGCCGCGTGAGCTCGCCGCGGCGCCGCCCGCTGATCACCGCGACTGTAACTCGAGGATGGCGGGCAAGCCTGCCGAGAACGCGTCGCGCTCCGGGGGCCAAGCGAACTTGATTGGGGCGCGGCGCGATCCGAACGAGTGTTCCGTCAAAGTCCAGGAAGAGGATGATTCGACGGCTCCCATGAACGCAGGCCGCAACGCGGCTCCAATGTTTGAATAAGTGGGGGGCTGGGCGGGATGGGCGGATCATGACACCTGTGGCACCTCGATGCGCTCAGCGGAGTCGATGCGAATCTCGGTCAGATCGGAAAGAAGATTCGCAGCCCAGCGAAAAACGTTGTGCTCGCGGACGTTTTGGCGCATCCGCTGCATCCGGAGAGATTGCTGGTCCTCAGGCATTTCGATGGCCCGGTAAATGGCGTCAGCGAGTTGCTCAATGTCGTAAGGATTGACGAGCAGCGCGTCGGAAAGCTCGTGCGCGGCGCCGGTGAAAGTGCTGAGGACGAGCACCCCGCGCTCGTCATCCCGCGAGGCGACGAACTCCTTGGCGACAAGATTCATGCCGTCGTGGAGCGAAGTGACTAGGCAGAGCGAGGCCGCGTGGTAATAGCGCGCGATTTCTTCATGGGAATGATGCTTCTTTATGAAGACGATCGGCTTCCAGCGTCCGGCCTGGAAGCGCCCGTTGATGCGCTCGGCTTCCTCGCTCACTTCCTCAAGGAATTCTCTGTAACGCCTTATATCCGTTCGGCTTGGCGCCCCGATCTGGACGAATGCGAAGCGGCGCTGATACTCAGGATGTAGACCGAGGAAATGTTCGATGCCCCGAAAGCGCTCGAGGATTCCCTTGGTGTAATCCACGCGATCGACACCTACCCCGAGCAGGCTGGCTTCGATGCCCAGCTCGGCGCAGATGGCGGCGCGCTCCACGCCGGCATTCCTTGATTCCGTCGTTCTATTAGAGTTTTCTGGAAACGCCACGCTGATGGGATAGGGGCGCACGCGAGTTACGTGGCCCTTGCGGTTGACCGCGAAACGGTCCCATTCGGTGAGTGCCTCGAGCGCTCGATCGACCGTTTCCAGAAAATTATTGCAGTGCGACTGCACCTGAAACCCGATAAGGTCCGCTCCGAGCAGACCTTCGATAAGCTCGCGCTGCCACGGACAGATGCCGAAGACCTCGGGATTGGGCCAGGGGATGTGCCAAAAGATGGCGACGCGAGCATCCGGGCGCGCCTCCTTGACCATCCTCGGAAGCAGTGCAAAATGGTAGTCCTGGGCCAGAAGAATAGGTGATTCCGTGCCTTCCATTTCCTGCAACACCCCATCTGCGAATCGGCGATTGACCTCCTGGTAATGCTGCCAGTCCTCTGGGCGGAAGATCGGCCGGGTGTGTGCGACGTGGCACAGCGGCCATAGACCCTCGTTCGCGAACCCTTCGTAGTAACCCTTTTCTTCTTCTGCGCTCAACCATACGCGCCGCAGGGTGTAGCTCGGATGATCCGGCGGAACTCGCAGGTGATCGTGAGCGTCCACCAGTTCGCGGTCTGCGCTGCCCGAGCCATGGGCGATCCACGTGCCATCGCACGCAAGCAGCACTGGCTCCAACGCGGTCACCAGGCCGCTCGCCGGAACAATGATTCCTATCGAACGATCTTTTTCGCTGAAAACATGCAGATAAGGCTCTCGGTTGGACACCACGAAGAGAGGTTTCTCCTGCAGTTTGTTTCGAACACTCACCCGCAGCCGCTCCGCCGTCCAAAGCGAAGCGTTTGAATCGCGCAGGCGCGCTTCTTCCTCGGCCGTGGCTCGCGCGGCGTTGAGGTCCTGCGCCAGATGCCTCACCTCTTGATGAAGCTGATCGAAGATCTCCCCCTGCGGCGCCATGGGAGGCGCGTGCGTCTGGCCGGTCCGGAGCGTCTGCAGCCACTTGGCCGTGCGCGCCAGCGGATCCGTAAATGTCCACCGCACAAGCACGAGCGCCAGCCCGCTGATGAGCAGCGTCTGGATTACGGCATTCAGGAGGGAATCGCGCAGCGTGCGGGACACTTGCTCATCGATGTACGTGGCGTCGTGCAAGAGCACGAGTGTGCCTGCGATTTCGGCGTCACGATGGAGCGGCAGTGCGTAGATATGCATTGCAGATTCCTGGATCGTCAGGTACTCGCCATAACCCGCATCGCGCTCCGCAGCCTTGGCTGCCGCCCCGGGGCGCGAACGCAGAACCAAGCCAAGTCCTGATGTCATGGCCAGCGCCGCTCCCGACTCGTCGTAGACAGCGACCCCTTTGAGGTGCTCCCGCTTGCCAAAGCGTTCGACGAGCCGCTGCAGGTTCTTGTTGGGAGTGTGGTCGAGAAGCGGCTCGGCATTATCCTGCAGACTCTCTCCGAGAACCTCGGCCCGCCGCGACAAGTCGTTTCGCAGAATGCGTTTCTGCGTGCGGACTTGATACGCTGCGAACAGCAAAGACACGGACGCCACGCTGACGATCAAGGGCAGGACAATCTTCAGAGTAGTGCGCATCGCGACTCCTCAATTGGATGGCATGGAGTCAAGCCGCGCCGGGGCTGGGTCGGGCGGAATTTAAAGCTGAAAGTTCACATCGCGCATTCGCCTGCGCCAAAGCGCAGACTCTCAGTATAGCCGAATTCCGGAAGTGCGCGTCACCGCGACATGGACGGCGATATTCCTGCCGACCTCCACGTGGTATTCAATGCTAGCCTTCGCGCCGACGGCGAGCTTGCCTTCAACTTTGGTATTGTCATCAACCTGAAATTCCACCGCTTGTTTTTCCTGGTTCTTCCGCACGTCAACTGTGAATCAAAAGCGGCACGAAATACGCCAAAGTCGAATTAATTGGTTCCTGCCAATAAAACTATGCGAAATCAATAAGATACGGGCCTCCGGCGGCAACCTCGAACGCGAAGCCTGGTACTAGCTCTGTCAAACTTCTGCTCGCCATCCCGATCCCCCCGGCCGGTTCTTCAGGGAAGAGCTATTGCACGTTATCAGACATGGATCCACTCAACTGCCGGCTGACTGCACCTCGGCGTCTTGTGGTGGTATCCTCGCTGCGGAGCGAATCCACCTCCGGAAAACGCAGGTCAGGAACTCTCCGCGTATTTCCAAAGTGAGTCGGCTCATGTTTGAACGATATACGGAAAAAGCTCGTCGCACCATTTTCTTCGCGCGCTATGAGGCCAGCCAGTACGGCAGTAGGTCGATCGAGTCGGAGCACTTGCTGCTCGGTCTGCTTCGTGAAGATCAATCGGTTGCCAAGAAGTTTCTGCGCGAGCGCGGCGGAGACCAAGCAATCCGCGAAGAAATCGAATCCCAAATCACCCGCGGTGAGCGCATCTCCACTTCGGTGGAAATGCCGCTGAGCGGGGAGTGCAAGCGCATCCTGAACAAGGCCGCCGAAGAGGCGGAGCGCCTGGCCCACAAGCACGTTGGAACCGAACATATCCTCCTCGGGATTCTCGACGAGGAGAACTGCCTCGCCGCCCGGCTTCTCAGCCAACGCGGTTTGAAGGCCACGTGGTTTCGCGAAGAATTCTATCGCTCTTCCAGCGAAAAAGTGGACACGAACGCCGCGGATATTGTTTCTGTCTCGCAGCTCGTTGAGGCATGGAGCGAAGGAAATGCCGGTGACCTCGCGAACATGTTCGCCGCCGACGGTCAATTCGTCGACACGCAAGGCGATTTGTGGATCGGTCCGTCGCGCATCAAGGCAGCCGCTAGCCTGATTTTCTCTGCTCCAGGATGGGTCGCGTGCAAAGGCAGAATCGAGGATGTTCAATTCGTCGGCGCTCATGCCGCCATGGCCACACTCGTCTGGGAGAGAGACGCGAACTCTGAGAAGCACAACCCTGCCTGCGTTCGCATGACCGTCATCCTCATGCAAAAACCCGAGGGCTGGACTATCGCCCGCGTCCAGGCAACCGCTATTCACCCTCAATCCCGCTCCGCAGCGGGATGAAGCCCGGGCGGGCCTGCCTTCTCTATTTCGGTACTAGGCTTGTCCCGTGACATTCAGGGCTCAAACCAGCTCGCCAGGGACCCGGTAGTGGGCCAGTTTCAATTTTTAGGTCGCCTATACGATCTTTCTCCAAGAAAGAAAAGACCGATCATAAAAACCATATATAGGATTCCAGCATTGCGGTTTATTGCGAACGCAACTAAGGTCGAAGGAATCGCAGCAACGGCCCATGTAGCGGCGACAAGGCGACGGTTTCTAGTGTACCAATCCGAATAGCGCGTCACGCTGCTACTCTATCAACTTCCACATCCAAGAGGCTCACAATTTCATCGAGGCCCCACACATGGTCGGTCACGCCTGCTTCCATTGCCGGGGTTACACGCAGCGTTTGGTGTACGCGGCAGAAGTTGTAGTGCATGTAGTGGAGCGCGACAGCCGCCGCATGATTCTCCACCTTCTTGCTAAAGGCATTTGTTAGACGAGTGAAGCGCCGCATGTTCATCCGCATCGTGAGATTCTGCCGCTCAACGAAGCTGGTAGAAATATGTTTTACTTTTGGGTTTCCGGAGATGGGAATAGCTCGGCACCCGATGCATTCGGCTGGACTGTAGCGAGCTTCGCTTTCCTCGCGGTCTGAGCCGTAGAGTTTGACACGCATCGCGTAGTCAATTTCCGAGCCGAACGCACTCTCTACCGCATCCACATAAACCCGATGACCGTCTGTAGTGAGTTGCACGCGATGCGCTAGACGCTCCGCCAAATCGTGCATGAACTCATAGGCCGTTCCCGCACCCCGAGTCCCGATGCGCCAGCTTGGGACTAGTTTCGTATCAGCGCACATCGCAGTCCATGTCCACACGTCACCATATCCAAATTGCCCCTGCTTGTCAGCGGGAACGTTCTTCTGCTTCGCGTAGCAAAAACTCCAAATCTCATCGCACTGGATTCGCTTGCAAGGCAGATTGCGAAGGGTGCACATCTGATATTCCTCGCATGCACGTCCGACGCTGACGAGCAGCTTGAGGACGGTATCCCTTGCCACTCCGGTCATACGAACCGTGGCTCGGATGGAATAGCCTTCGACCAATGAAGATATGACCGCCGCGCGGCGCTGATTTGAAAGTGTGTTCATGTTCGTATTATGCTTGAGCGGTATAGCTATGTCAAGCGCAAAGTTTTTTTATTTAGCGCTTTACTTTGTTCACGTTTTGCAGTACAAATAATAAAGCCGGTGCTCCTGGCGGGAACACCGGCTGAAAGGAAGTGGTGCTTATGAGAAGTTGCCCGCCCCTCGAAAGGGCGAAGGGTTAAGGAAACTCCCTAGGAACCGTCTGGTGGGCGCGGGCTTTTAACGAGACGCGCCTTACCAGATGTAAGGCCAGAATAGCATCAAATCGCTGGCTTTTCCAGCGGAAAGTGAGAATTGCGATGGCGAACGAATCAATCAACTACAAGGCGGTTTTAGCGGACATCGAGAGCCGGATAGTCAAATTGCAAGCTGCCGCTGAAGGTGTCCGCATGATTATCGCCCAAGGTTCCGCTGGACCAATGATTCCGGGACCGGGCGGGAAAATCGCTCCTGACGCCTTCCTGAAGATGAGCATTCCAGATGCGACCAAGAAGCTGCTTGAAACAACACGACAAAAGCATTCAACGCAAGCTGTCATTGACGCATTGGTTGCTGGCGGACTCCCTCAAAGCAAATACACGACGGTATACAGTATTTTGCGACGACGCGAGAAGGAAGTCGGCGACCTAATGAACATGAAGGGTGACTGGGGACTTACCGAGTGGTATCCCAATTACAAGAATAAAGGGAAAGCAAGCAAAGAGGATACACCGCAAACCAGTCATGGCATGCCGAAGGGAAAGCGCGGTAGGCCCAAGGGGTCAAAGAACAAGCAAAGGGAATCGGCTGCCCCGATAACGAGTGTCGCGGCGTCAGCGTGACTCTTTGGCCCACCTAGCTCTAGCGGCGTCGCTGGCGATCTGGCGACGCCGTTCAGGCGTTAGTTTCTCCATACGTGCTTTGCCGCCTTTCAATCCGCCTAGGCGTCCTAGTGCAACGGCTGCCGGGTTCTTGCGCGGCGGCGTTTCTCGCGTGGATATTTCAACAATCTTGGCCGCTAATTGATTCACGTCTTTTGGCATTCTCTTTCTAGAACGCTTTGGCATGGATTCAGTATGCCATGCCTGCTAGAGCGGTCAAGCCTGTGGAAATTCAAACTGGCCCACTACCAGGGACCCCGCTTCCTTGACTTGTCTGACTCGCCCCTCAATAATGAGAATGCTTGGATATTCGCGCCGGAGGCGTTGAAATCATGTTCCTTGACGTCAAGGATCTTGCCGTCCGCAAGCTGCGAATCCGGAAGGGTTACGCCCCGGGCAGCATCGATTATCATTCGGTGGAGATCAAGCAAGTTGGGCCTCTCGAGGTAACCGCGACGGCCGAGCTTCTGGAAGGCCAGATTCGCATCGAAGGCAACCTCGAGACCAAAATCGAATTGGTCTGCGCCCGCTGTTTGGAGCCCGTCGTCGAAGAAGTAAGCCGCAACTTCGATCTTTTTTATGCCCCGCTTCCCAAGGACGCCAAGCACAAAGAAGACCGGCTGAAGGATGACGATACCGAAATTGGCTTTTTTGACGGAGATGGGCTCTTCTTGGCGGACGTTCTGAGGGAACAGGTGCTTCTGGCCCTGCCGCTGAAGGCCATTTGTCAGAGCGACTGCCGCGGCCTCTGTCCCCATTGCGGCGTCAACCTGAACCACGAAGAGTGCCGCTGTGAGACCCACGCGACGGACCCGCGACTGGCTCCTCTCGCGCGCCTCAAGCAGGACTGGCTGAAGAAACAATAGTTTTCCGGGCCGAAAGCCCATTCAATCCGCCCCCAGCGGGCGCGAAAGAGGAATATTGCTATGCCTAACCCAAAACGAAGGCATTCGAAGAGACGTACCAGCACCAGGCGGGCCCACCACCACTTGTCTAAGCCCGCGCTCGGCGAATGCCCGAACTGCCATGAAATGAAGCAACCGCATCAGGCGTGTCCTCATTGCGGCTACTATAAAGGCCGCGCCGTGCAAGACAAGTCGGCCTGACCCATTCCTCTCCACCGGGTCCTGATTCGGGAACTGACGGACTGAAACTCACATGATAACCATCGCCGTTGACGCCATGGGCGGGGACCACGCCCCCCGGCCCGAAGTCGAAGGTAGCGTTATGGCCGTGCGCGAGCTGGGCGTCCGCGTCGTGCTCGTGGGGCAGCCCAATGTAGTCCGTGCAGAGCTGGCAAAGCACGCCGCTCCGAGCCTTCCCATCGATGTGGTGGCTGCCAGCGAAGTGATCACCATGCACGATCACCCTGCGCAAGCTTTCCGGCGCAAAAAGGACAGCTCCGTCCACGTCGCCGCTCGCATGGTGCGCGAAGCCAAGGCCGACGGCATGGTCAGCGCTGGAAATACCGGCGCCGTAATGACCGTCGCCAGATTCCTTCTCGGTACCCTCGAGTCTGTCGATCGTGTGGCCTTGGCCGCCCCCTTTCCGAATGCCAAAGGCGGCGTCTCCGTGCTGCTCGACGTCGGCGCCAATGTCGATTCGCGCCCCGAGCATCTTGTGCAGTTTGCCGTCATGGGCGAGATTTATTACCGCGCCACCTTCGGCAGCAAGCGCCCGCGCGTGGGGTTGCTATCCGTCGGCGAAGAGGAAATCAAGGGCAATGAGCTGACGCGCGAGGTCTACACCCGGCTCAAGAAAAGCCCGGTGCATTTTGTCGGCAACGTCGAGGGCGGCGATCTCTTTTCCGGCGACGTGGACGTGATTGTCTGCGACGGCTTCGTCGGCAACATCGCCCTGAAGATCTGTGAAGGACTGGCGCTGCAAATCTTCGGGCTCCTGAAAAGATCGATTCAGAGTTCGCTCGCCTCGCAAGTTGGCTTTCTGTTCAGTCGCGGCGCCTTGAAGGGGTTGCGCAAGACCATTGATTACACGGAGTACGGCGGTGCGCCGCTGCTCGGCGTGCGCGGCGTCTGCGTTATCGGCCACGGCCGCTCCAACGCCAACGCCATAAAAAACGCCATCCGCGTGGCTGCGGGCCTTGCCCGCGCGCGCATGAACGAAAAAATCGAAGAGGAGCTCTCGGCCGCAGGCGTTGTGGCCTGACCGCTTAATTGAGGATTTGACGATGGGCAAAGTTGCATTCCTGTTTCCAGGACAAGCCTCTCAGTACCCCGGCATGGGCAAAGACCTGGCGGAGAAACATCCTTCGGCGCGCGCCGTTTTCGATGAAGCCGATCAAACCCTCGGGTTCTCCATTTCGAGGATTTGTTTTGAGGGCACCGAAGACCAGCTGAAGCTGACCGCCAATACGCAGCCGGCTATTCTGACCTGCTCCGTCGCTGCGCATCGCGTCTTGGCCGAGCGGGGTCTTGCGCCCGATTTTGTCGCCGGTCACAGTCTCGGCGAGTATTCGGCGTTAGTGGCTGCCGGTTCGCTGAAATTCTCGGATGCCGTGCAGCTCGTCCGCAAACGCGGCACCTACATGCAGGAAGCCGTCCCTGCCGGCGTCGGCGCCATGGCCGCGATTATGGGATTGTCGCACGCTGTAGTGGCTGACGCCTGTAAACGCGCCGCGGAAGGCGAAATTTGCGGCGCGGCAAATTTGAATTCACCCGATCAAACCGTGATTTCCGGCCACGCCGGTGCCGTCAAGCGCGCCGTCGAAATCGCATCGCAACTCGGCGCCAAGCGCGCCGTGATTTTGCCCGTCTCTGCACCATTCCATTCCGCGCTCATGATGCCTGCCCAGGAGCGCCTGGAGCAGGATTTGCGCAACACCATCTTCTCGAATTTGCAGGTGCCGCTTGTCACCAACGTCGACGCGGACACGATTACCACCGGCGAAGAAGCGCGCGAAGCCCTCATCCGCCAGGTTTCCATGCCCGTCCGCTGGGAAGAGTCCGTTCGGCTCCTGATTGAGGAGGGCGCGGACACTTTCGTCGAGGTCGGCCCCGGCCGCGTCTTGACCGGTCTGCTGCGCCAGATCGAGCGCTCCGTCTCCGCCCTCAACGTCGAGGACGAGAAGAGCCTGGCCTCCACGTTGGAAAAGATCGCCGCTGCCCGCTCCGACGCGGCCTAGGTAGCACGGACTTCAGTCTGTGCTTCCTGTTTGACCGAGCAAAGTGTCGCGACTGGAACTGGATTTGTCACGAAGAGAATCGATGTTCAATCTGAAAGACAAAGTCGCCCTCGTCACCGGCGCCTCGCAAGGCATCGGCCGCGATACCGCTCTGGCTCTAGCTGAAGCCGGCGCAAAGGTCGCTGTCGCCGCTCGCAACGAAGAAAAGCTCGCCGCACTGGTCAACGACATCTCCGCCGCTGGCGGCCAAGCCCTCGCCGTCAAGATGGACGTGGCCGACGCCGAGCAGGTCAAAGCCGGCTTCAAACAGGTCCTCGAAAAGTTTGGCCGCCTGGATATCCTCGTTAACAACGCCGCCATCACCCGCGATGGCCTCGCCATGCGCATGAAGCCGGACGACTGGGACGCCGTCATTCGCACCAATCTCACGGGCGCCCATCTTTGCATCCAGCAGGCGCTCGCCACCATGATGCGCGCCCGCGCCGGCCGCATCATCAACATCGCCTCCGTCGTCGCGCAAATGGGCAACGCCGGCCAGGCCAATTACGTCGCCGCCAAAGCCGGCCTCATCGGCCTCACAAAGGCCATCGCCATCGAGATTTCCTCGCGCAACATCACCGTCAACGCCGTCGCCCCCGGCTTCATCGAAACTCCCATGACGGACGTCCTTTCTGACAAAGTGAAAGAAGATTTGAAGACGCGCATTCCCCTCGGCCGCATGGGTTCCCCCCGCGATGTCGCCGCCGCAATCGTCTTTCTCGCGAGCGACGAGGCCGGCTACATCACCGGCCACGTCCTCGACGTCAATGGCGGGCTGTACTTGGCCTAGGCTCACGCGAGTGGCAAGATAACGCCATTAACGCCTCGCAATGTTGACGTTCCGGGGGTGCATGACTAGAATTAATAGGTTACCCTGGGGCGAATGAACGGACTGGCAGGGCGACGATCCCGCCCAGCGCTTGAAACTGTAAGCCAAAGCGGCACAAGCGATACCAAATCGCGGAGGACATGGCATGGCCAGCGTGGAAGAACGCGTTAAGCAGATTATCGTTGAGCAGCTCGGCGTAGATGAAGCCGAAGTCACGCCAACGGCGTCCTTCGTGGACGACCTTGGAGCAGATTCACTCGACCAGGTGGAATTGGTGATGGCGTTCGAAGAGGCCTTCGGGATCGAGGTCCCCGACGAGGACGCCGAGAAGATGACCACGGTAAAGGACGCCGTCGAATACATTGAGAAGCACGCCTCGGCTAAGAAGTAGTCCTCGGGCCTCACACCGCATCAGGGGAGCTAAGCACAGTTGACTCGCCGGGTTGTCGTTACAGGCGTTGGACTTGTCTGCGCGCTGGGCATTGGCACGGAGGAAAGCTGGAAGAACCTTCTCGCCGGCCAGAGCGGCGTCGCCACCATTACGCAATTTGATACCACCGGCTTCGACTGCACTATCGCCGGCGAAATCAAGAACTTCGACCCCTTCCTCTGGATCGAGAAAAAAGAACAAAAAAAGATGGGCCGTTTCATCCAGGTGGCTCTGGCCGCCGCGGACTTTGCCATCCGGATGTCCCAGTGGAAGCCCGAGCACTCCGACCTTGACGATGTCGGCGTCTACGTTTCCTCCGGCATCGGCGGCTTCGACATCATCGAGCGCGAGCACGGCAAGCTGCTGCAGGGCGGCCCGAATCGCATCTCTCCATTTTTCATTCCGTCCGCGATTGTCAATCTCGCCTCCGGTCACATTTCGATTCGCTACGGCGCGCGCGGGCCCAATTCCGCCACCGCCACCGCTTGCTCCGCTTCCGCTCACGCCATCGGCGACTCTTTCAAAATCATCGAACGTGGGGCCGCGGAGATGATGATCTCCGGCGGCACCGAAGCCACCATCACTCCCATGGGCATCGGCGGGTTTGCCTCCATGAGGGCCCTTTCCACGCGCAATGACGATCCCGCGCGCGCCAGCCGCCCCTTCGACGCCGGCCGCGATGGCTTTGTCGTCGGCGAAGGCGCGGGCATTCTTATCATGGAATCCCTCGAGCACGCGCAAAAGCGCAGCGCTCCGATCCTCGCGGAAATCGTTGGCTACGGAATGTCCGGCGACGCGTATCACATCACCCAGCCCGCCGAAGACGGCGGCGGCGCCTACCGCGTCATGAAGGCCGCCATTAAGGACGCAAAAATCGCGCCGGAAGACATCGGCTACGTGAACGCACACGGCACGTCCACTCCAATCGGCGACGCCATCGAAACGCGCGCCCTCAAAAGGCTTTTTGGCGAGCGGGCCAAGCAGGTTCCCGTGAGCTCGACCAAGTCGATGACTGGGCACTTGCTCGGTGGCGCCGGAGGTCTCGAAGCCGGCATCAGCGTCCTCGCGCTCCGCGACCAAATTCTCCCTCCCACCATCAATCAAGAGACGCCCGATCCCGAGTGCGATCTGGACTACGTGCCCAACAAGGCCCGCAAGGCCTCGGTCGAATACGCGTTATCAAATTCGTTTGGCTTTGGCGGCACCAACGCCGCCCTCATTTTCAAGCGCTGGTCAGGCAAGTAGTGGTATTTCAAAGAGTTCTGTAGCCGCCCTCTTCAGAGGGCGGGCTTTTTCCCGTTTTTTGACGCACGTTTACAAGGAATCGTTCCGTGAACATCATCGTCTGCATTAAGCAGGTTCCCGCGAAGGATGCGCCTCTGGCGATTGCCGGAAACTGGATCAAGGAGTCCGACATCGGCTTCGAGATGAACGAGCCCGACAGTTACGCGCTCGAAGAAGCGCTGCGCCTCAAGGAAAAGCATGGCGGCGAAGTGGTCGTCCTTTCCATGGGTCCAGAGCGTGTGAAGCAAACCATCAAGGAAGCTCTCGCAAAAGGCGCTGACCGCGCCATTCACATCGCCGATGACAATTTCGCCCAGCTCGACCCCCTCGGTTCCGCAAAATCTCTGGCTGCCGCGATTCAGAAAGAAAAAGCCGATTTGATTCTCACCGGCCTGCAGAGCGACGACCACGGCTTTGGCCAAACCGGCGTCCTCCTCGCCGCCCTTCTCGATTTGCCTCACGCCACCATCATCATGCAGATCGAAGTCCAGGACGCCAAAATGAAATTGAAAAGGGAACTCGAAGCCGGCTGGTTCCAGCATATCGAGTGTCCGCTGCCCGCCGTGCTCTCGATTCAATCCGGCATCAACAAAGTCCGCTATGCCACTCTCAAAGGCATCATGGCTGCAAAAAAGAAAGAGATTGCGACCATCGCCCGCGAATCTCTCGGCGTTTCCATGGAGCCAACCCAAAAAATTGAAAAAATTTACGTGCCAACGAAAACGAAGAAAACAGAATTTCTGACCGGCACGCCCAAGGAAGTCGCCGTCAAGCTCGTCGAAAAACTCAGGTTCGAAGCGCGTGTGATCTAGTTATGAAAATCCTTGTCATCACGGAACTGCGTCAGGGGAAATGGAACAACACCAGCTTTGAAACTCTGGCTGCTGCGCAGCAGATTGCCAAGGATACGTCGAGTACGGTCAGCGCCCTCGTCGTCGGCAAAAGCGTGGCGGCCTTTGCCGGCGACCTCGCGTCAAAGAGCGTCGCCGAAGTTCTCCTTCTCGAACACGATCTCCTGGATTCGTACACCCCCGACGGCTACTGCATCGCGCTGAAGCAGGTCGTCGAATCAACGAAGCCCGATCTCATTCTCTTTCCGCATACCTATCAGGTGCGCGATTTCGCACCGCAGCTCGCCGCCATGCTCGGCAGAGGAATGATCGGCGACTGCATCGGCTACCGCTACGAATCTGGCAAGCTCATCTTTGTCCGCCAGATGTTCCAGGGCAAGACCGCCGCGGACGTGACATTCCAGAGCGCGGCCCCCTGGTTCGCCTCGTTTCAGTCGGGCTCTTTCCGCGCCGATCTCCTCGCCGCTCATCCTTCCGGCAAAGCTCCGGTCAACAAAGTTTCTGTCGATCTAAAGCCCGAGCAAATTCGCACTAAGCCGCTCGACCTCTTCAAGGAAGCCAAGTCCGCCGTGGATCTCACCCGGGCCCCGATCATCGTTTCCATCGGCCGCGGCATCAAAGCTCCTGAGAATATTCCGCTCGCCGAAGCCCTCGCCAAAGCCATCGGCGGCGAAATCGCCGCTTCCCGCCCGATATGCGACGAAGGCTGGCTCCCCATGGAGCGCCAAATCGGCAGCTCCGGCCAGACCGTTGCGCCCAAGCTCTATCTCGCCCTCGGCATCAGCGGTGCGATTCAACACGTTGTCGGCATGAAGGGCGCGCGAACCATCGTCGCCATCAACAAAGATTCGAACGCCCCCATTTTCGAAATCGCCGACTACGGCATCGTCGGCGACATCTTCGAAATCATGCCCGCTCTCACCGAAGAGCTGCAAAAGGGCAAGTCAGCTTAGCGATTCTTTTTGGATTGTGCGGGGAAGCCCGCTCAGGAGAATGGCCGCGACTCTGCTTCTTTCTTGATTCTCGCAGGTATTTTCTACGCCCTCGCTACTCTCTTGAATTTCTCGTGCGTGTAATTGACCACTTCCGGGCCAAACGTCTGCGCCAGCTCTAGCGACACTTCCTCAATCGTATCCGCGCAATCCGCAAGCTTCAGCGTCCCTTCCTGGACGAGCTTATGCCAGTCCATGCTGGCGATGATGTGGGCAAGGCCGGCAGCTTCGGCGAGCGCCGGAATATACTGCGGAATATTATTCTTGCGCATGTGAGCGATCAGTTCTTCATAGGACTTGTGAATTTTGTTTCCTGCCTCCACTCTCTTGGATAGGCCAATCACCTTCTCTATCGTCCCGTTGACGACTCCTTCGAGCTTCTCGAGCGCCTTCAGTTGCGCCGCAATCTGCGTACCTTGCCCCTGCGGCCCGGCCGTCGCCCCTCGCCCCGCGCCGGCTCCCGCCGCCATTCGCTTGCTCTGCTCCTGCTTCAGCACTCTCTGCAGTTCGTCGCTTTTCTCCAGCGCCGAATTTAGCGAGATCGACGCATCGTGCGACTTTACGTCCAGCCCCTCCAGCTTATGCCCGTAAAGTTCGTTCAAGTCCTGGCACTTCATCTCCGAATCCACAACCACATCCGTCGGTCCCAGCTTTCGCGCGATGGTTTCCGCCGACGCCACGAACGTGTTCCATTTGCTGGCGTCTGGTCTCTTCTTCAGCACCGCGACCACCGAATTGCCCACTTTTTTCTCCAGCTCCTCCGCGTCCTTGCTCATGAAATAGAGCTGGCGCGCGATGCCCGCCCCACCCGATACGATTCCGATTACACCCATCACCAGCGCGGCCCCCGCCGTGCCCACCGTGGCGATCGTCGTGGTCACGATTTTCACCGTGTTCGCGGCGATGCTCAGTCCGCAGCGGATTAAGTATTTGCGGTAGGCCGCTTGCGTCCGGCAGAGCTCCTCCCACACTCTCTTGGCCGCTGCTTCTATTTTCGGCAGAATCTGGATTTTCGTCTGCGCCAGGTTTTGCGGGAGCATCTGGAGCCGCGCCTGAATCTGCCCCTGCTTGCCCTGAACCGTCAGCGTATTGTTGGCCTCAATCTTGCTGATGTCAGTCTCCGCCGTCCCCACCCAGTAGGCCATCAATTGCGCCAGGTCCTCTTCCACAACTTTCTTTGCGGCGTTCGACATTTTCTGCAGCAGCAGCGGGTCCTGTCTCATCGCGTTCTGCAACGCGCCGGAGTCTTCTCCTACCTCTGCAAGGACCTTGATGTCCTGCAGCTCGAAATGTTTCGGTGTGCAGTTGGCTTTGGCGCATTCCTTCAGCACGAATGGCCGTAGGTCGCCGGTCCAGAGAGTGAATCCCATCGGTCTCTCCTTTTTGAGGCCTCTTGCCTGCTTGCGGGATCAGGAAGGGAAGCAGTTGCCTCGTGCAGCGGAACGGAATCAGCAAACCATCGTGGGGACGGCCTGATTTGGCCCTGGAATCATCACGCCCAGGCTCCCCCCTGTCAAGCTCGTTGAATTCCGCATTCGGCCGTGATTCGAACCGCTCCGAAGGACACCCAGCATTCGTAGGCGGCATTTACCCATCTTTCTCGGCGCTGAACGATGCGGAATTGCGCACGCCAGCGTATACTGTTGCCAATTCCATGAAACTCGAGAATTACAAGACTATTATTTACCGCCAGGAAGAAGGCTCCTGGGTCGCCGAAATTCCTTCGATTCCCGGCTGCTATGCTCTCATGAATTCCCGCGAAGCCGCTCTCGCCGAACTGACTGAGGTTTTCAATATGATCGCGGATGAATACCGCGAGAAGGGCTTGTCGCTCCCCGCAGACACGACTGAGATCGTCAATGCCTAGCGCCACCGCGCGCGATTTTCAGCGCGTCGCACAGTTTCTCGGCTTTGTACTCACCCGCAAAACAGGCAGCCACGAGCGCTGGAATCATCCAGATGGCCGTGCCGTGACGATTCCTATTCACGGCGGTCGCGAAATTGGCCCGCCACTTTTCTTTAAGATTCTCCGGCAGCTCGGGATTTCGCTCGATGAATTCCAAAAGTTGCGCTAATGATCGGACGTTTAGGCGCCATTTGATAAAATCACGTCAGGAAGCTTAATGACCGTTCAACGTGAACAACTCGAAGCTGATGTCCTCATCGTTGGCGCCGGCCCCGCTGGCCTTTCCTGCGCCCTGCATCTTGCCAATCTCATCAGGAAACACAACGAAGCCGGCGGCAAGCCTGCACTTTCCGCCGAAAACATTTACGTCCTCGAAAAAGGTCGCGAAATCGGCGCTCACCAGCTTTCCGGCGCGATCATGAATCCTAAGGCGCTCGCCGAACTCGTGCCCGATTTCGAAAAGTCTGCGCCGCTCGACACTCTCGTAACCGATGACGTCGCGCTCCTTTTCACTCGAGGCTCTTCCTTCCGCTTTCCCGTTACCCCGCCGCCCTTCAAGAACAAAGGCAACTACGTCATTTCTCTCAGCAAAATGGCCAAGTGGCTCGGCGGC
>WNEZ01000798.1_pt1 | contig 36607 bp, 42 predicted proteins | sample 5400521 | NCBI WGS metagenome assembly WNEZ01 (sample SAMN13153339, study PRJNA577476) | soil metagenome | isolation source: 120 cm saprolite under Douglas fir tree site 2 hole 1 replicate 1 | place: USA:California | collected 2015-04-18 | reverse complement strand
CCGTCATGGCGGGAGCCTAGCTCATGTCCCGGCGGCGGGACAAATGCGCTTCCTCAGAGGGCGGTATAATTCGCGGGTATGCTGCGTGGGCCGAACTCCGCGAGAGTGGCGAAACTGGCAGACGCGCTGGACTTAGGATCCAGTGGGCCAAAAGCCCTTGGGGGTTCGACTCCCCCCTCTCGCACCAACTAGATCAGGAAGTTACGCGATCGCGTCCTTCATCGAGTTTCATTCTGGACCCCCCGACTTACGCCGAACTTACTCAGCCGACCTCGGGCATACACTGAGGGGGTGGGCCCATAAGAAATGGGCATCGAGTGATCGACCTCGCCAAAGAACTGGCCGGCATCTCATTTCCGGTCGTCGGAAGGCGGAACTGCTGCCGATGAGCTCCCGGAGAATAGTTCTAGCCGTCGCGATAGTAATCGCATGCTGGATCGACGTTGCGATCGCGGCCTCACGCCTGGCGTTTTTTCTTGTGGCAGATGATGGCGCGAGTACTCCTGGCAAGTCGTTTGAGAGGGCCACCGTAACCTCGCCTTGGGGTCGCGAGGATCTCATGATCGCCCACGCCCCATCGCTTGAGATAGAGGCCTCACGTATCACGAGTGCAACGGTGGAGCGACGACAAATAGGTCAGGTCGGAGACTCACAGATCCAGCGTTCGCTCCAAGACCTAGAGAAGAGTGGCAGGCCGCCTGGCAGCGAGCGCTCGTATTTTGCACTCTTTCTTAGAGTCGAACCTGATGCCGCGAAGAGACTCCACAATTTTACCGGGGCAAACGTCGGGAGGCGGATCGACATACGGTTGGATGGCAAGCGATTGAGTGTCGCGAAGATCCACGAGGCGGCTGGCAGCGCTCTGATGATCTTTTTGAATGAGACAGAGGAGGAGCGTGTCAAGCAACTACTGCTGTCGGTCTCCGACCGGCTCTCGTGGAAATGAGGCAACCCGCAGAACGGCTCCTTGACTGGGGCGACCCGAGTTTCATTCTGGCCCCCCTTACTTACGCCGAGCTTACGCGTCACCCCGGGCGGCATCGACTTTGACCTCGAGCATTTCGTGGAGCTTGGCGAGCTTGACGACCGACTGACTATCAAATCCAGTGACACGTCCCCGGGCAGGACGCGCAGGGCCCATGAACATTGGGGATCTCGACGTCGGAGAGGAGAGAGGAGGCTTCGGACAAGAGAGAGGGCTAGGGCTGGCTGGCGGCTAAGACGGCTCCCGAAGAATCCTCCGAGCCGCCTCTCTGATTGGAGGAATCTTCAGCATATCCTGGACCCACTCCACAAGTTTTAACGGCCGCTGCAGGGTCTGTGGAGTAAAGTTTTCCGATGGTGCCGCGTGTAGAAGGCTGACGTACTCCCGCGCAATCCCGACTTTTGAGGGTGGGCCGTCGAGTTCGCCAAGCTTCTGCCCGGCCGTGCTGGCCCACGAAGCGACGCCCTTCGTTACCTTCCCCTCCTCAAACGACTCGCGGAAGGATTTTCTAAACTTCTCGCGCAACGCATCGCGGTGATCGCCTTGGGTCTCGCTCACCTTGATGACGTATTCGGCAACGGCCTTGACATATAGCTCCCCCACTAACGGGAGGTAATCTTCAATGGTCGTGTCCTCTGCTAAAAGCTGCGACTTGATTTCTTGGGCTTTAAGGAGCGCCTGGACATTCTTGACCCGCGCCTTGCCCCCCTCGTCTCCGTCGACCAAAACAGCCAGCTTCGGTCTATTTCCGCTTTCGATCAGAATGCGGATTAGCGCATCCGTGTTCTTCGAGTTCCCAGTGGCGATGACAGAAAGCCCATTCAAATCAATGTCCGCCTGCTTGAGCGCCACAAGTTTCTGAAAGACCGCCGGAATTAGGATTGGATCAGAATCGCCTTCTGCCAGAAGAATGTATTGCGCGAAGAGGATCGTGCCCGCGAGTGACAGGCCTAGTGCTTCCAGAGCCGGCCCCCACCGTCCCACGAATGGCTTTCCATCCAGCGAGGTGCCCTTTTCCGTTTTCACGAGGAGCCGGTGTCTGGTCGGGAACGTTTTGTTGACCATAAAGATGGAGTGCGTTGAATAGACAATCTGGTTGGAGCGACCGATCGTATCTAGGACCTCAAGGAGGTCGTACTGACCAGCCGGGTGCAAATAGATGCCGGGTTCGTCGAACAGGAAAATGTAGGAGTTCGCAGGGTGCTCCGTCTGTCTAGCGTGAAGCACAGTCTTGAGCGTGAAAAAATGCGTGAACCCGCTGCTCCGTTGAGAGGCGCGGGCGAGGCGACCACCGATTGCGGGGTCTTTCATTCGCAGAATAATATTTCCCGATTTGGAGTCATGGGCGAGCAGAAACGCCAATTCCGCGCCCTGTGTCCAATCCGCTTTTAGTGTCCGATTCAGTTCGGCAGATGCGCCCTCAAGCCGCTTCATCGTCGTGTCCGTCTGTTCGAAAAGTTTCCCAGCGTTCTTCGCGTCGAGTCCGGCATAGTAGAAGATCCCACGCATGAACTGATGCGCATCCGTCAGCAGCTCTGCTGCGTTCACAGAATCGGGCACACTTTCCTGCGGCTTGATCAATTCAACACGCGGCCTCGCTTGATTGAAGAACTTTGTGGCGAGGCCTTTGGGTAGTTCGTTGAACGCGATACAAGTCAGAGAGCCTTCGACTCCCACCTTCTGGACCCTCAGCGTTGCGGGCATCTTCGCCAGCGTCAGGACAGGAGCGGGGACGGGTTCCGTAGCTCCAGTCGGCTCGGCCACAGGAGTAGTCGCGGCGGGGGGCACAGACCCGGGAACTGCAACAGCCGGCGGCGAGGTCGGGGCAGCCCCTGCTGTCGTAGTTGCTGGCTCGGCGGCGAGCGCCGCGTTGGACAGTTCCAAGAGATTCCTTCGATCGGCTTCATCCAACTCAAATTCAAAGGAAAGAAACGGGAAGTTCTTCGGATCGTCAGTCATGTCCCAGTTGAGGTCGCGCTCTGGGTCAAATTTCTTATCGCCGTTCAGGTGGGTCAGGGCTTCCAGCAAATTGCTTTTCCCGTGATCGTTAGCGCCGAGGATCACGGTAACATTGGGATCGAGGTGCAGTGCGATCGGCGCTGCCACCGATCGATATCCCTCAATCTCGATCTGAACAAGACGCATCTATAGTTTTCTCCCTACGGCATAGGAGACCCTGGTTCCGTTGGCCAACATATTATAAGGCGTCGCTCCGGTTGATGGCAGTACGCAACGCCACCAAGGTTTGCGCCGCCCCCAGATTCTTGGCGGGGTCCACGGAGGCTCTATGCGTGCTTTCCTTCCCTAGGCTACTTTCCCTTCGGGCCATGTGGATCTCGCGTGGCCCGAGATCTCGGACTACATTCAGGAACGCCCCCGGCTCTACGCGCCTCGGGTCACCAGACGACCCTGGAGGACCTTCCGGGGATCGCTCCAGGCCGGGGTCGAGTCGGGATGGGGGATCGATCGAGTCGTGCGGGACAGCCCCTCCGAGAGCGGTCCACGATTATCAGGGGGATGCAGTGCGAGTATCGTTACGCGGCTGGAGGGAGATAGGGTGCATTGGCGAAATAGTACTGCCCGATGTACTGAGAACACACCTCCTGGACCACCTTGAGCCCGTTGCCTCGCAGCGAGTTCGATTGAGCCTGCGTCAACTGAAACCGCCATCGTTTCGTCACGGTGCGTTCGGGACTGGTCGTCTCGATTCGCATCGAAAGTCTGTACCAGCCGGGATTCCAGTAGAACTGCTGGTTTAGTTGCGCAAATGCGTTCACGTGTGCCATGTGACCAACAAAGCCGGGGTACGCTGCTTGAGCAGCAGCCTGTACCTGCGCTTGTGCTACGTCGGGGATGTTCGAAAGCGCAGCGCCTCCGAAGGACTGCTGGACAGCCACATACCACGCCGCGTATAGCACGTCGATTACTGGCTGCACGTGCTGTTGCTGGAAAGCCGTAGCACTGAAGAATAGGTTGTAGCGGAAGGGCTGAGACGGCAGAAGGAGGAAGCCGGCAGGAAGCTGGAAGGCGACCTCGGTGGGCCGGGTGCTCACGATACGAAAGCTCCTGAAAGCTACCCACTCAAAGTGATGTTGAGCGTTGTCTGCCTCGCGGATGACCTCAAGCGAGATAACACGGACGAACATCTCCCGTTCGCGGCCGTGCAGAGTGCCCTGAAGACCAATCGTCGGGCCGTAGTTGCTGGAGCCCACCTCGACGGTACCCGTCTCAAAAATCTCGATGTTGCCCCGCCTGAAGAACTTGAGCCACAACCAGAGAAGCCACGGCTGAACAAGGGCGACCAGCGCGATAACGGTATTGAGGTTTTCTCTCCAGGTTGCTGTCGCCGGGACTTGGTCCATCCCTTTTCCTCCCTCCTGGATCGGGCGGACTTCTAGAGCGGCGTAGCGTCTTGGCCGCAGACGAGGCTACCATGATAGAAAACGGGCCGGGAGAATCCCCGGCCCTTTGCCTTACTCGCGTTACTCGTGTCCACTTACTCCGGACTTGACCCAAACTATCCTTCACCATCGAGCAGCATGGAGTTCTAGGCCTTTCCTGCGACGGCTTTAAGCACCTGATATACAACAATGCGACCCCATAAGAAGGAATACCGCGAGAGCGGGGATGGAGCTTAGGATCCAGTTGGGCCAAAAGCCCTTGGGGGTTCGACTCCCCCTCGCGCACCAGCATCGTGATTTGCGTTGAGGCGAAGAATCTCGGGTCTGCGAGTCCCCTGCGCGAAGCCCTCGGCCAGGCTACTTGATGCGTCTCAACCTGGTCGTCGTGGGCGTCCGGCCTCTGGCGAGTCAATATCTCGAGGGTGCCTTGTTGACGATCTTTATGTCGAGAGGTTCCGCTTTTCCGCCGCAGGTGTGTATGACTCTTCCCACGACCCGCGCACTTTCATCCCGTCCTGCTCGACGACGACCACCCGCTTGCCGCTGCCGATGCGCCACTCCCGGCGAGGGAAGGAGACTGTGCGCTAGCGCGTGGGCCCGGGGGGCGGTGGTGGCGGTGGCGGCATTCCCGCCGGCGGCGGGGGAATGTTGGAGGGTGCCTTCGCGGTGCTTGTGCAGCGGTAGACCTCCGCTTGAACCTTCGAGAGGTCGTCGACCTCGAACTCGAGAACGGCGGCATTGCCGCCCGCTCTCACGATCTTTCGCCGCAGATCCTTGATGGAGTCGTCGCGGACCACACCGATACGAGTGCACCCGGAGAGCAGCGCCGCTTCAGTGGTGAGACGCACCTGGGCCATCGCTCTCCTTTCAGCTACCTCGGCCCAGTCATAGTACGGCTGCGGGTACCCCCCGTAGGGATACACCGGGCCCCACCAGAAGACAGGTCCGCCGACTCGGCCGTGCCAGCCATGGCTCGGCGTGGCGGCGACGAGGATCAGCGCGACTGCCAGGAGCGAAGCCGCAGCAGATCGTTTCACTTTCCCCTCGACTCCTCAGAGGGCCGAAGCCTCAGTAACCTCAGCGTACCACCTCGCACACGCTCACTGCACCCAGCCGTAACCTCGATGGTAGTACCCGTAAGGGCGATACGAGCCGTAGACGGGCCGACCAGGGATGACGACGACGGGCCGAGGTGCCACGATCACAGGTAGGCCGACCACCGGTGCTGGCACCGGCACGAGTACGCAACCTGACATGCCCACGGCGGCGACGAAGAGCAGGGCGGCCGTCAGACGGCCCAATCCGACTCGACGAGCCATGTGTGAGTCCTCCTGCCGAGCTTAGACGCGGCCTGGAGCAAGCCTGTTTAGGGGTCGTGGGCACTCGGCTCCGTATGTAGTACCCTCTCCCCTCGGCCCGGGCATGTTCCAGCGTCGGGCGTGGTACCATGCAAAAGCTCGAAAAATCACGCTGGAGCGTAGATGAAAGTCGCGGTCGAAGCGGTCGAAGGCTGCAAGCGGCGTCTGGCGGTCGAGGCACCGGCCGACGTCGTGCAGCAGGAATGGGAGCGGGCCTACGGCCGCGTCCAGAAGCAGGCGCGGCTGCCCGGATTCCGGAAGGGCCACGTCCCGCGCTCGCTCGTCAAGGTGCACTTCTCCGACGACGTGCGCCGAGAGGTCGCCGAGCACCTGATTCCCGACGTCTACCGGAAGGCGCTCTCCGAGGCGAAGCTCGATCCCGTCAACGAGCCCGACCTCCAGGAGGTCCGGCTGGAGGAGGGTGCGCCGCTCAGCTTCGTCGCCGTCGTCGAGGTCAAGCCGTCGATCGCGCTCGGCGAGTACAGGGGTGTCGAGGTCCAGCACGCGCCGACGACGGTCACCGCCGACGAGCTCGCCGCCGCGCTCGAGCACATGCGCGAGCAGCAGGCGCAGTTCCACGCGGTCGAGCGTCCGGCCGCGACGGGCGATCTCGTCGTGGTCGATTACACGCTCGCCATCGACGGCCACGACCCGTCGAGCCAGACCGGCTACGAGTTCCTGGTGGGTGCCAAGAACGTGCTCCCCGAGATCGACGACGCGGCGGTCGGCCTGCGCGCGGGCGAGGAGCGCCAGGTCCCCCTGCGCTTCGCCGACGACCACCGGCGCGAGGACCTGCGCGGGCGGGGCGGTCAGGCCACCGTCAAGGTTGTCGAGGTCAAGGAGAAGGCGCTGCCCGCGCTCGACGACGACTTCGCGAAGTCGCTCGGCGAGTTCGAGACGCTGGAGGCCCTGCGGGCCGAGCTCCTGAAGCAGCTCGAAGCGCGGCGCGAGCACGACGAGCGCCGGGCGCTGCAGGAGAAGGTCGTCGACGCCGTGGTCGCGCGGCACGAGTTCACGGTGCCGGACGCGCTGGTGATGCGCCAGGTCGCCCACCGGATCGAGCACGCGCGTGAGTCCGTGCGGCGGCAGGGGATCGATCCGGAACGGATGCCGTGGGACTACCAGAAGCTGATCGCCGAGCTGCGCCCCAACGCCGAGAAGATGGTCCGCCGCGCCCTCCTGCTCGAGGCGATCGCCGACAAGGAGGCGATCGCGCCCTCCGAGGCCGACGTGGACGCCGAGGTGGAGAAGCTCGCCCAGGCGAGCCAACGGCCGACGCCCGCCGTCAGGCGTATGATGGAGAAGAGCGGCGACCTCGACGGGCTGCGCCAGGGGCTGCGTGATCGCATGACCCTCGAGTTGCTCGTCGCCAACGCCAATGTCAAAGCGTAACCAGACGAGCGGGCAAACAGGAGACTCTTGATGGCTCTGGTCCCGATGGTCGTCGAGCAGACACCGCGCGGCGAGCGGGCGTTCGACATCTTCTCGCGCCTCCTGAAGGAGCGCATCATCTTCCTGCCGACCTTCATCGAGGACGAGCTGGCGAATCTCGTGATCGCCCAGATGCTCTACCTCGAGGCGGATGATCCCGACAAGGACATCAGCCTCTACATCAACTCGCCCGGCGGGTCGGTGACCGCGGGGATGGCGATCTACGACACGATGCAGTACGTGAAGCCCGCGATCTCGACGATCTGCATGGGCCAGGCGGCCTCGATGGCCGCGCTCCTGCTCTGCGCCGGCGCCAAGGGCAAGCGGTTCGCCCTGCCGCACTCGCGGATCCTGATCCACCAGCCGCTGGGCGGCGCGCAGGGCCAGGCGACCGACATCGACATCCAGGCCCGGGAAATCCTCCGGATGCGCGAGGAGCTGAACCGCATCCTGCAGTACCACACCGGCCAGTCCATGGATAAGATCGAGCACGACACCGACCGGGACTTTTTCATGACCGCGGAGCAGGCGAAGGACTATAGAATCGTCGACGACGTGATCTCCTCGAAGCCGACGACCCGACCGGTGACCCAAGCGGCGGCACTCGCGATCCAGAAGTAGCACGCGGATGCCCCGAACGCGCGAAAGCAACGGAACCCTGCGGTGCTCGTTCTGCGGAAAGAGCCAGAACGACGTCCGCAAGCTGATCGCCGGTCCGACCGTCTACATCTGCGACGAGTGCATCGAGCTCTGCAACGACATCATCGCGGAGGAGTGGGAAGAGGAAAAGTCCCGCGAGCTCCGGAGCCTTCCGAAGCCGGCCGAGATCAAGACCGCCCTCGACCAGTACGTCGTCGGGCAGGAGCGCGCCAAGAAGGTCCTGGCCGTCGCGGTGCACAACCACTACAAGCGGATCGAGTCGGGCGGCGGCGAGACGGGCGACGTCGAGTTGCAGAAGTCGAACATCCTCCTGATCGGCCCGACGGGCACCGGCAAGACCCTGCTCGCCCAGACGCTCGCGAAGATGCTGCGGGTGCCATTCACGATCGCCGACGCGACGACGCTCACCGAGGCGGGGTACGTCGGGGAAGACGTCGAAAACATCATTCTCCGACTCCTGCAGGCCGCGGACTACGACGTCGAGCGCGCGGAGCGCGGGATCGTCTACATCGACGAGATCGATAAAATAGCGCGCAAGTCCGAGAACCCGTCGATCACGCGGGACGTGTCGGGTGAAGGGGTCCAGCAGGCGCTGCTGAAGATCCTCGAAGGCACCGTGGCCAACGTGCCGCCCCAGGGTGGGCGGAAGCATCCGCACCAGGAGTTCATCCAGGTCGATACCTCCAACGTGTTGTTCCTGTGCGGCGGCGCCTTTGTCGGCCTCGACAAGATCATCGAGAACCGCGTCGGCCGCTCCGGGATGGGCTTCGGGGCCGAGATCAAGAGCCGTGAGGAGCGCCGGATCGGCGACCTGCTGGCGATGATTCAGCCGGAGGACCTCCTGAAGTACGGCCTCATCCCCGAGTTCGTCGGCCGGCTCCCGGTGATCGCGACGCGGTGGCGGCGATCGCGCGCGAGGCGCTCAAGCGCGGCACGGGCGCGCGGGGGCTGCGCGCCATCCTGGAAGAGGTCATGCTCGAGATCATGTACGAGCTGCCCTCCATCCAGGGGCTGAAGGAGTGCGTGATCACCCGTGAAGTCATCCTCAATCGCGAAAGGCCGATCCTGGTCTCCGAAGCGAAAGAACAGACGGCCTGAGCGGCACCCTGTTTGTAGTCGCGACCCCGATCGGCAACCTGGAGGACATCACCCTGCGCGCGTTGCGCGTCCTCCGCGAGGTCGACCTCGTCGCCTGCGAGGACACGCGGCGGACCCGCGCCCTGCTCACGCACTTCGATATTCACAAGCCGACCGTCAGCTACTACGAGCACAACAAGCTCACGCGCGGGCGGGAGCTCCTGCGGGAGCTCGCGGCCGGGCGCTCGATCGCGCTCGTCACGGACGCGGGCACGCCGGGGATCTCCGACCCGGGCGTCCTGCTCGTGCGCGAGGCGCGCGCCCACGGCGTCCCGGTGGTGCCGGTGCCGGGGCCCGCCGCGCTCGTCGCCGCGCTCTCCTCCGCGGGCATCTCCGCGGACCGGTTCGTGTTCGATGGCTTCCTGCCGGTGAAGCCCGGCAAGCGGATCAATCGGCTCACGGCGCTCCGAGCGCTCGACACGACGGTCGTGCTGTACGAGTCGCCGCACCGCATCATCGCCACCCTGGGCGCGATCGGCGAGGTCTACGGCGAGGTCGAGCTGCTGGTGGCGCGCGAGCTCACCAAGCAGTTCGAGGAGATCGTGACCGCCACGCCGGCGGCGCACCTCGTGCGCCTGGCGGCCTCCCAGCCGCGCGGCGAGTTCACGCTGGTGATTCCGGCGGTCGGCCGAACGGCGCCCGGCGCGTCGGCCTAGGGCAGCAGGTCGGCGACGACCATCCGCGCTCCCGGTGCGGCGAGCGGTGCGACCGCGTCCGACGGTGCACAGCTTCGGACATCGGCATAGGCCGGACGGCTTTTGAAAGTTGGGCCAGTCGGATCGCGATGAACCTCGAGGACTCGGTCAACGAGGTTCACGATCCAATAGTCCGGGACGGCCGCGCGCGCGTAGAGGCGTCCCTTGAGGATTCGATCCGCTCGCAGGCTGTCGTGCGCGACCTCGACCACGAGGACCGGGGCCGAGGGGTGTTCGCGTAGGTGGTCGCGCGGGGCGCCCTGGACGACCGCAACGTCGGGCTCGGGCTCTGAATCAGCATCGAGCGCGAGCGGCAGCTGGACCCGGACGGACCATCCCGTGCCGAATGCGACCCGCAGGGCCTCCTCGACCAGTTGAGTCGCCACGGCGTGGGGCGTCCTCTGCGGCTCTCTCACCACCAAGCGGCCATCCAGCAGCTCAACAGGCTCATCCTCGTGGAGCACGCCCAACTCGATCAACCGGTTGTACTCCTGCCGCGTCCAGCGCCGCGTGCGGATGGCCGGCTCGCCCATGGCCCGTCTCATGGCGACACCCTAGCGACTCCGTGTCGCGGGGTCAATGTCCTCACGGTGATACAGGCGTTTGTGCCGTCGTCGAGCGAACCGTATACTTCGAGAGATTATGACCGTTCCCAAAGCGCTGACCATCGCCGGCTCCGATTCCGGCGGCGGCGCGGGCATCCAGGCGGATCTCAAGACCTTCTCGGCGTTCCGCGTGTTCGGGATGAGCGTGATCACCGCCGTGACCGCCCAGAACTCGCTCGGCGTCCAGGGTGTCTTCAACCTGCCGCCCGAGTTCGTCGGCCGGCAGATCGACTCGGTCCTCTCGGACTTCGACGCCGACGCCGTGAAGATCGGCATGCTTTCGACGGCGGCGATCATCGGCGAGGTGGCGAAACGGCTGAGCGCGCACGGGCGTGAGGGGAGGATCGTGCTCGATCCCGTGATGATCGCCAAGTCGGGCGATCCGCTCCTGCAGCCGGAGGCGCGGGCAGCGCTCGTCAAGGAGTTGCTGCCGCTCGCCCTGGTGGTCACGCCGAACCTCTACGAGGCGGAGGCGCTGGCGGGGATGCCCGTCGCGACCGAGCGCGACATGGAAGAGGCGGCGCGCCGGATCCTGGCGCTCGGCCCGAAGAACGTGCTGGTGAAGGGCGGCCACCTTCGGGACGCGGCCACCGACATCCTCTGGAACGGGCGCGACCTCACGCGCTTCACCACGGTGCGGCTCGACTCGACGAGCACCCACGGGACGGGCTGCACCTTCGCCTCCGCGATCGCCGCCTGTCTGGCCCGCGGCTACGCGCTCCGGGACGCCATCAGCGAGGCGAAGGCGTACGTCACCGCCGCGATCCGCGAGGGGTTTCAGGCCGGGCGCGGCGTGGGTGCGCTGCGGCACTTCGTCGCGAGCTGGTAGGGTATGGCATCGTCCGTCGACGACAAGATGTCCTTCCTGGAGCACCTGGGCGAGCTCCGCGTTCGGATCGTCCGGGCCCTCATCGCGCTTCTCGTCGGCACCCTGATCGGACTGCCGTTCAGCCAGCGCATCGTGGACTGGCTGGCGCGACCGGTCACCCGGCTGAACTACTCGCTGGTCTTCACGGCGCCGGCCGAGGCCTTCTGGGTGCAGATGAAGGTGGGGCTGATCGTCGGCGTCTTCATCGCCGCGCCCGCGATCCTCTGGCAGGTCTGGGCCTTCATCGCCCCGGGGCTCCACGGCCACGAAAAGAAGTACGCGGCGCCGTTCGTGATCATCGGCTCGGTGATGTTCCTCGCCGGCGGCGCGTTCTCCCTGTTCGTGGTGACGCCCTACGCCATCCAGTTCCTGCTGAGCTACGCGCGCCCGGGCCTCACGCCGATGATCACGCTGCAGAACCACATCGACTTCCTGCTGAAGTTCACGCTCGCGTTCGGCGCCGTCTTCGAGCTGCCGCTGGCCCTCACGATCCTGGCGCGTGTCGGCATCGTGAACGCGAAGATGCTCGCGAAGAACCGGAAGTACGCGATCCTCGGCGCGTTCATCGCCGGCGCGGTCCTGACGCCCACGCCCGACGCCTTCAACCAGACGCTGATGGCCGGGCCGCTGATCATCCTCTACGAGGTCGGCATCGTGTGCGCGCGCATCTTCGGGCGGAAGCCCGCGCCCGCGCCGACGCCGGCGCCCGCCGAATCGGCCTAGATGGACTTCGCCTCTCTCGATCTCCCCGAACCCGTCTTGCAGGGGATCCGCGAGGCGGGCTTCGTGACGGCGACGCCGATCCAGGAAGCGGCCCTGCCGCTCGCGCTGCGCGGCAAGGACGTGGCCGGCCAGTCGCAGACCGGCACCGGGAAGACCGCCGCGTTCCTCATTGCGGCCTTCACCAAGATGCTGCGCACGCCGGCGCCGGCGCCGCCGCCGGGCACGGGGGCGCCCCGCATGCTCGTCATCGCGCCCACGCGCGAGCTGGTCGTGCAGATCGACTCCGACGCGCGGCTCCTCGGGCGGTTCACGCCGTTCCGGACCCTGGCCGTCTACGGCGGCATCGACTACGCGAAGCAGCGCGAGGCCCTGGCCGAGGGCTGCGATCTTCTGGTCGGCACGCCCGGCCGTCTCATCGACTACCTCAAGCAGCGCGTCTGGACGCCCCGGCGCGTCGAGATCCTCGTCATCGACGAGGCCGACCGGATGTTCGACATGGGCTTCATCGCCGACCTCCGGTTCATCCTCCGCCGCCTGCCGCCGCATGAAAAGCGGCAGTCGTATCTCTTCTCCGCGACGCTCTCGTTCCGGGTGCTCGAGCTCACCTGGGAGTTCATGAACAACCCGGCGCAGATCACGATCATGCCGCAGCAGAAGACGGCCGAGCGCGTCGAGCAGTCGCTCTTCCACGTCGGCCGGGACGAGAAGTTCCCGCTGCTGCTGGGTCTCTTGCGCCGCGAGGGCGGCGACCGGATCCTGATCTTCTCGAACACGCGCGAGGAGGCCCGGCGCCTCGAGGATCGGCTCATCCGCAACGGCTGGGAGACGCGCGCGCTCACGGGCGACGTCGACCAGAAGCGACGGCTCAAGATTTTGAACGACTTCAAGGAGGGACGGCTGCCCATCCTGGTCGCGACCGACGTCGCCTCGCGCGGGCTGCACATCGAGGCGGTGAGCCACGTCGTCAACTGGGACCTGCCCCAGGAGGCCGAAGACTACGTGCACCGTATCGGCCGCACGGCGCGCGCCGGGGCCGGCGGCAAGGCGATCGGCCTGGTGGACGAGGCGAGTGCCCTGGCGCTCGAGGCGATCGAGAAATTCATCGGCCAGAAGATCGCGGTGGAGTGGGCGGACGACGACCTCTTCATGCCGGAAATCAAGCCGACGGCGGACGAGCGCCGGCGCTACGCCGAGGAGCGCCGCGCGCGTCTGGCGGCGCGCGACCGGTTCGGTGACCGGGGGCGCGACCGCGGTCGCCCGGGCGGCCGTCCCCACGGGCGGCCACACCCTGAGCCGCCGCCCGCAGGCCGCTCGACGCCGGCGCCGCCTCCTCCGCCGCCATACTCGGCCGAGGGCGCCTCCGGGCCTCGACACCGGCGCCGCCGTCGAGGCCGCGGCCCCCGACCGGAGGGATCGCCGCCGCCGTCGTAGCGATGCGATGACGGCCAGCACGCTGACCCTGTTTTTCCTATTTGTCGCCGGGTTGGTGCGCCCGGCCGCCGCCGAGCCGGCGCGCGCGCTCGCCGGGCTCAGCACGATCGGCGTGAACGTCGACCTGGACCCGAGTCAGGAGTCGCTGTCGGCCGAGCGGCTGGCGCAAAGAATCCAGGCGCGGCTGAGCGAGGGCGCGCCGGCCCTGACCCTCGGTCCCGTCGGCCGCGATCGCCTGAGGCTCACGGTTGCGGTCCGACCCTACGGCGCCACGGCCCTGCGCGGCTTCTGGCTACCGTTCTCCGGAACCTACGGCATCGGCCCCGTCCGCCTGAGCCTCGAGCGTATGGCGATCGTCGTCGGCGTGCCCGAGCCGGTCCGCGGGAGTGTCTGGCACGCGGAACGTCAGGCCGCCGGCCCATGGCGCGACTCACCCGTCGAGATCCTCAGACTGCTCGACGAAACGCTCGCGGACTTCTTGGACGCGTATCGCCGCCGCTAGCGTGCCCGGCGGGCGGGCTGGACGCTAGAGCGACAACGCCGCCCGCGCGCGGTCGTACGCGGGCTCGTCAGCGCGCGTCGTGTCGGGGTTCACCCCGCGCCGAATCGCCGTGTGATAGATGAAGAGCTGGAGCGGCACGACCGTGAGGATCGGCGAGAGCAGCTCGTCGATCTCCGGAATCGCGATCGTCTCCGCGGCGAGCGGCGCGATCTCGCGATCGTCCTCACGCACCAGAGCGACGAGCGGTACGCCGATCTCCTTCGCGACGCGCGCGACGGTCAGGCACCGCTCGTGGGACGGACCGGCCGGCGCCACGAGGATCACCACATCCTCGCGCTCCAGCGCCGCCCATGCGCCGTGGAGGAACTGCTCGCAGTTGAAACCGACCGCGGTCGCGTGGGCGGCCTCGCTCATCTTCAGCGCGGCCTCCCAGGCGGTCGCTGTGTTCGGCCCGCCGCCCACGAACCAGTAAGCGCGGCGATCGGCGAAGCGCGCCGCAAGCTCCTCCCACGACTCCTGGCCGAGCAGCAGGGCGAGCATGTCGGGAATTTCCTGGAGCTGGCGCCGGGCGCCGTCGTTGCCGCCCAGGGCGCCAGCGAGCGTCGCGAGGAGCGTCAGCGCCGAGGTGTAGCTCACGGTGTGGGCACCCGAGCTCTCCTGGTCCACGGTGCGGAGCGTCCACTCGGCGGTTGCGGCAGCGTCGGTGCCCTTGCCGGTGATCGCCACGCCGATGCCGCCGCCCGCCCTGGCGCGGGCGAGCGCCGCGAGCGTGTCACGGTTGGTTCCGCGGTGACTCACGCCGATCACCCCGGTGCGCTCGGGTTCGGGCCAGTAGCGCGCGAGCTCGAAGGCGTGGAAGGCCCGAGCGCGATGGCCGAGCCCACCCAGGCGCGCGAAGAGCAGCTCGCCGACGAGCGCCGCGTGCCACGAGGTGCCGACGCCCGTGAGGAGCACGCGATCGAGCTCGCGCAGGCGTGTTGCCGCGGCCTCGATCGCGTCGCCCTGGCCGCGGGCGACGAGCCGAAGGGCCCCGGGCTGAGCGTAAATCGCGTCGTGCATGTGATAGGGATGAGCGGCGCGCGGCGCCGGCGAGTTCGCGGCCACGACGTCGGTCTCCGTTATCTCGCCGAGGGAAAGGTGGGGGCGCGCTTCTCGCGGAGCGCCTTGACGCCTTCGAGGACGTCGGCGTGCGTGAAGGAGAGCATCTCGAGTGCCAGTGACTGGTCGAAGATCGGGCCGGCCTGGCGCAGCCAGTTGTTGAGCGCGCGCTTGGTCCAGCGGATCGAAAGCTGACTGCCCTGGGCGAGCCGGCCGGCGACGTCGAGCGCTTTCGCCATGAGCTGATCGGCAGGCACGCACATGCTCACGAGACCGATCCGCTCGGCCTCGCGACCGTCGATGAAGTCGGCGGTGAGCAGGTAGTACTTCGCCTTCGCCATCCCGCACAGGAGCGGCCAGAGGATGGCGGCGTGGTCGCCCGCGGCGACGCCCAGGCGCGTGTGCCCGTCGGTGAACCGTGCGGTCTCGGCGATGATGCTGACGTCGGCCATGAGCGCGACGACCAGCCCCGCGCCCACGGCAACGCCGTTGATGGCCGAGACCACAGGCTTGTCGAGGTTGATCATGTTGTAGACGAGATCGGAGGCTTCACGCATCGTACGCGTCAACGCGTCCGGATTGCCCGCCATGTCCTCGACCAGCGCGAGATCGCCGCCCGCCGAGAACGCCTTGCCGGCGCCGGTGACGAGGACCACGCGGGTCTTCGGATCGGCGTCGACCGTGAGCCAGACCTGGGTGAGCTCCCAGTGGAGGCGCGCGTTCGCCGCGTTCAACACCTCCGGGCGGTTGATGGTGACGAGGAGCACCCCGTTCGGCTTCGGCTCGAACGCGAGGTGCTGGTAATCCGCGTAGTTCATGACGTTCTCCTCAGGCGAGCGCCGGGCCGAGGCCGCCGCCGGTCCACGAGAACGAGCGGGCGGCCAGCTCCTCGGGCAGCGGCGCGCCGGGCGCATCGACCGCCGTGCGTACGTACACGAGCAGCTTTTCGAACAGGTCGAGCGTGTTGACCCGCTTGAACCAGAGTGGCCGGCCGCGGAGATACACGAAGACCACGTTCGCCTCGCTGCACGGCCCGAGGCACTCGGAAAAGGCGAAGCGCACCCGTCCCTGAAGCCCCGCGGCGTCGAACACGCGTCGCGTCGCTGGCCGCACGATGCGGGCCGCGCCGTTGTTCGTGTGGCCGCAGCAGCAGCCGAAGCAGGCAAAGATGAGCCCGGTGTCAGCCATGCACGGCCATGGTACCCGAGCTTCGGGCGCGCGCCAGGAGGAGCACGCCTGTGACCGCCAGCGCGACGGTCCAGAGGGCGGGCAGGAACCCGGCGACGTGCATGCCCAGGGCGCCGGAGAGGAACGGGCCGAGGAATATCCCGCCGTCCACGCAGACGCGGTAGAGCCCGGTCCGCCACGCGACGTGCTCGGGCGGGGTCTCCCGCCGCAGCACGCTGAGCGGCAGCATCCAGCCCGCCATCGAGAGACCGAAGAGCGCGCACCCGACGACGACGACGGGGAGCGCGCCGAAGCCCACGAGCGCGTTCGCGGTCGCCATCGCGAGCAGGACCACGGGGAGTACGCGCGCCGCGCCCCGCCGGTCGGCGAGGATCCCGATGGGCAACAGCGCGGCGATGTCGAAGAGCTGCTGGACCATCAGCAAGCGCGCGACACCGGTGCGGTCGAGCCCGAATTCGCGGCTGGCGCGCAACGGAACCAGGAACTGCTCCATCGTCGAGTACGCGAGCGCGATCAACCCCCCGGCCGCGAAGGCGAGCGGTACCAGCGACAGGTGCTCGACCCGATTCGGGTGATGCGAGGTCGGGTTGGCCGTCGCGCTGCCCGCCGCCGGCCGCGCGAAGAGCGCCTGCGCGCTCGCTCCCTCCTGCGCGGGAAGCGCCGCCACCAGCTTGGGAATGACCACGATGCCGATGAGCTGGGGCGTGCACGTGAGCAAGAGCGCGGTGTTCCACGGAAGGCTCGACGGCAACGCCGCGATCGCGATGACGCCGCCGAGCATGCCGATCATTGCCGAGAGCTCGTAGGCGTTGAGGGCCGAGGCGAGACTTCTCCCGGACTGGAAGCGAAGGATCGCCGTCAGTCCCCCCATCATGCTGAGGGCCTGGCCCAGGCCCATGAGCAGTCGGCCGAGCACGAGGGCCGGAAACCCTCCTCCGCTCGTGAGGCAGAGCGCGCCGATCGCCAAAACAAGAGGCCCGAGCCACAACGCCCGTCGCAGGTTGTGGGTCAGGAAGAGGCCGAGGGGAATGTCCGCGACCATGCGGGAGAACCCGAAGGCCCCGGCCACGATGCCGAGCTGCCAGTCGGCCAGGGCCGCGCTGCGCGCCATGTCGGGGACGACGGCGGGAAAGGCGCCCCCCGAGAAGATATTGGAGAAGGTGGTCAGGCAGAGCAGAGCGGTCAGGGACGTCACGAGGGCTCTTATGGTACAACCAATGCCCCATGGCCCATGAGGCGACGATCCGCCTGGACGTGCGGGGCCCGATCGCCCGCATGACGTTCGACCGGCCGGAAGTGCTGAACGCGGGCAATGCGCGCTTTGCCGCGGAGCTCGGCGAGGCGGTCGCGACGGTCGCCGCCCGGAGTGGCGTGCGCGTGGTCGTCATGACCGGCGCGGGCCGGGCGTTCCAGACCGGCGTCGACCTCAAGGCGCTCGCCGCCGGAGAGCTGACGCTGTCCGACCTCGTCAGATGGGAAGACGCGATGACCGCGATCGAGCGAATGGACAAGCTCTTCATCGCGGGGATCAACGGGCACTGCATCGGCGGCGGGCTGCAGCTTGCGCTCGTGTGCGACTACCGGCTGGCGGTCGAAGACGCGCTGCTCAGCCTGCCGGCCGTCAAGGAGTGTCTGATCCCGTCGATGGCGCTCTACCGCCTGCCGCGGCTGATCGGGCTGGCCCGGGCGAAGGAGCTGATCCTGCTGGGCGAGGCGATCACCGCGCGCGAGGGTGAGCGCATCGGCCTCGTGAACCGCGCGGTGCCGCCGACGGACTTTTCGAAGGCGCTCAACGAGACGGTCGAGCGGTTCCTGGCGCTCCCGCCCGTGAGTGTGACCGCCAGCAAGCGCCTGAGCACGCGCGCCTTCGACCTCGACTTCGAGACGTTCCGGGAGGAGATGAACGCCGCCCTGGTCGGGTGCTTCGAATCCGACGAGCACCAACGCGCGATGGCCAACATTCGATCGAAGAAACGGAGCTGACGATGAAGATCCTCTACACGCCGCTGATGATCGTGCCGACGGTCACTCCCGAGCAGCGCGCCGCTATCCTCGAAGCCGCTGGCCCGGGCTCGACCTTCGTCGAGGCGAAGGACGCCGCCAGCCAGCGGCGCGAGATCGTGGACGCCGACGCGCTCTTCGGCCGCGTGTCGCCGGAGATCTTCTCCCTGAACAAGCGCCTGCGCTACTACCAGTCGATCGGCGCCGGCGTGGACTCGATCCTCACGCAGGAGCTGGTCGAGAGCGACGTTCCGCTGGCCAGCGAAAAGGGCGGGGTCGGCATCCATCTGGCCGAGCACGCGTTCGCGCTGCTCCTCGGCCTCACCCGCGGCCTGCACACGGCGATCCGCCAGCCGGACTACACCTTGCGCGAGCCGATCCGCCTCCGGCAGCTGGAGCTCTACGACCTGACGATGGGCATCGTCGGGTTCGGCGGCACCGGGCGCGAGGTCGCGCGGCGGGCGCTCGGCTTCGGGATGCGCGTGCTAGCGGTCGACATCGAGGACGTCGCCCCGGAGCCCGGCGTCGAGGCGATCTGGAAGCCCGATCGGCTCGGCGACCTGCTCGGCGCCTCCGACGCCGTGGTGATCTGCCTGCCGCTCACGAAGGCGACCCACCACCTCTTCACGCGCGACCTCTTCCGGAAGATGAAGCGGACCGGGTACCTGATCAACGTGACCCGGGGCGCGATCGTCTACGGCGACGACCTGCTCAAGGCGCTCGACGAGGAAATGATCGGCGGCGCCGGGCTCGACGTCACCGACCCTGAGCCGCTTCCGGCCGGCCACCGCCTCTGGAATCATCCGCGCGCCATCGTGACGCCGCACACGGCCGGCGGCTCGCCGCGGCGCGCCGGTCGCGTCATCGAGACGTTCTGCGAGAACCTGCGCCGGATGCGGTCGGGCCAGCCGCTGATCGCGCTGATCGACAAGCGCAAGGGGTACTGAGCGCGCGAGCGCCTCACACCGGGCGCTCGAAGCCGTACTCGCTCGTCTGGTTGAGGTCGTCCGGGAGCACTCGCTCGCCCGCTTGCCGGAAGCCCATCCGGGTGTAGAGCCGGTGCGCCTGCTCGAAGCGGGTGTCCGACCAGAGGATCAGCCGCGTGATCTTCTCGGCGCGACACCAGTCCAGCGTGGCCTCGACGAGCGCTCGACCCGTGCCGCGCCCGCGCAGGCGGGCGTCGAGATAGAGGCGATGGAGCTCGGCGGTGTCGCCGTCGAGCCGTTCGACGCCGACCGAGCCCACGACCCGGTGCCCCTCCCGTAGGACGAAGAACGCTCCGCGCGGCACCTCGTAGTGCTGCTCAAACCGCAGCAGGTCGGGGACCTCGACGCGGGGATCGTAGATGAAGCCGTACTCCGCGTACACCCGGCCGATGAGGTCGATGACACCGGGCGCGTCGGCCCGCGTCGCGGGCGACATGGTCAGTGAGGGGTCGACCCCGCGAGAACGCGCGTCGCGACGGTTCCGCGCGCGGCCCCAGGGAATGACGATCACGGCGACCCCGAGCAGCACGAGTGCCATGCCGGCCAGTCGCAGCGCGCCGAACCGCTCGCCGAACACCAGCGAGGACGAACAGGCGCCGACGAACGGCACCAGCAAGGCGAACGGCGCCACCGTCGCCGCCGCGTACTGGCGTAGGAGCCGGCCCCAGATCGCGTAGGCCAGGACGGTCGCGACCAGGCCGAGATAGAACGCTGCCGCGACACCGAGCCACGCAGCGTTCGACACCGCCTGCGGGAGTGCGGCAGGCCCGCCACCCAGAATCAGCGAGAGCGCCAGCGACGGAAGGGGGGGCACCAGGCTGAGCCATACCATGAGGCTCAGCATGTCTACGTTGCCGATGCGCTTCAGGAGAATGTTGCCGACGCCCCAGCTGATGGCGGAGCCCATCGCGAGGCAGAACCCGACGACGGTCAGGTCGCCGCCGACCGTGAGGACGATGAGCACGAGGCCCGCGAACGCCACGGCCACGCCGGAGAGCCCGCGCGCGGTGGGCCGTTCGCGCAGCGCGATGGCGGCGAACAGGATCGTGAAGAGCGCCTGAGTCTGGACGAGCAGTGACGCCAGGCCCGGCGGCACGCCACGGGCGATGGCGAAGAACTGAAGGAGGAATTGACCGGCGAAGAGCGTCGCCCCGAGCGCCACGAGGGTGGACCACGAGAGCGGCGGCCGTGGCAGGAATAGGGCCGGGACGGCCGCGATCAGGAATCTCAGCGCCGTCAGCTGGGGTGGCGAGAAGCTGTCGAGCCCAATCTTGGTCGCGACGAAGGCGAGCCCCCAGATGACAGTGACGAGCAGCGCGAGGACGACGTGGAGAGGATTCAGGGCTCGATACGCCCTAGCTGAGGATGGCGCGGCGGTAGTGGCTCGGGTAGACGATCGTCGGCCTCGGGGGGATGGCGGCCAGGTCCTGGGCGATCTGCCAGCCGAGCGTCTTCAGCGCCTCGACGTCGGAGCGCTCGCGTCCCGCCAGGAGACTCCATGCCGTCGCCTCGTCGGGCGCGGCCACGATGACGGGCCCGATGAAGTCGTCGTCGGTGACGCGTTCGAAGAAGTAGAGCGTCACTCGGGTTTGAGGTCGGGCCGCTTGAGGGCGAGCGCCGACCACTCGAGCGTCGCCTTGCGCTTGAATTCGATCGCCTTCTCCCACTCGTCGAGCGAGTAGCAATCGCGCTCGGCGACGCAACGGATCTCGGTCACCGTGCGCTCGTCGAGGCCGAGCCGCTCGGCGATCTGCTTGTCGGAGAGGCCGGGCTGGTCGATCCGCTGGAACGAGTTGCAGAGCTTCAACACCTCGTCCTTGTAGCGCTTGTAGACCTCCGGATCGAGCTTGAACACGCTCATCACCTCATCTCCTTGAGCCCGTGGGCGGCGGGGCACACGCGCATGCACTCGAAGCACTGGGCGATGTTCGTCGACGAGTAGGTGATGGCCCAGAGGCTGCGCGTGAAGAAGTCACCGTAGAGGAGCATCTTGCGCTTGTCCCGGTCTGGCTCGTTGAGCGTCTCTTCGAGCACCTTCTGGAAGCCGCCGATCCAGTGCGTGTGCACGCGGGTGTTGCAGCGTGCGGCATCGTAGAAGGTTCGCACCGCGCGGCCGCTCTCGAGCTTGCCCGAGAGACATCCGCCGTCGGTGGCGGGGCAGATCTTGAGGCACGGTGTTGTGCCCTCGCGCTCCCACATTTCGCGGCAGGGCGGCGCCGGACACGCGGGCTCGGCCTCGAGCGCGTCGGCGTCGAACGGGGCGGTGGTGATCACCGCGCTCCAGTACATGAAGCCGTGCTCGCGGTTCAACACCGGCCCGGCCAGCGACCGCGAGCCCAGACCAGCGAGCTGGGCGGCGAGCATGAGCGAGAGAAAGGGCGTGTCGCCGCTGGCCGTGCCGGGCGGGACGTAGAGCGCGTAGTAACCGAACTCGCTCTCGATGTACTGGGCGAGCCGCCGCCCGACCGCCTGGATACGCTCGGTCGTCCCCATCGTCTGGAGGACCCACGGCGAGGTCGCCGCCCAGTCGCCCGCCCGCGGCTGGGCGCCGCCGACCACCACGACCGATCGGGCGCCCGGCAGAAGATCGTCCGGGCGATGCTTCTCGGGCGCGTGGGCGTCGAACGCCGTCGCGTCAGCGATGCCGCAGACGGTCGCTCCCGACTTGAGGGCGACCGACTTGAGCGTCGCAGTGGCGTTGGGGGCCAGGTCCGACATTACTGGAGCGGGGTCCGTGAGTTCGGGGCGACCGAGGGTGGCCCGAGAGAGGCGCGGGCCGGGTTCGTTTGGAGCGGGGTCCGTGAGTTCGAGGCGACCGAGGGTGGCCGGAGAGAGGCGCGGGCCGGCTTCGTTTGTAGCGGGGTCCGTGAGCCCGGGGCGACCGAGGGTGGCCGGAGAGAGGCGCGGGCCGGGTTCGTTTGGAGCGGGGTCCGTGAGCCCGGGGCGACCGAGGGTGGCCGGAGAGAGGCGCGGGCCGGCTTCATTTGTAGCGGGGTCCGTGAGTTCGGGGCGGCCGAGGGTGGCCGGAGACCGTGCGGGCCGGCTTCATTTGAGCTTCCGGTATTTGCGCCCGACGGGGCAGACGCGCATGCACTCGAAGCACTGGGCGATCGAGTCGCGGAAGAAGCCGACGGACTGAAGGCTCTTCGTGAAGAAGTCGCCGTAAATCATCGTCCGGCGCCGGTCCGCATCGTCCTCGTTCACGATCTGGAGCAGCCCCTTCTGCAAGGAGCCGATGCCATAGGTCTGCGCGCGCGAGTGGCAGCGCTCGCGGTCGTACGTCGATTCCTGGATGCGCCCATCGCTTACTTTCCCGGCCAGGCACGCGGGGCACACGCGCAAACACGGCGTCGTCCCGATGCGCTTGTACATGGCGGCGCAGCCCGGGTGCGGGCACGCGGGCTCGGCGAGCGGCGGGTCGGGCTCGAGCGGCAGCGTCGTGATCAGCGCCGCGTAGTAGAGCAGGCCGTACTCGGGGTTCAGGATGATGTGCGCCGCGAGCGAGCGCGTGCCGAGCCCCGCGAGCTCGGCGGCGTGCATCATCGACATCGGTGGCTCGTGACCGTGGACGGGCAGGGATGGCGCCTGGATCGCGTGGTGGGACAGCGTGCCCTCGATGAAGTCGCACATCGCATGGACCGCCACGTTCTCGCGGAGATCGTAGCCGGTGATCTCCATCACCCGATGATCAGGACAGCGCCACGCGCCCGCGGTCGGCCCGTCGCCGCCCGCGACGACGACGCTCCGGGCCCCCGGCAGGATGTCCTCCGGGCGATAGCCTTCCGGCACCTTCTCGCGGAACGCCTCGACCGCCGCGATCCCGACCACGCGCGCGCCGGCCTTGAGGCCGACGGCTTTCACCTGCTCCTCACACGTCATGACGGCCCCAGGATAATCCCCTCCGGTATAATCCGCCCGGCATGAATTTCGAAGCGCTGCGCGCGAGCACACTGCCGGGCTTGCTCGTGGAGCGCGCGCGGACGCGGCCGGATCGCGTGGCCTTCCGCTCGAAGGAGCTCGGCATCTGGCGCGAGACGTCGTGGCAGGGGCTCGCCGAGCGCGTCGCGGCGCTGGCGAGCGGCTTCGCACGCGAGTACGGCATCGGCCGGGGCGAGACGGTGGCGATCGTCGGCAACCCGTGTCCGGAATGGACGATCGCCGATCTCGCGGCGCAGGCGCTGGGCGCGATCAGCTACGGCATCTATCCGACGAGCGCGCCGAGCGAGGTGCGCCACCTGCTCCAGCACGGCGGCGCGTCCTTGATCGTCGCCGAGGATCAGGAGCACCTCGACAAGACGCTCGAGGTGCTGGACGAGTGCCCGAACGTCCGCGCCGTCCTGGTGATCGACACCCGCGCGCTCTTCATGTACCGGCACCCGCGTGTCCGTCCGCTGGCCGAGGTCGAGGGCCGCGGGCGTGAAATGCTGGCCGCCGAGCCTGACGCGCTCGGTCGCCTCGCGCGGTCGCTGTCACCCGATGCCCCGGCGACGATCATCTACACGTCGGGGACCACGGGGCACCCGAAGGGCGCGGTCTATCGGCACGGCCCGCACCTGGCCGCGTGCGCCAACATCATCGAGCACTATCCGATCCTGGCGGGCGGCGAGCACCGCGCCGTCGCGATGCTGCCGCTCTGTCACGCGATGGGCCGGAACCTCGCCATTACCATGCCGCTCATCGCCGACGTCGTGCCGCACTACCCGGAGTCCGTCGATACCTTTGTCGACGCGCTCTACGAGATCCAGCCGACGTTCGTCTTCACGGTCCCGCGCTACCTCCAGAAGTTCGCCGCGCATCTGCTGGTCGGGCTCGACCAGAGCTCCTGGATCAAGCGCGCGGCCTATCACGCGTCGATGAGGGTCGGACGGCGGGCACTCGAGCGACGGTGGAGCGAGCGGCGCCCGGGGCGCGCCTGGGCGCTGCTCGCCGTGCTCGCGCGTGTGCTGGTGTTCCGTTGGCTCCTCGAGAAGGTCGGGTTCGCACGGGTGGAGCTCGTGATCTCGAGTGGCGCGCCGTTGCCGGCGCCCGTCGCCACGCTGTGGCAGGCGTGGGGCGTGAACCTCTGCGAGGCGTACGGCCAGACCGAGACGGGCGGCGCGCTCGTCTCAGGCCAGCGTGGGCCCTATCCGGTGCCGGGCGACGTGGGCGTCGTTGCGCCGAACGTGGCGGTCGAGCTCGACCCGGACGGCGAGATTCTCGTGACCGCCAGAGAGGGGTTCGGAGGATACTGGCGCGACCCGGACGCGACGGAGGCCCTCTTTCGCGGCGGGAAGCTCGCGACGGGCGACGTCGGCGAGTGGACCACGGAGCGCGCGCTCAGGCTCGTCGACCGGAAGAAGGACATCCTGATCACCGCGGGTGGGAAGAACGTGAGCCCCGCGCACGTCGAGAACCGTCTGCGCGCGAGCCCATACGTCAGCGAGGCCGCCGTGTTCGGCGAGGGGCGGAAGTATCTGGTGGCGTTGCTCGAAGCGGACGGCGAGACGGTGGCCGAGTGGGCCCGCGAACGCGGCGTGGTGTACACCGGCTATGCCTCGCTGGTGGCCCACCCCGAGGTGATCGGCTTGATCGGGACCGAGGTGAAGCGCGCGAACGACGATCTCACGCGTGTCGAGCAGGTGAAGGCCTTTCGCCTCCTGCCGCGCGAGCTCGATCCCGAGCTTGAGGGCGAGCCCGTGACGCCGACGCGGAAGGTGAAGCGGCGGCTCATGGCCGAGCGGTACGGCACGCTGGTGGAGTCGATGTACACCGGGGACGAAGAACGCAGGATCGCCGCCGAGGTGGCGAGCCTTGAACCGCGGGAGTCGCGAGGGGGGCGGAGCCTCTCTCTCCAAACGGAGGACTAGATGCCGAGGCTTTGGCTCACAGTGCTCATTGCGCTCCTGGCCGTTTCCGCGGGCGCCACGCCGGCCGTCGCGCAGTACCGCATCGGCATGAGCGCGGCCATCACCGGGCCCGCGTCGTCCACCTACGCGCCGACGTACGAGGCGTACAGGGTCTACTTCAAGCGCGTCAACGACGCCGGCGGAATCAACGGCCAGAAAGTGGAGATCGCCTTCGAGGACGACCGCGGCGAGCCCCAGCGCGCGGCGGGCAACGCCAAGAAGCTGGGCGAGACCTCGATCCTCATGGTCAACGCGTCGACCTCCGCGACCTACAAGCCCTTCATGACCGAATCGGAGACCGGGAAGGTCCCGCTCATGTTCGGCGGCGGCGTCTGCCCGCGCGAGGCCTTTCCGCCCGCGAGCCCGCTGATCTTCTGCTCGACCTCGTTCGGCTCGAAGTGGGACAGCCGCTTCGCGCTCGGCTTCATCAAGGAGCAGGCGGGGGGCAAGAAGGTGAAGATCGGCTTCGCGGCGCAGGACATCCCGCTCTCGCGCATCGAGCTCGAGTTTGCGGAGCAGCTCGCGAAGGAAATGGGCCTCGAGCCGATCCCGGTCGTGGTCGTGCCGGGCAGCACGCCGGACTTCACGCTCTTTGCCCAGAAGCTGAAGGATGCCGGCGCCGACTGGGTGCTCTCGTGGGCGCTGTGGCACGTCGAGGTGGGCGTCTTCGAGGCGCTCCAGCGCATCGGCTGGACGGGGAGCTATCTCTTGTACGGCCACCAGCAGACGCAGGACGAGCTGGCGCGCCTGAAGGCGCCCAACCTCAACGCCTTCGGCGGCAACACGCTCTTCATGGAGAACCTGCCGATCCATGCTGAGATCGCCAATCTGGTCAAGGGCCAGACGACGCATCCGGCGCACTACATGGCCGAGGGCTGGGTCTCGGCGATGGTGCTCGAGGCGGCGCTGAAGAAGTGCGGCTGGCCGTGCCCCAAGGACAAGCTCGCGACGGCGATGGCCGGGGTGAGCGTCGACACGAAAGGGCTCCGTGGTGGGCCCATCGAGTGGACCGCGGACAATCACTACCGGAAGAATACGTACTACAAGGTCTACCGGTGGGACCCGGCCAAGACCGGCATCGCGTCGGTCGGCGGCTGGACGCGACTCGAGATCAAGTGACGCGGTGACGCAGGTCCTCGCCACGACCGTCGTCGTCGCGAGCCTCTACGCGTTGCTCGCCGCGGGTTACGTGCTCGTCTACCGCGCGACGCGCGTCCTGAACCTGGCCCAGGGCGACATGATGACGCTCGGCGGCTACTTCCTCTTCCTGCTCGCCACCGCGGCGCCGGGCGCGCCCGCGCTGTCGGTCGCCACGGCGGCGGCGCTGAGCGCGCTGGCCGGCTTTTTCATCTACCGGCTCCTCATGCGACCGATGGCGGGCCATCCGATCTTCGCCGCGGTCCTGGTCACGGTCACGCTCGGCATTCTCCTGCGCGCGGCGATCGTGCTCGTCTACACCGACCGCATTCGCCACCCGCTCCCGCTGCTCGGCCTGGTCAACCCGCCGCGCCGGCTCCCCGGCGGCGCCGTCGTCTCGACCTTCGATCTGCTCACGGTCGGCGCGGCCGCGGCGCTCTTCCTGGCGCTCTTCGCCTTTCTGAGGCTCTCGCCGCTGGGGATCCAGATGCGCGCCGCCGGCGAGAAGGCGCTGCTCGCCGCGCAGCGCGGCATCAACTTCCAGCTGCTTTTCGCGCTCTCCTGGGCCCTTGCGGGGTTCGCGAGCGCGCTCGCCGGTATTCTCTATGCGAACAACGTACGCCTCGATCCCTCGCTGGGCGTCCTCGGCCTGAAGGCCTTCGCGGTGGCGCTGGTCGGAGGGCTCGACAGCCTGGCCGGGGTCATCCCCGGCGCGCTCATCGTCGCCGCGGTGGAGGTGTTATCCGTCCGTTACGGCGATCCGCTGCTGGCCGATGTCTCGCCCTTTCTCTGCCTCCTCGCGATGCTGCTCGTCCGTCCGTGGGGGCTCTTCGGCACGAAGGAAGAGCTGGAGCGCGTGTAGATGGCGCTGGGCGGCGGCTATTTCAAGACGACCTACGCAGGCGACCTGGCACTGGTGGACACACGGCTCCGGCGCACGGCGCTCACCGCGCTGCTCGTCGTGCTCCTGGTCCTGCCACGCCACGCCTCGCCCTTCGTCCTCGACCTCGTCGCGCAGACGGCGCTGGCCGCCGTCGGCGCGCTCGCGCTCAATCTCCTGACCGGGCTCGCGGGCCAGATCTCGCTCGGCCACGCGGGATTCATCGCCGCCGGGGCCTTCACGACCGCGGTGCTGGTCGAGAACCGCATGCCGTCGCCCCTGCTCGCGCTGCCCGCCGCGGCGCTGGTGGGCGCCGTGCTCGGCGTGGTCGTCGGAATCCCGGCGCTCCGGCTCAAGGGGCTCTATCTGGCCCTCGGCACGCTCGCGCTGCACCACGTCGTTCTCTACGCGTGCGGCGAGTTTCAGAGCCACTGGGGCGCCAACACGGGCGTCTCGATTCCGCCGCCACGACTCGGCGCCTGGGTGCTGACGGGAACAACTGCCTGGTACTACGCCCTGACGGTGGTCGCCGCGATCGTCCTGATCCTGTCGGTGAACCTCCAGCGCTCCCGCGCTGGCCGGGCGTGGATGGCGATCCGTGACCGTGAGATCGCGGCGGAGTCGGTCGGGATCGACGTGGCGCGGTACAAGGTCCTGGCGTTCGTCTGGTCGAGCGCTCTGACCTCGCTCGCCGGCGCGCTCTTCGCCTACCAGCGCGCCTTCGTCTCGGTCGAGGCGTTCGGGTTCTTTCTGGCGATCGAGTACATCGCGATGATCATCATCGGCGGTCTCGGCTCGGCGCTCGGCGCCGTGCTCGGCGCCGCCTTCGTGACTCTGCTCCCGCACGGGATCGACGCGGTGGTCGCGGGCCTCCGGGTGCCGGGCGGCGCCGAGTACTACTTGTTTCCGCTGAAGTTCGGCGCGTTCGGCCTCCTGATGGCGGTCTTCTTGATCTTCGAGCCACAGGGGCTCGTCGGAATCTGGCGCCGCGTGCGCAACTGGGCGTTCCTCTGGCCGTTCCGATATCGTCCGTTGCGCCCCACGTCGTGACGCCCGTCCTCGAGCTGGAGAACCTCGAAGTCGTCTACCACCACGTCGCGACGGCGGTCCAGGGAGTATCGCTCCGCGTGCCGCCGCGCGCGGTCGTCGCACTCCTTGGCACCAATGGCGCCGGCAAGACGACCACGCTCCGGGCGATCTCGGGCTTCCTCGGTGCCGACGACGCTCAGATCGTCGCCGGTCGCGTCGTGTTTCTGGGCGCGACCGTCACGGGCCGCCCGCCCCACGAGCTGGCGCGCCGCGGGCTCGTCCTGGTGCCCGAGCGCGACAAGGTTTTCGAGACGCTGACGGTCCAGGAGAACTTGCGCGCGCTCGTCCCCGGGCGTCACGGCGACGCCGGCGCCACCCGCGCGCCCGTGACGCTGGACCAGGTGTTCAACTACTTTCCGGTGCTCGCCGAGCGCCGCCGCCAGCTCGCGGGCTACCTCTCGGGCGGGGAGCGCCAGATGCTGGCGCTCGCGACGGCGCTGCTGTGCCGGCCGCGGGTGCTGCTGGTCGACGAGCTGTCGCTCGGGCTGGCGCCCCTGGTCATCGAGAGCCTCATGACGCTGGTCGCGCGCCTGCGTGACGAGCTGGGGCTGGCGGTGCTCCTCGTCGAACAGAACGCCGCCGCGGCGCTCGCCGTCGCAAACTACGGCTACGTCATGGAGCACGGCCGCATCGTCTACGACGGGCCCGCCGACCGACTCATCGCCCACGAGGACGTCCGCGAGTTCTATCTCGGCGTGGGCCCCCGCGCCGGGCGGAAGCGCTACACCGAGGTCAAGCAGTACCAGAGGCGGCGCCGGTGGTTCTAGTCGTGGACGACCTCACGCTCGAGTTCAGCGGGTTGCGTGCCTTGACGGGGGTCAGCATGTCGGTCGCCGCGGGCGCCCTGGCGGCGCTGGTGGGGCCGAACGGCGCCGGCAAGACGTGTCTCCTCAACTGCGTGGGCGGCTTCTACGCGCCGACTTCGGGGCGGATCGTCTTCGGCGACACCGCGATCCAGGGCCAGCCGTCCCATCGCATCGCCGCGCACGGCATCGCGCGGACGTTCCAGTTCGTCGAGCTGTTCCGTAGGATGACGGTTCTCGACAACATCCTGCTGGGGCGCCATCGCCACATGCGGGCCGGCGTCCTCGCGGGCGCGCTCTTCTGGGGACGGTCGCGTCGCGAGGAGGTGCGCCATCGGCGCCGGGTCGAGGAGATCGTCGAGTTCCTCGAGCTCGAGCGCTTTCGGAAAGAGCTGGTCGCGAGCCTGCCATTCGGCGTCCAGAAGCTCGTCGCGATCGGCCGGGCGCTCGCCATGGAGCCGACGCTCCTCTTGCTCGACGAGCCTTCGACCGGGATGAACCGTGAGGAAAAAGAGAACCTCGCCCGCTTCCTGCTCCGGATCAAGCACGAGCTGGGCATGACTATGCTCTGGGTCGAGCACGACATGGAGCTGGTCGGCGACCTGGCCGACACCGTGACCGTGCTGGACTTCGGCCAGCGGATCGCCGACGGGCCACCGGCCGTGGTGCTCCGTGATTCCCGCGTGATCGAGGCGTACCTCGGGCGCGCCGCGAGCCGAGAGAAAGGAGTCGGATGATGCTGCTGCCGACGTCGGTCGTGGGAAGTCACGGGCTTCCCGGGTGGGTGTGGCTCGCCCGCGAGGCGATGGAGGCCGGGCGCCTGGGCGCGCTCGACATGCGCGAGCTGATGGAGGACGCGACCCAGGCGGCGCTCCTCGATCAGGAGCGCGCGGGCGTCGACGTGGTGAGCACGGGCGAGATGATGCGCGTGCGGTTCATCATCGGCTTCTACGACCGCATCGCGGGCATCCGGCCGCTCCCGGCGCCGCGCCAGCTCGGCCAGCCCCTCTGGGACACGAACACGCCGTTCGAGGTGACCGAGCCGATCAGCGCGCCCGGGGGCCTCGGCATCGTGGAGGAGTTCAAGCTCGCGCGCGCGCTCACGGCGAAGCCGCTGAAGGCGACGGTGCCCGGGCCGTACACGCTGCTCGTGCCGCTCAAGCTCGGCGGCGGCTACAAGGATAAGGACACGCTGCTCGCCGATCTCGTCGGCATCGTGAACGCCGAGTGCCGGGCGCTGGTCGAGGCCGGCGCCGATTTCATCCAGATCGACGAGCCGCACAGCGGGATGTACCCCGGCTCGGCCCCGCGCTTCGATCAGGGCGTGAACCTGGCCGTCGAGGGCATCGAGGCGAAGATCGCCGTCCACGTCTGCTTCGGCAATCTCTACGGGCGGCCGTTCTCGGCCGTGCGTGATTTCCGGAATCTCTATCCCGCGCTGCGCGACCTCCGGGCGTCCCAGATCGTCCTCGAGTTCGCCAACCGCGGCATGGAGGATCTGCGCTTCTGGAAGGAGTTCCCGACCGACAAGGAGCTCGGCGCGGGCGTGATCGACGTCAAGGCGTTCAAGGCCGAGTCCGCCGCAGAGGTTGCCGAGAGGATTCGCGCGATCGTGAAGCACGTCGCGCCCGACAAGCTCTGGCTCAATCCCGATTGCGGCTTCTGGGAGACGCCGCGCTGGGTGGTGAAGCAAAAGCTCGCGGCGCTCGTCGGGGGCGCCCGGATCGTCAGGAAGGAGCTCGGCGGGTGAGGCGCACTCTGTCGCTCGTGCTCCTGGTCGCGACGGTCGTGGTCGCCGCGGCCGGTTGCGCCGTGCTGCGAAGGGCGGGGACGAATTTCTGGGAGCTGGAGCGCGGCCCATCCGGCCAGGCGCCCGATCCGGTGATGACGCCCGAGCCGGTGGTTCAGGTCTACGCCGCACGCACGGTGGGCTTGCGCGGGCTCTTCGCGATCCACACGTGGATCGCCGTGAAACCGCGCGAGGCCATGTCCTATACCCGCTACGAAGTGATCGGCTGGGGCGTCGATCGAGGTGCGCCGGCGGTGCGCGTCAACCGGGCCGGCCCGGACAACTACTGGTTCGGAGACCGCCCCGAACGGCTCGTGGATCTGCGGGGCGACGGCGTCGACGCGATCATCGCGCGTGTCGAGTCCGCCGTCGCGTCGTATCCCTATCCGTCCGCCTATCGGATCTGGCCCGGCCCCAATAGCAACACGTTCACGGCCTGGGTCGGCCGGAGCGTGCCCGAGCTGAAGCTCACGCTGCCGCCGACCGCGATCGGCAAGGACTATCGGTGCGACGTCGGAACGATCGCCTCGGGCGGCGGGCTATACCAACCGCCTGCGGAGTGATATGTTCGGGCAATCTCGGATCGGGAGGCGATCATGGACGCTCTGGAGCTCGGTCTCAACGGCAAGGTCGCAATCGTCACCGGTGGCAGCGAGGGGCTCGGTCGCGCGTGTGTGGAGCGGTTCGCGCGCTCCGGCGCGAAGGTCGCCGTGTGTGCCCGGCGAAAGGACGTGCTCGAGCGCGCGACGGACGCCATCCGGCGTGCGACCGGCGGTGACATCCTCGCGATGGCGACCGACGTGACCCATGCCGCCGAGGTCGAAGCCTTCGTTGCCGCGACCGTGGCGCAGTTCGGCGGCGTCGACATCCTCGTGAACAACGCCGGCACTTCTTCCGCCTCCGGTTTCGAGCAAGTGGACGAGACCACCTGGCAGTACGACTTCGACCTCAAGGTCATGGGCGCGATTCGCCTCTGCCGGCTCGTCATCCCCCACATGAAGCGCCGGGGCGGTGGGCGCATCATCAACGTGACGACCGTCGGCGGCAAGGCGCCGCTGGCACGCTCGCTCCCCACGAGCGTGACGCGCGCGGCGGGCATCAACCTCACCAAGTCGCTCGCCAACGAATACGCGGCGGACAAGATCCTCGTCAACACGATCTGCCTGGGCCTGGTGAAGAGCGCCCAGCACGAGCGCCGCGCGAAGGGCGACCTCGAGGCGCACTACCGCGAGATCGCGGAGAAGCGCCGGTTGCCGCTCGGGCGGTTCGGCGAGGCGAGCGAGTTCGCCGACCTCGTGGCCTTCCTGGCCTCGGAGCGGGCGGCCTACATCACCGGCACCGCCATCAACTTCGACGGTGGGCTGACGGCAGCGGTGTAAGCAGAGCAGGTCGCGGCGTCGTCCCAGACCCCGCCGGGTGACCTCACGGCCGCTGAGGCCGGTCTCGACCAGGGAGGAGCGGATGCTCAAACAGAGCGTGTTCGTCGCTGTCGTGCTGGCGATCGGGTGCGTCCTCGGACTCGGAACGCTGGCTTCCTCCCAGGACAAGAAGCCACCCACGGCGACGCGCGCGGGACTTCACCAGATCCACGCCGCGGCCAGGGCCCTCGAGCAGGCGCAGCGGCATCTCGAGCGAGCGGAGCACCACTTCGGCGGGCATCGCGCCAAGGCGCTCGACCTGGTCAAGCAGGCCGATGCCGAAGTGAAGGAGGCGGTGGCGTTCGCCAAGGCCAATCCGCCAGAGGGCAGCAAGCCGGCGCCGGCGGCCACGCCCGCGACGACCAAGCCATGACGCCGATGCTCGCGCTCCACACCTGGACTCTCGACTCGACGTCGCTGCCGGACCTCCTCCGCATCACGCGGGCGGTGGGCTGGGATGGCGTCGAGCTCCGTCGCGTCGATTTCGCCCGCGCCGCCGAAAAGGGCCAGCCCGCCGCGGAGGTCTTGAGGCTGGTGAAGGCGAGCGGCCTCCGCGTCGCGTGCGTCGGGGTAGAGATGGGCTGGATATTCGCCGATGACAGCGAGCGCCGGCGGCTGCTGCAGGCCTTCGCCGAATCCTGCCGATGGGCGGCCGAGCTCGAGTGCTCGACGGTGATGAGCGCGTCGGATCGGGGCCGGGGCGATCTGGCCCGCGCCGCGGCGAATGTCCGTGAGGCCGGCGACATCGCGGCCGCCCACCGCGTGAAGCTCGCGATCGAGTTCAACTCGCAGGCCGAGCAGCTCAACAACCTCGACGTCATGCGCGGGGTCGTGACCAGGGCCGCGCACCCGAGCTGCGGGCTTCTGCTCGACACGTATCACCTCGGGCGGAGCGGCGCCACCCTGGCCGCGATCGACGACGTGACGCTCGGTGAGATCGCGTACGTGCAGTACAGCGACGTTCCGCGCACCGGGCTCGAGCCCGGCAAGGCGCTCGATCGGCTGCCGCCCGGCCGGGGAAGCGTACCCTTCAAGGAAATCTTCGAGCTCCTGGACCGCAAGGGATATCGCGGGTTCATGAGCTACGAGGCGCCGAACCCGGCGGCGTGGGCGCGTCCGGCCGACGAGGTCGCGCGCGAGGCGCTCGAGGCGACGCGCGCGTGTCTACCAGCCGCTCGCTGATCCGACAGAAAGGGAGACCATGCGGAAGACCGTGACCGGCACCGGCGGGATGTTGCTGATCCAGACCCTGAAGGACGCGGGGGTCGACTATCTCTTCACGAATCCGGGCTCCGCGGAGACCGGGATCTTCGCGGCGCTCTCGGAGGACAATGACCAGAAGCTCATCGTCGGCAAGCACGAGGGGCTTGTGGCGGCGATGGCCGACGGCTACCACCGGATCAGCGGCAAGGTCGGCGTCGTCATCGCGCACGTGATGGGCGGGTCGTACCAGCTGGCCGGACAGCTCTTCAACGCCCAGATCGCCGGCTCGTCGCTGCTGGTCATCGCCGGAGACTGGGCGTCCGAGCTCCAGGACTTCCGCGGTCTCGCTCCGTTCCCGGGCTTGACCCAGGCCGAATCGATGCGCCCGCTCACCAAGGACGCGCGCGCCGCCTATCAGGTGGCGGCGAACCCGGCGGCCATCACGGTCGCGACGACTCGCGCTCTGCGCGAGGCCACCACGCCACCGACCGGCCCGGTCTACCTCTCCATCAGCGCCGAGCTGCTCCGGCGCGAGGGACTGGAAGCGCAGATCGGGGAAGCCGCGGGGTATCAAATCGAGCGTCCCGGGCCGGCGCGCGCGAAGACGGTCGACGCGATCGCCCGTCGGCTCGGCGAGGCGCAGTGCCCGGTTCTGATCTTCGGTGACGACGTGTGGCGCGAGGGTGCGTCGGCCGACGCCGTGCGTCTGGCCGAGACGCTCGAGGCGCCGGCATTCAGCACCCGGCAGATCTTTGCGAACTTCCCGACGAGGCATCCGCTCTACTGCGGCATGTATCCGGTCTCCAGAGAGTTCGAGAAGGTCACCGGCCTGAAGCCGGACCTGGTCTTCCTCGTGGGTTGCCAGGGCGTGCACGGCAGCGTCGCCGAGCCGTTCGTGATCCAGATCGGGCCCAACCCGCTGCTCATGGGCCGCCACTATCCGCTCGACATCGCCGCGCAGTGCGAGCTGCCCGAGACGCTCCGCAGCCTCACCGCGGGTACGCGAAGCTCCTGATCTCGCGGGAGGAGGACCTGGTGCGCGAGCACGAGCACGACACGATCGTGCATCCGAGCGTGCTCGAGGCGCAGCTGGCGCAGCTCCTGCCGCGAAACACCGTCATGGTCCAGGAGAGCTCGACGGCGCGGACGACGCTCCTGCCGTTCGGACATGACGCGATGGGTTGGACCCGCAGCGGCGGTGGCTCGCTGGGATTCGGCGTGGGCGCGGCCATCGGCGCCAAGATCGCGGTCGGTCGCGAGCGGCCGGTCGTGCTCCACCTCGGCGACGGCGCCTTGACGTACAGCGCGGCGGGCTTCTGGACGATGGCCCGGTATAACACCGCGATCCTGACCGTGATCTCGAACAACGAGACCTATCAGGTCGTCAGAACGAACTGGGCGCGCGAGGTCCCGGACAGCAAGATGGTGCACACCGGAAAATACCCCGGACTCTACCTCGACGCCCCGGCGACCGACTACGCCGCGCTGGCCCGCTCCCAGGGCGTGGAGGGCGAGACCGTCAAGACGCTGAAGGAGCTCGAGCCGGCGCTCCGGCGCGGTCTCGAACGGACCACGCGGGAGAACAAGCCGTACGTGATCGACGTGAAGGTCGCGCGCGAGGGCGTGGGCGCCGATTCGACCTGGTATCAGGACTGGAAGATGTAGAGCGGCGCTCACCGCGGCGGCGCGGATCGGTGTCGGCGCTCCTCAGTGCGCCCCCGATGCTTTCACGGCACCTGCTGGCCGGGCGTCGATCCAGTGGAGGTACTTGATGTATTGCTGGATCTCCACGTCGCTCAGGCTTTGGTTCGGCATCGGGAGGTTGTTGAATTCCTTCAGCATGGCTTTCGCGTCGGCATCGGCCTCGAGCATTTTCTCCGGAGCCTTGAGCCAGCGCGTCAACCAGACGTCGCTGCGCCGCTTCGTCACGCCGGCGACGTCGGGCCCGAGTTTCCTGCCTTCTCCGACAGAGTGACAGGCGAGGCATTTGCTCTCGAAGTTGAGTTTGCCCTGCACGGTATCCGGATCACTCGGCGCGGCCGAGGCTGGGATGTTGTGATGCTCGAGGTCCTTGGACTCGGGCTTGGCGTCTGTCGAGATGAGCCCGATCGCGCCCTGTGAGGCGTTGGCAAAGTGGTGATCGACGATGATGTAAGAGCCCGCTTCGGGAATCATGAACTCGACCGTGGCGCTGTTCGACGAACCGAGCAGTACGGTCTGCATGCCGCGAAACTGATTGTCGGGGTTGCCCTCGATCCAGACGCGATCGAAGATGGTGCCGACCACGTGGAAGCTCGAGGTCTTGCTCGGGCCGACGTTGAGCACATGTAGGCGCACGCGCTCGCCCGACTTCGCCGCGAGCGGTGTCTTCACCATTCCGTTGTGCACGCCGTTGAACACGGTGTACGTCGGCTGAGAGGCACGCAGCCGGTCGCCGTCCAGCACATAGAGTGGAGCCCCGTCCGCCTTGCGCTTTCCGGGGTCGGGCTTGGCGTAGAACTCGCTTTGCACGATCACGTACTCGCGGTCCACCTTCGTGGGATAGCCGGCGCGCGGCTCGACGATCACCGCGCCGTACATGCCCGAGGCAATGTGTTCGAGGATCATCGGTGTGCCGCAGTGGTACATGAAGATCCCCGGATAGTTGGCCGTGAACTCGAACTCGATCGTCTGCCCCGGGGCGATCGAGCGGTATTTGTCCTGCGGCGAGACCATGGCGGCGTGAAAGTCCATCGAGTGCATCATCGGTGCCGCCGTGACCCGCACGCCGGACACCGGCGGTTGCCGAAGGTCCAGGCGCTGAACTTCACGCCGGGGGCGATCTCGATGATCTTGTGCGCGGTGTCGAGCCGCACCGTCTTGACCGGCGAAGGATCCAGACGCTTGAGCTCGGCTCCCATGCTGAGCGAGTCGCCCTCGGCGAACGCGCCCTGATGGCGCTCGGAGCCGACCTTCGCCGGGGCTGGCTTGAGGTCCATCTTGCCAACGTCGTAGGGGTCGGACGGCGGCCGCGCGCCCTGGTCGCATGCGGCGAGCAACAGCGCGGCGGCGGCGAGCGAGCGGACGCGACGAGCAGGCGTCCGAAAGGTATTCATAGCTGCGCTCCTCTGTCGGCCGCGGCACGCGATGGCCGCAAGGCCGTTGAGCACGCCGGCGGCTGGATGCTCGGGAGTCGTCGGCACCTTGAGCGCGGTTATTCGTCCCGCGGCATCCCAGGCTACGAGGTCGGTGAAAGTCCGCCCACGTCCACGCCCACAGCGGCCGTCATGGGATCTTGAACCGCGCCCGGATCTCGTCCGGCCGCTCCGAGTAGGGCGGGATCGGATCGTTGGGA